>Ga0136617_10002793_pt1 | contig 15551 bp, 17 predicted proteins | sample AntDrymUQ3222106_2_FD_129672 | JGI IMG/M metagenome (GOLD analysis project Ga0136617, IMG submission 129672) | Polar desert sand microbial communities from Dry Valleys, Antarctica - metaG UQ322 (21.06) | ecosystem: Environmental > Terrestrial > Soil > Desert | place: Antarctica: Dry Valley...
ACCACTCCTGATTCTGCTCGTCGAACCAGGAGTAAAACCTCACCACCGCTTCATAATAATCAGTCGTGTAGATGTCCAAGGCGACATTACTTCCGCCGTGGGCGTCGATATATCTCCTCGCTGGTGGTGACCATCCGCGAAAGTCGCAAGCACGCTCCATCTCCTTCGTGTCGAGTTGTAAAGTAAACAACTCGCGTCCCGTCGCCTCAGAACCACCAATGGTTGATGAAATGAACGGTGTGCTGCAATGCGCGAAGAAGTCTCGCAGGTCTTTTGTGAACGCGCCGACGCCGCTCACGCCGAAATGCCTGTGCACTTCAGCTGCATACGGTTTCGCGATCTCGGACTTACTGTCGTGTGAGGTTTGAATATAATTTCGCGTGTGATCCACCAATGCCTTGGCCGCGAAAACGAAGTTCTGTAGCCGTCTTGTGATTTCGAACAAGAAATTGTGGAGCGGTTCACGGTTATTGAAATCGCCGAGCTCGCCCCTCCGGCACAGCTGGTAGTGCAAGCGAATCAGCGCATCAAATTCTTCGTAATTTCGCGTGAACGTGTGCGAAGTGATTTGGCGCGAACGCACAGCCGTGTTCAGCTGCAATCCGCGCGAAGCATTCAGTTCGTCACGCAGCGCGACCCGCCGAGCCATTCTGATTTGTGCTTCGTTCAATTCTCCACGGACAAGTTACGTGTCACGGTTCGCGCCTGCAATATCGATAGTTCGCCTGCCTCACTCCAGATCAGCAAAAGGTGCTTACATACAAGGTTCGTTGCACGCATTCGCGCGCACCTAAAGCTGAGCCGTGGACCACCGCTGATCAGCGCAATTTTCGGAGCGCGGCCACACATTGCGCGAGGCGACCGCGTTCAAAGAGGGACAAGAATTATGCCAACGAACACCATCCGCCTGCACCGCGTGCTCCATGCCGCACCTGAGAAGATCTACCGCGCGTTCCTTGATCCCGACGCGATGGCGAAGTGGCTGCCGCCGAATGGATTTACCGGCAAAGGTCCACAAGATCGATGCCAAATGAGCGGCGTTCGTTTCGTCCGCGATCGGGTGATAGCCGGCGCCGAAGTACAGAGAAGGGCGTTTTGATCCACAGATTCCCTCGGTCCCGATTCACAACGATTCTTCGGGAATTAGGGAGCTGAAATCTGCGAACTCTGTGGACGATCTCGGACGGAATTGAACATCGTGCAAGAAGGCGTGCCGGGCGTTACACCGCCCGAGATGTGTTATCTGGGCTGGCAGGAATCGCTCATTTCTTTGGCGAGTCTCGTCGAAGCGAACATCCCCGGATGACCTTTCTAGATTCGTCGGCGTTCTCGTGCGCCATGCCAAAACCGCAGAAATGCGCACTCTCTTCGCCTCCTGGTCGATCCGATAAACGATCAGGTATGAACCGACGACGAGGAAACGCGCACCAGCCCGCTCTTTTAAATATCCGCCGCGCTCAGGCAGAGTGCGCAATCCTTCGGCGTGCTCCAGCAACTTCCGGCAAAACGAGAGAGCCGCCGCGGGATCGTCTTTCGAGATAAACTCCCGAATTCGCTCGAGATCGCGTAGCGCGACGTGTCCGACGATGACTTCGCAGGCCACTAACCGAGCTTCCGGCGCGCTTCGTCAACCGGCATGCCACCGTCCTTTGCCCAGGAAGCATCTGCTTCGTCGATGGCTGCGACTAACTCCGGCGATGCACTGAGCGACCGTCCCTCCAGCAGTTGTCCGGCGGTTTGCCAAACCGATTCGAGTTCGGCGGGTGATAGGGCGGGCAATTCGGCAAGAATGTCCGTCGTGCTCATGAGGGCATTTTACCGGGTGAAGCGGAGATCATAAAGTGAAAACATTAGATGTGATACCTCGGCTGGCAGGAGACGCTCATTCCCCTGGCGAACCACGTCGAAGCCGACAGTCCCGGTTAGCCCTCGACGCGCCGAGTGCGTGATCGCTACCCTCACTTGATGAGATTGCCATCGAGCTTCGTTAGCCTGCATGCGTGTTTCAAAGCGCATCCGGGTAAGCTGGAAGCTTTCAAAGCCGGCCTGCCGGCCTTTCGCGAAAAGGCAGCAGCCACCGTCCATCGCTGGCTTCCGGATCGTGGAGAATTACTTCAATCCGCGGCCCATTTCTTTCCTCGGAATTCCTCTTTGGCGAATGGATCGCGGCTGCGGCTTCGCGGTTTACGTCCGCGCCGATTCAGTTCTACCCTAGGTCGAGCTTGTCGAGCGCGCTCCAGTCCGGCTTGCGTGCGTCTTCGGCAGCCTTGGAAGGTTTGCTCAAGCTCTCCATGGCGGGGCCCGGACAGACTCGACCGCCGTTTTTGTCGCAATGAGGATTGGCTGGTAAATTTAGCAGGAGATCCTCTCGCAGGAACGGCGTCAGATCGATCGTCTCCGGTCCACCGAGTTCGCTATGCAGAGCGAATGCCGGCACCGCGATGGTGTGAACGAAGCGTTCGAGACACGAAACACAGGTCACCTCCACCGGTTGGGAAAGCGAACCAGTCGCCCAGAGCGCTCCCTCCGAGATGCCGAGATCGAGCGCGTAACGGAGCGGACCGGCGCAGAAAATTTCTTCCCGGGCTAGCTCCGGAATGGGGCAATCTTCTTCGCCTTCCAGATGGAGGCCGTCCGGCGGAATTTGTCTGAGATGAACTTTCAATCGCGGGAGCTTTCGGAATCCACTGCTTTGGTTTTGCGCGCGAAGGCATCGACCACGATCGGGGGCACAAATTTCCGGATGTCGCCACCGAGCCGGGCGATCTCTTTTACGATGCGCGAGCTCAGGTAGGTGTATTCCTCCTTCGGCATGAGGAAGATCGTTTCCACGCTCGCTTCCAACTTGCGATTCATGAGTGCCATCTGGAATTCGAACTCGAAATCCGAGACCGCGCGCAAGCCGCGGACGACTGCGGTCGCCTTCTGTTTCACCGCGAAATCTACCAGCAATCCGTCGAGCGGCGCGATCTGGACGCGATCGAGCCCTGCGGTGATGGCGCTGAGGAGATCAAGGCGTTCCTGCAACGTGAAAAGCGGTTGCTTTTGGTCGTTGTGCGCGACCGCCACGATCACTTCATCGAAGAGTTTTCGAGCTCTTTCGATGACATCGAGGTGGCCATTCGTGACCGGGTCGAAGCTGCCGGGATAGATCGCGCGCCGCATACGGGGAGGAAGGTTCAACGTCCCACGCGCAACGTCCAACGTTGAATTGTAGCCACGTGTCCTGTCGGCCGCGCGGGGAAAGCTCCGATCCCAGCCTCAGCCACACGGCCCGCAGGGCACGTGGCTACAAGCGTGCGGCAACGCGTTTGTGCGATTCCGATTCAGTTGCCGAAAGAGGACAAGGCCGCAGATTAACCGGCCTCAAGGTAATGATGGAGTTGCCCTACAAAAGAATCGCGGTCGCGAGCGCGTTTTCCCCGCGCTTCGAGCAGGTTCTCGCGGAAGCGAAGCGGGTGCGCGATCGGCTGGGCGCGGATCTCGACCTCATCTTCGTCGGAGAAAAAGATGAGCAAACGACGAAGCGCTTTGCGGAAGCGCTGGTGGCGATGTCTTTGCCGGCCGAGTCGCTGATTCATTACCACCAGGGCGCTCCGGCGGAGGCCATTCTGGAGGCCGTGCGCGAAAACGGCATCGAACTGGTGATCGCGGGCGCGCTCGAAAAAGAGGTCGTGCTACGCCCTTTCCTCGGGAATGTGGCGCGGCGGTTGGTGCGGGAGGCGCCATGCTCTGTGATGCTTTTCACCAGGCCGGAGCGGGAACCAAAGCCGCTGCGGCGCTTCGTTTTCTTTGTCCCGGATTACTCCCCGCACGCGCAACGCGCGATGCAACGGACGCTGCAACTGGCCGAGAAAGAGCAGTGCGAAAGTTTCCATGTCATCCGCGTTTACACCACCTTCGACGCGGCGCGCGCTACGCTCCGGGCCCGCCAGCCGGAGGATGCCGAGCAACCAGCCGCGCGCACCTTGGAGGAAGAGGAGGCGGCGTTGGAAAATTTCATTCGCGCGGCCGGAGAGACGAAGATGCAGGTGGAAGCGCGTTGTATCCGCGGGAACACTGGTTTTGCGGCGTCTGATTTCGTCCAGGCGGTGGAAGCCGATCTTCTCGTGGTGCCCGTGGAAGCGAATCGTGAATCCGATGGGCTGCCGGCACACATCGCTTGGGTTACGGATGTGATCCCCTGCAATCTCTGGATCATTCGCTGACGCTGGCCGTCACTGATGGAACCGGAACCGGCGTTTCATGCTTTCAGTGTGGAGCATGTGACGGCGATCATCGTCACAGCCGCACTTCCCTTCGGTTTGGCGGCGCTGGCTCGGAAATCGAAAAGCAGATTTGTCGAACGGGGCATCGTCGTCTCGCTCCTGGCGGCTCTCATCGGGAATTACACCGGCTATCTCATTTTCATTCGCGGGCTCGGGCAGCTCACCTGGTCACAGATGCTTCCGATGCAGATGTGCGATTGGGCGATGGTTGTCATCATGGTCACTCTCTGGACCGCGCGTCGGCGCTGGTTTGAGGTCGCCTACTTTTGGGGGATCGGCGGGACCCTCCAGGCGATCCTGACGCCGAATCTGAGCTATGGCTTTCCCGATTGGCGCTTCATCAGTTTTTTCGTCGCGCATTCGGGCATCATCGTTGGCGTCGTTTACCTGATGCTGACGCGCGGGCTGCGTCCTTATCCGATCTCGATCGTGCGCGTCTTCGCCTGGTCGGAGCTGTATTTCGTTGTAGCGATGATCGTCGATCAGCTCACCGGAGTTAATTACGGCTTTCTCCTGCACAAACCGGAGGCATTTTCGCTCTTGAGCTTCTTGTCGGATTGGCGGCCGCTTTATCTCGCGCAGATGCACGTGCTCGCGTTGGTCTTTTTCGCAATCCTCTACGCACCTTTCGCCGTTGCTGATCTGATCCGGCGCAAACCGGCGGTGGCTTTGTAGCCACGTCCCTGCGAGACGTGCGGGGTGCGCTCCGCAAGGACATCAACCCTTGCACGCCCCGCAGGGGACGTGGCTACAAAGGGCACGTCGCTACGCTATTTCTTCTCTTCCGGCGGCAGTGGCGCTTGATAATCGAGCGCGATCTTCCACGCTCCTTCCCCATCCGTTCGCCAGATCTGTAAATAGTGCCCGCGCTCTGGACTCTCGGATTTGGCGAGCCGGTATTTCCCGTAGCTGTAGGCCAGATCGCCGGCCTCGCTCATCCCGCCGCCCATCCGTTCGAGAGTAAGCTGCCCGCGCCGCACGCTGAGCATGAGCTGCGCGGGATATTTTCCGACCGCAGGATAAACACCTTCTCGAAGCACGCGGACATTCGGCTCGCTCGCTTCGGTCAACCCAATCGTGGAATCCGCTTTCGCGGCAGCCGCGAATAGGTTCCCGGCTTCGCGTAACGCTTTCTGCGCCGCGGTCGCGTCAGGTTTGGCGTCCGGCTCTGTTTCAGTCGGCCAGGATTCCGGGACGGCATCCTCTTCCACTTTTGGCGGGCCTGGAACTTCGCTTCCCACGTCCAGGGCCACCTTCCAGTTTCCGTCCTTTTGTTTTCGCCAGATCGAGATGAACTGGCCGTAACCGAACGGTTTCGCGTCCTCCTTGTTCTTTCGCCATTCCGCCGGGCCGGTCGTGTAACCCAGGTCCGCGCTTCGGGCCATCGTTCCGAAAACCGGCTTCCAAGTAAGCGAAATTCCTTTGTCCGGCCGCTTCGACCAGGTCTGCTTGCCGTTGACCGGTCCCGGTTGAAAAATAATCCCGTCCTCAGCCAGGAAATGGAGGAAGGCGGCACGCGTTCCTTGTTCCTGCCCCATTTCGAAGAACTTCTTTTCGTTTTCGATCATCTCTTGCAAAGCCGCGACGCGCGGACCGCCCTCCGTGGGCTCGGCGGCAGCGAGGGGCAGAGCAACCATTCCGATCAAGAAAAAGGAAAGAATTTTCATCTGGTTAGACAAAAGCGGGCTTTGACGGCGTCTCGACATTAGAGCGTCGACCGGCGCCTGTCAGCTTCTCGTGATCTCTCCCAGCTCTGACTCCACAAAAGCGACGGTCGTAGACCGCCGCGACCGCGAGAAAGAAATTTCCGCCGAGATAGACAAAAACATCCGTTGGCGGCGTCTCGATAGCAAAGACCGTAACGAGGTCATGGAAGATGTCGCTACTCATGATGATTGGAAAGTTTGTTTCGCCGAAGCTGCACCGGGACTTGTTCTCTTTGCCCGGCAATTCGTGCGTTCGATCGCTGATGCCGAAGACATCGTCCAGGAAGCTTTCGTCCGCTTCTGGCGCAAACAGCATCCGATTGAAAACCGGGCTCTTCTTTTCGCCACCGTCCGATCCATCTCGCTCGATCTTCTTCGCCGCGATGCTCGCCGCGCCCGGCGCGAAGCCGAGGCCATCGCGGAGGCAGATCAATCCGTCCCGCCTCAGCTCGACACCGCGAGCGAATCCCAGCGAGCACTCGCGGCGGCGATCGATCTGCTGCCCGCCGAACAACGAGAGGTGCTGGTCATGAAAGTTTGGAACGAGCTGACCTTTGCGGACATCGCCACGGTTCTGGAGATCTCGCCGAACACGGCGGCTTCGCGCTACCGCTACGCGCTCGTCGCTTTGAAAAAGACCTTTATCGCCCATGAATGATTTCTCCGAACTTGAAGCCGAGCTGAAGCGGTTGCGCCCAGCCGCACCTTCCGCGGACCTGATGGCGCGCGTGGAGCGCGAACTGAGCGAAGCGCCTGTCGCCACGGCTACCGCCGGCGTTTTGCCCCGGCGGCCGAAGATGCGCATGAATTGGTTCTCGCTCGGCCTTGGGGTGGCGGCCGCGGCGGCGTTTTTGCTGCTCGCCCGCGTTGACATTGATCGCGCCCAAGAACAAAAGCCGACCATAGCCGCAGCTACGCCAGGTCTGCCGGCGAGCGCAAGCGAGCCTGCTCGAGCTCTCCTGCCGGATGGATTTACGCGTGTCGTCTATAACACGAGAGACGAAGGCCTCGTTTTCCCGCGCGGTTCCACTGACCCGCTGCGCCGCGTACGTTCCCATTCCCAGGAAACGCTGCAGTGGAAGAATCCCGGCACCGGGGCTTCTCTCCGGGTTTCCTACCCGACCGAGGAGATAGAGCTGATTCCCGTTTCTGGTCAGTAATTTCTTAACCCCAAATCCAAAAACTATGAAGACAAACACCATCGCAATCATGGCCGTCATCAGCCTTTTACCGCTGACCGGCTTTTCGCAGAACTCGCCCATGCCGGTGCCACCTGTGCCGCCGGTCCCGGCTGTGCCGCCGGTCCCTCCGGTGCCGAATTCCGGCCGCGACCGTGACCGGGATAAGCTACCGAAAGTTCCCGTCACTTATCTTGGAGTGGAAACGTCGGACGTGCCGAGCGTGGTCGCCGAGCAGCTCGGTTTGGCGAAAGGATTCGGCCTGGTTGTTGACTACGTCGTGCCGGACGGGCCGGCCGCGGCGGCCGGCGTGCAGGCGAACGACATCCTCAAAATGATGAACGACCAGATTCTGACCGAGCCGGATCAACTCGCAAAGCTCATCCGCAGCTACAACGAAGGCACCAGCGTCACGCTGACTGTCCTCCGTAAAGGCGCCGAAACCAAACTGACCGCGAAGCTCGCCAAGCGCGAAGTTTCGCAGCGCCGGGGAATGATGCCCGGCTGGGACAGACACCGCAAAAATGGGCAGGGCTTCGGTGGGTTGGGTCCGGAATTTGAGCGCGAAATGAAAGAGCTCGGTGAAGAGCTCGGGAACATGAAGTTCGGGATGATCGACGGCGCCGTCACGAACGCTCGCGAAGAAGTGCGGCGCGCGCGTGAAGAGGCGCGGCGCGATGCGGAGGAGGCCCGCCGAGACGCCGAAGAAGCGAGACGCGAAGCACAGCAGGTCGCGCGCGACGCACAGACTGGTCGCGGGGTTCGCGTGGTGACGTCGAACGAAAATGGCGCCATGAAGACGACGAGGATCGACCTCGCCCGAGCCCAGATCACCTACACCGACGCGCAGGGCGAGATGCGGATTGAAACGGTGAACGACAAGAAAGTGCTGACGGCAAAGGATCCACAAGGCCGCCTGCTTTTCAGCGGTCCGGTCGGGACGAAAGAGGAGCTGGACAAAGTGCCGGCTGAAGTTCGGCAGCGTTACGACAAACTCGAGCAGAAGGATCTGCCCGCGGTCGCGCCGAAAGTGACGAGAGATGAAGAGGAAGGCGAGGCGGACGAGGACGACGACTCGGATAACGAAGATGTGGAAAACGTTGTCCAGGTTTCGACCTGCCCTGCGCCACAGTCCTTTCCGTACCGCCGCCTTGGGATCAATACCGTTCTAATCTAAGGGGCGGTTTTGGCACATGTGTTTAGCGTTTCAGAAGGGAGGAAGCACCCTGCGTCAGGAAGCGCCAGTTCCGATTTCAAGCGTGTCATCCCCGAGGCCGCGCAGACGCCGAGGGATCTCTCAACTACAATTGTGCTCTCCTCCCAGAGGAGGCGTGGGCTGCAGTGCGAGAGCTTCTTGTTACTTGGGTGACGCGCTCACTCGGGGAGGTCCCTCGGCGTCTTCGCGGCCTCGGGAGGACAGGCGTGGTGCGCCGCTCTTGCTCGGTAGGGTCCGGCGCGAGAGAGGCGATTTCAAAGCCGTCGTCACGCTCTGAATAAGATGCGCCGCCATCTCGCCTCCGTTGTTTGCGCTCTGATTGCGGCGTCACCGGCCTGCGCCCAATTGCCTGCGGAAAATTCCGACGAGAACGTCGCCCGGAAATTGCAAACCTATCTCGATTCACTCGCGTCCAACTCGGCCTTCATCGTCCTGGGCGCGATCATCGAGAAACTTTCCGGGCGGAACTATTACGATTACATCAGCGAAAACATTTTTCAGCCCGCGGGCATGAGCCGCAGCGGGGTTTACGAACCGGGGAAACAACTCCCCGATGTCGCGATCGGCTACACCAGGATGGATGCGAACGGTGCGCGCGGCGAAACGGAAACGGAAAACATCGAGCGGCGCGACCACAAATTGCTCGACGCCGAGCACACGAAGCTCGTTACCACCGGCAAAGTCGATGCGCCGGGACCGATTCGGAAAATACGCCTACGGTTTCGGCGACAAGGTTGTGGCCGGTAAACACATCGTTGGCCACAATGGCGGCAACCCAGGCATCGCCGCGAACTTCGACATGTTCCCGGAGCTCGGTTCACCGCGCTCGTCCTCATGAACGCCGATCCGCAGATGATGTTTCCGGTCATTATGAAGCTCCGCGAGTTGATCCCGGCGGGGTAGCGCTTTCCGGAGGAAGAGAGGAAGGTCCGCCGGGCAACTTAACCTGGCTTCCGAGTCGCGCCCGGCGGACTTTCCCGAACTCTGCCAGCGCGACCATCAGGACGATCCAGCTCACCTCCCAAAGCGGCAGCGTATAGCGAGGAATCAAGTCACCGACGAGCGCGGTGAGCCCAATCATGCTCCCGCCAATCAGAAGGAGGACAAAAAGGTAAATGCTGATGCTTAACTGCTCTTGGCGCCGCAGTGTGCCGAGCAGAGCGAGGGCGAGCACGGCTCCGGTCGCGAGGAAGACAACGCTTTTCATCGAGAGCCGCTGCCACAGGCCGAAGTAGGGCTTCTCGGCAGGGATCGCTAGAAGCTGTTCGCGCGTGTAGTCGCGGAAGGTCACCAGCTTCGTCCACTTTGGAACCCTCTGAGCGTGGTCCCAGTAGTAGGAGGTTGTAAAAAATAAGAATTTGCTGATTTGCACCAGCGTCCAATTACCCGCTTGCGCGATGTCGTGGTGCGCCGCGGCCCAATGCTCCGCGCTCGGCGGCAGGAGAAAAGCCGAGGCGACATCATTGAGCGCTTCATGAACCCGGCGCGCCTTCACTCTTACATCGGGCGGTGCGAGAGCGTTGCGCATCCGATCCATCACGGTCTGGTAGTGCAGCGGGCGATCCTCGGCCAGGAGATCACGATAAACGGTGACGGCGGTGCGGCCATCCGCAGTCTTCGTTCGCCTTTCGATTCGGGACAGCAGCTCAGAGCGCTCTAACGGAGGCAGCCGGTGGAGGAAGCCGATGCGCCAGATGAAGGTGAACCCGAGTTTCGGATAGAAACGCAGGCCTTCTGTCGCGCAGACTGCATGAGCGGCGCCCCGCGCGAGCAGCAGGCAGCTCAACCCGATGGCGAGTGCGATAAGCGCGCGCCGCAGTTTAAGTCGTGCATCACCTGTGAGCGCGCCGACGAAAAACGTGAGCGGAAGAACAAGGATGAGCAGGGAATTGGCGTGCCGGGTGAGAAGGGCCGCGAGCAGCGAGGCGCCACCAGCGAGCCATATTCTCCAGGTGACCACACCCGGCGTTCGTACCGCCAGCAAACCGAACGTCGCAAAAGCTAGCACGCAGATCATGCTCAGAGTTTCTGAGCCGACACAGTGCGCGAAGGTATAAAAGATCGGGTTGCTGGCGAAAAAAACCGCGAGCGCGACGCGTATCATGGCGTGCCTGCTTATCGAGGTGATGAGCACAAGTGCGGCAGCGATGAGCGCGAGGTGCTGCGCGGTTATCAATAAAGAAACGCCGGTATCGGTGAGTTGTGGGGAGCGGAAGAAGCTCTCCTTCGCGGGTTCCGTTGTCCCACTGATGCGTTCAACCACGTAGCCAGCGTAGAGCGGTCCGCGCACCACCAGGCAGTAGAGCAAGCCATGACCCGCGGCGGTCGCGCGCGCCGGGCTCGCGCTCACCTGGTTGTAAGCATCTGCGTCGCGCCAAAGTGGCGGCACGCTGGCGAGCATCCAGATCGAGGGGGCGGCCAGACAAAGCGCGAGGACGATGATTTTGATTCGAACCGCCCAGGGTCCCGACATGAAACCCCAGCGCGGCGCTTTGTTCTCATCTACTGGCTCGTCCATTTCGTCCGCGCCATGGTGACAGACGTTCCGAGACGTGTCTTTTCGTTTTCCTTGCGGTCGGGAAACGGCGCGCTGATATAAGAAGCCGCATGGCGCCGGACGACCGCAAGCTTCCGCAAGATCCGACGCCGATCGTAGGAGCGGACACTGATATCGCGCCCATCTCACGGGGTGGATCCAAGCCGGCACACGAACGCACCGCGGATGAGGAAACCGACGTCGTGGATTGGCATCGGCTAGCTGCCTCGGCGGGATTCAAAGAGCTCATCAGGGCCAAGCGCCGCTTTATTCTCCCGGCGACGATCTTCTTTATCGTCTATTACTTCGCGCTCCCAGTGCTGGTCGGTTACGCGCGGCCTTTTATGGAGACGCGCGTCTTTGGCGCGGTCAACATTGCGTATCTCTTCGCGCTCTCGCAGTTCTTCGTCGCGTGGATCATCGCTGCTCTCTACGTGCGCGCAGCGGGAAAGTTTGATCGGATGGCTGCTGACGTGATCAAGCACGAGCGGCAGTAACCGTAATCGAAAAGATCGAGCACGAGCATGAGCACGGTTACGAGGGAAGAATCCTGACATGACGCCCGCGCTCGCAATGTTCCTCGGCTTCGTGTTGCTCACGCTCGCGATCACCTATTGGTCGGCGCGGCGCTCGCAAGGCGCGTCCCAATACTTTGCCGCCGGTCGGCGCATCACCGCCTGGCAAAACGGACTCGCCGTTGCGGGCGATTACATGAGCGCCGCCAGTTTCCTCGGCATCGCCGGCATGATCGCCTTCAACGGTTACGACGGTTTCATGTATTCGGTCGGCTGGCTGGTCGCCTATCTCACCGTGCTTCTGATTGTGGCGGAGCCATTGCGCAACGCTGGCAAGTACACCATGGCGGACCTCCTCGCTTACCGGCTAAGTCCGCGGCCGGTCCGCGCGATGGCGTCTCTCAGCACACTCACCGTCTCCACCTTTTACATGATCGCGCAAATGGTCGGCGCGGGCGCGCTCGTAAAGCTGCTCCTGCCGGGCGTGAGCTACGAAGTGGCGGTAATCGGAGTTGGCGTGCTGATGATCGTGTATGTCGTCTTCGGCGGAATGCTGGCGACGACCTGGGTCCAGATCATCAAGGCCGTCCTCCTCATGAGCGGCTCGATTTTCCTTTCCATCCTGGTCATGAAGCATTTCGGCTACAGCTTCGGCGCTTTCTTCGATGCCATCGGTCACGTCAGCTGGACGGGGGCGGACGGCTCGACGATCACGCGGAATTTCTTTCAGCCCGGGCTCTTGTTTAAGCCGCCTTGGGGCCAGATCGATCTGATCTCGCTCGGCCTCGCGCTCATCTTCGGAACCGCGGGCCTGCCTCACATTCTGGTGCGCTTTTATACCGTGCCCGATGCGAAAACGGCCCGGCATTCGGTTGTTTGGGCAATGGTGATCATCGGGCTGTTTTACATCATGACGACCTTCCTCGGTTTCGGCGCGGCCACGATTTTAACACCGGGGAAGATCAGCATCGAGAATATGAGCGCGCCGTTGCTCGCGCAGGCGCTGGGTGGTGAAGTCTTCTTCGCCTTTATCAGCGCGGTCGCCTTCGCGACGATTCTCGCGGTCGTGGCCGGCCTCACGATCAGTGCGAGCACGAGCTTCGCGCACGATTTTTACACGAACGTGCTCCACCACGGCCGCGAGCGCGGGCCGGGCGAGGAAGTGCGCGTGGCGCGGATTACAGCCTTCGTCGTAGGAGCAATCGCAATCCTGCTCGCGATCCAACTGCGCGCGATCAATGTCGCTTTCCTGGTAGGGCTGGCTTTTGCCGTGGCGGCGAGCGCGAACCTGCCGGTGATCGTGTTGAGTATATTCTGGCGAAGGTTCAACACTACCGGAGCCGTGATGGGATTGGCCGTCGGTTTGCTCAGCTCGATTGTGTTGATCATCATCAGCCCGAGCATGATGGGGCTCGATGCGAAGGCGCTGATCCACGGCGCGCCGTTGTTTCCCTTGCGAAACCCGGGAATCGTCAGCATTCCGCTTGGTTTTCTCGGCGCCGTGCTCGGAACATTTCTGAGTCGCGAACCGAGCGCGGAAGCGAAGTTCGACGAGCTCATTGTCCGCGCGAACACGGGCCTGGGCGCCGAAAAAGCGACCGCGGAGTAGTCACTGGCCGCGGCCCACATGGGCCCCGTGACTCTGGATGACAGCGCTTAACACCGCGCTATTCTGACTCATGATTTCCTTTCGGCTTCCGGTTCTGGCGGCTCTCTTCCTCCTTCCCTCTTTCTTTCTCTTCGCTGCTGGCGAGAAGACATACACACCGGAGCAGATCGCGGCGGAATCAAAACGCGCGAACGAGTTTTTCGACCAGACGTTCGATGAGTTTATTGCCCGTCATCCGCAATTCGCGTCGCAACTCGGGATCAAATCCGACTACGACAAATGGGAGGATCTCTCGGATGCGTCGAACGCGGCCGACCTCGCTTTTTCGCTCCAGAATCTGGCCACGTTGAAGCGCGATTTCGATTTCAACGCGCTCGATCCGCAAACGCAATTGAGCTGGCGCTTGTTCGAGGCCGACGTGCAGCAAAGCGCGGAAGGATTCCGTTTCCGCCAGCACAGCTTCCCGGTGAACCAGATGTTCGGCTGGCATTCGTCGGTGCCCACGTTCCTCATGAATATCCACCGCGTCGACTCCGTGCAGGATGCGGAGGCGTATGTGGCGCGACTGAACGGCGTCGCCCGGCAGGCCGATCAGGTCATCTCGAATCTGCAGGTGCGCGAGGAGAAAGGAATCGTCCCGCCGAAGTTTGTTTTCCCGCTCGTACTCGACGCGTGCCGCAAAGTGACGCAGGGCCGCCCTTTCGACGAAAGCGGCACGGACAGCACGGTGCTCGCGGATTTCACGAAGAAGATCACGGCACTGAAGGATGTGGACCAACCGACACGGGACCGTTTGTTAGGTGAAGCGACCCAGGCGCTCCGCTCTTCCTTCAAACCGGCCTACGAAAAACTGATCGCCTTTCTTGAAGTGCAGGAGAAAACGGCCCCGGAAGAATCAGGCGCATGGAAGTTGCCCGACGGAAAAAATTATTATGAATTCGCCCTCCGCCGGACGACTACGACCAACCTGACCGCGGATGAAATTCACGAGCTGGGGCTGAAGGAAATCGCGCGGATTCACGCGGAGATGCGGAAGATTATGCAGCAGGTGAAGTTCAAGGGCGATCTGCAGGCGATGTTCAAGTTCGTCCGCGAAGATAAGCAGTTTTATCTCCCGGACACCGATGAGGGCCGCGCGGAATATTTGAAACGGGCCACCAACATGATCGACACGATGCGTGGCCGTCTCGACGAACTGTTCCTGACGAAACCAAAAGCGGATGTCGTCGTGAAAGCGGTCGAGAAGTTCCGCGAGAAGTCAGCGGGGAAGGCCTTCTATCAACAACCGGCGCCGGACGGATCGCGGCCGGGAATGTTCTACGTAAACCTGGCCGAGATGAAATCGACGCCGACCTACGAACTGGAGGCATTGGCCTATCACGAAGGGATTCCCGGTCATCACATGCAGATCGCGATCGCCCAGGAACTGACCGGCCTTCCGAAAACGCGCAGGTTTGGAACGCGCTATACCGCGTACTCGGAAGGCTGGGGGCTCTACACCGAGTTGATTCCGAAAGAGATGGGCTTCTACCAGGATCCGTATTCGGACTTCGGCCGTCTTGCGATGGAGCTGTGGCGCGCCGGCCGGCTCGTCGTCGATACCGGGCTGCACCACAAACGTTGGACGCGCCAGCAAGCCATCGATTATCTCGTTAAGAACACGCCGAACTCCAAAGAGGACTGCGTTGAAGCAATCAACCGCTACATCGTTTCGCCAAGCCAGGCGACCGCCTACAAGATCGGCATGCTCAAGATTGTCGAGCTGCGCGAGAAGGCGAAGAAGGAACTCGGCGCGAAGTTCGACCTCCGGCAATTCCATGACGTCGTGCTGACGAATGGGCCGGTGCCTTTGGATGTCCTCGAAGAGTTGGTCGATCGCTGGGTGAAGGCGAAAGCGGCCGGGACTGGCTAGTTGTTTTGTTCTCGCGCACCTCAGCGCGGTGCGACGTCTTATTATGCTTGGCGCATGAACGAGGAGCGAATAGCCTTCCATTCAAGATGAAGAATTACCTCCGTAGTTTTCTGCTTCTCTCCGTCGCGTTGAGTGTTGCCGCTGCCTACGGCGCTCCCGCTTTACAGGTCAGCGTAAAGGAGTCCTCGACTGGCAAGATGGTCTACCAAGGTAGCACCGATGCAAAAGGTGGCTTCAAGACCGGCAACCTCCAGCCCGGCGGCTACACAATCGAGTTTCGGACCGGTTCGAAAGACACCGCGGCAGATCAGCTCTCGGTCGCGCTCGCTGGGATCAAGGGGCCGGCAAAACAGAGCGCAATCTCCGGGGGCCTCGCAATGAACGTCCAGATTGGACCCGCCTCGGCGATCAACGGTAAAGTCACCCTGAAGCAAAGCGCGGCGGCTTCAGGTGGGACGGCGGTGCCTGCAGGAACGGAAAAGGTGCGCGCCAACGTGAAGGTGATGAACGGTAAGCGCTATGTCTGGGTGCCGGGCAATATCGACAGCCGGATGGGCGGCAAATGGGTCGAAGAGGGAAGCGACGAAGCAAGACTCTCCACTTCGAATAAA
>Ga0136617_10002794_pt1 | contig 15549 bp, 8 predicted proteins | sample AntDrymUQ3222106_2_FD_129672 | JGI IMG/M metagenome (GOLD analysis project Ga0136617, IMG submission 129672) | Polar desert sand microbial communities from Dry Valleys, Antarctica - metaG UQ322 (21.06) | ecosystem: Environmental > Terrestrial > Soil > Desert | place: Antarctica: Dry Valley...
CGGATTTTCCGAGATTGCCAATTCGACCAATTGTTCATCGGTTAAGTTAGTCGTCATTACTCGTGATTTCAATAAAAATCAGCACGAGAAGTTTATCAAACGCGCCTTTGAACGGAAACGATTCTACGCTCAAAATGTTAGACGCGCAAAATTTGAAAAAAGTCTAAACTCTTTAATAAAAATCGTTTGAAACGAAAAAAGACAGATAATTCATATCTGTCTTTTCGATAAATTTGGTAGATCGTGCTCCATTTCACTCAAAGATGCCAAACAGCAGCAACTAGTTCGCGTATTGCGAAAGATCAAGCCTGTCAAGTACCCTTTCATCCCAGGAGTCATTTGCGACCAGATGTTGTTCATAATACCAACATTGTAATCCGCTTATGCTCTCCTGCGTAATCTCAGTAAGTTTATAAACAATCAGCGAAAGAGCGAGAATATGCTGGACTTGCGGCAGAACAAACCTATTTCGATTTTTGGAAACTGCCGAAGAAAACGATATTGAGACAATGAACGGGCGATTAAAAGAATTAAATTAAATGCAGCTTAGCTTTGCTGAAAAAGAAGCAATAAGAAAAGCCATTATTAAATTTAAGCGTTCTGAAATTAATGATGATTAGCCGATTTTGAGAAACCGCAGAGTAAAAATACCGAATGGAAAGAAAAGCGGTGATCTTGTTTCTCCAACCTTTTACGTCCGAAACGTTTTTGTCTCTAAAAAAAATTAAAAACCACACCAAAAATCCCGCATAACCAAGATTGTTAAAAAGTTCCTCAAAATTTGGTTTTTGCTTTTTTTGATAAAGTTATAAACAATTGTACTGCCGCAAATCAAAAGACTAAAAACAACAAAAAAGCTACCTACATATTTTAAACTTTCATCCATAACTTCGACATTCTAAATTAACTGAAAGATTGGGACACTCGACAATTGCGGTTGCAAGCAAAAGTGATTCTTGCTCCAGTCTTTACGGTCTCATCTATTTTGTCCGACTACAAAAAACTAAAAGCTCTTCTAACGCGCTGCCGCGAATGGCAACAGAATCTCACGTTTGACATACGAATTTTCTTTACCGGCAAAAGAAATTTGCAGTCGCCATTCATTTTTCGTTCCCGTTGAAACTTTTACGCCTTCAATTTCCTTAAATGTTCGGGGCGATTTGACGTTTAAGTCATAACTTTGACCGCCGCGCCCTTCGAGAACCAAAAACAAACCATCTTTTCGCGCCTGCGCTTTGACGATACGCAAACCATGACTTTCCGCACCCGCGACGAGCATCGGCGGAACGAGATAAACGTCCGTTCCTTCCGCGTATTCGAAGGAAATTTCGGTTGGCGAATTGGTCAAATCGAACTTTACTTCCGCCTGTTGTCCGTCGCCGTTCGGTTTCATTTCAAACGCGATTTTTTTACCGCCCGCAGTGATATTTTTGATTTTAGCATCGAGCGGAAATGACGGAGCTAAAATCACATTGACTGGCTGATTGTTTGTCGCGCCGTCAGCGCGTTTGGCGACGGCAATCGTCATTTTTCCGTCTCCGCGTTTGAGTTTGAAATCAATCTGCGAAGTTCCGGCGCGAACGCCGCGGACTTCCAAATCGTTCCAGTTTGCAGGAATCTGCGGAGCAAATTTCAGCGTTTTGCCCGCATTTCTCATTTCAATGCCAAGCATTCCGCGCATCACGGGCGAAATGACCATCGCTTCCGACCAAACCTGATGATGCGAAGAACGACCGAAAGGCGCGTTGAAATCGCCCGATAAAAGTTCGGTAACATAGCCGAGCGCATTAGAATAAGTGAGCAAAGAATTTGCCATCAAAGCCTGATAGCCAACGTGCGGACGACCGTAATTGTAAGCGGCAACCGATTGCCAACCCGTAAATAATCCCCAGACCGACCCATAATGATAGGAAAGCGGGTCATAAAGTCGGCTGTCGTTTGCCAAAATTCGCGCGCCCCAATCGGTGGCGATTTTGGCGCTTCCCAAACGGTCAATTTGTTTTTGCGCTCGTTCATTATTTTGCATCACGCGCCACCACAGCGGGACGGCGGGCAGAACCGTATCTTCATCGTAAATTTTGGCGTTCTGCAATTCGTTCAATCTTGCCTGACGGCGTTCGCGGTTCGGTCCCGGTTCGGCTTTAATCGGTTCTTTCGGCGGAATCTGCGTCGCGTAAGCGTAAAATCCTTTGTCTTCGAGCCAATAAATTTGCTCCATCGCGGCGCGTGTTTTTTCGGCGTTTGACAGAGCGCGTGTCGCCGTCGTCTTGTCGCCCAACGCACCCGCCATTTCCGCCAAATTGCGCGAGGCTTCGACCCACGCGCCCTGCATATAAATTTCTTCGTGCGGCGGATAAAGTGCGCCGCCTTCGACCCAGCCGTGTCCGAATTTTGTATTTTCGATTAAATTATTGCCGTCGGTATCGGTCGCCTCGGTGAATTTGTAAGCCTTTTGGATTGAATCCCAGTTTTGTCTGAGAAATTCTGCATCACCCGAAGCGCGAAAATAATCGGCGTTGGCGATGACGTAAAGCGGTGTCGCGTCAGCCGAGTTCCACGGATACGGATAACCTTTGAACCAATCGAGTTGCGCCGCGCTCTGCGATATTTCGTGCGGAATTTTGCCGTCGTCGCGCTGATATTTTTTCAAAAATTCGATGGCGGTTTTGGTGGTCGCAAAATCGCCTTCGGAAGTTGTTGCAAAAGTCGTCCAGAGCGCGTCGCGTCCGAAAAACCAAGCGAACCCGGGACGCTCCGATTCACCGGAAGTGCGAAAACCGGCGAGAAGTCCCGTTCCCAAAAACGGATTCGTCGCCACGCCTTTGTCCACGCCGATTTTCGCCCACGCGAAAGCCGTGTTCAAACGCTCGTCCGGCGTTTTGATATTGGTCGTGCGGTCGAGAAAACTTTCGTAATACTGCACGTTTTTTTCATAAAGCGGAACAGCCTGACTTAAGAGTTTTTTGTAATTTTCGACGGCTTTTTCTTTTCCGTCGGTGCTTCCGGCAATAACAATCGGGACAAAATTTTTCGCGGCTTGTTCGGGCGAAATCTGCAAAGTGTATTTCACGGGAACATCTTTCGGCTCTTCCTGATAAGGCATCAAGGATACGTCTTTCGCGCCGGGCGAACCGACAATACCGAAAAATTTCTTCGATTCTTCGCCGATGACGTAAAATTTTTCCTTTTCGTCGTTTTCCACAAACGGAGTCATAAGATTGCCCGCCCACATCAGTTTCAGTTTCGGACGAAACGAAACCGCTAAAGTCATCGGCAGAGTCGTTTTGATGTCCAGCAGGGAAATTAAACCTTGTTCTTCAACCGGCGCGTAAACAATTTGCTTGATTGTAAAAGCCGCGTGAGAGTATGTAAAAATCGTCGCTTCGGGACGAACTTCAATATTGGTCAGCAAATCCGCGCCGCGAAACGGCAGATTATAGCCTTCGATTTGAAATTCCAATGCGAAATCATCCAAAATTTTCAACGGATAAATCCACGCTTCCATATTACGATGCTCGTAGCCGAAAGCGGCGGATTTGCGCCCAATGACATCGTAAAATGATCCGTTCTGTGTCCGCCGCGAAAGCTGCAAACGGCTGTTCGATAAATCTTTTTTCGGAATAAATTGATTTGCGGTTTGCGCCGTCGCATTTACTGCAAACAATATTTGCAGTAACAAAAGGATAATTAAAAACCGACGGTTTAATTCAGTATTTTTCCTCATAAATTTAACGCCCAATTAAGAGTAAAGCGTTTTAATAATTCTTCAGTCTTTTCAAATCATCGTCCGAAGCAGCCTTGATACTCACCGCCGCCCCGCCGCCGTTTGCCAACGCGATTTTCAAAGCCGTTTGATTGTTGACCAGATAGCTTTTAATTTCGTAAGCTGTTGGATTATTTTTCCAATCGGCATCTTTCGCGTCGGCGTAAATCGCGGCGACGTATTGTTTATTCGGCGTGAGAAAATTCAATAAAACAGCTGCCGTCCGCGAATTTTCGTCGGTGATTGCGCCGACGAACCATTCGTCTTTGCTTTTCGCTTTGCGGGCAATCATCAGAAAATCGCCCGGCTCGGCTTCTAAAATGCGAGTGTCGTCCCAATCAACCGCGACATCGCGGATAAATTGAAAAGCGTCTGAGCGTTTTTCGTAATTTTCCGGCAAATCCGCCGCCATTTGCAGCGGGCTGTACATCGTGACATAAAGCGCGAGCTGTTTTGCCAGCGTCGTATGAACCTGCTCTTTTTTCTTTGCGTCATAGCGGCTCATTTTGACTTCAAAAATGCCGGGCGTGTAATCCATCGGACCGCCGATGAGCCTCGTAAAAGGCAAAATCGTTTCGTGTTCCGGCGGATTGCCGACGCTCCAGGCGTTAAATTCATTGCCTCGCGCCGCCTCCGAAGCCAGCCAATTCGGAAAGGTGCGCTGAAGACCCGTCGGACGCACCGGTTCGTGCGCGTCAACCATAATTTTGTATTTTGCCGCCGTATCAGCGACATGAATGTAATGATTAACCATCGTTTGCCCGTCGTGAAATTCACCGCGCGGAACGATTTTGCCGACGTAGCCGGTTTTCACCGCGTCGTAACCGTTAGCTTTCATAAACCGAAATGCTTCGTCCAGACGGCGTTCGTAATTGCTCGCCGAACCGGAAGTTTCGTGGTGCATTATTAACTTAACTTTTTTCTGCGCGGCGTAATTTTGCAATTCCTTCACATCGAAATCAGGATACGGCGTCACGAAATCGAAAACTTCTTCCTTCCAATTGCCGAACCAATCTTCCCAACCGACGTTCCAACCTTCGACCAACACGCCGTCAATTTTGTTGGCAGCGGCAAAATCAACATAGCGTTTGACGTTCGCCGTGTTCGCGCCGTGTTTGCCGTTCGGTTTCAGACTTTTCCAATCGGTGTCCGTCAAGATGATGTTGTTCGTATCCGAATAATTCCAGGTCGCTTTCCCGACGTGCATTTCCCACCACACGCCGACCATTTTTTGCGGTTTAATCCAACTCGTGTCTTTAATTTTTGACGGCTCGTTCAAATTTAAAATCATTTTTGAAGCGAGAATATCGGCGGCACGGTCGCTGACAATGACGGTTCGCCAAGGCGTTTTCGCCGGAGTCTGCAAAAACGCGGCACTGCCGACGGCATCCGGCGCGAGATGCGTCGTCAAACCGAAAGTCCGGCGGTTGACCATCAAATACATCGCCGAATAATTGACGAGCGCGGCTTCGTGGATGTTGAGATACAAGCCGTCGTTCGACTTCATCATCAGAGGCGTTTGCACGGCGTTATCGGCGAAAGGAGCGCGGACGGAAATTTCAGTCGCCTTTTTCCCGATTGAGGCATTAACTTCGCTCAGTTTGGAAGTGTTATAAGCGTATTCGTTCGTGTCGTAATCGCCCGGAATCCAAAAAGTTTTGTGATCGCCGGTTAAATTAAATTCGGTTTTTTCTTCGGCGACGGTAAAGTATTTCAGTTCGCTTTGTTCGGGAAATTCGTAACGAAAGCCCAAACCGTCGTCAAAAAGCCGAAACCGAATCGTAATTTTCCTCGTAACTTTTGGAACTTTCGCCAAAGTATCGTTGGAACTATTAAAAACATCGGTATTCGCAACGGTTGTCGAAGTCGGTTCAACTGTGGCGATTTGCTGCAAAGTTACGGCTAGTTCCTTAAAATGATTACGAATAGTTTTGACTTCGCCCCAAACCGGATTCCACGTTTCGTTTTTCTCCGAATTTTTCGTTTCGAGAACGGTAAAACCTTTTAGCAAAGTCGGTTGATTTTTGATTTCAAAACCCATTTTGCTTTCTTTGATGACAGCTTTTCCTTTGTATGAAAGCTGATAAACCGGTTCGCCCGCGTCGTTTAATTTAAACGAGAGTGAAAGATTTCCGCTCGGCGATTGAATAGTTTGGGTAAATCCAGACATCGCAGAAAACGTTAACAAAAGAAGAATAAGCGTGATTTTTTTCATAAAAATTACTTCCCGGATAATTAAATTAATCTAAAGTTTATTGTTGCGCCGGCAGTTCAAAAGCCGCTGAATAATGCGAAGCCGCTAAACGCCATCGTTCGTTTTCTTTGACCCAAACGCGGGTGAATCTTTCGGATTTATTGACTTCTTTACTGTTTTGACTGATTGCCGTGGTTTTCCAAATCCCTGTCGCAACGGCGGTTGAACCGTAAAATCGCACTTTCAAATCCAACGTGTTGACAGAACTTACTGTGCCGGCTCTAGTCCCGAAATTCTTCAGATAATTTAGAATGTCAGTTTTCGATGTTGTCCGCGCCGGATTTTCCGATGTCGTGAAAAAATCGTCGGTGTGAAGTTTGTCAACTGATTCTACACTCGGCGACATAAAGGCTTCATTATATTCGCGTTCCGCCCGCAAGATTTCGGACAAGCCGGAAACACCTTCCGCCGCAGAATTTTTTGTCTCCTTTAGCTCTGTACTGTTTGGTTTTTGTCCAAACGCATCGAGCGAGAAAGCGAAAACCGAAAACGCGAAAATTATTAACAAAAAAAGTTTGGATATTGTTTTCATAGCTGATTTTTCTCCATATAAATTAATGAAATCTCCTGACTAGTTCGCTTCATTCCATTTCTCTAAATGACGGCATCGCGCCGGTTTGCGATGCGACGAACGCGCCGACGTGATTGGCTTTACCGTTGATTTCGTCCAAACTCCAACCGCGCAAAAATCCGTGTGTCAGCGCGGCGGTGAAAGCGTCGCCCGCGCCGATGGTGTCGGCGATTTCGATTTTTACGCCGTGATTTTCGGAAACTTCATTTTCCGTCACCAGCAAACTGCCATCTTCTCCGCGCGTCAGACAAACGAGACGCAAATCGAATTTCCCGCGCAAATTTTTCGCCTGTTCCGCTTCGTTTGCGCCTTCGACGGCAAACATTTCGCAAATTTTCGGCAACTCTTCATTATTGAGTTTGACGACACTCGCCAACGCAAGCGATTCGCGCAAAATTTCGGGCGAAAAAAACTGCTGCCGCAAATTAACATCGAAAATTCGCAGGGCATCGCTTCGCGTCGAGCGTAAAAATTCCTGAATCGTCTTTCGTGAAATCGCATTTCGTTGGGCAAGCGTTCCGAAACAAACCGCGTCGCATTTTTTCGCCAAATCTAGCAAATTGTCGTCAGTCTCCAAAAAATCCCACGCGACCGGCTCAAGAATTTCATATTCGGGCTGACCGTTTTTTAGATTGACCGCCACCGTTCCGGTCGGGTTTTCCCGGTCAATCTGAATTTCGTTAATTTCGATATTACAGCTTCTAAGTTTTTCGATAATTTCCGCGCCGTTTTCATCGTCTCCGACGCGACTGGCGATTGTTCCGCAATCGCCTAACTGCGAAGCGGCAAAGGCGAAATTCGCCGGCGCGCCGCCGGGTCGTTTGCCCGCCGGCAGCAAATCCCAGAGAATCTCGCCGATACCGACTATTTTGAAACGCCTTTCGCTCATTTGACATAAACCTGATAGCTCCAAGGCTTCAAAGTTATTTTCGTCAAAGCGTCCAAGTCCGACGATTTTCCGGTGAAATATTCGGTGTATTTGCCGTGATAAAGCGTTTCCTTGAAAGTAACCATCTGCGGAACAGCCGAAAAATTCATCACCGCAAAAATCTTGTCCTTTTCATTTTGTCGGACAAAGCTGAAAACTTTGTCGGATTTGCTGTTCGGCACGAGGATCATCGTCGCGTCGTGTCCCCAATTCAAAAGAGTCGAATTTTTCTTTTTCAGCGCAAACAGTTTTTTGTAAAGCTCGCCGTTCGGGTGCGGTTTCCAAACGATTTCGTCTTTCTCGAAAAACTTCAGACGTTTCTGGTTTCCGGCTTCCTGTCCGTTATAAATCATCGGCATTCCTTCACCGACCACCGACAGCACCATCGCGGCTTGTAATCCTTCGCCGAAGAGTTCAAATTCCGTGCCTTCCCAGGCGTTTTTATCGTGATTGCTCACGCCGACCATTCGAATCGCGTCCTTCGGGAAAGAGCTTTCGTTCCACGAATAATAAACGAAAAGTCCGCCCAAATCTTTGGCTTTGCCCTGCGCGACCTGCTCCATTTTTTCATACCAAGTCCAGGCGTAAGTCATATCGAACGCTTCGGCGTGCAAATCGCGCGATTCCCATTCCGCCAGCATAAAAACCGGCTTGATTTGGTCGATTTCCCTCCGCGCGTTGTTCCAAAAATCCACCGGAACAAAACCCGCGACATCGCACCGATAGCCGTCAACGTCGGCTTCGCGCACCCAATACTTCAGCGCGTCGGTCATATATTTCCGCAGCCCTTCGTGTTTGTAGCTGAGATTGATAATGTCCGACCAATCCCACCACGGAGTCGGGCGAAAATTGCCTTTGTAATCGCGTTCATACCATTCAGGATGCTCGGTGACGAGATTATTGTCCCACGCGGTATGATTCGCCACCCAATCCAAAATCACACGCATTCCCTGCGCGTGCGCCGCTTTGACGAAACTTTTCAGGTCGTCCAGATTTCCGAATTCTGGATTGACGCTGTAATAATCTTTGACCGAATACGGACTGCCCAGAGTTCCTTTGCGATTTTTCACGCCGATTTCGTGAATCGGCATCAGCCACAAAATATCCGCGCCCAATTCCTTCAGTCGCGGCAGATGTTTCTCCGCCGCTTTGAACGTGCCTTCTTTGGTAAACTGGCGCGTGTTGATTTGATAAATCACGGCGTTTTTCGACCATTCGGGATGTTTGATTTTGACGTATGGAATCGGCTGATACGGATTTGAATTTTGGGAACAAACCGTTATCGCGGACAGGGAGAAAAACATTATAAAAAAAAATGATTTACGCATTCGCATAACCTCCTTTGGCGCATCAAAAGCAAGTAAATTTTTGACTTCAATTTTTGCCTAAAGTTCAAGAACCACGGCTTCATACGGTTTTAAAGTTCCGTCTGTCGAAGAATTTGGGTAATTGCCAAGCAAAAGTTTTGCTTGACTTAAATTTAAATCCGTCCCGACCGAAGATTCGTTCCCGGTAAAATTCAACAAAACCAAAAGTTTTCTGCCTTTCAATTCTCTGGTGTAGGCATAAGTATTCGGGTTATCTTTGTCAACGAGCGCATATTTGCCGTAAATCAAAACTGGATTGGCTTTGCGAAATTTAACGATTTTGCGGAAATAATTCAGCACGGAATTTTCGTCTTTTTCTTGCGATTCCGCGTTGATTGTTTCGTAATTCGGATTGACTTTGAGCCACGGTGTGCCGGTCGTAAATCCCGCGTTTGCCGTGTTGTCCCACTGGAACGGCGTGCGTCCGTTGTCGCGTCCGATGACTTTTTGCGATTCCATAAACTCGTCTAAATCGCCGCCTTCCGTGGCGATGAGTTTGTGCAAGTTTATCGTCATAATATCGCGGTAGTCTTCGATATTGTCGAAGCGAATATTGGTCATTCCGAGTTCGTCGCCGAAATAATAATACGGCGTGGCGCGCATCGTCAGTAGAAACGTCGTCAGCATTTTCGACGACAGCTCGCGGAATTCCGGCGCGTCGTTGCCCCAGCGCGTGACCATTCGCGGCTGGTCGTGATTGCCGAGATAAATTGTTCCCCAGCCTTTGTCGGCGAACACGGCGTCCCATTTTGAATAGACGTTTTTGAAGTCAATCAAACTCCAGCCTTGCGGGTCAATCAATTTTTTCGATAAGTCCTTGTAACCCAAATCAATCGCTTCAAAGTGATACGACATATTTAATTCGCGGCGGTCTTCGTCAACATATTCCAAAACATTTTCGGTCGTCGTTCCCGGACCTTCGGCGACGGTCATAATGTCGTAATGGCTCAAAACTTCGCGGTTCATTTCCTGTAAATATTCGTGTCTTTTCTCGCCTTCGGCGTAATACTGAACGAAGTTGCCGTGATATTTTTCGGGCAGTTCGGGAAAGCGCGTATCTTTTGAAATAAAAGTTATGACATCCATCTGAAAACCGTCAATTCCTTTATCGAACCAGAAGCGCATCATTTTATATATTTCTTCGCGGACTCGCGGATTTTCCCAGTTCAAATCCGGCTGCTTCTGCGAAAAATAATGCAGATAATAAGATTTCGTCGCTTCGTCGTATTTCCAGGCGTCGGCGTTTTCATCAAAAAAACTCCAGCGTTTCGCCGGTTTGCCTCTCTCTTCGTCCCACCAGTGATAATAATTGCGATACGGATTATCGCGTGAACTGCGCGATTGTTTGAACCATTCGTGTTCGTCGCTGCTGTGATTGGCGACTAAATCGAGGACGAGCTTGATGCCGCGTTCGTGCATTCCGGCAAGCATTTCGTCAAAGTCAGCCATTGTGCCGAACTCTTTCATAATCGCTTCGTAATCGGAAATGTCATAGCCGTTATCATCATTCGGCGAGGCGAAAATCGGGTTCAGCCAGACGACATCAATGCCCAAACTTTTAATGTAATCGAGCTTGGAAGTAATGCCGCGCAAATCGCCGATGCCGTCGCCGTCGCTGTCTTTAAATGAGCGCGGATAGATTTGATAAACAACCGCTTCCTTCCACCATTGGCGGTTGGGAATCGAATTTTTATTTTTTTCGTCCATAAAATTCCAATCTAATCAAACTTCCGCCAGTTTCGCTCCGGTCACTTCTGCTGCCAAAATATCCTCGCTATCGGTTGTCGTTTCAACCTCTTTTGAAATTAAGAAATTGCAGCCCGCCGCCAAAACCAAACAAATTCCCGCCAGAACCAGTGCGTTTCGCGGGTCGTCGCCGAGAATCGGTTTGTAGATTAAGCCGATGGTCAAATTATTAATAATCTGCGGAATACAAATAAACGCGTTCAAAAGTCCCATATAAACGCCGATTCTCGACGCGGGAACAACCGAGGTGGTCATCACAAACGGCATCGTAATAATCGAAGCCCAGGCGATGCCCACCAGAACCATTCCGCCCAGAACGAGATAGACGCTGGTCGTGAAAAGCATCGAAATAAATCCGATTCCGCCGATGGTCAGACAGATCGCGTGCGTCATCCGCGTTCCGGTTACTCTCACGATTAAGGGAAAGAAGAATGACAGCGCGACGGTCGTGATATTCATCACCATCAAGCCGATTCCGCCCATCGCCGTTCCTTCGGCAAAGCCCGGCGATTCGGCGGTCGGGGCGTTGTAACAATGTCTGGCAATGGAAAGCGAAAGATATTGCCACATTAGAGGCAATCCATACCAGGTAAAGAATTTTACCCACCAAAGCTGTCGCATCGGTTTCGGCATTTCTTTGACGGCAACAAAAATTTCCTTGAAACCACCCAAAACTCCGCCTTTTTCGGCTTGCTCTTTTCTGAATTCTTCGAGGTTTTCGGGCGGATATTCGTCGGTGGTCGAAGCCGTCCAAATAACCGTAATGAGCATTGCCGCCACGCCGATAACGAAAGAATATTTGACGAAATCAGGCACCGTGTTGCTTACCGCCACCGTCGCAATCCCCGCAAAAGCCAGCACGGACGGCATAACATTGGCGAGAACTTGTCCCGCGCCAATCATAAATGACTGCACGGAAAAACCGAGCGTGCGTTGGTCTTTAGGCAGATTATCACCAATCAAGGCTCGATAAGGCTCCATCGCGGTATTCATCGCTGCGTCCAAAATCCACATCAAACCGGCGGCAACCCACAAGACAGGCGAATAAGGCATCGCCAAAACCGCGACGCTGCCGACAATCGCGCCAATCACAAAAAACGGACGACGGCGACCGAATCGCGTCCAAGTCCCGTCGCTAATGGCTCCGATGAGCGGCTGCACGAGCAGTCCGGTGATCGGTCCGGCGAGCCACAAAATCGGAAGATTCGCTTCGTCCGCTCCCAAATAACGGAAAATCGGACTCATATTCGCCTGCTGCAAACCGAATCCGTATTGAATGCCCAAAAATCCGAAACTCATATTCCAGATTTGCCAAAACGACAATCGCGGCTTTTGTTGTGTGTTCATATTATTTTGTCCGGCTATCTAGTTTGCTAATTCCAGAATTACGGCTTCATAAGGTTTCAGTTTTCCATCCGCTGATGGCGCGGCGTAATTTCCGAGCAAAACTTTGCCTTTGCTCAAATCCAATCCGGTATTGGCAGTTGCTTCTTTTTCTTTGAAGTTTAGCAAAATCAATAATTTTCTGCCGTTCAATTCTCTTGTGTAGGCGTAAACGCTTTCGTTATCTTTATCGAGGAGCGCGTATTTGCCGTAAACCAAAGTCAGTTCTTTTTTACGCAGTTCGGTTAGCTTGCGGAAATAGTTGAGCGTCGAATTCGGCTCCTTGTCTTCGGCGGCGACATTGACGGTTTCGTAATTTGGATTGACTTTGAGCCACGGCGTGCCGGTCGTAAATCCCGCGTTTGTCGTGTCGTCCCACTGAAACGGAGTGCGTCCGTTGTCGCGCGCGGCAATCTTTTGCGATTCCATAAATTGTCGAATATCGCCGCCTTCTTTTTCAGTTCCTTTATACCAATTGATTGATTCGATGTCTTTGTAATCTTCTATCCGGTCGAACTTGATGTTATTCATTCCGAGTTCGTCGCCGAAATAATAATACGGCGTGGAGCGCATCGTCAGCAGAAATGTCGTCAGCATCTTTGACGATAGCTCGCGGAATTCGGGAGAATCGTTGCCCCAGCGCGTGACCATTCGCGGCTGGTCGTGATTGCCGAGATAAATTGTTCCCCAGCCTTTGTCGGCAAACACCGCGTCCCATTTTGAATAGACGTTTTTGAAATCAATCAAACTCCAGCCCTTCGGGTCAATTAACTTTTTTGAATTCGGCAAGTAGCCGAGTCCCACGCCGTCGAAATGGTAGAACATATTCAACTCTTTGCGGGCAGGATCAACATAATCGAGAGCTTCTTCAATCGGCACGCCGGCTTCGCCGACCGACATCACATCGTATTTACTCAACGCCTCGCGGTTCATCTCCTGCAAATATTCGTGCCGGTGCGGACCGTGACTGTAAAAACCTCCCCAATTGTCTTTAAATTCCTCTGGAATCGGCGGGAAAGTCGTGTCTTTTGAAATAAACGGAATAACGTCCATCCGAAATCCGTCCACGCCTTTGTCGAACCAGAAGCGCATCATTTTATACATCTCTTCGCGGACTCGCGGATTTTCCCAATTCAAATCCGGCTGCTTCTGCGAAAAATAATGCAGATAATATGACTTGGTTTGCGCGTCGTATTTCCAGGCGTCGCCGTTGACGTCAAAGAAACTGACGCGCTTGTTCGGTTTGCCTTTTTCCTCGTCCCACCAGTGATAATAATTGCGATACGGATTATCCCGCGATTTTCGAGATTCCTGAAACCAGTGATGCTCGTCACTGCTGTGATTGGCGACCAAATCCAAAACTAATTTTATTTTGCGGTCGTGCATTCCTTTGAGCAGCTCATCGAAATCTTCCATCGTCCCGAAATCTTTCATAATCGCTTCGTAATCAGAAATGTCGTAGCCGTTGTCATCGTTCGGCGAGGCGAAAATCGGGTTCAGCCAGACGACATCAATGCCGAGACTTTTGATGTAATCGAGTTTTGAAGTAATCCCGCGCAAATCGCCGATGCCGTCGCCGTCGCTGTCTTTGAACGAGCGCGGATAGATTTGATAAACGACCGCTTCCTTCCACCATTTCCGTTCGGGAATTTCGCTGGCGGCAGTTGGTGATTGATTGCTGTTAGCCTGTGTTTGATTAGTCCCGCTGCCTGGATTTTGACAAGACATTACCGAAAAAGCCAACGCAAAAGTTGCGATTAACAGTTTAGATTTTCGATTCGTCATATTTTTAATCTCTTCTAAGTTTTCAAAGACCGGAGCGTTTCGACTGGAGCGTGGGGCATCTTGCTTGCATTGAGCGCGTGAGCGCGAAAAAGCCTTTATCTTTGAGCGACTCGAACGGCGACGGGAGTTTTCGCGCCGAAGCAACGCTCCATTGCAAGCAGGGATGTTTGCGCCCTAGTCGAAACGCTCCAGTCAATTGCTCCGGTTTTACTTTTTATTATCAAAAAAAGGAGAAGTTCCGGTTGGAAATTCTCCTTTTTTACGGCGAAACGAGATTGTCAAAATCTCTTTTCGTTAAAGTCCTCCCAACTCACCGTTTTAGAAACTAAATCTAATGGCAAATTGAAGATTACGCTGTAGGTCCTTGCCCTCGAAAGCGGTCGAGTTGCTCTTTCCGAAATTCGCATTCGGAACGAGAACGCCGGCAGCCGTGAAACTTCCTAAAAATGAATCGGGGTTGCCGAGATTAACCGTATTGAAAAGATTGACGACTTCCAAACGAAGTTCGAGATTCATTCTTTCCGTAAAGAAAAATCGTTTGAAAAGCGACGCATCCGTTTTGAAGTAACTCGGTCCGTGAACCGCGTTGCGTTTCAAATTACCGAATGTTCCGATTCCCGGTTTGGAAAAGACGCTGGTGTCAATCGTGCCGTTCACTCCCGCCGTATATTTAATGTCGCCGTTGACATTCGGACGATTCGGTCCGGTGTCGCGGTCGCACTGTTGTTGGATTGTGTTGGTTGCAGGATTTAAAGCGTTGCGGCATTGATCGTAATTCACGTTGAACGGAAATCCGCTCTGCCAAGTCGTATTGGAATTAATCTGCCATCCGCCGATAAAGAAATCGGCGACACGATTGATTCCGCCGAAGTATTTGCGGTTTCGACCGATTGGTAGTTCAAAAAGTTGTGACAATACAAAAATATTCTCACGATTGAAATCCGCTTCGCCGCGATTTAAATCCCTGTCGAAAATAAATTGTTCTCCGGCATTGTTAGTTGATTTTTGCCGCGTATAATGCGTCAAAATCGAGTAACCGTTAGCGAATCGCTTATTCACTTTAATCTGGAGCGAGTTATAGCGATTCGTCGCGCCGTAACCTTGATATTGCAGAATATCCTGCGTCCAACCGAATCTTTGGAAAAACGGTTTGCGTTGATTAATCGGAATCGCGGGCGTAAATCCGTTAGTTCCATAACCGACTAAAGTTGCCTGATTAACATTCAAGTCCGGGTTGTCGCCGACAAAAACATTCTTCCCGTAGTTACCGACATAAGCGGCTTCCAGCGACCAATCTTTAGCAAATTGATACTGGAAAGTGATATTGTAGGCATCCACCTGCGGAAGCGTTTGTGTATCGGTTAAAGCTCTGACAGTAACGCCGTCGGGCAGGAAGAAACGTCCGTTTGACGGGATTGCAGTATTTTGCACACATCCGGTTGTTGGACAGCGATTAGGCAGTGTTGTAATTCCGAACAATCCGCCCGGAGCCGGTGGACCTTGCGAAAGATTAAAAACCCTATTTAATCTGCCGCCTGTGCTTGATTCTGTTAAATTTTGAACAGCCAAAACCGGAAGGTTTTGTGTAACGGTATGTCCAAATACCGTTCCGAAAACGCCGAGGTCATAACTGCGTCCGTAACCGCCGCGAATGACCATTTTATCGTTAAGTTGATAAGCGATACCGAGACGCGGAGCAAAATTGACTTTGTTTTTGATGTTTCCGGCTAAATTGTTGTCGCCGACTCCGGC
>Ga0136617_10002796_pt1 | contig 15543 bp, 14 predicted proteins | sample AntDrymUQ3222106_2_FD_129672 | JGI IMG/M metagenome (GOLD analysis project Ga0136617, IMG submission 129672) | Polar desert sand microbial communities from Dry Valleys, Antarctica - metaG UQ322 (21.06) | ecosystem: Environmental > Terrestrial > Soil > Desert | place: Antarctica: Dry Valley...
AGGGGGGCAGGCGATGTGCCAATCTGGTCCCTGGACGGGAGCCGGGCAGATGCTCGCTTGGCGGAGGCATTGCGGGTCCAGTCGCAGGTCGATCTCCTGGTGACCCGACTGGTCGAGCAGGTCGACCGGCTCGGTGTGGCCGACGCGATCGGTACGTCGTCCACGCGTGCGCATCTGGTGAGCCGGCACCGGATGTCTGCGGCAGGGGCGGCGTCGACCATGGCGCATGCGAGAACTGTCCCGGCATGTCGTTCCTGCGTTGGACGGGTCGGATGGCGGCGGTCCGGTGCTGAGCGAGGCCTGGACCCACGGCATGGTGTCGGCCGAGCAGGCCCTGTCGATCGGCCAGGCGGTCGAGCGCGTGAGCCCGGCCGTGGATCCGAAGCGGACAGCTGCCGCGACTCGTGACCTGGTGCGGTGGGCGAAGGAGCTTCCCGTACAGGACTTGCGGCGGGTCGCGAACCGGATGGTCGAGGTGGTCGACCCTGACGGTGTCGACGCTGCCTTCGGCGCATCGTTGGAAGCGCAAGAGCGTGAGGCCATGCGGCAGGCCGTCTTCCGCGGCCGCAAGGGCTTTGACGGGATCGCGCGATTCTCCGGTCGGATGCCGAACCTCCAGTTCGACATGCTCACTGCAGCCCTAGACGCGTTGACCGCGCCGCGGCGGACGAGTGCAACTCCCTCGAGTGACGCGGAGAGCGATCTGATCGCGACGGACCTGCGCGAGGGGAACCCGCAGGCGCTGACTCAACCTCATCCCCAGCGCCGTGGTCAGTCGTTCTGCGAGCTCATCGAGCACCGGCCGACCGATGAGCTTCCTCGCCATGGAGTCGGGTCGGCGCAGGTAGTCGTCACGATCGACCACGACGCGCTGCGGACCGGGCTGGGCGCTGCTGCGCTCGACAGTGGCGACGAGATCTCAGCTGGGGAAGCGCGTCGCCTGGCCTGCAACGCGGGCATCATCCCGGCCGTCCTCGACGGCCCTTCCCGCGTCCTTGACCTCGGTACGTCCCGACGATTGTTCGACCGGCATCAGCGCTTGGCGCTGGCGTTGCGCGACGGCGGGTGTGTCTTTCCCGGCTGTGACCGTCCGCCGTCGTGGACGGAAGCCCATCATCGCGTCCCGTGGAGCCGCGGTGGCCCGACCGATCTCGCCAACGGCTGCCTGCTCTGCGGCTTCCACCATCGACTCATCCACCAGGGCGAGTGGGTGCTGGTGATGGCCCGCGACGGAGTCGTCGAAGCCATCCCGCCCGCTGCCCTCGACCCGCTCGAGAGTCCTCGCCGCAACGCGCGCTTCGTGCCACGCAGGATGTAGACCGAACTGTCACAACTCGCAGGGCGCCGCACTGGCCGAAGCGGGTTCGACAGCTGCAGGAGGCCCAAGCGAGCCTGAGCGGACGGTTTCCTCAGCCCGCCTTGCGGAACGTCAGCAGGTAGTCGCCGCTGATGTCGGGGGGCTGGCGGTCCCAGCACAGGTACGTCTCCTGCACGAACGTGACGCGACCCGACACCACCCGTGCCAAGTCGAAGGCGAGCGGTGTCAGTACACCCGCCTGCATCGTGTTGGCGACGTTGATGACCAGATGTCCACCAGGGCGCAGCAGCACCGCGACCTGTCCGAAGACGTCACCGAGCTCGCCCAGGTACGACGTGTAGGTGCCGGTCAAGGACTCGTACGCGTCCAGTGGGTTCTCGGGGTGGGCGTTGCGGGTCATGTACGGCGGTGAGGTCAGGCACAGGTCCACCCGCCCGTCGAACACCACGGCGAGGCGCCGAGCGTCCGCGTGGTGCAGCTCGACCGCGGGCCCGACGCGCGCACGGATGTGTTCGACCCGGTCCGCCAGCAGCTCGATGCCAACAGCACGGCGCCCGAGGCGTTCGGCCACCACGAGCGTCGTGCCGAAGCCGGCGAACGGATCCAGCACGACGTCACCCGGAGCCGTGAACTCCTCGACGACGGTCGTCGCGAGAGACTCGGTGAAGTGGACCGGCTCCTGCTTGCCCTGCGGGCGCTGTGCCTCGAGCTCGGCAACGGTCTGCATCACGTAAGGCTGCACGCGATCATTGTGCTGGCGCAACGGCGCGCCGGCGACTGCAGGAGGCGCCATGACCGAGCACGACCCTGGCCACAGTGATGACGTGAGCGTCGTCGCCAACCAGGACGAGGGACGCTTCGAGTTGCGGCTCGGCGACGAGATTGCCGGGTTCGCCAGCTACCGAGTCCGCGGCTCCAAGGTGTCGATCACGCACACCGAGATCGACCAGCGGTTCGAGGGCCAGGGTCTCGGCAGCCGGTTCGTCCAGCAGCTGCTCGACCAGCTGCGAGCCGACGGCACCGGGTTGCTGCCCTTCTGCCCCTTCGTTCGCGGGTACGTCGCCCGGCACCCGACGTACCTGGATCTGGTCGCTGCCGAGGACCGCGAACGGTTCCATCTCCCGCTGGCTTGACGCCGGTTGCCGCTGAGCGAACCGCTTACGCAGGCTGGTGTTCGGCGACCCAGCTGTCGATGTCGGACCAGCGCTCGAACAGCCAGGCGACCTGCGCCTGCTCGTCGCGCGGCACCTCCGCCGCGGGATAGAACCACCAACGCAGCCGCAAGGTCTTGTCCTGCGGGATGGCACGCCAGGCCTCGCGCGCGCTCGCGATGTGCTCCAGCCCTGTATGCGCTACGAACACCACGTCGGCGTGCGGTGCCGCCATCAGCGCGGCGGTCACGCCACCTGGACGCGGCGGCATCACGTTCGGCATCTGCTCGGCCCGGTCGGCGTACGACGTGTGACCGCGCCGCCGCAGCCGTTCGATCGCGCGCAGCCTGCGGGTGGGGGTGAAGTTGCCGCCCTCGGGGAAGATCAGCAGCGCGTCCTCCTCCTGCAGGTCCTCCGCGAGCGCTGCGATCGTGGCCTCGACGTCGTCGCCCGTCCCGACGGCAGGGCTGGGGTTCACGAACCGCGACGGCAGCCGGTGGAAGTACGTGTCGAGCACCGGGTCGAGTTGCATGGTGTCCTTCATGACCGCCCGCGGCTCCCGGAGGTGGTCGCGGTTCATCAAGGTGTCCATCAGCAGCAGGCTGTCGCCGGGCCCCGCATGCCGCGCAAGCACCAGCATGGCGTTCTCGGACCCTGGCACGCCGTCATGGAGTGGGCTCCACGACACCTGGTCGGTCTCCAGCCGAAGCCGGAACAGCTGCTGGGCCGCCCGCGCGATCGAGCTCAACCCCCACCGCAGCACCGCGTAGTGCCGCAACTGGTGCGTCTGCGTGCCGATCCGCCGCCCGAACCCGCTGGCGAGCCACAGGTACACCGCCGCCACCATCGCCCCCAACTCGACGGTCAGCCCCACGACCGCGAACCCGAGCAGCCGAACTCCGCGCCACGTTCCCGGCATCCAGATCGACGCCACCGCAGCCACCACGACCAGGACCGGCAACAGCACGACCGTCAACGCCCAGGCCACGATCAGCACGAGCGGCGCGATGATCCGACGGACGCGCCGCGGTGGGAGGCTCATCGCAGACCGTCCAAGTAGTCACGGGTCGCGTCGTATGCCGCGTCGATGCGCGCCGATACCGTCGTGAACGCGCGGTACCGCAGGTTGCGTCGGCTGTTGAACGCCAGCGGTTCGGACCCGGTCGGCAGCACGTGTACGTCGACGTCGTCGGGCAGGTCCGACATCAGGGTCGTGAAGCGGTGCCGGCGGGCCACCTCGAACGCGACCAGCCCGACCTCCAGCGGCTGGCGCGGAGGCCTCAGCGGCGCCTCGACCCGGCCGACCTGGAGCACGAAGATCGTGCGTGCGCCCCGCTCGATCGCACGACCGAGCGGGATGCTGTCGACCAGGCCGCCGTCGAGGTAGTGCTCGGTTCCGATCCGCATCGGTGGCAGCAGCCCGGGTACGGCGCTGCTCGCGAGGACCGCTTCGACGACCGGCCCGCGCTCGAACCAGTGGTCGGCGGCACGCTCGATGCTGGCCGCGACGCAGGCGAACGGAATCGCCAGATCCTCGATTTGCCGGTCGCCGAGCTCACGCCGCAGCAGCCGCTGAAGCGGACCTCGCGGGTGGACGTGGGTCCGGGACCGGACCAGGGTCGCCGTCTGGGAGAGAACCGACCCGCCGAACACCTCGCCGCCCGAGAGTTCACCCCACAGCGACGTCAGCTGGGCTACGCCGCCGGGTTGATCCATCGCAACGACCGCACCGTTGATCGCGCCGACCGACGTCCCGAGCACGAAGTCGGGTGCGATCCCTGCCTCCTCGAGCGCTTGCAGCATCCCGACCTCGCAGGCACCGTGGACGCCGCCACCGCCCAGGACGAACGCGATCGGCGCTGGCCCCACCCCGGCTGGCATCCGCCCATGGTGACACCTGACGTGCAGCTGCAAGCACCCGTCAGGCCCGGGCGCTCTCCGTCTCGCCGTGCCACGACTGCCACAGTGCGGCGTAGGAACCGTCCGAGGCCATCAGATCGTCGTGCGACCCGATCTCGCTGATCCGGCCATCTTCGACCACCGCTACCCGGTCGGCGTCGTGCGCGGTGAACAGCCGGTGCGCGATCGCGATGACCGTACGTCCGGAGAGCACCGCGGCCAGGGAACGTTCGAGATGCCGAGCCGCCCGCGGGTCGATCAGTGATGTGGCCTCGTCGAGTACCAGCGTGTGCGGGTCGGCCAGCACGAGCCGGGCCAGCGCGATCTGCTGCGCCTGGGCGGGCGTCAGGGCAAGCCCACCCGACCCCACGGCCGTGTCGAGACCGTCCGGCAGTGCCAACACCCAGGCGTCGGCGTCGACGGCCCGCAGCGCGCGCAGCAGGGTCTCGTCGGAGGCCTGCTGGTCGAGGGCGAGCGCGAGGTTGTCGCGGATCTGCCCGACGAACACGTGGTGCTCCTGCGTGACCAGCGCGACCTGACCCCGCAACTCGTCGAGCGGGAGCTCGGTCAGGCCGACGTCGCCGAGGGTGACGCTGCCAACGCGCGGCGGGTGGATACCGGCCAGCAGCCGGCCCATCGTGGACTTGCCGGCGCCGGACGGACCCACCATCGCGATCCGCTCGCCCCGGTCGACGTGCAGGTCGATGCCATGCAGCACGTCGCGACCCGGCACGTACGCGAAGTGGACGTCGTCGGCGTCGATCCGGTCGTGGGTGGGCTGTCTGCCGGTGGCGACCCGGTCGTCGGGAACGCTGCCCACCCCGAGCAGCCGCGCCAGCGAGGTCGCGCCGACCTGGAGCTCGTCGAGCCAGGAGATCAGCCGGTCGACCGGGTCGACGAGCGCCTGGACGTACAGCGTCGCGGCGGTCACGTCCCCCAGCGAAGCCTGACCCTGCATGTACAGCCAACCGCCGAACACCAAGGTCACCACGGTCGGCACCAGGTATCCGATCTCGACCGACGGGAACCACACGGTGCGCAGTCGCAGGGTGTACCGCTCCGCGGCGAACGACTCCGCGATGTCGGCGTCGATCCGCTCCAGCCGACGCTGCTCGAGTCCGAGCGCCTCGACGGTTCGGGCCCCCTCGGCGGTCTCGGCCAGGCTGGCGTTGATGGCGGCGTACGACGCCGACTCCCGCAGGTAGCCGTCGCGGGCCCGCCGGAGGTACCAGCGGGTAGCGACGAACAGCACGGGCACACCGAGCACGAGCGGCACCAGCACCCAGGCGCCGACCAGGATGCAGGCGGCGATACTGAACACCGTTGTGACGAAGGCGATGATCGTCTCGGGCACCGCGAACCGCACCGACCAACCCAGCGCCTCGACGTCACGCGAGGTGCGCGTCAGCAGGTCGCCGGTGCCGGCCCGCTCGACGGTGCTGACCGGCAGCGCCAACGACTTCTTGACGAAGTCCTCCCGCAGCTCGGCGAGCACCTGCTCGCCGAGGGCGAAGGACGCGTACCGCGCGTACCGGGTCAGGATCGTCTGCGCGACCAGGAAGACCGCGATCGTGATCATGGTCTTGTCGATCGTGGAGGTCGTCGTACCCTCGGACACGTCCTGGACCAGGTTGCCGATCAGGCGTGGGGCTGCGAGCCCTGCCACCGCAGCCAGGACGTGCAGCGACACCGCTCCGGCCAGGGCACGGGGATACCTGCGAATGAGCTCGCCAGCGTACCGACGCACCGCCGGCGCGTCAGCGATCGGCAACAGCTCACGTGCCATGGCTCTCGTCCTCCCCTCGTGCCACGATGCGTCGGTATCTCGGGTCCAGCAGAAGTTCGCGGTGCGTGCCGACCGCGGCGGCCGTGCCCTCGTGCAGCAGCACGACCTCGTCGGCCTGGTCGAGCATCAGCGGGCTCGCCGTCGTCACGACGGTGGTCTTGCCGTCGCGGTGTCGGCGCAACCGGTCGGCGATCCGTGCCTCGGTGTGGGCGTCGACCGCCGACGTCGGCTCCACCAGCACCAAGACGTCGGGATCGGTGGTCAGCGCGCGAGCCAGCACGAGCCGCTGACGCTGACCACCCGACAGCGAACGGCCGCGCTCCTCGATCACGGTGTCGATGCCCTCCGGGAGCGTCTCGAGCACATCCTCAGCCGAGGCGGTGGCCAACGCGGCGAACAGGTCGGACTCCTGGGCGTCGCCACGTACGTCGAGCTCGTCGCGCAGACGCCCGGTGAACAAGGTCGCGTTGGCGTCGCTCACGAGGATCGCCCGCCGGACGAACTCGCGCTCGAGGTCGGACAACGACACCCCACCGAGCAGCGTCGGCCCGTCGGCGAAGCGTCCCAACCGGTCGGCGAGCGCGGCCGACTCGTCCGGCAGCTCGCTCACCACCGCGGTGAGCTGCCCGGGCTTGATCCGCAGCCCGGTCGGGGTGTCGACCAGGTCGCCTGCGGTGGTTGTGGTACGCGGAGTCGCGATGTCCTGCACCTCCGGCTCGACCTCGAGGACCCGGCAGATCCGCCGACCGGCGACCAGGCCGCGGATCAGCTTGTTCGCGACCTCGGTGCCCGTGCGGAGCGGGATCATCAGGAACGCCGAGTAGCCGTAGAAGGCGACGAGCTCGCCGGGCGTGATCCGTCCCTCCACCGCGAAGCGTGCGCCGAGCCAGACCACCACGACGACGAAGACGCCGGGCAAGAAGATCTGCAAGGCGTCGAGCACGGACTGCAACCGACCCACCTGGACGCCGGACCGACGGACCCGCTGTGACTCCTCGGCGTAGCGACGGTGGAAGACTTCCTCGCCACCGATGCCGCGCAGGACTCGTAGGCCGCCGACGATGTCGGACGCCAGCGTCGTGAGCTCACCCATCAGCTCGCGTTGCGCCATGTTGCGCTTCTGCAGCGGCTTGAGCAGCGGACCGAGCAGGAGGAGCAGGGCGGGTACGCCGATCAGGACCAGCAAGCCCAGCGTCACCGAGGCGTCGAGCAGGATCGCTGCCACCACGAAGAACGCCACGACGGCGCCGGCCGCTCGGCCCATGACCTCGATCGAGTTACCGACGTGCGCCAGGTCGGACGAGCCGATCGAGACGACCTCGCCCGTGGACACCTGCCTCGGCAGTGTCGCGCCGAGCCGGGTGGCGTGCCGGGCGACGACCTGGACGGTCCGGTACGCCGCGATGAGCCAGTTCTGGACGGCGAAGCGGTGCCGGAAGATCCCCGCAACCGCCTGTAGGGCCCCGACGCCGAGCAGGATCGAGGCCCAGAACCAGAGCCGTTGCATGTCCTCGACCCGCACGCCCTCGTCGATGGCGCGGCCGATGATGGCCGGCATGACGGCCTGCGCGACCATCCAGATGATCCCGAACGTCATCCCGGCGAGGATCGTCGGGACCTGTCCGCGAGCCACCCACCACAGGTAGCGGCCGGGTGAGCGGGCATCGGGGATGCCGGGGTCGGCCAGGGGGAGTGTGCGCATGACCCCCTCACGGTAGGGATCCGAGCCGACTCCGCGCCATCGAATAAGCAGCTCCAGCAGCGGTTCAGCGCGTGGCGTCCGACACGTTCGGCACCGAATCTGTGGGGCCGATCACTGGAGCGGGACGAGCGACTTCCACATCCGGGCGGCGTTGGAGTCGTCCGACATAGTGCCGACCGGGAAGCTGTAGCGCAACTTCCATGAAGCCCGCGGTCCCGACGCGTCGAAGTAGTTGATGTGGTGTGCCCCGTTGGCGTTGGCGTAGGCCACGGCGTCGCGCAGCGCGTTCGCCTTGCGCGTCGGGTTGTTGATGTCTTCCAGGTAGCCCAGCTCGGCGATCGCCCACTGGATGCCACGGGAAGCAGCAAAGTTCCTTACCGGCGCGAGCACTTGCGACGCCGGCTGCCACTTGTTCCCGCTCGTGTACCCGGGCGGGCAGCAAGGGGTGTTGGTCGCGTTCGGCAGTGCGTACGCGTCGGCCTGGATGATGTCGGCGCGACCACCGTCGCGGGCGACGGTGGGCCACCACATGTCGGCCGTCGACCGTCCGTACGTCGTGAACGTGATCTTCATGAGCGTGACCGAGGTCATCCGGGTGCCTCCGTCACGCGCGTTCTGGGCCCGCACCATCTCGGCCACCTTGACGATGGAGGCGCGGAACTCCGCCGGCGTGAAGAGGTGCGACGTCTCGTTGTCGGGCTCGTGGAAGTTGGTGAAGATGATGTTCCTCGGGGTGGTCGCGAGGAACGCACGCAGCTGGTCGTTGATCGGGTCGCTGTCGTTCAGGATCCGGCGCGGGTTGACCTTGGTGGAGTAGTCGAACTGAGCCGCATCCGGGTGCAGCCGATGTGCGTCGGTGTCGGTCCAACGGGAGTAGCTGAACCCGCCGTCGAAGTTCCGGTAGATCTGCACCGGGCCCACGGCGCGGTCGAACGACCTCCAGTCCGACGAGGCGGCGCCGACCAGGGTGGGCTCGACGGCGGCGGCAGTCGCTGGAACCGTGCCGGCTGCCGGTGCGGTCACGCCGGTGCGGCTCGCTGCGTCGGCCGACACGGCGGTCGACGACGTCAGTGCGGCGCCGATGCCCAAGGCCACAGTGACCAGGACGACGCGGGAACGGAAGTTCATGGCAGGCACCCTTCGCAGAGCCCGAGACACACCCCAGGATGACATACGGATCGTGACACCGCGCGAGGGATCGTGTCCGCGAAACGGCAAAGTCCACGGTCCGTGCATGGGCAGGCACTCAACGCCACCGAGCTACTGGCCCATCGACGGATCTTCGGATGCCGTTCATATCTGGTTCGCCTCTGCGATCCCTGCAAGAACACGTGACTCGTGAGCATGATGGGGCATGACCCTATTGAGACGAGGAGCCCTCGCGATGGCCGCAGCCGTTGCCGGTGGACTCTTATCAACCGTTCCCGCATCTACGACCACGCTGGCCTCGGCCACCGTCACCGAGCTGCACACCCAAGGCCAGCCGGTCTCCGCGCAGCATCGCCAACCCCAAGTACGTGAACCGCTCATCATCGCGCACCGGGGCGCGAGCGGCTACCGGCCCGAGCACACCCTCGCGTCGTACGAGCTGGCGATCCAGCTCGGCGCCGACTACATCGAGCCTGATCTCGTATCGACGAGCGACGGCTTCCTCGTGGCCCGGCACGAGAACGAGATCAGTGGAACCACCGACGTGGCGGACCGGCCAGAGTTCGCCGACCGGCAGACGACCAAAGTCATCGACGGCAGGCCGTTCACCGGTTGGTTCACCGAAGACTTCACCCTGCGCGAGCTGAAGACGCTTCGAGCCGTCGAGCGACTGCCGGACGTACGGCCCGACAACACCCGCTACGACGGGCTGTACCAGGTGCCGACGTTCCAGGAGGTTCTGCGCCTGGTGCAGCGGGAGAGCCGCCGTCGTGGGATCGACATCGGCGTCTACCCCGAGACGAAGCACCCGACCTACTTCGACTCGATCGGGCTGTCGCTCGAAGAGCCGCTGCTGCGGGCTCTGCGTCGTCACAACCTCGACCGGCCCAACGCCCGCGTGTTCATCCAGTCGTTCGAGACCGCCAACCTGCGTGAGCTCAGCCGACGTACGCAGGTCAAGCTGGTCCAGCTGCTCGACCTGAACGGACAGCCCTACGACTTCACCGTCGCCGGGGACCCGCGGACCTACCGGGACCTGGTCCTCCCCGCCGGCCTGCGCGAGATCGCCCGGTACGCCGACGGCATCGGCCCCAACAAGGACCACGTCATCCCGCGCGACCCGGCGGGCTTCCTGCTCGAACCCAGCAACGTCGTCCGCGACGCACACCGACAGGATCTCCTCGTGCATGTGTTCACGCTGCGTGACGAGAACCAGTTCCTGCCGGCCGACTTCCGGGTGGGCACCGACCCGAACGCCAAGGGCAACGCCTTCGCAGAGTTCTGCGCCTTCTTGAACGCCGGCGTGGACGGCATGTTCACCGACTACGCCGACACCGGCGTCGTGGGCCGAGACCTCTGGCAGGACCGGCGCTGCCGCCAGGTGTCAGCCAGCTGAGCTGGGCGACTCGTTGTCGTACGACGGCCGTGCCGGCGGCTGGTCCTCGTGACCTCGCCGCCGGTGCGGACGTAGCGCTGCCACCAGGCCAGCGGCACCGGCCAGCACCAAAGCAGCGGGCACGGCCAGGAAAGCGTGTCCGGTGTCGATCACCTCAGTCAGGTGCAGCAGCCAGACGACACTGAAGGTCGCGAAAATGGTGCCGAAGACGAGCGAAACGATGTCAGGCGCATGCCGAGGGAACACGGGGGTCTCCTTCGAAAAAGGCGTTGAAGCCGTCGGTCTGGTCAATGCCGGTACTGCTGTCGCGAGGGTCGTCGCCGGGACAATCCACCCGGAACACCTGGACCTGGCCGAAACTCAGGTTGAGGTCGATCAGCACGTCAGGATCTCCGTCGTCGACGGGGGTGACGGTGGCGCTCTGGTTGCTGCCGCCGCCGGCTTCGCGTCCGGAAGGACCGGTGATCTCGCCCAGGCCGACCTCGATGTCGATCGTGGCGTCGAAGGTGCTCGGGACGAACAGGTCCACCTGTCCGACAGATGACGAGATCTCGAGGCGGCGGCCGTCCAAGGCTGCTGGGTCGGCGACGTCCTCGAGATGGACGGCGAGTCGGCCCACGCCCTGGGTGTACTCGGCTTCTGTGCGCGCGGCCGTGGGCGGGCGGTACGACGAGTCGCCGAACTCGGCGCGTTCGACGACCGAGGTCACCATCGTGACCGCGGCCGCGACCAGGCCGAGGGCGATCAGCGTCCGGCTCCGGCCGTACCACGTACCGACGAGCAACGCGGTCGCGATCATGGTGAGGGTGGCCCCGGAGTACACCGACGCGTCCACGTCCAGCGTGAGCACGTCGAGGAACCAGATCCCGCCGAGGGTGACGGCGACTGCCGCGCACGTCGCGCTCAGCAGCCGCGAGGCGTCCCGGGTCGGTCGTATCGGCGGCAGCGGACGCGTCGGCTCCCACGAGTCCGGCGGCTCTCCAGGCCCGGTCGGGCCGGCAGGTCCCGGCAGCTCGGCAGCCGGCAACGGCGGTGACGCGTCCGGGCGTCGCCACCACGGCCGCGTCGGTGGGGTAGGCGAGGCCACGGCCTGACCGGAGAGTGAAGCACTTGAGCCCTCGCCCGAGCCATCGTCCGAGTCTTCGCCCGAGTCATCGGTCGAGGCTTCGGCCGGCCCGACCGATGGGGGCGCAGCAGCGGCGTCCTGCGGTCGGCGTACCAGCAAGAACAACAGGGTCAGGACCACGAGGCCGAGCAGGATCGCCGGGACCGGGTTGGGGGAACTGAAGCCGATCGACGTCAACAGCACGACCAGCCCGGTCGTGGCGGCCACGGCCACCCCGCCGATGATCACGCGCTCGGGCGGCTGCCGCAGCCACCCCGACAGCGGGGAGTCGAGTTCGTCGTCGCTCGGGAGAGTAAGCCACGCGATGACGTACAAGATGATGCCCGTGCCCCCGAAGATCGTCAAAGAGGCAAAGGCGACCCGGATCAGGATCGGATCGACGTCGAGATGACGGCTGAGGCCCTCGCACACACCGGCAACCATCCGGTTGTCACGGGGTCGGCGCAGGGTTCGGATCTCACGGACCTGGTCACGGGTCACGCGGGGACCGGTATCGGTGGCGGGCGGCTGCTGGGTCATGCGTCAAGCGTGACCGAGCGGGGCCGGTGGCGGTATCGGGGATGAGCCTGATTCGGGCTGGTGCGCCCCTGAGACCGTTGCGGACCGCATCAGGGCCACATCGGATGGTCTGTGCTCACCGTCGCCGCCATCATGGAGGTATGACCACCACGATGCCGGGGACCCGGCGCGCGTTCCGCGACCCCGCGGACAGGTTCCTCGGCGGAGTCGCCGCGGGCTTGGCGCGTCACCTGGCGATCACACCGCTACAGGCGCGGGTGGGCTTCTTGCTGCTGACCCTGATCGGTGGTTTCGGCGCGATCATGTACGCCGCCTTGTGGGTGCTGCTGCCGGTAGGTGATCCCGATCACACGGCGGACGAGTCGGCGCCCGGCCTCGCGGCCGCGAGCAGGCGAGGGGCGCGGGGTCGCCGGGGTCGCCGGGGTCCACTCGGCAGCGACATGGGGGTGGCGTTGTCGCTGGCGATGCTCGGGGTGGGCGCGATCGTCTTCTTCCAGATGGTGGGGGCGTGGACCAGTCCCCGCGTGTTCTGGCCGGTGGCGGTCGCGGCCGTCGGTCTGGGACTGCTGTGGTGGCAGTCGGACTCGGGGGTCCGGGCGGACTGGCTGTCGGCCCGGTTGGGCTGGCGGAGCTGGCTGCGCACCTTGTTCGGCGTGGCCCTGCTCGTGGTCGCGCTCTGGTTGGCGCTTTTCCAGGCCGGCGTGTCCGACGCCCTCGACGAGGTGCTGGGCGCGTTGCTGCTGGCGGCGACGGGAATCGGCCTCGTCGCCGGGCCCTGGTTGCTGCGGCTGACGCGAGAGCTGCGGGGCGAACGCGCCGAGCGGGTTCGCAGCCAGGAGCGTGCCGACGTCGCCGCCCATCTGCATGACTCCGTGCTTCAGACGCTCGCTCTGATTCAGCGGCAGTCGGGAGACGCCGCGGCCGTGAGCCACTTGGCGCGCACACAGGAGCGCGAGCTCCGCACCTGGCTGTTCGAGCCCGACACCGACGACGGCGCGACCTTACGGTCTGCGCTGCAGCAGGCCGTGGCCGACGTGGAGGCCGCCCATCACGTGCCCGTCGAGGTGGTGGTCGTGGGCGACTTCCCCGTCGACGACCAGACCCGGGCGCTGATCGCCGCGGCCCGAGAGGCGGTCGTGAACGCCTCCCGGCATTCCGGGGCGGACCGGGTGGACGTGTACGTCGAGGTCGCACCGGACGCGGTCGACCTGTTCGTCCGGGACCGGGGTCGCGGGTTCGTGCTCGACGACGTGGCCGACGACCGGCTCGGCGTACGACGATCGATCGTCGACCGGGTGATGCGACACGGGGGAAGCGCTGACCTGCGCAGTGCGCCTGGCGACGGCACCGAGGTACGACTGAGGATGCCGCGCACGAGCCCAACCGACGACGATGCACGAGGAGAGTCGACCCGATGACCGACCCACGCCCCGACCGGGGCTCGGCAGGCCGCCGACTGCGACTCGTCGTGGTCGACGACCACGCGATGTTCCGCACCGGGGTGCGTTCGGAGCTGACCGCCGACTTCGACGTCGTCGAAGAAGCGGCCGACGTCGACGACGCCGTGCGCGCCATCACCACGACCCGTCCCGACGTGGTTCTCCTCGACGTCCACCTGCCCGGTGGAGGCGGCGCCGAGGTCCTGCGCCGTACGGCGACCCGGCATCCTGAGGTCAAGTTCCTGGCGCTCAGCGTCTCGGATGCGGCCGAGGACGTCATCGCCGTGATCCGGGGCGGAGCCCGCGGCTACGTCACGAAGAACATCACCGGGTCCGAGCTGATCGCGGCGATCCGCCGGGTGGCCGACAACGACGCGGTGTTCTCGCCGCGGCTCGCGGGTTTCGTGCTGGACGCCTTCGCCGGCCAGTTCGAGATCGCCGAGGTCGACGAGGACCTCGACCGCCTCACTGAACGCGAGCGTGAGGTGATGCGGTTGATCGCGCGGGGCTATGCGTACAAGGAGGTCGCGGCGGAGCTGTTCATCTCGATCAAGACCGTTGAGACGCACGTGTCGAGTGTGCTGCGCAAGCTGCAGCTGTCCAGTCGGCACGAGCTGACCCGGTGGGCGTCCGAGCGGCGGCTGCTGTGAGCTCGTGTCCCGACGTACGACGGCGCCCGGCTGCGGCAGAATGCGGGTGACCGCCGGACCTGCGTACGCCGAGGCTGAGGGGACGATCCGTGGACGTACTGCGCGACGTGTTGTTGTTCGTGCACCTGCTGGCCTTCGCCGGCCTGTTCGGTGGTGCGTTCGTCCAGCTGCGTGACGCCGAGAAGGTGGTCAACGCCTCGATGCTGCATGGGGCCTTGACGGCGGTGGTGACCGGGCTGCTGCTGGTCGGCGTGATCGAGGGCCAGGACGCTCCGATCGACCACGTCAAGGTCTCGGTCAAGCTCGGCGTCGGCCTGGTCGTAGCCGTGCTGTGCTGGGTCAACCGGCGTAAGCCCGCAATCCCAGGCGGCCTGTACGCCGTCATCATGCTGCTGACGGCCGGCAACGTCGGCGTCGCCGTCTTCTGGTGACGCCTGGGCGCGTCTGGAACTCAGATCTTTTGTACGGGGCTGTACCGCAGCAGGAGACGTTTGACCCCGCCGGACCCGAAGTCGACGGAGGCGACGGCCTTCTCCGCGGCGCCTTCCACGGTGACCACGCTGCCCATCCCGAACGTGTCGTGCACGACCCGGTCTCCGGGCTGCAGTGACGGCACCGGGCGGGTGCCAGCGGTGGGCTTCGGTGCCGGGAGCGCATGGGTGGTACGCCGGACCGCTGACGCCGCGGGTCGTCCGTAGCCGCCGGCCCTGTCGGCATACCGCGACGACGCCGACGAGCTGTTCCAGGTGACCTGGGCGGACTCGGTACGGCGCCAGTCGACCAGCCCGGCTGGGATCTCGCCGAGGAACCGCGAGGCGGGGTTGTGCGACGGAGCACCCCAGGCCGAACGCACCAGGGCCCTCGACAGGTAGAGCCGTTGCTGCGCCCGGGTGACGCCGACGTAGGCGAGCCGGCGCTCTTCCTCCAGCTCGACCGGATCGCCCAGCGCGCGGGCGTGCGGGAACACGCCGTCCTCGAGGCCGGACAGGAACACCACAGGGAACTCGAGCCCCTTCGCGGTGTGCAGCGTCATCAGTGTGACCACGCCGCCGGAGTCCGCGCCGTCGTCGTCGGGGATCTGGTCTGCATCGGCCACCAGTGCGACCCGCTCGAGGAAGTCGCCGAGCCTCGCAGCGTCCTGCTCGTCGGCGAACTCGCGAGCGACCGCCAACAGCTCGCCGAGGTTCTCGACCCGGGTCTCGTCCTGCGGGTCCTCGGACGCCTCGAGCTCGACGAGGTAGCCCGACTTCGTGAGCACCGCGTCGACGATGTCGTCGGGTCGGTCGCCGCGCTCGACCATCTCCTGGAGATCGTCCATCACCGCGACGAAACCGCGGATGCTGTTGAGCGACCGGGTGGCGAGCCCGGGAGCGTCGTCGGCCTTGTGCAACGCCTCCCAGTACGAGAT
>Ga0136617_10002797_pt1 | contig 15541 bp, 16 predicted proteins | sample AntDrymUQ3222106_2_FD_129672 | JGI IMG/M metagenome (GOLD analysis project Ga0136617, IMG submission 129672) | Polar desert sand microbial communities from Dry Valleys, Antarctica - metaG UQ322 (21.06) | ecosystem: Environmental > Terrestrial > Soil > Desert | place: Antarctica: Dry Valley...
CCTTCCTCGAACCCCACTCACACGGCCCGGTTCACTCCCTCTCCCTGCCCTCCAGCCGCACCTACCCACGGGTCGTGATCATGGAGGATGAGCTGACGACCGGCGCCACACTCCGAAACCTCCTGCTGAGCATCATCAACGTCGCCGACCGCTACCACGTAGTCACTTTGTCCGACCGGCGGCCGGAGAGTTTGCGGGAGCGCTTGCGCGAGGAGATGGACGGATTCGGCATCGAGCTCCGCGTCCTCGACCTGTCGAATGAGGAGTACCTCCCGAGCCAGGCCCCTCCAGATGGCCAAACCTCGTCTCCCCGCAACCCCTTCGGCCGGCCGGGTGAGGTTTTGAACTCCTCTCTGGACGACCTAAGCCGTCACTGGCGCTCCTTGCGTCCCGGGGGGCTGTACGTAATCGGGGAGTGCGTGGACGTGGCCCTGGCGGTCTGGGAGTCGTTCCCGGCGAGCGAGCGTCCGGCCTTTCGCCACGTGACGCGCAGCCCGTGGCTCGTAAACGGCGGCGCGGTCACCAGCCGCCTGGACCTCATCGCCCCTCCCGCCCCGCGCCACTTCCTCTACAACTGGACTACCTCACTCCCGTCCCGGGCCTTACTAGTAGGCGAAGCGTCGACCGCCGCCATCGCCGGGCGGTTGCGGGACTTCCTCCTCTCCCGGGGAGTCGAGACCGAAACCATCGAGTTACCGGGGTCATGATCGGCGCCCTCTGGCCCAACCTTACCCTCTACGCCGATCCCGCCGGAGAGATAGACCCCTACGACCAGACAAACGCCCCCCTCTTCCGTGGCGAAGAAGCCTTCGCACCGGAAGTAACGGGCTGGCGACGCTGGTCCAAACCCTCCCCCGAACCGCGCCTGGACACTATCTTCGAGAAGTTACTCCTCGACTCCATCGCCCGCGAGAAGGCAGCCGTAACCGGCATGGTCGAAGCACTCGCCGGCAAAGTCACCGCCTCCCTCAGCTCGCCGCCACTCCTGATCGCCATCCTGAGGGCCGGCGTGCCGGTCGGAGCGCTGCTGGCAAGGTCCCTGGAACGTCGCCTCGGCGGGCCGGTCCCGCTCGCGGCACTATCCCTCTTCGACGGGCTCGGGTGGGACGCGGCCGCGCTCTCAGCCGCGCTCTCGGACCATCCGGGGAGGCCGGTCGTCTTCGTAGACGGCTGGACGAGCGGCGGCGGCGTCGCCCGGGAGCTGCGAAGATCATACGAACGCTGGATCTCCGCCGACCATCCCGACTTCACCCACGGAGAAGGCCCTCGCCTCGCCGTCCTCTGCGACCCTCGAAGCGTCGCCCACTTCTCCGCCGTACAGGCCGACCGCTTCGTCCCCTCCTCCCTATTCTCCGCCCCTGAGACTCTAGGCTTCTCGCGCGGCTTCGCTGCCGCCAACGGCGGCATGTTCCGCGTCTACCGCTTCCCCAACCACCTCCTCCGCTCCTCCTACGTAGAAGCCTGGATGACCGAGGGAGAAACGGTCGCGGAAGCACCAGACGATGCCCCGGATCCGCCTCCCCCCTCTCCCCCTCCCGGCTGGCGCCTGCACGTAAACGAGGTAGTCCGCGCCCTCATCAATCGCTCACCCCGCGAAGTCCTCCTCCGCGAGAGCGAGGCAGACGCAACGCAAACTCTCGCGCCCGTGCTCCACCTGTGCCGGCTCCGTGGCGTACCGGTCTCCTACGACCGTCAGGAAGTCGCCGCGTGGGGTGCCGTCGCCGCGGCCAGGATGCAAGACTAGCCTCCGTGCAGACGCGACGCGCCCTCATCCTCGACCTCGACTACACGCTCCTCCACCTCGAAGCCCGGCCGGACGCCATCGAGGTGCCGGGGCGCACCCGCTCCGCATACCTCGCCGGCGCGAGCGCCGAAGCACTCGCCAGGCTGCGCACACGTCACGAAATAATCCTCGCCACTGCCCGCTCCTGGCACGGGACACATCCCGTAGTCGAGGGCCTGATGGAGCGCGGCGTCGCCGTTTCTGGCGTCGTGCTGGAGGACGGCGCGCTCCTCGGCCCGCCCGGCGGATACTGGCCGCTGGAGCCGGAGAGATCCTGGCCGGAGTTGAGGAGCAAGCTCGGAGCGATGCCGGACTTGCCCCCGTTCACCTGGCAGGAGGACTTTGAGGCGTGCCTCGTGGCGCGATCCACGACGCCGGACGAGGCGGAGGCGTTGCTGGTCCAGCTTCGCCCAGCAGTCCTTCGCCTCGATCCAACGCTGCGGTGCTTTAGGGATGGGCGCAAGGTGTATCTGACCGGGGCACTAGCGGACAAGTGGACCGCGCTGGAGACACTGCTTGGAGAGCGGGCCGCTGGAGCAGTCGGCGTTGGGGACGGTGCGAATGACGTGTGCTGGCTCTCGCGGGTGGCGACGCCTTGTACGCTTGCGGGCGCCGCGCCCGCGGTCGTCTCGCTCGTTGAGGAGGCCGGAGGGATCGTCTCGGAGACGCCGGGGCACGCAGGGATCGGGGAGCTTCTGTGGCGGATCTCTTCTCTGTCTCCGGCCACTGAACGGACGAACGATGCGGTCGTCGGCATGAACTTTGACTGAGTTTACAGACGGGCGCTATCCGTATGCCGGAGCAGCGAGGGTTCGGTCAGCGGTTCTGCATCAGGCCTTGCAGGTGGGTGGAGAGCTGCTGGAGCTCGTGCTGCTGGAGGCTTGAGGTCTGGGTGACGATGGTTTCGAGATTGGTGCTCCCAACGAGGCCCGTCTCTGAGGATTGGATCAGGATGGCACCCTGGCCGGTGAAGTCGAGCTGCTTCTCCTCACCGCTGCTCCGGTTGCTCACAAAGGACCTTATCATCCCGGACATGCCGCGCATGTAGCTGTAGTCGTAGCGGTACGACGGCGAAGGCATGTCCGCCCATCCCAGAAGGGCGTCCTCGTCCACTCGGACGGGTGGTTCGAGGAAGTGGACAGCGCCGTTTGAGGAGGCGAGGAACTTGCCGGTGCCCAAGAGGGTGAGGTACCCGGGGACGGTGGATTCCTGGCAGATCAGGGTCGGCTCGAAGCCGAGGACGTTGGTGCTCCTGACAGTCAAATTGCCGTCTTCGAGGTCGTAAGAGGCGATATGGTTCCCACGGTCTCCGAGGATGAGCTTGCCGCGGCCCGTTACCACTACAAAGTTCTTCATGTATAGCGGTGAGTTAAAGGATTCTTTTACCAGCACGTCGTAGGCGCCGGCGCTCAGGGATTCGAATTTGAGGGCGCCATAGTAGGCGATCATCTTCCCCTTCTGTATAAACATCTCGCCCGTGACGTCCATACAGAAGGAGTAAGAGTTAATGTTGTCGTTAACGGGCAGGTTTTGGGCGTTGTAGGTCATCGCTGTACTCCACGTTCGCTGGCCTGTATCAACACGGTCCCGTTGCCACTGAAATCCAACTGCTTCTCCTCGCCAGTCCCCCATCCTTTGACCAACGCCCCTACCGTCCTCAAAGCCCCGCGCACGTAGTTGTAGTCGTAGCGGTACGACGGGGAAGGCATGTCCGCCCATCCCAGCAGAGCGTCCTCGTCTACCTTCACGGGTGGTTCGAGGAAATGCACCGGGCCGTTTGAGGAGGCGACGAAGCTGCCGGTGCCGAGGAGGGTGAGGTAGCCGGGGATGATGGACTCGCGGCACGCAAGCGTGGGTTGGAAGCCGAGGACGTTCTCGCTCCGCACGACGAGGCTGCCATCTTCGAGGTCGTAGGAGGCGAGGTTGTGGCCGCGGTCGCCGAGGATGAGCTTGCCTCGGCCGGTTACCACGACGAAGTTCCGGGCGTGGAGCGGGGAGTTGAGCACCTCGTTGACGAGCACCTCGAAGGGGCCGGCGCCTAGAGCTTCAAAGCGCAGGGCACCGTAGTAGGCAATCATCTTTCCTTTGCGGATGAGCATCTCGCCGGTCACGTCGATGCAGAAGGCGTAGGGGTTGATGTTGCCGTTGGCGGGGAGGGTTTGGGCGTTGAGGATCACCGGTTGCCGCCGCGCTCGGCGGCCTGGATGTACACGGTGCCGAGACCCGTGAACTTGAGCTGGTAGCTCTCGCCGGAGGACTGGCCAACGAAGCTCTTCCACCCCACGTCGGTGACGATGTTGGACTGGAGCTGTCCCCGGTGCCCAATGTACGCCTGCGGGTCGACGAAGATGGGCCTTTCGTGGGTTACGTCCAGGGCGAAGGAGTCACCGTCGGAGACGATGGCCAACTCACCGGCCCCTTCGAGGGTCGTGGTGAAGAGGCCGCTGCCGGTGGCGGCGCCCCGGAGCATACCCTGCATCCCCCCGCTGCCCATGAACTGCGTCCCGCTCCGCAGGCGGCCGTCGTAAGCGAGGAGACTCTCGCTCTCGGCGAAGAACGTCTCCTCGGAGAGCTGTATCAGCGTAACGTGCAACCCGTAGAAGGCGTAGAGTACCTCGCCGGTCCCGCGGGCGCTCATCAGCGACATCTGCTCGCCGGTCACGCTCCGCATCGCCCGGCCCCCCAAACCCTCGGAGCCCGAGGAGGACGGGGCGAAGTCGACCTGTCCGGTGTACGCGATCATTGAGCCGCGCTTGGCGTAGACCTCTTCGCCGTGTAGCTTGATGGAGAGCATCTTGCTATTTATGAGCGAGTACTGTGGCATATTCTCTCCTTTACCGGCGCTCGCTGGGCTGGATGTACACGATGCCCTGTCCGGTGAACTTGAGCTGGTAGCTCTCACCGGACGACTGGCCGATCATGGTCTTCCAGTTCACGTCGAAGATGAACTCCTGGCGAATGTTGCCCTTGAACCCGATAAACGCGTCCGGGTCCACGAACAGCGGCTCGGAGGGGGTGACTTCGAGGACGATCGCGGTCCCGTCCGAGATGGCCGCGACGTTACCGGTGCCCTCGACCGTGGTTGTAAAGAGTCCCTGGCCGGAGGATGCGCCGCGTAGGCCGGCGAAGACCGTGTTGCTCCTCATGCCGTCGTCGAAGGCGAGGAGGCTGCTGCTCTCGATAAAGATCTTCTCGTTCTGGAGGGGGACCAGCAGGATCTCGGCGGCGTTCTGGGCTATGTACACGCGTCCGGTGCCGCTCGTGGTCATGAGGTCGAAGCCCTCGCCACCTACCCTGCGTTTCAGGGCGCCGAAGAGGCCCTCACCGCCGAGGATGGACTTTTCGAACTTGATCTGGCCGTCGTAGGCGACCATCGCGCCCGCCCGCGTCATCACCCGCTCGTTCCGGAGCTCTACCTCCAGGAGCCGGCTGCTTTCGAGCCGAAAACGCGTCACTACACTGCCTCCTGCCCTTTAGGATACCTGTCACGGTGACCCGGTCTTGCCGTCAGCGTATTCTAGATCATACGCCAGGTCTCCCGCCCGGCGCAGGTCGTATACTTGGGTCGAAAGACTCTACTGGAGCGTTCAAGAGGAGAGAAGCGTGGATCGAAAGACCATCATCGTCATGGAGGGCGACCAGACCGGCCAGGAACTCCTGGAGGAGGCCCTGCGAGTCCTGGACCCTTCGGTGACGGGCCTGGACCTGGAGCTAAAGCGGTACGACCTGTCGCTGGAGAACCGCCAGAAGACGAACAACGCGGTCGTAAACGAGGCCGCCGCCGCGATGAAGGAGTCCGGCTTCGGCATAAAGGCCGCGACGGTCACGCCGGAGACGGGGTCTTTAGGCTCCCCGAACGCCATCCTGCGCAGCGGCATCAACGGGACGGTCATCGTGCGCACGGGGCGGCGTATCCCCGGCGTCAACCCGCTGATGGGCTTGCACGCCCCCATCTCCGTGGTACGGATGGCCGTGGATGACGCCTACGGGGCGAAGGAGTGGCGCGAGGGCGAGGGCCTCGACGAGGTCGCGTATCGTACCGAGCATATCTCTCGCAGGGTCTGCCGCCAGGTCTCGGAGTTCGCGTTTATCCAGGCGCGCAAGATGCGGGCCAAGGTCTTCGGCGGACCCAAATGGACGGTCTCCCCCGTCTACGAGGGGATGCTCAAAGAAGAGATGGACCGGGCCGCCGCGAACAACAAAGATATTCGCTACGAGCCCCAGCTCATCGACGCAACCTACGCCCTCCTGCTCTCGACCTACGGCGAGCCGCTAGTCATCCCCACTCTCAACCGCGACGGCGATTGCATGTCGGATATGGTGTTGCAGATGTTCGGTTCCATCGCGGGCGCGGAGTCACTGCTCATCGCGCTGGATGAGGACGAGAACCCGGAGACCGTGATGTCCGAGGCCCCGCACGGCACCGCGCCATCTCTGGAGGGCAAGAATGTCGCCAACCCGATGGCTATGATCCTCGCGGGCGCTGCCCTCCTGACCTTCTTTCACGAGGAAGAGGCCGACTTGGTCTCGCGCGCTATCTACGAGGCTACCTTCGAGAGCGTGCTGGACGGAATAAGGACCGCGGAGCTGGGCGGATCCGCCGGGACGCGGGAGTTTACCGACGAGGTAATACGTCATGTCAAGAACAAGATCGAAGTCTGGACCGCGCTTGCCTAGTCCGTTCGGGCGCCGCCGCTCGCACGTCGAGTTCGAGGTCACGCCCGCGACGCTTACGACGCTCGGCCTCGGCGCCATCGCCGGCCTGCGCTCGATGTCCGCCCCCGCACTGCTTGCCAGGTCCGTCCGGCGCGGCGACCTCGACGCGCCCGACCTCCCCTTTCTAGGCTCGCCGAGGATATCCGGCCTGTTAGCCCTACTCGCTGTCGGGGAGATGATCGCCGACAAGATGCCCTTCATCCCATCCCGCACCTCCGCCCCCTCCCTGCTCGGACGCCTGCTCTCCGGCGCGCTCGTCGGCGCGACTCTGTTCACTTCGGAGGGGCGGCACGGAAACTCGGGCGCCATACTCGGGGCACTTGCGGCACTCGCCGCCGCATACGCGGGAGAAGGGCTCCGGTCGGCAGGCGTCCGCAAGGGAATCCCAGACCCGATCCTCGCCACCCTCGAAGACAGACTCGTCCTCACCCTGGGAACACGTATCTTGCCAGAAAGGAGCTAGAGTCCAGTCAAAACAGCTCGCAACTGTGGGTTCGCAACCGCTCGGGTCAGGGCAAGTGAAGGACGAGCGCGAGTAGAATTCTCGTCGTTGTAACACTGAATAGGAGTGACTTACGGCTTCCACTACTAAACGACCAGTACTTTTGCGCCAGGATGCAAGGAGCGGGCTCCGGGCCTCGAAGCTCGTTATCAAAGACCCGCACACTCATGTACTGGCAAGCTCGCACGCCCATTACGGATCTTCCGACGAGCGCATGGCGAAGACCAGAGTCAAGCACTTCGAGAGTTGCGCCGCTCGGTGCCGTCGGGGCTTTGACGAGAGGCTCGTTCTTCCGAGAATGGCCCGGAACCTTTCTCTTCCAGCCGTGAGAACCCGTGCGCGGGCACTGCGGCGAAAGGCTTGGGGAGACCCGGTCTGGGTTGCGAAGTTCTACCCTAGACTCAACCGGCTCTTCTTCACCGGTTTGGCGAAGCTGGAAGGGCGCTGACGCAATGCGGGTCGAGCGGTTCTCCAGCATCGAGCGTGTGGATGTGGCGGCGTGGCGCGCGCTGGAGCCGCCAGATTTCCCGTTCTTCGATTTCGAGTTCCTGCGCGCACTCGAACGCTCGGGCAGTGTCGGCGGAGGGAGCGGGTGGGCGCCGGTCTACCTGGTGTGCAAGGACGAAGGAGAAGGCGTCCTCGGCGCGCTGTGCATGTATCTCAAGACGGATAGCTTTGGCGAGTACATCTTCGATTGGGAGTGGGCGCGAGCGTACCACGAGTACGGAATCCCGTATTATCCAAAGCTCACCGCCGCCGTGCCGTTCACGCCCGCGACCGGCCCGAAGCTCCTCGTGCGGCCGGACGTTGTCGACCGCCGTGCAGTTACGCATGCCCTGCTCGACGCGGCTGAGAGACTCGGCGACGAGCGCCACGTCAGCTCGTCGCACGCGCTCTTCCTGCCCGAGCGAGAGCTCGACGAGTTCGCCGGGCGTGGGTTCGCGGTGCGTCACTCCGTGCAGTTCCACTGGCGCAACCGCGGCTATGGCGAATTTGCCGACTATCTGGACGCGATGGTGAGCAAGCGCCGACGCCAGATCGCTCGCGAGCGCCGTCAACTCGGGGATGAAGGGTTGGAGATCGAGCAGCTTACGGGTGCGGCGCTCTCCCCGGAGCACGCGTCTATCATGTACCAGTTCTACATCAGCACGCTCGACAGGAAGTGGGGCAGCCCATACCTTACCAGGGCGTTCTTTACCGAGGTCTTCCGGACGATGGGTGACCGTATCCTGCTCGTCTTCGCGCGTGACGAGCTTACGAAACGACCGGTCGCGGGCGCGCTCAACTTCTTCAAGGGCCAGACGCTCTACGGTCGCTACTGGGGCGCGGCAGGCCGTGGCGGGGTGCGCAACCTGCATTTCGAGCTCTGCTACTATCAGGCGATAGAGTTCGCTATCGAGCGCGGCCTCGCGCTCTTCGAAGCTGGTGCTCAGGGCGAGCACAAGATCTCACGCGGCTTCCTCCCGTCCCTGACGTACAGCGCGCACGAAATCCGCCACCCGCAATTCAGACGCGCCATCGAGCAGTACATCACGTCGGAAAAGGTGATGATCGCCGAAGAGATGGCATCATACGCCGACCACGACCCATACAAACGCTAACGCAGCCCAGCTCCCGGTTGTAGTTTAGCGGCGGCGAACGCTCCGTCCGCCGCCACACATTGCTCTCAACCGTATTCTTCCTGATTACTTCCTTGTATCAGTCCGCCACGGCGGGTAGTCGCGCCTCTCCTTCGAGAACAGCCCGCCGCTGCCGGCCGAAGGCGTCGGCGGCGAGCATGGCGTCAACGACCATGCGCGGGTAGACCTCGAAAGGCTCGTTGTGGATGGTCTCCCCCTCAACGCAGGCGCCCTCGGCGACTTTCTCCAGGTCCTCGCGGCCAGCGTCTCCGATCCCGATGTCCTCCAGCGACACCGGGAGGCCCACCTCCAGGCAGAAGTCCACGAGCTCCTCGACCTCCCCGGCCGGGCGCTCCTCCAGCATGAGCATCGAGATGGTCCCGAAGGCGACCTTCTCCCCGTGCCAGTAATGATGCGTACCTTCCAGCGCCGTAAGGCCATTGTGGATGGAGTGGGCCGCCGCGAGCCCCCCGGACTCGAACCCGAGCCCTGAGAGGAGCGTGTTCGCCTCCACCACCCGCTCGACCGCGGGCGTTACCGCATCCTGCTCGACCGCCAGCCGCGCCGCGAGCCCATATTCCAGCAGGGTGTCATAGCACAGCCGGGACACCGCGAGGGCCGCCGCGGTCGGGGCGCCTCCGGCAATGGTCTGCTTGCGGGTCTTGCTGGAGGCGTCGGCCTCGAAGTACGTGGAGAGGCCGTCCCCGATTCCGGCGACCAGAAACCGCACCGGCGCCTTCGCGATAATGGCCGTGTCCACGATGACAGCGTCCGGGTTGCGCCCGAAGAAGCGGTACTCCTGAAATGCACCGTCGTCGTCGTAAATCACCGACAGCGAGCTCGTCGGAGCGTCGGTCGAGGCAATAGTCGGCACTATGACCAACGGTAGCCCCGCCGGATGCGCCACCGCCTTCGCCGCATCCATGGTCTTCCCACCACCGATGCCCACGACCGCGTCCGCTCCCTCCTCCCGCGCCACCTCGGCTATTCGGTCTATCTCCGCCGGGGAACACTCGCCCCCGAAGTCCACCCCGAAAGCCCCCGCCAGCCCCTCGACAACGTCACCCATGACCTCTGTAACTATGGCGTCGCGCAGGACCAGAGGCTTCTCTGCCCCGAGCTGCTCCAGCACTTCCCCCAACCTGCCGACCGCGCCACTACCCTGAACGTACCGCCCCGGCGCCGCGAATACCATCGCGGCCGGACCCGCACCGTTCTCCGCCATCTTCCTGCCTCCTCGCCTCTCCGTAACTCTCCCCGGCCCCAGAAGGGCCGTGTAACGTGTGATCCATATTACGCGGGGCCACACCCTGCCGCAACAGGGATCGAGTCGGGGTGGTACGTAAATTTCGGTAGCTTCGCAAGTTTAGGCGGACCGCTTATCTTGGATCAAAACCCCAGCCGGCCGAGTGTGCGCTTCACCGAACCCACATAGTGCCCGCCGAAGAAATAGACGTGTACTAGCAAAGGGTAGAGGCTGTAGAGGTAGCGCCGCTCCTCGAAGAAACCAGGCTGTATCTCCCGCAACTCCGCGTAGCGCCGGAAGAAACGCTCGCCGAATGAGTTGAACAGGGAGATGTAGGCCAGTTCCATCTCGGGGTCGGCGTAATAGATAGCCGGGTCCAGGAAAGCCAAGATCCTGTCGCCTCTCGCAAGCACATTCCCGCTCCAAACGTCGCCGTGGATCAGGGCCGTTCCCCCCGGCTCCTCCAATAGCTCGTCGAGCTTGCCCGCGAGCCTCTCTACACGACCATGCAAGTCCGTTGGTAGCCTGCCTGCTTCGTGAGCCTTGTGTGCGAGGTACAGTAGCCGCTGGTCGCGGAAGAACTCGATCCACGAGCCTGTCCACAGGTTCGGTTGCGAGAGGCTCCCGATCAAGGTGTCCCGCTCGTGACCGTAAGCGTCCGCGGTGATTCCATGCAGACCCGCCAGAAGCTCCGCCGCATGCGCCTCTGCACCCGAGAGGTTGTCTCCACCTTCTATAAACTGCATGAGCAAGAGTCTCTCCGAAGAATGATAGACCTCCGGGACCGGGAGGCTACTATTCTCCCCGAGGTACCGGAGCATGTACGCCTCCCGGTCGAGGTGTGACTCCCCCGACCGGTCCACTTTCGCCACCACCGTCATCCCGCCCGCAAGCTCCGCCTTGTAGACCTCCCCGATGCAGCCCCCGCCCATCGGACGCGCGACAAGCAGTCTCTCCCCCAGAGCCGCCTCCACACCTTCGGAGATAACCCTCTCAGCCACGCCCCTCCTGCAAGTGTTGCCACCTAATGCACTCCAGCAGCCCCGCCGACGCCTCCTCCACGAGGTCCATGACCAGCTCGAAGCCTTCCGAACCGCCATGGTACGGGTCAGGAACCTCGGACCCCGGCGAGCCGTCGGCGTAGTCTAAAAAGGGCCGAACTTCGACACTGCTCGCGCGGCAGAGGGCTGCCACCGTCCTGTAGTTCTCCTCGTCCATGGTCACGATATAGTCGAACTCCTCGCAGTCTTCGAGCGTGAGGCGACGCGCCCGTTGCGAGCCTATGTCGATACCTCTCTTTGCGGCGCTCCGTTGGGCGCGCGCGTCCGGCGGCTCCCCGGCGTGGTAGTAGCCGTGCGTCCCGGCCGAGTCGGCCTCGACCTCTGCTTCGAGACCCTCGCGCCGTACGACTTCTTCGAAGACGCCTTGTGCCAGTGGCGAGCGGCAGATGTTACCCATACATACGAACAGGACACGGATCATGGTCGTCTACTATAGTCGTTGGGCGATCCTGGATCAGGAGAATCCTGGAGCCGAGGGCTTCAGGCCAGCGGCTTTAGTAGACTGGACGCTGGAGAAAGACCCCAAGACAGGGAGGAAGAGATGGCCGAGGTGAACCGGGTCGGGATGCTTACGGGAGGCGGGGACGCACCGGGGTTGAACGGCGTGATCCGGGCCGTAACCATGCGCTGCGTCAACGACTACGGCTACGAGGTGCTTGGCATCCAACGCGGCTGGCGCGGCCTCCTGCAAAGAGAGGATGACAGCATCCGTCCTCTCTCCGCGGACGACGTCCGCTACATCCTCCAGGAGGGAGGCACCATCCTCGGCTCCTCCCGCACCAACCCTTACAAGAACGAGGGCGACGCCGAGAAGGTAGTCGAGAACATGAAGGAATACGGCGTGGACGCCCTCGTCGCCGTCGGCGGCGACGATACTCTAGGTGTAGCCAGGCGTCTCTACGACGACTTCGGCGTGCAGGTCGTTGGTTGCCCCAAGACTATAGATAATGACCTCTCGGCGACCGACACCACCTTCGGCTACGATACGGCCGTCTCCATAGCCACGGAGGCCATAGACCGGGTGAGGACCACGGCCAAGAGCCACGAGAGGATACTCGTGGTCGAGATCATGGGGCGTAACGCCGGTTGGATCACCTGGGGCGCCGGCGTCGCAGGCGCGGCAAACGTCACCCTCATCCCCGAAGTCGAGCCGGACCTGGACGAGATAGCAAACATCTTCAAAAACCGCGTCGAGAGGGGCGAGAAGTGGGGCGTCGTCGCGGTCAGTGAAGGCGTAGTCTTGAACGAAGACTACATTACCCAGAACGCCGAGAAGGACGAGTTCGGCCACGCCAGGCTCGGCGGCATCGGCGAGACGCTTGCCGGGGAGATAAAGGAACGCACCGGCATAGACACCCGCCACGTCGTCCTCGGGCACCTGCAGCGCGGCGGCACCCCGACCGCCTACGACCGCATCCTCTCCACACGCTACGGCCTGCGGGCCGCTGAAGCCGTTAAGAACGGCGAGTGGGGCCAGATGGTCGCCCTGCGCGGGAGCGAGATCGTTACCGTATCTCTAAACGAAGCGACCGAGGAGACCAAGACCGTCCCCGACAAACTCTACCGCGCCGCCGAGACCTTCTTCGGTTAGGCTCGAAAGAGCGCGGTCTGGTCAGAAGTCGTCCCGGCCACGCCCTCCGCGAGAATTCCCTATGCGGGTGTGCCCTCGGCGATGTGAGTCCCGATCCTGCGGTACCGTTCGTAGCGCGCCTTGACGAGGGCGCCAGGGTCTACGTCGCGCATCCTAAAGAGCGCCTTCTTTATAGCGGCCGCGACGACGGCCGTTGCGGCTTCGGGTTCGTTGTGAGCGCCGCCCAGGGGCTCGGGTAGGATCTCGTCGATGATCCCGTGCGCCATGAGGTCCCTGGCGGTGATCTTCATGGCCTCCGCCGCCTCCGCCGCCCGGCTCCCATCACGGAAGATGATCGAAGCGCACGCCTCGGGCGCTATCACGGAGAGATAAGAGTTCTCCAGCATCGCCACATGGTCAGCCATGCACATCGCGAGCGCCCCCCCGGACCCACCCTCCCCAACGACCACGGCCACGACCGGCACCGGGACGCGGGCCAACGCCATGAGGTCCGCGGAGATCACCCAGGCCTGACCCCGCTCCTCGGCGCCACGTCCGGCGAAGGCGCCAGGCGTGTCCACCAGAACCACGATGGGCAACTCCAACCTCTCGGCCAGCCCGTACAGTCTGCCGGCCTTGCGGTAGCCCTCCGGGTGGGCCATGCCAAAGTTGTTCTTCACCCGGCTCTTGACTTCATCGCCCTTGTCATGGCCCAGGAGTACCACCGGATGCGGCCCTATCTTCGCCAGCCCTCCACGCACGGCCGGGTCGTCCGCGCCGAGCCTGTCGCCGGAGAGCTCGTAGAAGTCGTCCGCGAGAGCGTCGAGGTAGGCGCGGAAGTTGGGGCGCTCGGGGTGGCGGGCGACCTGCACCCGCTGGTAGGGGGTCAGGTTGGAGTAGATGCGCTTTTTGGCCGCGCCCAGGGCGTCTTCGAGACGAGAGATCTCGACGCGCAGCTCCTCGTTGGGACCGGCGAGCCTGTGCAGCTCGGCGATACGCGCCTCTAACTCCCTGACCGGCTTCTCGAACTCCAGACTCACGTAAAACACCTCACGCCAGGAACCCCAGAAACCTCTCCAGGTCATTCTTCAACTCCAGGCGGTGGACGATGCGGTCCACCAGACCGTGCTCTCTCTGGAACTCGGCCGTCTGGAAGCCCTCCGGCAGGCGCTCTTTGGTTGTGCTCTCGATAACTCTCGCCCCGGCGAAGCCTATCCTCGCCCCCGGCTCGGCGATGACAACGTCCGCGGCGGTCGCGAACGAGGCCGTCACTCCCCCGAAGGTCGGGTCGGTCAGAACGGAGACGTACGGTCGGGAACCGGTCATAAAGCGCGAGAGGGCCACGCTCGTCTTCGCCATCTGCATCAATGAATAGATGCCCTCGTACATCCGCGCCCCCCCCGAAGACGAGACAATAACCAGCGGCAGTTCCTCATCGTATGCGAGCTCAATGGTACGCGAGATCCTCTCTCCAACGACGCTCCCCATGCTCCCTCCGATAAACCGGAAGTCCATCGCCGCCAGAGCGACCGGATAACCCCCAATCCTCACTGTCCCACTCAGCACGGCATCGTCTAGACCGGTCTTCTTGCGTGCCTTATCGAGCTTCTCCTGGTAATCCTCGAAACCCAGAGGATCACCGGCCACCATACCGCGATCCCTCTCGACGAAGCTGCCTCTATCAGCGAGAAGCCTTACTCGCCCGAGGGCCGGGAGCGGGTAGTGGAACTGGCAGTTAGGACAGACGTTGAAGCGGACTTCGAGGTCCTTCTCGTAGATCGGCTGCCCACACCCCTCACACTTTGTAAAGACGCCGTCTATCGGGCCGAGACCACTCTCCGTCTCCGGAACACTCCGCGAATACTCCCGCCGCTTGTAGAGCCAGTTCCTAATTCTTGCTCTCCGCCCTCGCACGAGATTCTCTATTCCGAGCCTCGCCGTCCCGAGCTTCGCTGTCCAGCGCCTCGCGCACCTCGCGTAGCCACGCGCCCACGCCCTCGGGACCCTCTTCGGTGACCAGTTGCATCAGCTTGCTCCCGATGATGATGCCGTCCGCTCCGGCGCCGGCCGCGTCGACCGCCGCCCCGGTTGTGGAGATACCAAATCCCAACGCCACCGGCACCGAGACCTTCTCGCGCGCCCGCCGCAGAATCTCCATCGCCCCGGGCGGTAGGGTCTCCCGCGCCCCCGTAACCCCCGCTACCGAGACGCAGTACACAAAGCCCGAGGCGGCTTCGGCTATCTTATCCAGCCGTTCGTCGTCCGTAGTAGGCGCTGCGAGCGGGCAGATCGCCACCCCCCTATCCGCGGCCATCTCCCTGAAGTCCAGGGCCTCGTCTATAGGGAGGTCCGGGATCACCAACCCCGTCACCCCCACCCCTGCCGCCTCGTCGAGAAACCTCTCTATCCCCCGAGCAAACACGTTGTTGTAGTAGACCAGAAACACCACCGGCGCCCGAGCCGCGAAGTGTGAGGCGAGGTTCAGACAATATTCGAGGTCCGCGCCGTTCTTGAGTGCCTGGGTGGTCGTGTCCTGGATCGTGGGTCCGTCGGCCAACGGGTCCGTAAAAGGCACCCCGATCTCCACCACGTCCGCCCCCGCCTCGACGTACGCTTCCCCCACCGCATAAGCACCCTCCAGCGTCGGGTAGCCGGCCGTGAGGTACGGCACGAGCGCCACCCGCCCCCGCGTAAACGCCGCCTGTAGCCTCTCGCTACCCTTCACCAGAAACTTCTTCCGCCTCCCGAGCATCTATCCCCAGAGCATCCGCCACGACCTCGACGTCCTTGTCGCCCCGCCCGGAGAGGTTGATCACGAGGTTCTTGCCCGGGCCGAGTTCCTTCGCCACCGTCTCGGCGTACGAGATGGCGTGGGCGGTCTCCAGCGCCGGGATGATGCCTTCGAGCCGCGAGGTCATGGTGAACGCAGCGAGTGCCTCTTCGTCGGTGACGCTCGCATATTCCACCAGCCCCTCATCTTTGAGGTAGGCGTGCTCCGGGCCGACGGACGGGTAATCGAGGCCGGCGGAGACCGAGTGCGCCTC
>Ga0136617_10002798_pt1 | contig 15536 bp, 17 predicted proteins | sample AntDrymUQ3222106_2_FD_129672 | JGI IMG/M metagenome (GOLD analysis project Ga0136617, IMG submission 129672) | Polar desert sand microbial communities from Dry Valleys, Antarctica - metaG UQ322 (21.06) | ecosystem: Environmental > Terrestrial > Soil > Desert | place: Antarctica: Dry Valley...
GGCCGTCGTGCGGGTCCTGGTCAGGTACGGCGAGCCCTTGCGCCAGGAGTACCTCGATCTGTGGCTGCTGCACTTCGCCGACGATGGGCGCGTCGACGACTTCGAGGAATGGGCGTACTGGCCGGGCAAGGCGTACTCGGTCGAGGCCGATTGACCCGCAGACGAGTGGGAATGGGACGCTCTGAGTCAACGCCAGCGCTGCAGGAGACCTGCGAAGGTGGCTAGGACCTCAGCCCCCGGCAGTGTCTCTGAGTAGCCGGCCGCCTTGAGACGGACCTGGTCACCGAGGTCATGGACGACGAAACCGCCATCGAACTCGTTGTGCTCCAGATGCAATTCGTAGGCGACGAGAGCGGCCAAACCGCGTATGAAGAAATGTTGTGGGGTGAGCAGACTGCCCTCAGGCCAGCTGATCCGTACGCTTTCGCCCTCGAGGTCGAACCGAAATCCACCGGCCACACCGGAGCCGTTCGGGATGATCGGCACCGTCCCGATCGTGGCCCAGTGTGGGTTGCGCTCCAGAATTTCCAGGCTGATCCGCCGCCTACCGTCTCCCGAGAACGTGCGGTGCGCGATGGCCTGGGGCAGCTTGAACAGGTCACCGGTTCGCGCGAGGTAGTGGCCGTAAACCTGCTGACCCTCGGTTTCCTTGAACTCCACTCGGACGCTGCCGTGCACCAGGTAGAGGTAGACATCGCACGCGAAGTTGGTGTTCCAGAATGGGAGCGCGTCGGCGGCTCCGGTGGACTCCCAGAAGACCACCGGCCCCACGCTCCCGAGTTCAGTCGGTACGTGCGTCGCTCGGCCGACGGCGCCGCCGAAGGCGATGACGTTGACCAGGTCATAGAGCTCGGCGCTTCCGCTGATGTGCGACTTGCCCGGGGTGACCTCGAGCGCACCGAAGTCCGGATGCAGGGATGCGGTCACGTCACGACTCCTTTGTCGACGGGTGTCTTGCCACGCTGGATCAGACGATCAAGTCGTTACGGTGAAACCAATCCACGATCATGTCGACGGCTCGTTTCACATGACTGGGCTGGTTCGCGAAGTAGTGGGTGGCTCCTTCGACGGCGAGAAGCTCTTTGCGGTCGTGCGGCACGGCGTCGTACAAAGCTCGCGCATGCGAGGGGAAACACACCTGGTCGGCGGTCCCGTACATCACGAGCACCGGAACGCTGACCTGGCCTAGTTGGACCGGCCCGTTGCACATCGTGTCGTCGAGGCTCCATTGGCTCAGCCAGGATCGCAGACTGGTCAGATGCCCCAGCGTGGCCGGTGACAGGTTCGCCTGGTACGGCGGACCCCACAGGGTGCCCGGCTCACGGTCGCTCGGCTCGATGCTCCGGTCGAGAAAGCGCGGATCGGCCACAGTTCCGTGCACCGCGAACGGCAGGTCGCTGACCTGGCCGCCGCTCACCTTCTCGATGCGCTCCAGCTCAGCTCGGACCCACGCTGTGATCCGCCGATTGCGGCTCACCTGAGCGGCCCGGTACCGACTCAGGAAAGCCTTGTCATACGGCGGTCCGTTGCCGGTGTCGAACATGTCCAAAGTGGACTCGCGATCGTGGAACGGATCTGACTCGTCCGTCACGGCCGGATCCAGCCATTCTGTGTAGACCAAGGCTCGACCGGGGTGGGCCATGAGTTCGATCAGTGCATCGGCCGGCGAGAGGCCTGCGCCGATAATGTCCACCGGATCACCAGCCGGAGTGTGCGTGATCGTCGGGTGCTCAGCCTGGCTCTGATAGAGGGCGGACAGGCCGCCGCCGCCCGAGTTGCCGATCAGGACGACCTTCTCGTACCCCTCCTGCCGCAGGTGGCCGATGATCGCGCCGATGTCGAGGACGCAGTTCTCCATCGTCAGCATCGAGTCGTTGCCGATGTAGCGAGTGTTCGCCCCGATGACGTCCACCCCGTGCGGTGAGAGCGCGGCGAGGAGATAGTGACCCAGGAAGTTCGAGCTCGGGTGGATGACCACCACCGCGGTACGGGAGCCGCCGGGAGATCGCTGCCGGGCGGCCCACAACTTCCCGGCCAGCCGGGCCACGCCGGAGTAGATGTCACCCGGCTTGCCGGTTGGCATCGGAATGGCCAGCAACTCGGGCGCGGTGCCCGCAGGGTTGGCGGTCATGAGATCAGCCGGCCGCCGTCGACGACGAGGGTGTGGCCGGTAAGGAACGACGACTCGTCGCTGGCCAGATAGAGCACCGCGTTGGCGATGTCGGACGGTTGGCCTACCCGGCCGACGAGCAGTTTGCTGGTCAGCCAGGCCCGGCGCTCCGGATCAGCCAGCACCGGCTCGGTGGCTGGGGTTTCGATGAGGCCGGGCGCAACCGCGTTGCATCGTATTCCGCGCGAGCCGTAGTCGAAGGCCACCGAGCGAGTCAGTGCCACTACTCCGCCCTTGGCCGCGATATAGGCACCGAATCGAGGGGAGGCTGCCAAGGCGGCCACCGACGCGGTGTTGACGATGGCCCCGCCCCCACCCTCGATCATCACCGGGATCGCGTGCTTGCAGCCGAGGAAGACTCCGGTCAGCGTGACGGCGATCGTACGGTCCCACTCCTGCTGGCTCGTCTCGGTGACCGACCTGTTCAGCGGTGCCCAATACGCGTTGTTGTGCAGAACGTCGAGCCGGCCGTACGTCTCCACCGCAAGGCCAATCATCTGGCCGACGGACTCGTCCAGACTCACATCGACGGTACATACGGTGGCCGTTCGCCCGGCGTCGACGATCTGGTGCATCGTCCGTCCGGCGGCCTCGGTGTCGATGTCGGCGACGATGAGCTCCGCGCCCTCCCGCGCGAAGGCCAGCGCGGTTTCCTGACCGATGCCTGAACCGGAGCCGGTGACGATGACGACCTTGCCGGCGAAACGGCCGCGCGACCGAGGGGTCGTCGGCGCAGCCGGGGGAGAGGGCGCGGTCACGCCTCGCGGCTCCTGCCGCCCAGGTAACTGCCGATCACATCGGGATTGGCCAGCAATTCTTGCGCCGAGCCGGTCATCACCACCGTCCCGGTGCTGAGCACGTAGCCTCGGTCGGCGCAGCCCAGTCCCTGCTTCACGTTCTGCTCGACCAGCAGGATGGTCAAACCTTCCGAGGCCAGGTCGCGAATCATCGCGAAGACCTCGCCGACCAGCCGCGGCGACAGGCCAAGGGAGGGCTCGTCGAGCAGCAAGATCGTCGGCCGGACCATCAGGGCCCGGCCGATCGCCAGCATCTGTTGCTCGCCACCGGACAGGGTGCCGGCCTTCTGGGTGCGCCGCTCCCGCAGCGGCGCGAACCTGGTCAGGACAGCGTCGAGGTCGGCGTCGATGTCGCCTGCGCGGCGACGCGCGAACGCGCCCAGGGTGAGATTCTCCTCCACGGTGAGCCTCGGCAGGATCCGGCGGCCCTCCGGTACGTGCGCCATGCCGGCACGGACGAGTTGGTCGCTGCGCCGGTTGGTGACGTCTCGGCCGTTGAGCAGCACCTGGCCCGACCACGGACGGATCATTCCGGAGACAGCCCGTAGGAACGTGCTCTTGCCCGCGTCGTTGGTCCCCAAGAGCGCGACGAGTTCACCTGGGGCGACGGTCAGGCTGATTCCGTCGACGCCGGTGATCCGCCCGTACCCTGCCCGCAAGTCGCGAACGTCCAGGGCCGGTTCCCCGCCGGTCGGCTGCACCGCGGATGTGCGTGCAGGCTGCGAGTTGGCCGCGTCAGGTGCCAAGGTATGCCGTCCTGACCTCGTCGCTGGCCAGTGCCTCGGCGGGTGAGCCCTCGATCAGGACTCGGCCGAAGTTGAGGACGGTGACCACATCGCAGACCGAGGCAATGACGTCCATGTCGTGTTCGACGATCACGACGGTGATCCCCTCGTCGCGCAGTGCCCTGATTCGAGGTACCAACTCGACCCGTTCCTGACCGGTCATGCCGGCAGCCGGCTCGTCCATGAGAAGCAGTTTCGGCTTGGCAGAGATCGCACGGGCGATCTCCACTTGTTTCTGCAGCCCGTACGGGAGCGTGGCGGCTCGGCGCTTGCGGTACTCGGTCAACCCGAAGATGCCCAGGGCATGGTCGGCCTCGCGGTCGAGTTCCCGGTCACCCGCCGTCGGGAACGGCCAGAGCGACAGGAACCCGGTGCGGGCGCGGGAGTGCTGACCCAGCAACACGTTCTCCCGCACGGTCAGCCCGCCGAACAGCCGCAGATTCTGAAAGGTACGGGTCAGGCCCAGCGGCACCCGCTTCTGCGGAGTCAGCCGGGTGACGTCGCGGCCGTTCAGTTCCACGGCTCCCTCGGTGGGCGGGAGAAATCCGGACATCACGTTGAGCAGGGTGGTCTTCCCTGCCCCGTTGGGCCCGACGATGCCGTGGATGGAACCCCGTTCGACCTCCAGCGTCACCTCGGCGAGGGCCGTCACGCCGTCGAATTGTTTGGTGATATTTCGCGCTCGCAGCGTGCGGTCAGTCATCACGATCGCCACCGGTGCGCCCAGGAACGAGCCGTTTGAGCGCATCCAGATCGAACCTTCGTGCGGTGCCGCGGCCGATGATTCCCTGGGGCCGCAGGATCATCAGCACGACGAAGAGCAACCCGTAGGTGATCTGGTAGTACTCCTCCAGGAAGTCGAACCAGATTGGCAGCATGGTCAGGACCACCGCGCCGACGATCGCGCCCCAGAAGTACTGCACGCCACCGAGTACGACGAAGAGAATGATCAGCAACGACTGTGCGGCCCCGAATTGCGACGGGGTGATGATCAGCGTCTCGTGAGCCGAGAGCGCCCCCGCGACACCAGTGATCGCCGCTGACACGGCGAATGCCTCCACGGAGATCCTGGTGACGCCGAGCCCGCAGGCTCGAGCGGCCTGCTCATCCTCGCGGATCGCCTCGTAGGACAACCCTTTTCGGGATCGCGTCAGCAGGAACAGGTAGACGATCACGATCCCGATGCAGACGGCCACGAGTGGCACGGTTGTCCCGCGCATCCCGAACAGGCCGCTGGCACCACCGACGTAGTCCCAACTCTCCAGCAGGATCTTCACGATCTCGGCGAAGGCGAAGGTGATGATCGCCAGGTAGAGGATCGACAGGCGCAGGGAGATCCAACCGACGAAGGCACCGGCTATCGCACCGGCAAGTCCGGCTATCAGGATCGACGTCTCCAGGGACCAGTCGAACTTCACGGTGAGGATGGACGCGGCGTAGGCCCCGATACCCATGAATGCGGCGTGACCGAAGGAGAACTTTCCGGTGGCGGCGGTGATCCAGTAACCGAGCGCCAGCAGGATGGCGATGCCCAGCTTGATGGTGACGGCTTCGGTGTAGGCGCTCATGTCAGACCCGCCCCACGACGCCGGTGTCGCGGGTGAACAGCCCTTGAGGCCGGGCAAGCAGCGTAATGCCGACCAGGAGGAAGACGATGAGATCGCGATAGGTGGCCGACAGGTAGGCAACGGTCAAGGTTTCGATGACCCCGATCATCAGCGCAGCAAGGACGCCGCCGGTGATGTTGCCCAGTCCGCCGAGCACGATCACCATCAGCGCGGTCAGCGTGGTCTCGAAACCGGTGAACGGGCTGACGGTGTGGAAGGAGAGTCCCGTGAGCAGACCCGAGGCGCCGGCCAGCATTCCGGAAATTACGAACGTCAACAGGATCACCCGCTGCACCGGGACGCCCAGCAGAGCCGACATGTCCGCGTCGTCGGAGACTCCCCGGATAGCCGTTCCCCAAGCGGTCCGATTGAGGAAGACGTAGAGCAAAACGGTCATCACCGCCGCCACCGACAGGATGATCAACTGGTCGCCGACGATCCGCAGTGGACCGATCTCGATCCGCACGTCGTCGAGCACCGTCGGTACCCGCCGCTGGTCGCTGCCCAGCACCCTGGTCACCAGCGATGTGAGAACCAACCCGACGCCCAGGCTGCTCAGGATCGGGGCGGTGTGGTACTCCGCGCTCACGAACCGGAACGAGAGCAGGAAGGTGATCGCCGCGACCAGCGCGCCGACGGCGAGCGCGGCCAGCAGGGCCAGCGGGAACGCAATGTCCAACTGGGCCATCAACAGCGCCCCGCAGATGGCGCTGACCATCGCGGTCTCACCCAAGGCGAAGTTCAGCCGGTCCAGAGCACCGACGACGAGATTGAAGCTGAGGGCGATCAGCGCAAAGGTCGTCCCGAGCAGCAGCCCGTTGACTAGTTGTTGGATCAGCACAGCTGTCCGGTCCCGTCCTCGTGCGCCTCGGCCATCGCGAGCCTCGCTCGGGTTAGCTGCCCACCTCGCTGATCACGAACTGGCCGTTCTCGATCACGGCGTAGAGTTCCGGGCGCTCGCCGGTCCCGTCCTCGGCAAATCTGACCTCGCCGGACATCCCGTCGTACGGGTCCACGCCCTCCAGGTAGTCCAGCAAGCCCTGACGATCGTCCGCGCTCGTATCGGGGCTGGCAGTCGCGTCGCTGGTCTCAAGGTAGTCCGCGATCATGCCGATCACGTCGAAGGCGTAGGCGAAGTTCAGCGGCACGACGTCGAGGTCGTTGTCCTCCTCGGCCTGGGCCAGCAGGGCCGCCGCTGGCTCCTCCGCGTTGTCGGGGTTGAACTGGGCGGCAGTGATCGTTCCTTCGGCTGCCTCGCCGGCTCCGCTGATGTAGTCGGTACCGCCGCTCTGCAGGGAACCCGTGCCGATGAGCAGCGACTCGAGCCCCTGAGTGCGGACCTCCACCGCGATCCGCGCCGCGTCGGCGGGACCTGCGGCCAGAGCGATTACGTCCGGGTTCTCCGCCTCCATCGACGTGACCTGTGAGGTGTAGCTCGGATCCCCTGAGGTAAAGGTCACCGTGGAAACCACTTCGACACCGCTGTTGCTGAACACCTCCGAATAGAGGTCGCTCTGCGCCTTGGTCGTCGCATTGGCCTCGTCGACGATGATGGCCGCAGTCTCGATGCCCTCCTGCTCCATGACCGCCTCGAGCACCGGGATGCTGTTGGCGGCGTCGGGTGCGGTCATCGTGAACGACCATGGGCGGCTGGGCTCGAGCACCCCCGGCCGGCCTGCGCCGGGGCTGATGATCGGCACCTCCAACTCGGCGGCGACGGCACAAGCGATCTCACATCCGGCACTGTCGACCGGGCCGACGATGGCGAAGACCTCGTCCTCGCTCACGAGTTCCGGAATGGCGGTGACCAAGGTCTGCGGGTCATTGCGAGCGTCGACCTCAACTATTTCCAGGTCTCGTCCGTTCACACCGCCGTCGGCATTGATCTGCTCCACGGCGTAGTTAGCACCGGCCGCGGCAGTGGCGCTGTTGTTGGCGAATGGACCTTCCGAGCTGGTGAGCAACCCGAGTCGGTAGGGGCCGGCGTCGGACTGATCGCCGCCATCGCCGCCTCCGCCGCCCCCGCCTTCGTCCGAGCCGCAGGCCGCAACGAACAGGAGCGGGAGCGCGGCCAAGACAGCCATCTTCTGACCGGGGATTGCTCTGCGCATGCTGGTGTCCCTTCCGTGGATCCGGGCCAGGGTGTACGCGACATCGCCGCCGAAGGCTGATCTGGTGAAGTTTTGCCTGGCAGAACCGCTCTCTGGACCGTAGTGAGGGGCCCCGCACGGTGTCAAGACAAAACTGTGCAGGGCAGACACCCTATCTACTCTCCAGAACTTCTTGGCTTACGGACCATCGGGCGCCGGGGTCAACTCGGTCAGCCGAACACCCAACCACCGTCGACGTTGAGCACCTGGCCGGTCACGAAATCGGACTCCGCCGAGCTCAGGAACTCGATCGGCCCGCACAGGTCCTCCGGCACCTGGGTCCGCGGCAGACACTGTTCGGCGGCGATCTGTTCCCGCAACGCCACGGCCGCCTCCCGGTGGTGCACTGCCTTCTTGGTCTGCACCGGGACGTAGCCCGGGGCGATCGCGTTGACCCGGATACCGTCGCCGCCGAGTTCCCTGGCCAAGGCTCGAGTCAGACCGACCACACCTGCCTTGGCTGCCACATACGGCGCCAGTCCGACCGGCCACCCCTTGGACACCATGGTCGAGGTGATGTTGATGATCTTGCCGTACCCATCGGCCCGCATCCTCGGCAGGCTGGCCTTGGCGCAAAGCCACGCTCCGGTGAGATTGACCCCGAGAACCAAATCCCATTCGGCCCGGCTGAACCGCTCCACCGGTGCAGACGGGAGGAGGGCACCCCCGGCGTTGTTCACGAGGATGAGCGGCCCGGTCCAGCACTCGGTCACCCGCTGCACCATGGCGGTGACCGAGTCCTCGTCGGAGACATCGCAGATCTGCGCGAGCACCCGGTCGGCGCCGAACAGACCGACGAACTCATCGGTGACCGTGATCGCCGCGTCGCCGACGACATCGACGACGGCGACCCTGGCTCCGGCCTGCAACAGCCGGCGGGCGTACTCCCGGCCCAGGCCTTGGGCGGCGCCGGTGACGATCGCGACGCGCCCGTCCAGGCTGCTCACGCCGAGGCCAGCCCCGCGCGGACCTGCTCGACGGCAACATCCGCCCGTTGGGCCAGCTGGGCCGGAGTCAGTGAACCCAGCGGGTGGTCAATGACGGTGAACGGATAGTCTGGGATGCCAGCGGCGGTTGCCGAGATCCGGGCGGTGGTGAGGAATTCGGTCGTCGCGACCACCACCGTGGGCAACCCGCGACGCTCCAGGGCGATGCCGTCCTGGACCGAGCACGAGCAACAGCCCGCACAGTCCCCGACACCGGTCACCACCAGGTCGCAGCTCTCGGCCAGCTCCTGCAACATTCCGGCAGGAGCCAACCGGCCGATGCTGGGCTTACGCCGGGTTCGCACCAGAACCGCGCCGTGCGCGGTGAACCGGTCGGCGAGCAGGGCCAGGAACCGGTCGCTGTTCGGCTTCCCGTTGTCGAGCACACCGAACCGCACGCCAGCAAGACCCGCCGGTCGGTCGGCGAGTTCTGCGCTTCGTGACTCGGCGCCGGCTGCTGTCGGATCCAGCACGGTCATGGGTCCGCTCATGGCAACTCCTCACCTTCGCCGGTGTGGTGGCCGATCTCGCACCGTGCTGATTCCTCGTCGTCGATTTCTTCGGTGACGGCCACCGACTCGTGGCCACCTACCCAGGACGGAACCACGGCCGAATAGCCGTACAGGTGGCCTCCGGCCACGACGACGAGGATGTCGTCGGCTGTCGGCACAACCGTCCGGTACGTCGTGTCGTCGCCGGACTCGGACGAACCGGGCAGCCGCCCCGCCCTCCGAAGCTCGGCGAGGCTGCGCCGGGCGCGCAGGAACAGCGCCTCACGCACATCCGATCTCGACATTCCCGCGCGAGCCATGGCCGCGGCATGCAGCGGCCCCAACACGACGACGACCCCGCCGCCGGTGAAGTGCGAGGGCAACATCGCGTCGGCGATAGTCGCCAGGATCGGCTCGGGCTGATCGGCCCAGTCGTTCCTGGCAAAGATCGGCGCCTCACCCGAGAAGACCGTCACTGCGCTGCCGGTGGAGGCGACACCCCGACCGGAGTGGACCGGATCCCATGGGTTGCGGCTCTGGCTCTCGGCGATGCAGTAGCTGAATTTGCCGGGATGACCGAACGTGGCCTTGTCGACCACACCCGGCACCCCACCGCAGACGTTCTGCAGGAGCAGCCGGATTGCTCGCCCGATCGTGGCATTTGCGTGCTGGCCCGGCCCGAACACGCTGAACCCCGAGTTCAGGCCGACCTTGCTGACGACCGGCCCGCTCACGATGAGCAGCGGGGCGGTGGCCCCACTGACCGTCGTGCTGTGCAGGTTGAACTCCTCCCGGGTCAGCGCCCGAACCGTCGCCAGGAGGATGGACATGTACTCCGGACGGCAGCCGGCCATCACCGCATTGATAGCGAGCTTCTCCACGGTGATCGACCGGTTCTGTTCGGGCAGTTCCCCGAGGACCTCGGCAGGCGCCTGGCCAGTCGCGGAGACGAATCGGCTGACCAGGTCCGGAGTCGGGGCAACGATCGGCAGGCCGTCGGTCCAGCCGCGTTGCAGGAAGAGTTCTGCCGCCTCGGCAGCGTCGGCTACCTCGATGCGGGCGGAGAACAGGTCCGGTGGCCCGGCCGTCAGCCCCGATGTGATCAGGGCTTCCTGGCCGGACGAACTCACCCCGCGACTTCGAGTTCGGGGTGCTCGGCGATCCAGGCGTCCACCGAACTCGCAGCGTGTACGGCGTCGTCCTCGGACAACGCGCGCCCCTGGTGGGTGAGTTCGAGCCGCACTCCGTTGGGATCGAAGAAGTAGATCGAGGACCAGATGCCCTCGTGCTCGACAACGCCGATGACCTCAATGCCGGCATCCTGTAGCCGCTTGTGCGCGGAGTCCAGTTCCGCTCTGCTCCCCACTGAGAGCGCGAGGTGTGGAGCCCACCGGGGGAGAGGGATGTCGTGATGGTCTGCGTCGACTCCTTCGATCTCGAAGAAGGCAACGCAGGAGCCGTCCCCGAGTTGGAAAAAGGTGTGCAGGAACCGACCCGCGTCCCCGGTGCTGCCCACCTTCTCGTCCAAGGCCGAACCGACCAGCTTCATACCGAGATTTTCGGTATAGAACTTGCGGGTCGCTGCGGTGTCACGGGTGACGTAGGCGACGTGATTGAGGCCGGCTGGGCGCTGGAACTCAGACATGCTGGACGTCCTTTCTCTGGGGGAATGGCTCTTCGGTGAGCCGGGCATCGTGGGTCTTGGCGGCACTGATGACATGGTGGATGGACGTGCTCCACCCGTCATCGACCGGCATGGGGAACAGGATCGGAAGGTCCACCCCGGCGTTGCGATAGGCGCGGATCCGATCCGGAAGCACGTCGGGCCGACCATGGGCGATCAGGGCGTCGATCATCTCGTCACTGACGGAGTCGGCAGCATGCTTGTCGCCGGCGACAGTGCGCTCACGCACCTCCAGCAGCACGTCGGTGAACCCGCTGTCGGAGAACAGTTGCCCGGCTGCCGGGTGCATGGCATACCCGGCGACGACCTGCCGGGCTGCACGCGCCGCCGCTTCGACGTCGGTCGATATGCAGCACGGCAGCAAGCAGGCCAGCACGATGTCATCGCGGGTTCGTCCGGCACGAGCCAGACCGGCCTCGATGTGCTGGCTCACCTTCGGCAGTCCAGCCGTTGTCATCAGATTCAGCAGCACGCCGTCGCCCAGTTCGCCGGCCAGGGCCAGCATCTTGGGCAGCAGCCCGGCCAGGAAGATCGGAACTTTGGCCGTCGGCAGACGATCGGGGACGAAGCCGGAGCCGGTGAAGTATTCCCCTGCCGGCGGCTCAGGCTCGCCGCCCAGGACGGTCCGCAGCACGCCGACGTACTCCCGCATGTACTGCAGTGACCGGATCGGCGGAAGGCCGAGAGCCTGCTCGTTCAGTGCTGCGTTGGCCACTCCCAGGCCAAGTACGAATCGACCGCCCGACTCCTCAGCTAGGGTCGCCGCGGTCAACGCCGTCAGAGCCGGGTGGCGCAACCGGGCGTTGGCGATCGCGGTTCCCACGGTGACCGTGTCGGTTGCCTGCAGGGCGCGGTGCGCCAGTGCCAGCCCGTCCGCGCATCGCTCGGATACGAACACCGCGCTGAATCCGGCCGCCTCGGCGGACTGCGCGAACTCGCCAACCTCAGTGGCGGACAAGCCGCTGCGGCTGGCCAGGGACACACCGAGACCGTTCATGTTCCGGGGAGGTTCGCCACCTTCGGACCGCTACGTGGTTTTCTTCATGACAGAGATAGGTTCTGTAGACTGCGACCCCTGTCTATGTCCTCACGAGCCGGCTGTCAAGCCCAGTGAGGTCACACCGGAGGATCCTGTGACGATCGAGCTTCTCCCACTCGGCACACTCACGATCGAAATCGACCAGCACACCGTCCTGCCCGGCACCCCGGCAGGCACCCGGATCGTCGGGGAAGCCCGGTCATGCCAGTGGATCAGCGATCGGGTGACCGCCCGGCAGCACGGGAAGATGGCCCACGACTGGCTGATGCTCAACGCCGACGGGTCGGTCAGCGTCGATGCCCGTCTGCTCCTGATGACCGACGACGGTGCACCGATCACGATCACCTACCGCGGTAAGGCTGCCAAGCACCCAGCTGAGGGCGGGGTGGTCTACACCACGCCGGTGTTCGAGACCGGTGCCGAGGGCTACCTGTGGCTCAACGGTATCCAGGCTGTGGGCAAGGGCGTACGGGTGGACAAGATCTTGACCTACGAGCTGTATCAGCTCGTCTGAACCTCACGACAACCGGCTCAGCTCCTGTTCAGGAGCAGGTCTGCTGCCTTCTCACCGACCATGACCGTGGCGGCGTTGGTGTTCCCGGATGTGATCTCGGGGAAGATGCTGGCGTCGGCAACGCGGAGACCGTCGACTCCCCGTACCCGAAGTTGCGGATCGACCACCGCCGACTCGTCCGTTCCCATCTTGCAGGTCCCGACCGGGTGGTACTCGGAGTCCATCATCGATCGAAGGCAGGCTTCGAGATCCTGGTCGTCGCGAACGTCGGCGCCTGGGAAGAGCTCTTCTCCCCGAAGGCCCTCGAACGCGTCGGCCATCGCCAGTTCGCGGGCCACTGCCAGCCCGCGGAGCAAGGCTGCGCGATCCTCGCTTTCGGTGAGGTAGTTGAACAACAGAGTCGGGTGGTCAGCGGGATTTGTCGACTTGAGCCGGAGCTCGCCACGCGCCTTGGGCCGCGTGGGGCAGACGATGATCTGCCATCCCGGCCCGCGGTCGAGCAGGGCTGGATTGACCAGCGTTGTGGCGAAGTGGAATTGGACGTCGGGACCCTCTGGGTCGGACGACGTGTTCAGGAATCCGGCCGTCTCCAGGATGTTGCTTGCCGGGTCGATGTCGGTCGGATTGGGATTGGAGTACGCGATGTCGATTCGGGGGTGATCGTGCAGGTTCGCACCCACGCCGGGGATATCGACGTGCACCGAAAGTCCGAGTTCGGTCAGATGGTCAGCGGGTCCGATGCCCGAGAGCATGAGCAGCTTGGGGCTCTCAAAGGCACCTGCGCATAGGACCAACTCCCGCCGGACCTGCGCCTGAACCGTCTGGCCATCTTTGACGTACTCGAGCGCGCTGGCCCGGCCGTCGGTCAGCACGATCTTGGTGGCCAGGGCATTCGTGGTGACGGTGAGGTTGGGCTCAGTGAGTACGGGTCGCAGGTAGCCCACTGCGCTTGTGACGCGCCGACCGCCCCTGATGTTGACCTGGAAGGGCCCGAATCCCTCCTGGTCGGCGCCGTTGAAGTCCGGGTTCTCTGGGTATCCCAACTCCTTGGCCGCTTCCAGGAAGGCTTCGGATCGCGGGTCCAAGGCGGGGTTGTCGTCGACCGCCAAGGGGCCATCGCCACCGTGGTAGTCGTTGCCCCCTCGGCCATTGCCCTCGGCTCGCATGAAGTACGGCAGGACCTGGTCGTATCCCCATCCGTCGTTGCCGGCGGCCGCCCACCGATCGAAGTCGCGGCTGTTGCCGCGGATGTAGATCATTCCGTTGATCGCACTGGACCCGCCGAGCACCTTCCCCCGGGGGTGGTAGATCTGGCGTCCGTCCAGTCCGGGCTCGGGCTCGGTCATGTACGCCCAGTCGACCTCAGTGCCGAAGAGCGTGGGCAGCGCTGCCGGGATGAAGATCTCCGGCCGGCTGTCAGTACCACCCGCCTCAAGGAGTAGTACTTCGAGTGACGGATCGGCCGAGATGAGACGGTTAGCCACAACCGACCCCGCCGATCCAGCACCGACAATGACGTAGTCGTAGTCCGGCATCCGGATCTCCCATCGAAGTGCTGAGCATCCGGGCGGTGGGCACCGGCCCGGATCTCTACCCAACAGAACAGCCTTCTGCCTAGCCCCCACAGGGGCTAGGTGTCAACGGGGTCAGGGCAGCAGCTGATCGATTGCTTCCGCGGCTTCGATCAGGTGCTGCCGGATCCGCTTGCGGGTGGTGGCGTTCATCCGGCTGATCGGCACCGATGCGCACAAAGCCAGCCGGGGGGATCGCATCGCGCGCAGCGCGACGGCGAGGGATTGCACGCCCTCCTCGCTCTCCTGCTGGCTGGTGGCAAACCCGCGGCGCCGGATCTCGGCCAGATCCTCGATCAGTTCCGTACGGGTGCCGATCGAGTGCCGGGTCAACTTTGGCAGCTCTTCGTCGGGGTAGACCGCCAGCAATTCCGCCTCCGACAGGGTGGCCAGCAGGGCCTTGCCGGTGGAGGTGCAGTGGGCCGGCATCGAGCGACCCAGCCGGTTGACCACGCGCAGAGCCCTGGTGCTTTCGATGGAGTCGATGAAGTGCACGTCGCCCCCCTCGAGCCGGCCCAGGTGAACGGTCTCCTGCAGATCGGCGTTGAGTTGCTCCAGGAGGGGCCGAGCCCGTGAGCGCACGTCCAATCGGCGGATCAGTGCGTATGCGAGCTGGTCCAACGACGGTCCTGGTTCATAACATCGCGTCGAGGGATTTTGCCGTACCAACCCGCGGTAGCCGAGCATGGCCAACAGCCGGTGTGCGGTCGACGAGGCGACCCCCAGGTACTGGCTGACATCGGTGAGTCGCAGGTGCGAGCGCTCGCCGAGCAGGAGCAGGACGCGCAGCGCGTTGTCGACCGACTCGATCGGATACTGCGGCACGTCGGCGTATTCCGGAGAGGCGGGAAAAGGCTCGTTGCTCATCTCGACTCCGCACAGCGGAGTCGGTCGGTCACGGCTCTCATGGACTGAGGTTACGTTCGAGTCGGGCCAGCTCGTGCCGCCACGCGGTTTCAGTGTTGAAGGCACTGCCCAGATCAGGCAGTTCAGCGAGATCCTCGTCGGGCACATCGGCCAGTTCGCCGCCGGCGGAGACGATGCGCAACGAGAGCTCCGCGATCGTGTCGACCGGGATCGCCCGCAGGACGGCCTCGGGGACCCCCGAGCCGGTGCTTGTCAGGCCGTGCCCCCGAAGGAGAACGACAGGTCGAGAGCCCATGGCCTGCACCATCTCTGCGGCCAGGCGCTGGCTGCTGATAAGAACACCCCTCGGGTATACCGGCACGCCACCCTCCGCCAGCCGGGTTCCCGGTATGTCGAAGGCACCGACGATGGGCCGGATGGCCAGGCCGGCCAGGTCTGCGGCGACCACTGACGGGGGATGGGCGTGTACGACCGCCGTCACCTCTGGGTGCGATCGCAGGACCTCTGTGTGCAAGGGGAGTTCCTGGGGGACCGACCAGCCGCCCTGGAGCTCGCCGGGACCGCCGGCGGCACCGTCGAGATCGACCGCGTGAATGTCGGCGCTGTCGGTGAAGGCAAGTCCGCGCTCGGCCGGTCCGCGGCACCGGATGAGCAGCCGCCGCTCGTCGATCCGCAGACTGATGTGGCCGAGGATGCCGTCGGCCAGCCCCCGGCCGGCCAGCACCCGGCAGGCCTCGGCGACCTGATGCCGCAGCGCGCCCAGTTCCCGCGAAGAGTCGCTCATGAGCGCACGCGGACCGGAGGCGCGGGCGTCCGGGCCAGCTGCTCGAACTGCCCCAAGGCGTCGTCGAAGGCGGTGTGGCCGGCGATCAGCC
>Ga0136617_10002801_pt1 | contig 15527 bp, 15 predicted proteins | sample AntDrymUQ3222106_2_FD_129672 | JGI IMG/M metagenome (GOLD analysis project Ga0136617, IMG submission 129672) | Polar desert sand microbial communities from Dry Valleys, Antarctica - metaG UQ322 (21.06) | ecosystem: Environmental > Terrestrial > Soil > Desert | place: Antarctica: Dry Valley...
AGCCGGGGTAAGACTGCCGATATTCATATCAGGGCGGGCGTTGTTATTGATGGATAGCGAAAAATCTTTAAGGCTGATCGCGGAAGCTGCACCGAGGCCAGCTATATCATTGGCAATCTTGATGGTGATGTCTTGCTGTCTGAACGGCACGTCCCCTGTGCTGAAGGCTATGGTGTAGTCAGAGACTGCGGTTTCGTTGCGCCCGATGAAACCGACTGTAGCGTTCACCAAGTCGTCAATCGGAGTGCGAAGCTCTAGCGAGCTGACCTGCACGCCGTTGTACTGGTAGTCTTGCCCGCCTAAAACTGAGAGGGCCAGCGTTAAGGTGGGGTGCTGGGGGTTGCCGGTGAGAAGACTAAAAGTGTGGTCGTAAACTGCGGCGTTCGGGGCTGACTTTGCGACTGATGCCGAAGAACCTAACAAGCTGCGGAACAGCCAGCCAATTGAGTTCACCTTGAGGTTAAATTCAAGGTCGCCTTCTATCCGCTTCGAGACAATTTCTGATCCTTGGCTTTGGATGCCGGAGCCGGTGGTTTCACGAAGCAGAGCCTTTTCAATCATAGGACGGATGCCTGTCGGTGATCTGCCCGGAACCCACAACGACGGAGCTACTGGCGTTCCCCTGGCTGCTGCGGATTCGCCGCCAACGCCAAGGTTTACGTTTTCACCTAAGATATAGGCCATTTATTTTTTGATTAGTTGTTTAAGTTTTTCATGCGCTTCCTCCAAGTCTTGGGCTTCGACCGTGATGCCGAAGTGGGGAAAGGTGTACCGGACCAGTTTGGTTTTCGGTTCTGCTAGATCCTCATTGGAAATAGCCTTGTTGGGGTAATTTTTTTCCATATAAACAAAGAAGGCGCAGCCTATTTGAGTAGACTACGCCTCCATTTAAGTGAGTTACGTTTCTTGTATTGAGTTGTTAGAAACTATTTCTTGCTTGAACGGCGCGTAGCTTTGGATTCTTCGGCTTCGCTCTCATCGCCTTCAATGCTGCTGGGAATGCCGGTTACGCCGGTAGCCGAGTTGATTGTTTGCGCCACGGGTTCATTATTCTTCTTGGCATGCTCCTTCTGAAGCTGGTAGCGTTCTTGGGCGGTAATTACATCGCCAACTTCACGGCCCTTCAAACTCGCATAACGCTGCAAGTCTTCAGGAGTGATGGTACTTACATTAGACATTTGATTTATTAGTTTCTGCTCGAATGAGCTTAATGGATTAACTTCAGTATAACATTTATGGTTGGTTGGGTATGTGCTTGATACACCGCAGCGTCAATTCCGCCATGCGGTATAGCCCTTCGGCACGTTCTTCGTACTGCCACACGCTCGGTACTGGTGCAATCCAGTCACAGGCCGCTCCTAAAGCATCACGAGTAGAGAAAGCGGTAAGCATTTCGTCTAACGCTTCTTCCAGAGCTACCTCTGCCGAATCGTGTTCGCTCTCTTCTTTGATCGGGTAGTACACCCTCACCTTAAACGCATACGTCCTCTTGTCGCTGGCTGTAGAAGCGTAGTCGGCCTCGTTTTCGGAAGGGGATACAACGGCTGCCGGGAAGCCTTCTAGGGTTGAACGATCCGAGCGGTAGGCAACTTGGATTTTGGTGAGGTCATTATTGATTTTATCGATAATGGCAGTTCGTATCTCTGAGAACATTAGTTTATGGAGTTAAGAATATTTTGCATGGCAGTTTTAAGCTGGGCATTTATATAAGGGATACTGTTTTCAATAGCCCCACTAAAATATTTGGTGGCTTTTGTGCCGGGATGGTGGACAACTTTTCCAAAGAACTGTCCGGTCCGTCGATTAGCTAACACCTTGGCATTTCTAACCCTGATGATGTGCGGTCTTGTTCCTTGGTCTACATAAGCCGAATACTTAGCTCGTGATTCAATCACTGCGCTGGCTCTGCCCGTCATTCTGCTGGAAATAGATTGGCGCAAGGTTCCTCCACCTGACCCTTTATTAACCGGGGCTGCACGTTTGGCATCACCTTCAATCTTAAAAGCTGAACGCTCGATGGCAGTGGAATATTCGCCAACGGCAATAAGAGGAGCTTTTTTAAATGCAGCTTTTAATTTGTTGATGTCTACAATCTTGATGGAGATTTCCATTTATGAGGACTTAAATATTCTTATGCGGGTCTCCCGGTGAACTCTGCCACTTAATCCCAAAGCTGCCGTTCCCACCACACGGTATTCTTCCGAGCCGATGATTACCCTATCGCCTTCGGCTATATCCACGTTGCCTGAAAACATCAGCGATTCTCTGCCGAATCCACCCTGAATATCCTGGCTGTTTGAATCGTCAATGGGCTGGATATGGCAAGAGACTGAGGCGAGATGAGTGGTGAATTCTTTCTTGTTGCCGGTGGTCGTGGTGAGGCGATCAATCCGAGCGGTTTTATCGTAGTAGGATTCAATCATAAGTAACGCTTGTACATTCTTAATATCTCCTTGGCGTTCTGGAAATCATGCTCCTGAGTGCTGCCGGTCTTGTAGGTCACTGAGTACCGTCCGATTGTCTCTGACTGGACCTCTCCGTCATGGGAATTAGAGGCGTTTATGATTCCAGACACCATAACGGTGGCGGCAAAGGCGAGGTCTGCCGGTATTTCTTCGCCATAGCCCCAAAATGCCGTCACGGTGATGTTTTGTGCGCCTTCGAGGAATGTTCTATAGGGTAGGATAATTCGCGTCTTAGGGAGGCGATTTACGGGGTACAGCCGATACTCATCTTCAGTCAGAACTTCATCGTCTATTTTTACTTCAGTAACTTCCGTAGCGTCGTCGATAAAAAGTTCGCCTGAATCATTGCCGTCATAGACCCTCTCGCTAGCTTCCGCCTCGGCATCATAGGTAAAAGTCCTGCCCGTGTAGCGTTCGATATAGGCTGTTACTGCGGCGATAAACTCCTCTACCTGGGGGTAAAATTCTTCGTCTATGGTGATTAGTAAATAGCTCTCAATTTTTGAGATGTCGGTCATAAAGGGAAATTAATCTTGGGAAACAATGCTGGCTTGAGTCTGCGGTGGTCGCCCAGACTTCAAAACCATAGTCACGTCAATGATGCAGTTATACTTGGCGAGGATCGCGTTGACCTCCATTGAGCACTGTTCAATACGTGCGACTTTTGCACGCATCATTAACTCCGCGTTTTCTGCTTGCTGCGCTTGGGTTGGACTCTGCGTTAATTTGCCTCGTCGTTTTTTCTCTTTCACTTTTTTCATAGTTGTCCTTGTCACACCAATAGCGGCGTGCTTATTAATTACATTCAGCATATCAACCTGGTTAGATTCGTCTAGTGATAGATATCAACAGGATCGAGGGCTTCGGGCGCAGCTTCTTTGATTTGGTCTATGTTCTTCATTCAACATGAGAGTTAATTATTATCGAGTCAAGTCTCTGCCCCATGTAACCGCGAGGTAGTCGAGATGCAGAAGGTCAACAGCGGTCGTTCCTGAGTTGGTAGCGATAACTCCCGCACCTGTTTCTCTCCCGCTCGCAGAAGGGATGTTAGCGGTCAAAGTGTCGGTCCAGAGAGATGTCCCGCTGTCGTTATAGAGAGTGAAAGTAACAAGCGACATGCTGTTGACTACTACCCGTAACCGATACCATGTTGAAGCACTAGCTGTGTAAGTTGTAGCAGTGGAGGAGCGAGTACTGTTACTGGATGTTTTCCCTGTTACAATCCCAGACGAATCTATCTCCACGTATGCTCCATCAACCGCATCTGAGCTGGTATTTGTGTCGTGGAAACCCAAACGGAACGTACTCAGTGCTAATGTATCTATCCTAAAGATAGCCTCAAAATACTCATCCCCCGCAAGAAGAAGTTGGTTGGCATTAGTGCCTATAAAGAGTCCCGAATTAGTTGTGGTAGAAGAACGGAATCTAACTGCACCAGGATGGTTTGCATTAGCTACGCCATTAGAGGTTGCGTTTGATGTCCCTGAGGCTATTAACACGCCCAAGAAAGGGTCAGATGTACTCGTTCCTGCCGCTACGAAATCACTGTATAAAAAGGGTCTCTTACGGAGTGAATCTATTAAGGTCGCACCCATATTTATAGACTGCTTCGCGTCTAACGCTGTCTGAGTTGCTGTAGAAATCGGCTTGTTGGCGTCTGATGTATTGTCTACGTTGCCCAAACCGACTTGAGATTTAGTTACCGAGTGTGGGTTAGAAGTGCTGGAAATATGCGACTGGATGTTCGCGTTGGCAGGCTCGTAGACTCCAGCGTGGTTATGGGATGTGTCTGACTTGCCAGACAAAAGGGTGTTAACCTCTGTCTCTGTATAGTAACGGTCATCGTGGGTATGGACAGCAGCAGCCTTAACATCCAAGGCCGTCTGCGTAGCGGTAGAAATTGGCTTGCTCGCGTCCGAAGTATTATCAACATTCCCCAACCCAACGTCTGATTTAGTTAAGGTAACCGCTCCTGTTTGCCCATTCACGGATAGTACTGAATCAGTAGGGGTTAGCAACTCATTCCAGTCGGCCATTGTTCCAGCAACACCGCCGTTGTGGATGTAAGACTTGTTCAAGTCGGTACGGACTGCCACATCCCCTTCTTCTGCCGTGAGAGCCAATTGAGCCACCTGTGAAGCCACTACTGACACATCAGTCAATGCTAACGCAGGTAATTGTGAAGTCGGGATTTTGCTATCAGCACCCAACGTAGCGATACCGTTTGCGGCTGCTTTTTGTAAAGTGATTCGAGCATCAGCCCTCACGTCTGTGTAATAGAGGTTCGCCCCTTCAGTAATATTAGTTGTCGTATCAACCCCTAAATTTGTTCTAGCTGCCGCTGCTGTAGAAGCTCCCGTGCCTCCGTCCGTAACTGCCAGGTCGGTGAAGAGAGTAAGTGCACCACCAACTATGAAGTTATCATCCGTTCTCAGGGTGTCTGCCGCAGAGCGGTAGAGATTGGTATCAACTGCTGTTACTCCTCCCGTACCCCAATCTAACCTGCCAGACGTAGTGGTTATTTTAAACCTCGGCTCTGTGTCCGCTTTTTGCTTAATAAGCACCTGGGAAGCTGCAAGGCCAATAGTGTAGTCAGTGTCAGGGTTACCCGATAAAGGCTTAACCGTAGTATCCAAAATCACAATAGCTGGTTGGGTAGATGAACTACGGTTGCGGATAACAAGCATTCCTTTACCAGCACCAACACCGTCAAGAGTGAGCCGATTGCTTGACCACACATGGTTGTCCACTGAGTTAGTAGATTCAGTAAAAACGATATTCTCTGTGTTATAGCCAGAGACTATCTTGTTGTAGCGAGAGCGTAGGGTGGAGTTGTGTTCGTTGAAATAAACCTTCGGTGTGGTGGCTTCAAACCGCGCGTCGTAGAAGGTGTTGTACTGCGCGATTGTCTCGATATGATATTCGGGTGCATTGCCCTCGATGGAAGGGTTCATGAAGACGTTGTTGTTCGGCATCCCCGACGCAGACGAGCTGCTGGGAATAAGGTAGATTTGCCTCACGCCCGCTACGTTCGTGCCTTCGAGGGTTGAGTTGTGGCTGTACCTTCCGCCGATCATGGTGTTCTGGTTAAACCAAGAGGTGTCGTCGGCAGGCTGGCCTTTGAAGTTGACTTGGTTGTTTTCAAGGTGACCTATCGTATAAGTGTTGTAGGCGTTGCCTCGTGTCCCGTTCGCGGTCATTAAAATGCCAACACTGAAATATCTAACGTGAGGAATCCATACGTTAGACTCTAAGATGTTCTGTATTTTTATACCCACGTCACTACCAGACCATCCTGCCAGAGTCTTGCCTGTCTGTTTGACCGTTGGGAGCTTTATATTTCTACTCCGAATGTAGCCAGTCGTTGAGCCTACCGCGATGGCAGGATTTATGGTGGTGTTGTTTATTTCAAATATCGCGCCAGTAGCTTCCACATCACATTCAAACGTAATCGTGCTTGTAATCTTGTAAGTCTTGGGCGGAATGATAAGTACGTCGTTACCCGCCTTGGCTGCTGCGGCTGCCGTATTGATTGCCGAGGTGTCGTCAGTCGTGCCGTCGCCTACAGCTCCGTAAGCCAAGACGTTTTTGAAGTCACCCTTGCTGATAAAGTCCCCAGTTAAAGACAAAGACGCTGCGGAAATTGCACCAGTAACTTCGAGGTTTGCTGTACCACTCCCGCCGTCCGAAGAAACCCTAAGAACGCTGGCGGCGCTTCTTGAAATGAAAGTATCTCTGGCAGCACTGCCGCTTCCTATCCCGTATTTCCCATCCATGTAGAACATTCCCCTGCCAAAACTTTCACCGCTCACTTGGAATACAAATGCTTTCCCAGTATTGATGTCTGTTGATGCTGGCCCAGTAATCCCAAAGATTGAAGCAGATGTCACCCCCGTATTAACAATACTCAGAGAAGCAGCATTAACCGCATTATCTGAAAGCGTTAATGTCCCACCAGAAACAGTAAGCGCACCCGTGACTGTACCGCCTGTCAAATTTAGTTTGGCGTCTAAAGCGGACTGGGTAGCGGTTGATATGGGCTTGCTAAGATCGCTAGTGTTATCCACATTCGCCAATCCGACATCTGATTTAGTAAGAATGACTGCCCCTGTTTGACCATTAACCGACAGTACCGCATTAGTCGGGGTTAGCAGCTCGTTCCAGTCGGCCATCGTTCCCGCTGTGCCGCCGTTGTGGATATAAGATTTGTTCAGGTCGGTGCGTACTGCTACGTCGCCTTCTTCTGCTGTCAATGCAAGTTGTGCGGCTTGTGAGGCCACTACCGATACGTCAGTCAGCGCAAGTGCAGGAAGCTGCGAGGTAGGAATCTTGCCGCCGCTTAGACTGGCGACTGTAACGCCTATGTCAGTGACCTTTACTTGGGCATCGTTAGTAACATTTCCTAACCCCACCTGAGTTTTTGTAACCGAATGGGGATTAGACGTTGAGGCTATGTGCGACTGAATGTTGGCGTTGGCTGGCTCGTACACGCCCGCGTGGTTGTGGCCCGTGGCGGCCTTGGTAGCGAGCAACGCATCGGTTTCCGCCTGGGTGTACTTATCAAGGTCGGTAACTTGGCTCTCGGTGATGCCGATATCCTCTTGGACATAATGAATAGACGCATCTTCAGTGTGTGCGTCTAAGTCGGCTTGCGAGGCTTTGGTGAGAACTGCGGCGTTAACCTCTTTCAGTAAATTTAGCTTGCTGACCTTCTTCGTCGCCCCGCCGTTCACTACTGGCAGTACATCGGCATCGAGTACCGTTTCCAGGCTCGTTAGTTGTGATATTTTCTGACTCAAAGTATTTCAAGTTATTTATTACAAGCTGATTTTTAATCCCGTTTCCAAAAGCAGTGCCGTCCCGTCTTCAAGCAACAAGAGGTTTAAGCTGTAGCCAGGGCTGTAAGGTTTCGAGCCTTGCTGATAGGGGCTTGTCCGCTTGCTGTAAGGCGATTCGGCTTTTGTGTATGGCGTGAGGGTTTCCATAAATATAAGTTCACTTCCAAAAGGATGATTGCTCATCCCCTCGAACTAAACTCAATGAGGTTTAGGACTATTCGGTAACGTCTACGGTTGCGTACAGTACGCGCACTACCATGTCACCGTCGCCCGTCGCTGGTTCGCCAGTGCCGGAAGCGGTGAGTTTGATAGCTTGGTTTTCTGTCAGCGGTGTTGAGCCTGCTGGCACTCGTAGCTCTACGCTGTTTCGGGATGTCGCTTCGACGAAGGCTTGTGATTCAGCATCACTGTCGAATGAAGCGTTCCCCACGGTGATTCCGTGATCGGCGTTCGCCCAAGCGAAGGCGGCAGTGCCGTAGCGATTGGTGATCTGGGCCGCGACAAGGATGTGAACCTTGCCCGCGCCAGGAGCCTCAACAATATCTACATCAGTTGCGACCAACGCCTTGATTTGCGCGTTAGTAACTACCAGTTCGCGGAACTTTAATTTAAGTTCTGTATCCATTTTGGTGAGTTATTAGTTGATAAGAGAGACACTAAAAATTAGGCAGCAGTCTTTAAGACGCTGACAGCTTTAGGCTGCTTGAGTAAGAAGCCAACGCGCTCTACGAATCGCAGTGCGGTCATATCTTGCTCTGCGAGGTTAAGGACTGTTTCGCCGTCAACATCGGTGATAGTCGCTTCAGTCAATTGCTTAACTGCCAATGAGCCTTTAGTGGCTACTGTGCCGGCAGTCTTGAAGTCACCGAAAGCCATGATCGGCTTGTTGTTTCCGGTAGTAGCCAAGTCTGGGAGAACATCAACTTCTTCTACTGGATAACCCAACACGGTGGAAGGATTACCAGCCGTAGCGGGGCTGAAGATGAAGTTGTTATTGCTGTCCTTCATCAGACGAATCACGGAACGTCCTAAGCGGTTCATGGCGAACTTGGAGTTTGCTAGGAAGCTGGAAGGTTGAGCGTCAATGAGGGCTTGAAGGTCATCGACAGTAAACACCTTCGGGTTTGTACCGGCTACGCGAACGATGTTCACATTGGTATCGTTCATGAGGCCGGTGTAAGGGGTGCCAGTTCCCATCAGGAACGCGGCATCTTCTTCTTTAGCGAATCCTTTACCGGCAAGTTCTTTGACATAGGCGATCAGGTCAAATGCGGTGTCTTCCAACATTTCGTCGGTGAACGGAACGATGGTGGCGAGCTTTTTCAAGGCCAACGTTACAAGGGCGAACGATGGCTGAGAAGAAGATTTCGCAGCTCCTTCATTGGTCCAGTAAGCGGTCACGCCATCGCCTGCTTTTAGGATGTCAACAGTGTTGCCGGGGCCATTGAAAACGTAGTTGCTAAACAACCGTCTAGCAGCTCCGTACTCCAACTCCGCATTGCGGATAATTTCCAGGGACAGCTCTCTCGGAATGGTGTAACCGGCACCGGCATTGTTCCCGGTGTTTAAGGCTTTCAGAGCGGTGGTGTCGCCGGTAAGGACGGCGCGGAAGAAGGCTTTAGTCTGAGCCTGTTCATCCACTTTGTGACTGGTAGAGACGTGGATTGCTTTCTTGCGCTGTTCGCCAAGGCTTTTAGCTACTTCGGTAGCTGCCGCGCTGATCTTCTCGTTGACTTCGAGGGTTTCTACTTTTTCAGCGATAGCTTTGGTGATGAGAGCTTTTACAGCCACTTCATCAACTTCTTCGGTAGGTTCTTCTGTGGAGCTTTCGGCGGGAGATGGAACTTCTGTGGTCTGCTCAGTAGTTTCAGTTACTACTGTTTCAGTCTCGTTAGACTGATTATCTTTTTTATTCATTCATAGGTGAGTTAATTGGTGAGATTCCGCTTTTCTGCAATCAGGGCGCGGACAGCCTGGTTTATGAGCTTTGCAGTGCTTTTCTTCTGAACGCCCTTGCTGAGAGGGGTTTCGACCTTTTGAGGTAAGCCAGCAATATCGTTGCTTGGTGGAGTGATTGATTTATCTGCGTCGGCTGACAACAGTTCATCTAAAGCGTTCCGTGCATTCTCGATGACCGCCTTATTCTTGGCAGACAGGACACGTCCCTCTTTCTGGCTCAGATGCTTTTCGAGCGCAGTGGTGTCTATCCCTTTGGACTTGGCGAGCGCGAGCTGGTTGGCGGGAACGTTGACGGTAGAGATTTCAAAGAGGTGATTCTTCTTGAGGGTTACTTGGTTTTCTTCTTCGTTATACTCCACAACTTCATTCTGGAAGCCTACGGAGAAGGCACGCATATAGCCGTTCTTATAGAGCTTGTAGATGATGTCTGCGAACGGATATTCCTTAGCGGCGAATTGAATGTCACCTTCAAGGTTGCCATCCCCGTTAAAGAAAAGCTTGGTCGCTTTACCTATAGCCGGTTGGTTATGATCGTGAGCAAAGAGAATGACGGGATTTTTTAAGTAGTCGGAAACCTCCCACGACTTCTGGTCCACAATCTCGCCATGCCGGTCTTCATCGGCAGTTGAGAACACCCCGCTAATGGTATGGGTTTCGTCGTTGACTCCCTTTATCTCTACATGTAGATGTTTGTATTTCATAAAAAATAAGGCGCAAAACTCGATGGAGTTCTACGCCTTTGTTTAGAAAGTTACGCTTAATTAGTTGTTATTGAATATCGTCAAAAACTTTTATGGAGGGCACTATCTTCTCCCCTGAGAAGTTGATTTCGATGCTTCCCTTCTCGGCTTCTTCTAATAGCTCTTTGCGGGTCGTGAGGTATGCAATGATTTTTTCTACTCTTGTCGTCATTATAGCAGATTAAATTGTGGGGTCAGATACTTGGGGCTAAAACGCATCTGCAATTCACTTCTTGTGGGTATGGCAAACCGTTGCTGAAGTTCTCCCCTACTTTCACAATCTCACCGTCAAGCTCAACGTGTTCCTCACGAGTTCTCGAATCCTTAGTAGCAATCCATTCTTGAGATTTCACAACCGGGCTTTGACGATAAGCCTCTTGGAAGCCTTCGTTATTAACGGCGGTGCTTTCTGTGCGGGCGATCATATCTGAACGGTAGCTTGGGAACTCTTCGTAGACTGCCTGTACCCTGCTTGATAACTCGGCAATACCCTCGCCTGCCTCAATGCCTTCCGCCAGCGTGCGTGAGAGCTTTTCAAGGGTGGTGTCATTAACTGATATGGCAAAGAACTTGGCGCGGTCTTTCAGTTTCTTTTCCAAAGCTACGGTATATTCAAACGTCTCACCGATGCCAATCAGATCTAAAGCGTCTTGCCCTGACTCAGTAGCGGCATCAACCATGAACGGCAAAGCAAGCTCGGTGAAGATTTTGTTTTCCTTCTTCAGATCAAAGCTGATTGGTTCCTTAGCCTTCTCGGTGTAGTCCTTTTTGAGACTATTCAGAACGCGCTTCAATTGTCTCTGACTTTCGGACTCTACGTCCTTCTTAAATTTCTCGGCTCGCTTATCAATCTTCTTGTTTACGAAAGCCTTGTACTGCTCCCGCACCTCTGTGGATTTGAGTAGGGTTTCCTGCTCTTTCTTCTTGGATTCGTTCTTTATTGACTTATAAACTTCATCGGCCATACCCTCAATCATAAGGAACTTCTGGCGTAGGTTTTCCCGGCCCCTGAATATCTTTTCGGGGTTTTCTTGTTGAATCATTGCTGGTGCGTTAATGGCCTGTACTCCAAGAGGATTAAATAAGCTATCGCCGCCTTCTATTGGCTCAAGGTTAAGCTCCTCGCGGATTTCATTTCTGGTTATCCACTTATCCACACCGGCTGTGTATTCTTTGAGTTTCATATCACGGTCTTCCGGCGTCGGGTCTTCAAAGTCCACGTAGAACCTTTCCCCAAAATCTGGAATCACCAACATTTCATTGAGAACTTCTACAAGGGCTGTTACTTCGGGGTTGATGGTCTCAGATAAGAAGCTGCGAAGCCCTGAATTGGCGTTTGCTAGATTCACGTCATCGGTAGTGATGACAGACTTAGGCACGCCGAAGGCCACCATAATATCGTCGCGGGTGAACTTCAGGGATTCGATGTAATCCATTTCCTTCTGGGAAAGAGATACCTGCTGTAACGCCAAGCCTCCTGCCAGGATGCCGGGGCGCGAGTTCTTGCCTTTCCCTTTATGGCGCTTATCCCATGACGCCATGATTTCATCTCGCTGGTCTGCGGTGAGTTCGTCTTCCGAGGTGAAGTAGAAATCTGGCCGCGCATTATTGGCAAAGAAATCACGCTGGTATGAAGTAGCAAAGTCTTCAGTCTGAATGCGCGACTGGGCTGGCAGTAATGGAGACAGCCCGCGATACATATCGAGCGGGTTCGGCTCTTTAAAATGAATGATGTCCTGTGGCTCGAAATATTCTTTCTGGGTGCCGTCCAGCTTATCGAGTTCATAGCGCTTAATGAAGTTGGTCGGGTCGGCAATGATGGTTATCAGATCGGGGCGCAGATTCCATAGCTCAACTACCTTGCCTCGCGGGTTGCGGATTTTGAGCCAGAAGGCTTCTCCGGTCAGCTTCTTGTTGATGGTCGTGATCTTCCAGAACTGGCTTCTGGTTTGGTAGGGATTAGGGCGATAGAGCAGGTCCAATATCTCATGGGACGGATACTCCTTTACCTCCCCTTTGGAGTTGATGATTTCAAACAGCTTCAGGTCAATGCCCGAAATCTTAGTAGCGATTTTATTGATGGCGGCGAAGACATACAGCGACTTCTCGTATTGATGGATTAAGGTATTGTTAGACCACGCACCGCCTGAAATTATCTTGGATAATGCTTGTAAGTTGAATGATTTCTGTTTGCCTAGAAACCTATCGAATAATCCCATTTAGGTGAAGTTAATTGTTTGAGTTATCCACTCCCCCGGTGTTTTTCAATCGAGAGAGGGGTACTTTTAGTAAAAAGATGTGAATGTCAGAAACGTCAATGTTTATAGGGTGTTTCGCTATCCCCTGCTGCCTAAGGTAGTGACACTATTTTGAAAATTCATGAAGAGGGGATTGATAAGTGTCATCTCCCAAAGCGGGGGATAGGGGGCTACTACTTTTTATTGTAAGGTTGGTTGACTTCCGCAATTTACCTGCACAAGACTTGGAACAACATCTAGTAGATTCGTTTTTCCTAACCTTAAATCCTTTCGAGCAGTACCTACAAAGACGGGTTTCAAAGTCTTTTCCAAGAGCGTATCTGTGGTTCTGGTAACATTTGTTTTGACAATATTTCGCTTTGATAAATGATTGAAATTTCTCTCCGCAATAAAGACAAACTCTCTCAAGCTGCCGCCTATTCTTCCAAGATAGTTTACCGAGTGCGATATGAAGTGGCTTGGCTTCTTCTGACTTATGCCACTCTCTAGCCTTATCTCGCGCTTTTTCCAAACCTCTCGAATAGGCAGGTTGGTATTTGGGGTTACTCCATCTTTGAACTTGATGCGTACTGCGGTGAGATGACCTTTCAGCCAAGATAAGATTTTCAGGATTATTGTTGAATGTGTTTTCATCAATGTGGTGGACATCGTATCCGGCTGGAACTGGACGATTGTTATATTCTTCCCAGATATATCTATGAAGGGCTTTTTTCTTTCTTTTACCGGCTTCACGAAAATCTGCGTAATAATATTTAGGGTTGGTTTTTGAGGGCCAGAATTTATGACCTTTATACTCCACGAATTGTGAGGCTTGCATACAGGTAGGTTATTAATGATATCTGTATGTAGTATAACCCTCATCACAAAAGCGTCAATAGTCCTCATCTTCATCAGGGTCTAAATAAATCAACTGCGGATTCGACTTAAACTCAAAGTACATTCTAAACAATAAGCAATCCGCATAATCAGGACTCCTGCCGATGACTTCCTTGATCTTGTCTTTGGGCTGGATGTTGAGCTTGCCGTCCTTGTCTGCGTCCTTAGATTTGATCTGCTCCAGCTCCTCGATAATCATTTCCCTAACGGTAGGGTCATCACAGTGAACAGCCACTTCCCTTGCGTTAATTTTTTTAGCCAACTGGTAGGTACACTGCGCCTTGAGGTTCTGGTAGTTCTCTTCTTTAAATGGCTTGGTCTGGGCGATGAAACCTTTGCAGCCGGGGAGCTGATCCACAACGCCACCGCCGATTCCATCCTCATCAATAATCACATGTGAGCGCGGGACCTTATACGTTTCTTCCAGCTTCTTAATATCGTTGGCGGTTACGTCCGTTCCCTGTTTCTGCTTGGTGACTATTCTCTCGACCTTCAGGCCATTCCAAACGTAGATGACTATTTTGTCTGATCCTTGGCGGGCTACGTCAGCGGAGATGAATTTATCGCCTTCGTCAACAGTATTGGTAAAGAGGTCTGTAATTGCATCATACACTATGAGGGATGTAGGGTCGTCGTCATACTCGAAATTGCCATACAACAAACGCTCCTTGGTTATCTTGTCGGAGTTCCTAAGCTGGTTTAAATAATCTTCAGTGGTGTGAGGGTTGTCGGTCGGAAGGGCTTTAATGAACTTCCGGTATTTAGGAAGCGTGCCTTCGCGCCACGGCTTATAAAATCGGCTGTAGACGTGTCCCTTATCAGGGTTGAAGGTTTCCAGCAACTTCGGGGTTAAGCCATGCTCCTTGTTCATTCTGCGCCCGATACGGGTTTTTATAATATTGATTGCTTGGACCGGAACTTCGTTGGATTCGTCTATTGCCCCGCCTGTGAGTTCCAATCCGCCGAGTCTTGTATATAAAGGGTCTGATGGCTGGTAGCCTAAATCAAATAAAAAAATCTGGCTTCCGTTGTGCCAATCAAGAATGTTGGACTGCTGGTTATAAGTGAAGTGTTTTCCTGCTTTGAGATCATACTCGGCGCATATCTTGAAAAAGGTAAGTAGGGTAGTGCGTTTGAGGTTTAAAAGTTCTTTGCGCCCGAGTAGCCAGCCCGTGCCTGGATACGCCTCGCACATGGCGATTACCCAGAAACATTCCAGATACGATTTACCGCCGAAAGCCGCCCCGCCGTAACCTATCTCAGTCGTTGTCTTGTCCGTCAGATTCAACCACGCTTGAAATTGTTTCGGTGATGGGCAAAACGTCAGCTCCATCTGGTTTGATAATGTTAATTGCTGTCAGAGAGTATTTGATTGGCTCTCCGTCTTCTCCTGATACCTCATTAAGTCGCGGCAACACTGTCCCAGATAGTTTGATTAAGACTGCCTTGTATAAATCATAATCATCAGTGCTCATTTTTACCGGAGGCATTTCCAGCAGTTCCTTAATTTTGGTCAACGTTAAAGACCGCACTTGAGCGGCTAGTTTCCTGTCATTGAGGCTTTTCCCTCCGCTGTTGCCTGCTGCATTTTGGTTTCCTTCTGGTGCTGGCATATTTGTTGAGTAAACACTACATTCGGCTTAAATAATTTACTTAATTGGTTAGGGGTAGGATTCGATACCTACACGGTGAGCATCAGCGGGTTTGCTTCACCTCAGCCAATTCCGAGAGGCATAGTTGCGTCTATCTTCCGCCACCATAACTTGTTAAAAAAACTATTCGTTTTCTACTCTGGTAGTTTCGGTCGTAGTTTCCTCTGTGCTAGTACCAACCGGACGTGTTTCTTGAGTCTCGGTGGTAACTTCTGTTCTTGTTTCTTCGTTCATAATTTGCCTTTCCTATTAATAGCCCCTTTATTATAACACTTCCTGTATCTGGCTGTGAACAATGGAGTTATCCACTTTTCGCCCTTGCACGCTTCCGATACTTCCGATATAATACCTATGTAATCAATCAACGCTCATTCGAGCAGAAACCTCACACACCTATGACGTATGAACTATATGTTCGCCTCGAAGTAGAGAGTGCAGACAAGCAAAGCGCAGAAAACTACTTTCGGGAAAAGCTCAAACAGGACACCCTCATCAGCTACATAGAACCTATTACTGACTAGCTTACTAACTCAATAGCGCAACTCTGTTGTGCTTGCGAGCCAGTAAATTAATCAACTGGGGAAATAAGAAATATATGAACGAAGTTTATACCGATAACTATAATGCTCCCCAAAATTCAGACCAGACACTAAGGTGGTAAACTCGCTGCTCACACGGGAGCCACAAATGAGCCAGCAGCGAAAGATTTACAGCGCCGTCTTCAAGGCGAAGGTTGCCT
>Ga0136617_10002802_pt1 | contig 15527 bp, 8 predicted proteins | sample AntDrymUQ3222106_2_FD_129672 | JGI IMG/M metagenome (GOLD analysis project Ga0136617, IMG submission 129672) | Polar desert sand microbial communities from Dry Valleys, Antarctica - metaG UQ322 (21.06) | ecosystem: Environmental > Terrestrial > Soil > Desert | place: Antarctica: Dry Valley...
CCCCGGGCCCGCAACAAGATCCGCCAGTGGTTCAGCCGCAGCCGGCGGGAGGAGGCGATCGAGAGCGGTCGGGAGGACCTGGTGCGCTACATGCGCCGGGAGGGCCTGCCGGTGCAGAAGCTCACCACGTCGCCGATCCTCGTGTCGGTGGCCGAAGCCCTGCACTACGCCGACCTCGACTCGCTCCACGCCGCCATCGGCGAGGGCCACGTGTCGGCCCACACGGTCGCCCAGCGGGTGGCGCGCGAGCTGCACGGCGGGGAGCAGGAGGAGCAGCTCCCGTCCACCGTGCGCCGGCCCTCCCGCCGCCCGGCGGGGGGCAAGGTCGGGGTGCACGTCGAGGGCCTCGACGACGTGATGGTGCGCCTGTCGCGGTGCTGCACGCCGGTGCCGGGCGACAACATCGTGGGCTTCGTCACCGCCGGCCGGGGGGTCTCCGTGCACCGGTCCGACTGCGCCAACGCGGTCGCCCTGTCGTCCCGGATGGGCGATCGCCAGATCGAGGTCGACTGGGACGGCGGCCCGGTGGGGATGTTCGTGGCCTCCATCGAGATCGAGGCTCTCGACCGGGCCCGGCTGCTGCGTGACGTGTCGACGGTGCTGTCCGAGCACCACGTGAACATCCTCTCGTCGTTCACGTCCACCGGATCCGACCAGGTCGCCCACCTGCGTTTCGAGTTCGAGCTGGCCGACCCGTCCCACCTCGAGTCGGTTCTGGCCACGGTCAAGCGGGTGGAGAGCGTCTACGACGCCTACCGGGTGCTCCCGGGCGCCGGCCCCCGCTGACTTCCACATCCGGGCCTGCGCCGCAGACCCCTGTCGCGACGGGCGTGGCGGTGTAGGTTTACGCCCGATGCTGGGCGCAAGCTTCGGGTCACCAGATGTTCATCGTCCGGCCGAGTGATCTCACCGGTTTGCAGCAACCGCTCCTCGGCTCGACGCATGGCATCCGCCTGGTTACGAACGTCATCGACGCGTAGGGAGGGATCACGACCGTGACCGACATGAGCCCCACCGGCAAGCCCGCCAAGGCCAAGGCGCCGAGGAAGGCGCCCGCTCGGGCCAGGGCCACCAAGGCCACCACGGCCTCCAAGGCTGCCGCGCCGCCGACCGCACCGCCCGCACCGCCGGCGGCCGAGCTACCGGCTCCGAAGAAGGCTCGCACCCCTCGGGCCGCCGCCCCTCGCAAGGCGCGCGCCGTCCTGCTGTCCCCGCCCCCCACGCCCTCGCCGGCGCCCACGCCGGCGCCCGACACCGCAGCGGGGGCCACCGACGCCCTCTCCGCCAAGCTCGACACCCTGATCGAGGTGCAGACCCGCCTGGCCGATTCGGTGGCCGAGCTGGTGGCGCAGGGCGCGTCCTCGGCGTCCGCCCCGGCCGGCCCCGATCTGGCGAGCATCATGAGCGCGCTCAAGCGGGTGGGTGACGGTGTCACCCACGCCGTCCCCCAGACCGACCTGACCAGCGTCATGAACGCCATCAAGCGGATGGGCGAGAACGTCACCCAGGTGGTCAAGCAGACGGCGGCGTCGCGAGCCAGCGCCACCTCCGAGGCGGCCGCGCCCGAGCCTGAGCCCGCGCCCGCGCCCGCGCCGGTCGAAGAGGCCCCCGCCGTCGAGGAGGAGGCACCCGAGCCCGAGCCCGAGCCCGTCGACGAGGCACCCGAGCCCGAGCCCGTCGACGAGGCACCCGAGCCCGAGGCCGTCGACGAGGCACCCGAGCCCGAGCCCGAGGCCGTCGACGAGGCACCCGAGCCCGAGCCAGAGGAGCCGGCCCCCGCGGCGGCGCCCTCGGGAGGCTCCCGGCGGGCGTATGCCGCCGACCCCGGCGCGTCGGGGCCCAACCTGCCTCCGAGCGTCCACGGCGGGGGGTCGGCCTCTGAAGTACCGCCCACGAGAGAGGTCGCGCCCGACCTGGCCCCCGACACCAGCGAGCAGGGCTACGCGGTGACCGTCAAGCCGGCCGTCGCCAAGGCCTTGGGCACCTACCTGCCGAAGGTCCTCCAGAAGATCAGCGACACCCTCGGCAAGGCGGGCGGATAGTCCGGGGAGGCACCCCGGGTCCAGCCGGTAGCCTCCGTCCATAGCCGAGTTCCAAGCCTCTCCGGGGACGCGCGACGTCCTGCCTCCCGAATCCCGCCGGTGGGGGTGCCTCGTGGCGCGCTTCGCCGGCCGGGTGGAGCGGGCCGGCTACGGGCTGGTGCTCAGCCCGCTGTTCGAGGAAGTCGGCGTCTTCGAACGGGTCGGCGAGGGCACCGATGTCGTGCGCAAGGAGATGTACGACTTCGAGGACAAGGGTGGCCGCCACCTGGCCCTGCGCCCGGAGGGCACCGCGTCGGTGGTGCGGGGCTACGTGCAGCACCGGCCGCCGGTGCCGTTCAAGGCCTGGTACGTGGCGCCCAACTTCCGCTACGAGCGCCCTCAGGCGGGTCGCTTCCGCCAGCACCACCAGGTGGGGATCGAGGCCCTGGGCACCGACGACGCCGACCTCGACGTGGAGGTGGTGGCCCTGGCCTGGTCGGTGTGCCGCGACCTGGGGCTCACGCGGATCGACCTGCTGGTCAACTCCCTGGGCGACGACGCCTGCCGTCCGTCCTACCTCGACGCCCTGCGGGCCTACCTGGCGGCGCGGGTCGACGAGCTGTGCGACGAGCACAGGTCCCGGGCCGCCGACAACCCCCTGCGGGTGCTCGACTGCAAGCGCCCGGCGTGCCGGGCGGCCACCGACGGTGCCCCCCGGATGGTCGACCACCTGTGCGAGCCGTGCGCGGCCCACTTCGGGCGGGTCATCGCCGGATTGGACGCGCTGGGCGTGCCGGCCCGGCTCGAGCCCCGCCTGGTGCGGGGCCTCGACTACTACACCCGCACCACGTTCGAGCTGGCCGCGTCGGCCCTCGACTCGGCCCAGAACGCGGTCGGCGGCGGGGGCCGGTACGACAAGCTGGCCGAGGCCCTCGGCGGCCCGCCCACGCCCGGGATCGGCTTCGGGATGGGGATCGAGCGGCTGCTCCTGGCCTGCGACGCGGAGGACGTGTTCCCGGTGCCCGAGGGGGCGGTCGAGGTCTTCGTGCTCGACACGGCCAGGGAGGGCGGCGGCGGTTCCCACGCCACCGTCGTCACCGCCGAGCTGCGGGAGGCGGGCATCGGGGCCGACCGGGCCTTCGACCGCCGCTCCATGAAGTCGCAGTTCAAGCAGGCCGACCGGTCGGGCGCCCGCCTGGCTGTCGTCATCGGCGACCGGGAAGCGGCCGAGGGCACGGCCACGCTCCGCGACCTGCGCACCGGCGACCAGGAGGTCGTGGCCCGCGCCGACCTCGTCGGACACGTCCGGAAGCAGCTCTCCTGATCCCGGTCGTCCCTATCGTGGTCGCGACCAGCTCGCGCCGCCACCCCCTCGAGCGTGTGATCACGCGGATTGGTCTCTCAACCGGATGATGCGTACGGATTACTGCGGACGGCTGGGCGTCGACGACGTCGGCCGGGAGGTGGCCCTCTGCGGCTGGGTCGCGACCCGGCGGGAGCAGGGCAAGCACCTGGCCTTCGTCGACCTGCGCGACCACACCGGCGTGGTGCAGTGCGTGGTCGACGGGGCCTCCGAGCTGCGCTCGGAGTACGTCGTGCGCCTCACGGGAACGGTGCGGGTCCGGCCCGAGGGCACGGCCAACCCGGCTCTCGCCACGGGCGACGTCGAGTTGGGCGACTGCAACGTCGAGATCCTCTCCAGCGCCGAGCCGCCGCCGTTTCCCATCTCCGACCGGGTCGACGCCGACGAGGTCGTCCGCCTCCGCCACCGTTACCTCGACCTCCGCCGGCCGGCCATGCAGCGCAACCTCCGGCTGCGGGCGACGGTGATGGCCTCGATCCGGCGCACCATGGAGGCCAACGACTTCCTCGAGGTCGAGACGCCGGTGCTGGTGGCGTCCACCCCGGAGGGGGCCCGCGACTTCGTCGTGCCCTCCCGCCTGCAGCCCGGAAAGTTCTACGCCCTGCCCCAGAGCCCGCAGCTGTTCAAGCAGCTGCTGATGGTGGGCGGCGTCGACCGCTACTACCAGATGGCCCGGTGCCTGCGGGACGAGGACCTGCGGGCCGACCGTCAGTTCGAGTTCACCCAGCTCGACGCCGAGGCCAGCTTCGTCGACCAGGCCGACGTGATCGCCTTCATATCGGAGGCGGTGGTGGCCTCCATCGAGGCTGCCGGCCGGGGTTACCCGGGACGCATCCCCCACATGACCTGGCGCGAGGCCCAGGAGAGCTACGGCACCGACAAGCCCGACCTCCGCTTCGGCATGGAGATCATGGACCTCACCCCGGTGTTCGAGAAGACCGGGTTCCGGGCCTTCCTGCCGCCGGCGGCGGTCAAGGCGATCCGGGTGCCGGGCGGGGTGGAGGCCCACGGCCGGGCCGCGCTCGACCGTCTCGTCGACAAGGCCAAGCAGGCGGGTGCGGCGGGGCTGGTGTGGATGAAGGTCACCCTCGACCCTGAGACGGAGGAGTGCACGCTCGACTCGCCGGTGGTCAAGTTCCTCGCCGACCAGGAGCAGAAGAACCTGCTGGCGGCCACCGAGTCACAGCCGGGTGACCTCCTGCTGATCGTGGCCGGCGAGCGACGGATGGCCAACCACGTGCTGGGCATCCTGCGCCTCGACCTCGGACGCCCCCCCGTCACCGAGGGCGGCTTCAAGCTGGTGTGGGTCACCGACTTCCCGCTGTTCGAGGGCCTCGACGCCGGCGGGCGGCCCATCCCCGCCCACCATCCCTTCACCATGCCCCACCCCGACGACCTCGACCGGCTGGAGTCCGACCCTCTCTCGGTGCGGTCGCAGGCCTACGACCTGGTGTTGAACGGCTGGGAGCTGGGATCGGGCAGCGTGCGGATCCACCGCTCCGACGTGCAGCAGCGCATCTTCTCGCTGCTGGGCATCGGTCCCGAGGAGGCCCAGCGCAAGTTCGGGTTCCTGCTCGACGGCTTCCGCCACGGCGCCCCGCCCCACGCCGGCTTCGCCTTCGGTATCGACCGCCTGGTGGCCATCCTGGCCGGCGAGGAGAACATCCGCGAGGTGATCGCCTTCCCCAAGACCCAGTCCGGCGTCGATCCCCTCACCGGCGCCCCCGGTTCCCTGGAGGACCGCCAGCTGACCGAGCTGGGACTGCGGTTGCGGGAGCCACCGGCCGGCTAGAGCGTCACCGAAAACCACGACTGCCGGCGGGTGTCCAGCGGGGGCCCACCTCCGGGGCCCTCATCTCAGACGCTGGTCGACCTCGTCGACTCCCTTGTGGCGGAGCGCGAGCCGGGCGAGCCGGGCGCTCGGCCCTCGTAGCAGCTCTGCGCTACGAGTAGTCGAACACCGACATCGTCAGGGTGCCCCGCTTCACGACCAGGGTGGCCTCCCCGGGGACGAGCCACACCTCCCGCACCTCGCCGTCGAGGGTAAAGCCGGCGAGGTGCTCCGCCGGCTGTGGTCGGATGTCCCACAGTCGGACCGTGCCGGTGTCGTTGCCGAGGGCGAGGACGACCCTGTCCCCGACTCCGGCGATGTCGATCGTGCGAGCACGGGAGAGCTGGGGCGCCTCCACCGCTGCTCCTCGGGCGACGTCCCAGAGGTTCGTCCGCCCGTCGCAGACGGTGCCGAGCAAGGTCCGTCCGTCGACGTCGCCCAGGCTCAAGCTCAGAACCCGGGGAAGACCGGGCTTGCTGTAGGCGCGCGTCGCTGGAATCGCCGTCGGCACGTCGGCGAAGGGCCCGGCCACGGCCTCGCCCGTCTCCAGGTCCCAGACCCACGCGACACCGACGTAGCTGCCCGTCGCGAGCACCGCCCGCCCATCGAAGACGCCGTACTTCGACGCCGTAGCGTCCCAACTTTCAGGCTTGGCGCGGCGGAACGTTCGCTGGCTCGGGCCCTGGCGCCGGGAGTCCCGGGGCGGGGGCGGGAGGCGACGTAGCCGCCTTCCGTCCGGCCCGTCGTGGGTGAAGACCAACTCGGGGTGGCGACCGGCCGTGAGCACGTGGGCCACGGCGGCGTCGGTCGGCCGGTCGTCGACCACCTCGTACCCGGGCACCCGGTGCAGCGTCAGCTCACCCTGTGCGCCCTCGTGGAGGGCGACGGGCCCCTCTCGGGCCGAGGCCAGGGCGATGACGACCTCGGGCCAGAGCTCCGACCGGTCCCGGACGCCGTGCAGCAGGTCACGGACGGCGACGGTGCCGCCCCGGTCGCCCTCGTTGTCGCCGGAGTCGCTGGCTGCGGCCACGACGAGACTGCCGTCGATCTCGGCCACGGCGACGCTGCGTACGGCGAAGTCGGTCCGTACGCCCTCGACGGTGTCGGCATCCCGGCCTCGCCACGCCCAGCACTCGACGTAATGCTCGCGGCCACTGGCCACGACCAACACCCGCGCGCCAACCTGGGCGACGGCCAAGCCGAGGATCGAGTCAATGTCGTTGGGCCAGGGATCATCTGCCCAGTCGTCGGGCTCCGGGTCGTGCGGACCGGAGCCGTCCAGAAGGCTGGCATGGAACCTGCCGTAGTCGGCGGTGGCGATGACGATGCCCGTGTCCGTCGGCCCGACCGCAGCTCTCAGCAAGCCTTCCCCGAGGTCACGGGTGCCGAGCAGGGCCCCGGTGTCGACGTCCCACCAGTACGCCGACGCGTTGTTGGCGCCGGCAATCACGTTCCGACCTGCAGTCCGCCCGAGGCACAGCGATTGGAGGTGGACGCCGGTCAGGCGCAGGAGCTCCTCGCCGGATCGGAGGTCGCGGAGGACGACGTTGCCCTCGTGGGACGCCAGTGCGGCGACCGCCCGGCCCCGCCGGGTACCCAGGCCCATGGCGATGATGCGGTCGTCACCGTTGTCGATGACCTGCGGATCGGGGGCGCCGGCGCGCGGGTCCCACAGCCGGAGGCGTGTGTCCTCGGCCACGGCCAGCACGGTCGTGTCGCCGACCAGGCCGAAAGCGACGGCGCGGACCTTTCCGTCGAAGTCCTGCGTCGTTTCGATGTCGCTTCTCCAGGGGAGTCCAGGCGACCGTGCCCTGAGCCAGACGGGCGGCGCGATCTCCGGCAGCCGAGCGACCAGCCGGACCAGAGCCGGGTCGGTTTCGCCCTGAAGGCGCGCATGCAACTGGGCCGCCAGCTGCTCGGGATCGCGAGCGAGCGCGACGCGGGCGGATCGGACTGCGCGCCTGAGTGGCCAGTGGAGCGGCCGGGCAAGCGGCTCAGGAGACCCGAGGATTGTCACCAGCCGGTCGATCCCGAAGCGGCGGAGGGTCTCCGCGAGGTACCCCGGGTCGGTGCTGACGGGCCCCGACGCCCCGACCCCCTCGTGCTCGAGCTGATGGAGCAGGACGTAGGAGTTGGCGATCGGCCAGCCGCCCGCCCCCTGCACCTCGGCCAGCAGCGCCGCGCCTATGAGCGTCTCGTGACGAAAATCAACCGTCCGGGAGTCGAAATACTCGACGAAGGTCCGGTGGGCGAGCCGATAGACGCTCTGGCCGGCCTCGCCGTCGAGGGTCACATAGGCGGCGGCCAGCTTCAGGGCGGCGTCGACGTCCTCCTCTCCAACTGTCAGTCCCGGCGTCACGGCCTCCGCCATCGTGGCCCACACCCGGTCCGTCCGGGGTGCGCCGCGACCTCTGGCAAAAGCCAGTGCTCGCAGCAGTCCGACCACGGTCGGCGACGACGAGCCCAGACGTTCCATGGCCAGGCCGAAGATGTCGCCGTGGCGACCGGAGAACAGGCGGTCGAGGTTGACCGGGGTGCCCGTCGCGGCCCAGGCCGTGATCTCCTCGGTCACCAGATGGACGAAGAGGAAGGGCTGGTCGACGACCGCCACTCGGGCAGCAACGTCGGCGACGACGGCGTCGGTGACGCCCGCCTGCCCGGTGAGCCGCCGGCGGGCGTAGTCGGCCATCGCCCCTGGGTCCCGGTCGACGAACAGCGTGTTCTCGACGCTCACCCCGAGCGCGTCCAGCAGTTCGAAGCTCGTCGGATCGGGCAGGTCGGGTCCCTCGTCCAGGGAGCGGCGGCTGCCGACCACCACCCTGATGTGGGGCAGCTGGGCCAGGGGCCGCAACAGCTCCTCGGCGATGACGATCGGCTCCTGGGACTCGTCAAGGGCGTCGGCGAGGATGGTCAGGGGCTGCTCCGTGGCCGCCAACGTCCGCAGGAGCGACCCGACGCCGGCCGCCGGGCGGTCGGGCAGCACCTCTGCCAACCGGGAGACGACGTCGGCCAGGGTCTTTCCCGTCAGGTGGATCACGATGTCGAAGGCGCCGGCTGGCGGGCGCTCCCGATCGGGACGGTCCGACAGGAGACCGGCCTTGGCCAACACCGCCGACATCGCCTCGTCGGCCAGGGTCACGACCTCGCCGAGGAGGGCGGACTTGCCCGCGCCGGGCTCGCCGGTCACGACCAGCAGGCCCGACGTCTTCTCCTTCAGCCAGGTGGCGACGTGCGACGTCTCGTCATGGCGGCCGGAGAAATGCCACGCCAGCTCGCCCAGCTCGGCCGACTGGGCCTTGCCCAGGAAGTGGGAGCGGACCTCGTCGGGGAGTGCATGGACCAGTGCCCGCCACTCCTGGAGGAGGCCCACGTTCATGGTCAACACCGAAGAGGTCGCTCGGGGGTTCACCAGGGCGGCGTCGTACGGGAGCCAGTTGAAGGGCGCCAAGTTTTGTTCCAGGCGTCGGGACACCTCCATCAGCAGCGAGTGGAGTCCGATCACCTGGTCGTTGTCTTCCTTCACCGCCAGGGCTGCGCCCAGGGCTTCGCCGAAGCGGCCGACGGTGCTGGCGCCGCTGGCGACGGCCACGAGCGCGAACCGTTCGGGCATGCTCGCAGGCTTGGCGGTGAGCACGCTGAGGATGTTCAGAAGACCGAGGGACGGCTGGCAGCAGTCGAGGACGATGACTGTCCACGCCTCGTCCTCCCCGGCCACCCGGTTGGTCCACCGCCTCCTCAGGTAGCCGGCGATCTCCGCCGCCGGGACCGCATTGCCGGCGGAGTACTCGACCGCACTGTTGCTGGCCAGGAGCAACTGTTCGGTGCCGTCGGACTCGCCGTGGCCGACCCAGTAGACGAACGACGAGGCCGGCCCCTCCTCTGCCGTTGACCACCGGTGGAGGAAAGCGCGGATGGCGTCGGTCGTCGTCGGTTGAGGCGGCCCCCAAAGCTCGGCTCCGTAGGGGCGGAGGATCTCGGCCAGGCGCTCGGAGGTCGCGGTCGACGGCAGGGTGGGCTGGTCGTAGTACTCGTCGACCGCTACGACGAACAGTCCGAACCCCGTCTCCACGCGACCCGGACGCTACATTCTGCCGATGGTGGAGTCCCGGACGCCGGACGCGGTCGTCGTCCTCCCCGGGATCATGGGCAGCGAGCTGGTCGACGCCTCCAACGACGTCGTCTGGGGGATGAAACCCAAAGTGCTCTTCCGCCAACTCCTGAGCGGGGACGTCCTCAAGCGCTTGTCGCTGCCGCCGGGAGCGCCCGACGACGGCGTGCGCCCCTCCCGCCTCATCGCCTTTCCCGGCTACCTGCCGCTGCTCGACGGCGTCGAGCCCTACACCGCCCTGGTCAAGGCCCTCCGGCAGGTCACCCTCCACCCGGATGCGGTACTCGAGTTCCCCTATGACTGGCGGCGCTCGGTCGCCCACAACGCCGCCCTCCTCGAGCGGGACGCCATGGCCCACCTGACGGCGTGGAGGGAGCGGGCCCGGTCGTTCCCCGGCGACGAGGAACCCAAGCTCTCACTCGTGTGCCACTCGATGGGCGGGCTCGTCGCCCGCCACTTCACCGAGGTCCTCGGCCACCGGGATGTCACCCGGCGGGTCGTCACCCTGGGGACGCCCTTCGCCGGGTCGGTCAAGGCGGTGCGCCTCCTGGCCCATGGCGACGTCCTGCCCCTCGGACTTCTGGCCGGCGCCGTCCGGGACGCGGCCCGTACGTTCCCCGGGGTCTACGACCTCCTGCCCAGCTTCCCCTGCCTCCACGGCTCGTCGCCCGAGCTCGAGCACCTGTCGGGCGACGCCCTGGTCGACCTCGGCGCCGACCGCGACCTGGTGGACGAGGCGGCCGCTCGTCACCGCACCGTGATCTCGGACGCCCAAGCGGCCGGAGCCGGAATCTGCTCGATCCGTCCGATGGTCGGGGTGTCTCAGCCCACGCTGGCCAGCGTCCGACTGGACCACGGCGAGGCCATCTTCGACGAACGGCTGCAGGGCGACGAACGCCGGGGCGGCGACAGCACCGTCGGCCGCGACCACGCCTACGCCTCGTTGTCCACGCCGGCCTACCTCCCCCAGAAGCACGGCAAGCTGGCGAGCATGAAGGAGGCAATCACATCGGTGACCTCGATCCTGACCGAGGTCGAGCTGGGCGTCTACCAGGGCGAGGGCCGGGGGATGCGCCTGCCGGACGCGGCGACCGCGCGGCGCCCGTTCGAGGTCGAGGTGGAGCCGGGGGAGCCGGGTCACTCGGGGCTGTCGACGGTGCGGCTGCTCGACGCCGAATCCGGCCGCCAGGTCGACGAGCAGACGACCACCCGCCGGGAGGGCCGCTGGCGGGCGACGTTCACCGCTCCCGACCCCGGGATCTACCGGGTGACGTCCGACGGCGGTGGGTTCAGCCCGACGGAGGAGCAGCTCATCGTGCTGCCCAGGTCCTAGAGGAGCTACTCGGCCGCCGTCACCTACGCACGAGGGTCGGGATCTCGGCTTGGTGGTACTGGTTGAAGCCAATCTCCTCGAGCGGCTTGGCGACCTGGCTTCCTCGGTCGTCGATGCGGTTGGGGGCGTCCGACGGACGCCACGAAGGCCACATCCCGGTTCAGTCGTTCAGGCGGCGGAACACCATGCCGGTGCGGGGCTTGGGGGCGAAGAACGTCGTCTTGGGCGGCATGCGGTGGCCGGCCCGGGCCGCGGCCGCGATCTGGCGTACGGCCACCGGCCGTACGAGCACCGCGGCATCGGCCCTGCCGTTGAGCGCCTGCTCGGCCACCACCTCGGCCGAGTGGTGGAAGTCGAGCTGGTGGTCGGGCAGGGTGGCCAGGGCGGCGTCGAGCACCATGGCGTCGGGATCGTCGGCCCCATCGGCGCCAGCGCCGCCATCGGCGCCGTCGGTTCCGTCGGCGCCGTCGGTTCCTTCGGCGCCGGTGGTGGAGGTGCGGGGTCGGAGGAGCCAGGCCCGCTCGCCGGCCAGCAGGGCCAGGGCCCCGGCCGAGGCCATCCGGTCGATGAGGGCCCGGGTGCGTCCCGGGGGGGCTGTGTCCGGCGGGTCGAGCACCTCCTCGGCGTCGAAGAAGGGCGCGAGAGACCCGACGAGGTCGAAGTCGTCGGGCAGACCCGAGATCACCCGGTGGATCGGTCGCACCTGCAGCTGGTCCTCGCTGAGCTCCACCACCAGGGCCAGGAGCAGGTCGAAGTCGCCCCCCGCTCCGCCGGTCGCGGCCCGGCGCTCGTCCCGGTAGGCGAGGGCGGTCTCGTAGCGGTGGTGGCCGTCGGCGATCACCACCGGCGCCGAGGCCACCGCATCGGTGATGGCGGCCAGCACACCGGGCTGGGTGATGCGCCACAGGCGGTGGTGCACGCCATCCTCGTCGGTCGCCCGGGCCGCCGGGGGACCGCTCACCTGGCACAGCTCGCTCAGGCCCCCGGCCAGCGACAGGCCCCAGACGGGCGAAAGGTTGGCCCGGCACGCCTGGAGGAGCCGGAGCCGGTCGTCCTTGGGCTTGCCCATGGTGCGCTCGTGGGGAAGCACCCGCCCCTCGTCGGGCGTCGACAGCTCGAGGGCGCCGATGATCCCGGTGGTCTGCTGCGGACGGCCGGCCTCGTCGTGCCATCCCATCCGGTAGATGTAGAAACCGGGGTCGTCGTCGATCCGCAGCACGCCCTCGTCCAACCACTGGTCGAAGTGACAGTTGGCCTGGACGTAGCGGTCACGTTCCGCGCTTCCACGGGCGAGCTCGACGAAGACCGCGTTGTACGGGCTCCGAGCCTCGAGGAGAGAGCGGTCGTCGTCGTCGATGACGTCGTACGGGGGCGCCAGCACGTCGGCGAGGCTGACCCGGTCGGTGTCGTAGCGGATGCCGGAGATCGGCTGGAAGATGGCCATGGCGGGATCAGTACGTCGGGATCAGTACGTCGGGATCAGTACGAGTGGATCGGATCGATCGGGTCGGGTGTCGGCCGCAGGCGGTCGCGCAGGGCCAGGGCCACCAGGGCGCCGAAGGCGAAGCCGCCGACGTGGGCCACCCAGGCCACGCCCGCCGACGGGTTGGTGAAGAACTGCAGGACGAACCAGAACCCGAGGACCCACTTGGCTCGGATGTCGCGGATGAGGACGAGGAAGACGAGGAACAGGGTGCGGATCCGGACGTTGGGGAAAAGCACCAGATAGGCGCCCATCACGCCCGCCACCGCGCCCGAGGCCCCCACGACAGGGATGGTGCTGTTGGGCTGGACGACGATGTGGGCGGCGCTGGCCACCAACCCCGCGACCAGGTAGAAGCCGAGGAACGCCGGTATGCCCATCCTGTCCTCGATGTTGTTGCCGAAGACCCAGAGGAAGAGCATGTTGCCGGCGATGTGGAGCACGCTCCCGTGCAGGAACATCGAGTAGAGCAGCGACAGGTACACGCTCTTCTGGGGGAACACCGGCTCGGTGGCGTCGTCGTGGACGCAGGACTCCGTGTCACCCAGCTCGAGCGTGCTGAAGATCTCCTCCTCGGAGAGGGGCTCCCGGTCGACCACTTCGCAGGGGATGGCGGCGTAGGTGTAGTTGAACTCGACCTGGTTGTCGGCCGGCCGCTGCACCAGGAAGTACACGACCACGTTGATGGCGATGAGCACCACTGTCACCAGCGGGAACCTGCGCGTCGGGTTGTAGTCCTTGAGCGGGATCACGCGCCGGCGAGCTTACGCTCGGCGGGGAAGGTCGATTGGTACCCTCGAACCGATGCACTACGACCGGGTCGACCAGAAAACGGTCGTGGATGACGACGTGGCGTTGCGGCCCGACCCGCAGGCGGGGTCGGAGCGGTGCCCGGCGAACCTGCCCCGGGGGGCCCGAGCACCGGGCCGAGCCCTGAGCTGTTCCCTGGGGAAGGTCTGAGCTCTCTGCGCCGGCGGCTCGACGCCGAGATGGTGCGGCGGGGCCTCGCACCCACCGCCACCCGGGCGCGCCACGAGATCGAGGCCGGCCGGGTCCGGGTGGGGGGCGTCCCGGCCGACAAGCCGGCCCGCCTGGTCGCGCCCGAGGACCGGTTGGAGGTGGCCGGGCCCCCTCGCCGGTTCGTCGGCCGGGGCGGCGACAAGCTCGACGCCGCCCTCGTCCGCTTCGAGGTTCCGGTCGAGGGGCGCCGGGCGCTCGACGCGGGCTCGTCCACCGGCGGGTTCACCGACTGCCTCCTCCAGCGGGGGGCGGAATCGGTGGTGGCCGTCGACGTCGGCTACGGCCAGCTCGACCTCCGCCTGCGCCAGGATCCCCGGGTCGCCGTCGTCGAGCGCACCAACGTCCGCCACCTCACCCTTGAGCAGGTGGGCGGCGAGCCCCTGCCGCTGGTGGTGGCCGACCTGTCGTTCATCTCCCTCCGAACCGTCGCTCCCGCCCTCCTGGGCCTGGCCGCGCCGGGCGCCGATCTGGTCCTGCTGGTCAAGCCCCAGTTCGAGGCCGGTCGGGTGGAGGCCAGCCGGAACCGGGGGGTCATCCGGGATCCCGAGGTGTGGGCCCGCGTCCTGCACGACGTGTGCGCCACCTACGCCGAGGCCGGTGCCGGCCTGCGGGGGCTGATGGCGTCGCCGCTGGTGGGGGCCGAGGGCAACGTCGAGTTCCTGGCCCACCTGGTCGCCGGCGACGACGTCCCCCTCGACATCGGCCCCCTCGACGTCGCCGTCCCCCTCGACGTCGGCCCGGCGGTGGCGGCCGCGCTGGCCGAGGCGGTCGGGGGCTGATGCTGGCCGAGCTCCACGTCCGCGATCTGGGCGTGATCGCGGATCTCACCCTCGTCCTCGGGCCGGGGATGACGGCCCTGACCGGTGAGACCGGCGCGGGCAAGACTCTGCTGGTGGAGGCCATCGAGCTCCTGATCGGTGAGCGGGCCGACCCCGTCCTGGTGCGGCCGGGAGCCGACGAGGCCAGGGTCGAGGGACGCTTCCTGGTCGGCGACGACGAGGTGGTGCTGGCCCGCACCGTGCCCCGCACCGGGCGGTCGCGGGCCTACGTCGACGGACGGCTGGCCACGGTGGCGGAGCTGGCCGAGATCGGCGGCCGGCTGGTCGACCTCCACGGCCAGCACGCCCACCAGTCGCTGCTCGGCGGCCGGGTGCAGCGGGCCGCCCTCGACCGCTTCGGTGCCGTCGAACTCGGGCCGCTGGCCGCGGCCCGGGCCCGGGTGTCCGCCCTCGACGACGCCCTGGCCGGCCTGGGCGGCGACGCCCGGTCGCGGGCCCGGGAGATCGACCTGCTCGGGTTCCAGGTGTCGGAGCTCGACGCCGCCGGCTTCACCGATCCGGCCGAGGAGGAGGTCCTGGAGGTCGAGGAGGACCTGCTGGCCGCGGCCGCGGAACACCGCCAGGCCGGCGCCGCGGCCCAGGCCGCCATCCGGGACGATGGCGGGGCGGCCGACTCGCTGGCGGTGGCCATCGAGGCGCTCACGGGGCGTCGGCCGTTCGCCGAGATCGAGTCCCGGCTGCGGTCGGCGGCGGCCGAGCTCGACGAGGCCGCGGCCGACTCCCGGCGGGTGGCCGACGCCATCGCCGAGGATCCCGAGCGGCTCGACGCCGTCCGGGCCCGGAGGCGACTGCTCCGGGAGCTCTGCCGCAAGTACGGTGAGCGGTTGTCTAACGTCTTGGAGTACGGGGCCGACGCACGCAACCGGTTGGCCGAGCTTCACTCCCACGACGAGCGGGTCAAGGAGTTGGAGGAGGAGCGGATCGTCGCCGTGGCCGCTGTCGAAGAGGCCGCCGCCGCCGTGGGCCGGGCCCGCCGGGAGGCGGCCCCCCGGCTGGCGGCCGCGGTCGAGGCCCATCTGAAGGAGCTGGCCCTGGCCCGGGCCCGCTTCGAGGTGGCCGTCGCCGACGATGACCCGACCGGCAGCGCGGTGACCTTTCTGCTCGGCGCCAACCCGGGGGAGATGGCGCTGCCCTTGGCCAAGGTGGCGTCCGGCGGCGAGTTGGCTCGCACCATGCTGGCCTGCCGACTGGTGCTGAGCGACGCCCCGCCCACGCTGGTGTTCGACGAGGTGGACGCCGGTGTGGGCGGCCAGGCCGCCCTGGCCGTTGGCCACGCCCTCGCCGCCCTCGCCGGACCCGGCGCCGGACCCGGAGCCGGGGCCCACGCCGATAGCGCCGATGGCGGCCGCGCCGATGGCGGCCACAACGATGGCGGCCGCGCCGATGGCGGCCACAACGATGGCGGCCACAACGATGGCGGCCGCCCCGATGGCGGGGGAGCGGTGGCCGACCGGGGCCGGCGGGCCCACCAGGTGCTCGTCGTGACCCACCTGGCTCAGGTGGCGGCCTTCGCCGACCACCAGGTCTCG
>Ga0136617_10002803_pt1 | contig 15522 bp, 12 predicted proteins | sample AntDrymUQ3222106_2_FD_129672 | JGI IMG/M metagenome (GOLD analysis project Ga0136617, IMG submission 129672) | Polar desert sand microbial communities from Dry Valleys, Antarctica - metaG UQ322 (21.06) | ecosystem: Environmental > Terrestrial > Soil > Desert | place: Antarctica: Dry Valley...
AAAGAAGCGATTACAAATTGTCTGGAACAGACTGAAACGAAACACAAAAAAGCCTTAGATTCTTTGCTAACATTGAAGTTTCAGACTTTTTCAGAAACCAAACTTGTTGCCTTGTAAAGTATAACTAAAGATTTCGCTCTAAGAGCATTGAGCAAAATTATCAGAAGCCACTTTTTAAACCAAAATCCCCCAGCCTTTTTTTACTCTCCTTTATCCGTCTCGCGTTTAATGATAAATGGAAAGGACGGAGATAAAGATTTTGGATTTATCGCTTTTGAAATCTGACGACAATTTAATTTTACCAATCGCCGTAAACCGCAAAGCCCGCCCAGTAAAAAGGATGGCGGGGTTTTTCCGCCGCTAATTTTTCGAGGGCGGTGCGGCGCATCGCTTCGGCTTTCGAGTTTTGTTTGTTTTCGTTGATTGCCGAATAAAAATCAACCATTAAATCCGCCGTGTTTTCCGAATCAACTTTCCATTGACTGGCGACGACGGTTGGCACTCCGGCGGCGGCAAACGCCCACGCTAACCCAACCATTCCTTCGCCGTCAATTTCGCGTCCGCGAGCCGTTTCACACGCCGAAAGCACAACCATTTCCGCCGTTAAAGACATTTCGACAATTTCCCGCGCTTCGATTAAACCGTCGCCATTGGCATCCGCCGAAAGCAAAACGTGCGAATATAGAGGCTTTTCGCCGTCGCTCAACCCGTGCGTGGCGAGATGCAAAATTCGATACTTCGACGCTTCTGTTTGCCAAACACTTTCCGTCGCGTTTCTACCGACAAAAATGCGATTATTCGAATAAAATTTGCCGATTGTTTTAACTTCGCTTTCGGCTTCGGGCAAATTTTCGAGTTTCCCGTCGCGGTAACGTGAACGCAGTTTCGCTACCGTTTCCGCCGATAACTTCGGATTGCCGAATGCGAGAAAATCGCCGTCGTATTTTTGCCCCGCAACTTTTTGCCGATTAGCTCGAATTTTCGCCAACGCCGTCAGCGAAGGCGTGTAAGAAATCGAAAAATCTTCAATCAGATAACGCCCGTTTTCATTCATCAAAGCCTGAAACGGCACATCGCAAATCATTCCGCTCGGCACAATTACCAGATGCTTTTTATCTTTCAGCAACGGCATTCCATCGGCAAGCAGCGCATCATAAATGAATTTAGCGTTTTGTTTGAAAGCAGGCGAATTTCGCGCCAGTTGTTCGCGGAATTCGGACACTCGGACGGCTAATTCCATAAACCATTGGTTGTATTTCTCGTTCTCCCAATAACCTTTATTAAAAAATACATTGAGCACACAAGTTTGTCCGTCGGGAAGTGTGATTTTTTCCGTCAGCAAATTCTTTATCAACAAATTTTTGACTTCAACGGACGGCGCAAAATCAGCATCGGTTTTCATCAAAACAAAAGTTGCGCCGAGATAAGCTTTATTCGCTTCATATTCGATAAACGCCGTTTTTTTATCGGGAAGCAGAGCGCACATTTGCGAAATATTTAAGTTTTCGGCGAGATTCGGTTTAGCAAACCGTTCATTTTCAGACGCGATATTTGCCTGCCATTCTTCTTTTGCAAGTCGCGCTTTCTGCAATTGACGATTGAGTTTGGCAAGCCGGAAAGCTGCCCTTTTATCACTTTTTTTAACTTGTAAAAGTTGACGATTGATCGAATTAAGTTCGTCATTCAAGCATTTTTCTTCCGTTATTTCATCAACCGTCAAAGCACTTTTTTTCTCGTCCTTTCCGCGATTCATCATTTCGCGCAATGTCAAAGATTTCATCGCTTCGTGCGTTTCAAACATTTCAGCCGGACGATTTAATCTGTATAAAATGTCCATTTTTATCCGGTAACTGTCTATCAAACTCTCGAAATAACGACTGCGGTCAAGTGCATCGCCGATTGGCTGATAATAAAGTTCGTCGGCGATTTTTATACTTTCATCAATTACGGGCAAGACTTCGGTAAAACGGTCAAGGTAACTTAGACTGTATGCTTTTCTGTTCAACATCTCGCGCAGTTCCTGACGGTCGCCGATTTCACGAAACATTTTCGCGGCTTCGTCGGCAGTTTCGCCGGATTTTGCGTAATGCTTTGATCCAAATTCATTCGTAGCGATATTATTCAAAATTACTGCATATAAAAATCGGTAATTTGAATCTTTCAGACGAACGCGAAGCGGTTCAAAATAACTCATCGCCTTTTTGAGATATTGGTCAGCTTTATAATCGGTTTGATGAACCAAACCAATTTCTTTGAGCGTTGTCAGTTCGCCTTCTTCATCACTGATTCGCCGTGAGATTGCTAAACTGCGTTCGTAATACCGCAACGCGACCTTGTTATTGAGTCCGGCATTGTTTGGAAGAATTTTACCGTTTTCCAATCTGCCCATAAACCGCAAAGTGAGCGCGATATTTATTTCATCGTTCGTTTTTTCAAATACTTCAAGCGCGTCTTTGAGCAACATTTCGCCGTCTTCAACCTTACCAACGCGCCAGTAAAGTTGTCCGAGAAAAGCCCAAGCCCGCGCTTCTTCGCGTTTGTCTTTGGCAAGACTGGCGAGTTTTCCCGCCTGCCTAAATGAGCGAATCGCCGCGCCGTATTTGGCTTGCAGATAATAAAGATGTCCGAGAGAAATTAAGGTTTGCGCTTGTTTAGATTTGTCGCCCCAAGTTTCTGCGATATTTAACGCTTGATTAAAACTCTCAAACGCTTTCGGATATTCACCGCGCTGCCGCGCAACTTCGCCATTTTGAATCAGCAAAGAAAAATTCTGCGCGTGGACGAATTGAGAAGCAAACAAAATTACCAACGAAAGAAAAATTAGGGGTTGAGTTTTCATATTCGGAAAATCCGCCGATAAAAATTTTAAGTGAAATCAATCTCATCAAAACCGCGAATCCAAATAAAGTTCGCATTCATAATCATTCAAGCCTAATGTTACGAGTTGCAACCAGCCGCGCCGTCCGAGCAAATTCCTTCGCACGGCATAGCTTTCGGCGAAATAAACTTTTGATTGAAACCGCAATCCCAAAGTTTCAAGTTCGAGTTCGTGCTGATAAGCAATCAAATCACCCGCCAAAGTAGAAAAAACTTCACGGTAACCGCTTTCCACGTCAATTTCCAAGGTTTCGGCTATCCTGCGTTCAAAAAGACAAACCTCCGCTCCGGTATCAATTTTGGCAAAACATCGTGTATCCAAATCATCTGAGCGAAGAATGACTTCGAGATTGATTCCTGTTTGCAGCGAATCATAAATTTCCCGCTTTTGAAACTCGACTGTGAAAGACATTACCAAAGACCTCCGCTAATAAAAAGAGGACGCTGACTGCCTTCGACGAAAACAATCAGCGCGTCTTTGCATCCGAGTTCACGCGCTTTTATCGCGGCTTCTTTAAAGTTTTCGCCAAGCGCTATCAATTTATTACCGTTAAGCGCGACATATCGCCCGTCGTATTCGTCCCGATTTTTGGCGAGCCACTCTCTTTCCTGCGAACGGTCGCGCACCGGCAAATCAACGGCAATAATTCTCGATGTGTCCGGCAATCGTTTTCTTTTGACACTATTCAGTTTCTCTTCCAAAATAATTTTGACGAATTCATCTTTGCCGACACCGTTGTTTCGCGCTTCGGCTTCTAATTTAATTTCAAGCTCCGGCGATACTTCAATCGTTAAAGTCATCTTGTTTTCACCTCAAACCCGATTTTACCACGATGTTTTCATCACCGAAAAATCTATTTCTAACGCCCGCCCAAAATTTGCAAAGCTATTTAGCCACAATCCGGCGCGAAACGCAAAATTTTTCAAAATTATTTTTCTTTTAGGGTAGAGTGCCGCAAACTTTCATATCCCGTTTATCGGGAAACAAGAATTCCATCAAACGAAAACCCGTTGCCGAAAAAAAAGGGCAAGAGAAATTAAAAATCTCTTACCCATTAAATCTCGTTCGCGCCGAATGTCACGCCGCTTGAAGTTCAGCAACTTTCAATTCTTTAATTTTTTTAATCTCCTGCGAAACGCTTTTTCTAAAATCAAAATTCGCCCATATCTCGTAAAACTCTTGATTTTCACAAGTAATCGTTGAAATATAATCGTGAATATCTTCAACCCAATGACAATTTTCGGTAATTAAAATCGCTTTTGATTTGCCGTCTCGCTCAAACCGAACCTCATACTTCGAGTGCTTCTTCTCGCGCACATTCAATAATTTTATATTCATTTCTCTTTTCTCCAAACAAAAAATGCAAATACATCAACAAAATTTTCAAGCGTCATTTTGTAAGTAGTTTGGTCGAAAGGGTCTTTGATTATAACCAAATTGGTTTCGTCCAAAGAATCCACGAAAACGGCGTGTCCGGCAGTTGATTTATCGAACAACATCGCCCCGATTTTGTAATTGCGTAAAAGCCATTTCAACGCGCCCGGCGGTGTTTCGATACTCCAACCGCCGCCCTCCCATTTTACATCATCCCGGATTTCTTTGAAATTCAAAAATCCTGCCAAGTCTTCGGCATTCGATCATTCACCGATAGTTTCCAAAATTTCGGCTTGGTCAACCGCTAATCCGTAATGCCTCGCCAACATTTCGCCAACCGCCGAAACACAGGAAGCATCGTTGATTTGCCTCACGATTAACTCATCGGGTTTTTCATCAATTTTTTCCCATTTGCCTAATGCACCGAATTTTTCGATTCCTTCTCTCATCAAGTTTGATTCTTGCACAATTCCTGACTCTGCCGAAATCTTTGCCGGAAGGTGTCTGCGCCAATCGAAAGTCAAAAAACATAAAATTATTTTTCGCTTATGGTAGAGTGCCGCGATTTTTCCGCTCTTTATGTTTTAGAAGGACAAAAAATGTCTTGTGTGTATTTGAAGAAGCGGCGAAGAAAGTTGTTGAATGTCAGCCAAATTTCTTCGTTACGACCTCAATCAGACAAGTTCGCAAATTTGCTTTTTCCATTTCCTTCAGCATATTTGCAGTGAAATTTGTTGAAAATATTTTGAAAGTCAATACTTAAAACAATGAAATCTAAAAATTTAATTTTTGTTATTTGGGGCATTTTGTGGTTTACAACAGTCGGTTTATCTCAAGATGCCAATACCCTCTTGTTGCTGCGGTTTGAAAACTCCTTGAACGGCGAACAAGGTGAAACGCCGACTTCAGCCACCGGACATAGTTTTCAAGCAGGAATTCAAGGTCAAGGTGTTCTATTGCCGAATCCGAATCAAATTAACTATTCAAGTGCAAACAATATCAACGCACTTGAAGGGACGGTTGAGTTCTGGATAAGACCGACGTGGAATGGTAATGATAACCAAAGCCATTATTTAGTTCGGTGGGGCGGCGGCGGCGGTTTTTTACTTGGCAAAGACAGTACAAATAATTTGAGAATAATTCTCAATCGCTTTGGTTCATTTCCCGGCGGCGAAAGAGGCGTGGCGGTCAATATCAGTTCGTGGACGGCTAATCAATGGCATCACGTCGCATTCACCTTTAGCAATATGCAGCGGAAACTCCGCGTGTTTGTTGACGGAACTCAAAGAGCCGAAACCGTTTTCACGAGCGATTCGCCGACTATTTCAGATTCAACATTTCAAATTGGCGGCGACGGTGCAGGAAGTTATATCGCTTCGGTGATTGATGAATTACGTATAAGCGACATCGCCCGAACTCCACAAGAAATCGCCAGTCGTTTTATTTCGGCTTTGACAATTACGAGTTTAACCGGCACTCCGAATACGATTCAGATGCTTCCGACGTGGTGGAAAACACCAACTCTGCAAGCCGTTACCAATGTTGGAACAATCAACATTCCGGCAACCACAGCAACTTGGACGAGTTCCAATCCGGCAGTGGCGAATTTTGATTACACTCGCGGAAAAATTATCGCAAATTCGGTGGGAACAGCAACGCTGACGGCAACTATTAACGGCGCAAACGCCAATATCACGGTCAATGTAAATGCTCCTGTTCTGCAACCGACAGTTGAAACAATTAGTCCGTCCCTTTCTACACCGAATCCCAACGCACTGTGGGAAATGCCGGTCGTGGTTATCAATTATCTGCCAACCACAGACGGTATTAATGTTGATCCACAACGGACTAATTGGAATCAATCTCTGGTAGATTTGCGTGCGCGGATCAACCGCATGAGCTTTCAGCAAAAATATATGAATGAAGAACGGAGCCGTTTTCGTGGTCGTAATTATCCCGAGTCAAATCCCTCTTTAGGCTACAAAGTGATATATGTAGTGACCGTTTATGAAGAAATGCCTGAAGGAATTCCAGATCCGGGAAATCCGGGCGTGTATTTTCCTGATTATGAACAAATTCTTAATCGTTTTAATGCCGAATATTTTGTCAATGATTTGGGCGCGAAGGAATTTTGGATAAATGGTTACCATCATGGGAATATTGCTCCGGTGGAATCGAATATGTCCAGTCCGACGACTGGAGACATTTCCAACAGTTATCGTTTCGAAGATTTGCCGATTTTCAATAAAACATACGTCGTCTATAACTATAACTTTACACGAAATTCCAATCAGCACGTTCAAGGACATCAGCTTGAATCAATCTTAAGTTATGTCAATCAGCGTCAGGACGGAAATACGCAGCTTTTCTGGCAAAAATTTGTCGGTCTTGCTTCTAACGGAACATGGCAACGCGGAAGGTGCGGAGATACTCACCATCCACCAAATGCGCTGACTGATTACGACTATTTCAATACGAATTTGTTTGCCAGTGATATTTTGGATTGGCAACCATCAGGCGGATTAACAACCCTGGTTAACTCCAACACTTGGAATACAATCAACTATCCGCTCCCCAATAATGAACCGCAACCGGGTCCGACTTCTATTATGGACGCTGATTACCGTTGGTATATTTATTGGATGCAAAGTATGCCGGGACGCGGTAATCAAATTCCTTACAATTCAAATCGAATGACGAATTGGTGGCAATTCACGGGTGATTGGGACGCGGCAATTCGCGCCGGTATTGGTTTATACGAACCCGCTTCGTGTAGTTATTCGCTTTCCTCAAACAGCCAAAATTTTGCGGCGGAGGGCGGAACGAGCAGTATTACGGTCAATACGGCAAACGGCTGTAAATGGTTCGCCTCCAGCAATGCGCCGTTCGTCAGTTTTACTTCGGGTGACACAAGCAACAATGGTAACACGATTGTCAATTTCTCCGTTTTGGCAAACACAACAAATGCCGCTCGCACAACCATACTAATTATTGCCGGACAAACTTTCACCGTTAATCAAGCGGCGACAGGGGCGACGCCGACACCAACACCGACGCCGACACCGACTCCGCAGGCTTGCACGCCGTTCACGACCGTTAGTGAGGGAGACTTAGCTCCAGGTGGTATCGTCTCCTTTGGAGTATCGAGTGGACCAGGCACAGTCATGATTGACCATGTTAATGCCGGAACTGGTTTGCAATCACTGACGGTGGTTGGTACGCCGACGAATGCGGTAGTAAACGTTCCGGCATTCGCGCCCGGTACATACGCTCCGGTAATAGTCACCTTCACAAGACCTAGTCCGGGTCTGGCGGTTGATTTCACCTTACGAGCGGCAAGCACGTTCCACGCCGCTTTTATTCGCGTGCGTTGTAGCGGCGCAACTACCAACGTTTCAAGTGGACAGGCGACTTCCATTGATGCAACCTTTGGGGGAGTCAATGCGATGTTCGCCGACACCGGTTTTCCGGCAGCCGGGGACGTTAATCTTTCTGGGCTTTAACGTGGTCGGGACGGCAGGCAGCGCGACGACCGGCTCGACAAATTTGAGGTTCAACTCGTTTGTCTTTAACGAAGGCGATCCAGCGGCGATGACGACTAACGGAACATTTACCGTAATTAATCCGACGAGCGCGGTCAACGCTTTGCCTGCGACACAACCTAACCCAATTTTTACCGTTTCTTGGGCTGGACAAGACCCGGCGAACGGTTCGGGACTGCAAAACTACGACGTTTGGGTTGCCGAAAACGACGGCGCCTATCAGCCTTTTATCAGCGAAACGAGCGCGTCTTTCACCGGACAGTTAGGCAAGACTTATCGTTTTTATTCAATTGCCCGCGACAATGCCGGAGACGTCGAATTCGCGCCCAATGCGTCCGATGCGATAACGAGAATGCTTGCACCGACCGCGGCTCTGAGCGGCAGAGTCACCACATCGTCCGGTCGAGGCATTGCAAATGCGCGGCTGACGCTGACCGACCATCAAGGCGCGTCGCGCTCGGCGACGAGCAACAGCTTCGGATACTTTATTTTAATGAAGTTCCGGCAGGTGAAACTTATATTGTTTCCGTTAGTCATCGGCGTTATCAGTTTAATGTTTCATCGGTCGTTGTTTTTGTTACAGAGGATGTTGATGGAATTAATTTTCAGGGAACTTCGAGACAAATCATAAGATTTTTTAAAAGGAGAAAAATAAAATGAATCATATTCGTTATAAAAAATCGCTCTTTATTTTGTTGATTGTTATGCTGTTTTGGACTTTGTTTGCGACAAGCACAAGAATTAACGCACAGGGTTGCTCGACGATAACATTTTCAACCTTACCGTCTCTAACCGTAGGCAATTTAGTCGCATTGGAAATTGCGGATTTCGACCGCGACGGCAATGCTGATTTGGCAGTTCTCAGGGACATCATAGGCAGAACGGGTGATGACGGCGTAGTTGAAATTTGGCGCGGCAACGGCGCAGGCGGCTTTACTTCAACCGGCATACTTTATGAAGCCAGTTTGATTGATCCGCAAGCCATCGCGGTCGGTGATGTTTCTGGCGACGGACTGCTTGATTTAGTCGTCGCCGGAAGATTCGGCACTTCGGATTGGCGCGTTTCGATTTTGCGCGGCGACGGAAATGGAACTTTCCAGGCACGAACCACTTTTACCGTCGGAAATGAACCGCTTTCAGTAGCGGTAGGGAATCTGAACAGCGGCGACAACTTTCCCGACATTGCGACGGCTAATTATTCGAGCAACGATGTTTCAATTTTGCCTGCCACCGGAAACGGCAATTTCGGCGCGGCGATTTCCATCCAATCTATCGTTAATCCAAACGATATTAAATTGACGTATTTCAATAATGATAATTTACTTGATTTTGTTACTACCAGTCAAAATACGGATTTAGCGACAGTCAAATTAAATAATGGAAATTTCAGTTTCGTAAATGCGGCGGGAACACCCATTTCTTTAGGCGATCCTATCGGGGTAACAATCGGTGATTTTAACGGCGATACAAGATTAGATTTTGCGGCGGCAAATCGAAGCGATTTAAATGTCTCTGTACGTCTCAGCAACGGCGACGGAACTTTTTTGCGCCCGACGTCTGACCCGTTTGCCGTCGCCAGCGGGAGTAGTCCGCGTTCCGTTGCCTCAGCCGATTTCAACGGAGACGGAAAAAGCGATGTGGTAACGGGTAACATCACCAATTCGATTTCAATCCTGCTCGGCGGCAACGGCGGAAATCTGGCAGCTTATACAAGTTTTAATACGGAAGCGGGAACCGCTAATTTTGTTGCGGCAGGCAATTTTGCCGGAAACAGCCGACCGGACATTGCCGTTGTAAATAGCGGAAGCCCTAATAAAATTACGCTTTTGCGGAATACCTGTAATCGAAAACGTCTTGATTTTGATGGTGACGACAAAGCCGACATTGGTGTTTTTCGTCCGGCAAACGGCGGTTGGTATATTTACAATCTGGCAGCCACTACCAGCACGAGCGTTGCCTTCGGTCAAACGGGCGATAAAATCGTGCCTGCCGATTACGACGGCGACGGCAAAACCGATGTCGCCGTTTATCGCTCCGGCACCTGGTATCTGAATCGTTCAATGGCTGGCTTTACGCCCGTCGGCTTTGGACTTGCTGATGACATTCCGCAACCTGCTGACTTTGACGGCGACGGACGAGCTGAACTAGCTGTCTTCCGTCCGTCGAACGGAACTTGGTATGTTCTCAACTTGGCGACCGGTCAATTTAGTTTTGAGCAGTTCGGACAAAACGGTGACAGACCGGTGGTTGCTGATTATGATGGCGACGGACGAGCAGATTACGCTGTTTATCGAAACGGCAGTTGGTATATTTTGAGAAGCAGTCAAGGATTCATTGGCATCCAGTTCGGTATCTCAACCGATAAACCTGTGCCCGCAGATTATGACGGCGACGGCAAGGCGGATGTCGCGGTGTTTCGCCCGTCGAACGGCACTTGGTATTTGCTGCAAAGCACGGCGGGATTTACCGGCATCGCGTTCGGGTTGGGAACGGATGCCCCGACACCGGCGGATTATGACGGCGACGGGAAAACAGACATCGCCGTTTTCCGCAGTGGAACTTGGCATTTGCTGCAAAGCACGGCGGGATTTACGAGCATTACGTTCGGCACCGCCACCGACAAGCCGATTCCAAATGCTTTTGTGCCGTAGAAGTTTTTCAAATAATTTCGTTAAAGTTTTGTCTGCCAGCCGTTTTTATTTCTCATGAACGGTCGTCGGTCGGCAAGCGGATAATTCAAAAGCAGGTTGAGGTTTATTATAGTTATCCGCGATTCGCTTTTGATTTTTTGAAAGATAAATTTAATGCGTCGGAAAAGAAAATTGGCGGCAAAAAATGTAAAATTTGGAAACTGTAAAATTTGGAAACTGAATGTCGGAAAATGTAACATTTTCACCGGATGAATGGCTGCGGCTGTATCTCAACGCGCCGTCAGCGGCTGAGTCTGCGAAATTTTTCGAGTTGTTAATTGAAAATTGCGCCTTTCCGACAATTGAAAAAATTTTGCTGGCGAAATTCGGCGGCAAAGAAAGCACTGCGATCTTTTCCCGGCAGGATTACGAAGATTTGCGCGGCGAGTGCTGAGTGAAAATCGTCGGCGTGCTGCGGGCGCGGAAAATTGCGCCGGACGCATTTTCGCCGATAGAGGATTTTTCAGCGTATAGCGCAATGATTGTTTATAATGTCTGGAACGCTTCCGTTCGGAAACGAGCGCCGAATCGGGAAAATTTGAAAAATAAAATTCGCTATTCGCTCGATAAAGACAAGCGGTTTGTTACTGAAAGCGACGGCAGCGGCGGTAAGTTTTATCAGTTGCATAAGCGAACTCTAAAACCGTCGCCGATTTCCGTTGAGTATTTGACGGCAATTATCAAGGAAGAAAACGAATTTTTCGCGCAGGCGAATTTGCCTGATTTGCTCGCCGCGATTTTTGAAAAGGCGAACGGAAGTTTGAAAATCGGTCAGCTCGTAATAATTGTCGCCGAATTGTGGTTGGTGCGCGATTTGCCAACCGTTTCGCTCGATGATTTTCAGACGCGCGCCGCCAAGAAAATCGTCCGGCACGAAGATTTGGAAATGCGCTGTACACTCGAATATGTCTGGAAGGAAATTCGCGCTCTGCCGGTTTTTCAGAGGGTCGCGCTGCTTTACAATCTGCGCGATGAACGCGGCGGCGAAATGCTTTTTTCCTTTTTCAACACGCGAATTGCCGCGCTCGACGAACTCGCCGAAGCGATGAATCTGGATAAAACGCAATTTGTTAAATTGCTTCCGCAGCTGCCGTTTGACGATAACCGAATCGCCGCGGCGATGAACTTAACCGTCAAGCAAATCGGCAATTTACGAAAGGTAGCGCGTGACAATCTGCGCCGCCGTCTGGACGGCAAGGCGAAACGAAACCGCGCGGCGGAAGTAACGGAAATTTTCAATTTTACCGGCGAGGATGAAAGCGGCGCGGTGATCACGGGCGAGTTTTTGAATTAAAATAAAAGTTTATTGTGAAACATTTAGAAATCGAACAACTGAAAAAATACGGCGAACGGCAATTGAACGTCGAAGAGATGACGCGGACTGCTTCTCATCTCGGCGAATGTCGCGCGTGTTTCGATTCGTTTCGACAGGTGTTTCCCGCGCTTTCCGATGCGGCGCGGGAAGTTTCAGTTGATAACTTAACAGCGGACGATGCGGAAATTTTTCATCTTGATTACGAAGAACATTTGCGCCCGTATATTGACTATGAACTTGACGAAGTAACACACGAAATCGTCGAAAGCCATTTACAAAATTGTTTGTTTTGTGCCCGCGCCGTGCGGGAACTGCGCGAATTTAGCGACGGTTTGAAACTGCGCGGGATTGTCAAAGACAGTTTAGATATGCCAATTCTTTCCGTATCATCGGGTAATTTGTCGAGCCGATTTTCAAACAGAAATTTGCGGTATTTGTTTTTATCATCCATTGCAATTTTGATTCTGGGCTTCAGCGGCTGGCTGTTTTGGCGGCAATCCGAAACAACCACTTTTGTTGCGGAAAATCAAACGCCGACAGACACGCCAAAAGTTTCGGGAAACGAAACCTCTTTTAACCAATCGCCGGATAACCCGCCAACAAATCTGGAAGTTAAGGAAAATAAATCGCCGATTTTGCCGCGTAATGATAATTCGGTGAATAAAAAGCTGAAAGCGGTCGGCAATAAAATTCCTCATTTAAAGCAGTCGGAAGATAAGCGTTTGCTCGCCGAGTTACCGACGGATTTTCGCGCCGAGTTTCAAAATGCTTTACATACGCAAGAAATTAATCTGCCCGCGTTTATCGCCGATTTGCGCGAAAACCGTAATATGCGCGGCGAATCGAACGATGAAAAAAACATAATTCTTTCGCCGAACGCGCAGGCTGTGAGAAGTTCGCGCCCGACTTTTAGCTGGCAAAAGTTCGCCGGCGACGGCGAAAGTTATGTCGTCACAATCTTTGACAAAAATTTTAACCCAATCGCCGTCAGCCCGAATTTGCGTGATACACAATGGAAATCTAATGTAATTTTGGAGCGCGGAAAAATTTACAAGTGGCAGGTAAAAACCGAAAGGTCAGCCGATTCTTACCCGGCACAGTTCAAGGTTTTAGACGAAAATGCGATTGTCAGACTCAAAATAATCGAAAAAGCCGCGCCCTATTCACCGCTCGCGCGCGGCATTGGTTACGCTTCGGAAGGACTATTGACCGAAGCCGAAAGAGAATTTCAAAAAGAGATTAAAATGATCCGCAGGGGAATTTAGCGAGAAAGTTGAAAGATTCGCTCACAAAAAAACGGAAGCATTGATAATGTGGGTTCAAAAAAGCGATGATTGCAGGTTTGAGCGGTTATGATTGCAGACTACTACAGATAATTATTATAAATATATTGATTAAAACTTCCGTTTTCTATTTCAGTTAGTATTGTTATTAAATTTTCAATTTCAGAAGCTTGTTCCTCTCCCTTCAAAATTTCTAAAGCTGATTCGGCATCAGTTGATTTCAATAATTTTTCTTGCTTATTAGAAACCTACAAATATCGGTTCCGGTTTTAATTCAACCCGAAAGCATAGTTTTACCTTCGATTGGATTTCATCTCTTAAAGCCAAAATATCCGCCGCTTTTGCATTCCCTAAATTAACGATTGCTAATGTATGCTTTGTTGAAAGACCGACGGTTTCCTTCTGAAAACCTTTGTGAAAACCACTTTTTTCAATTAACCAAGCCGCCGGAATTTTCACTGTATTATTATCAACTTTGAAAAACGGAACAGTTTCTATTTCTAATAAACGGGCGAGTTTCTCAATTTCCGCAAATTTTTCCTTCGTCACTATCGGATTTTTAAAAAACGAGCCCGCGCTTTGTGAATTCGGATCTTGCGAATCAATTACCATTGATTTTTCGGAGCGAATTTTTATAATGGCCTCGCGCGTTTCTTTCAGATTCGGTTTCCTATCGCCAAAATAATTCTGCAAATCTCGATAAATAATTTTCGGCTCGCCATCTACCTTCAAAGCAAAAGTTACTGCTAACACGATAAAACGATTTTTTTCAGTCGTATTAAATAAACTTGTTCGATAAGCGAATTCGCAATCGGCGTTGGTCAATTCAACAATCTTTTCATTTTTTCTATCAAAACATCGAACTGATACAATGGTTTCCGAAACTTCTTGCCCGTATGCGCCGACGTTCTGTACCGGCGTTCCGCCGATAAAACCCGGAATTCCGCTTAAACACTCGACACCTTGCAAATTTTTCTCAACACAAAATTTTACAAATTCGTCCCAATCTTCGCCAGCTTGCGCTCTTATACAAAGGGTTTTATCTTTTCCCTGCAAAGTTGAAATTCCTTTCAAAGCAATTTGCAAAACTAATCCGTCAAAACCTTCATCGGCAATTAAAACATTGCTTCCGCCGCCCAATATAAAAATGTTCAAGTCTTTTTGATTAGCAAATTGAAGGGCTTCAACAACTTCTGTTTCGCTTCCGGCAGACGCGAAAAACCCGGCTCGACCGCCGATTTTGAAAGTTGTAAATTCACTTAGAGAAACATCTTTTTGAATTAAAAAACTCATTGTTCGGCAATTATCCCGCGCACCGCTTCGATGTAATTTCTCATATAACTGTCCTTTTCTATAAACGGAACTTTTTGGCGTATTTTTTTGTAAATTTCCCTTGTTCCGCATCCAAGTTTTTTTTCAAGACCGATTATTTCACGTCGAAAATCTATACCTTGAGCGGCGGCAAAAAGTTCTAATGCTAAAATTTGTTCGAGGTTTTCGGCAATCTGCCTGATTTTCAAAACTGATGTAACGCCCATCGAAACGTGGTCTTCGACATTTGCCGAACTCGGAATCGTGTCTACGCTGGCTGGATGTGAGAGAATTTTATTTTCCGTGCAGAGCGCGGCGGCGGTGTATTGGACAAGCATAAAACCCGAATTCAAACCACCATTTTTGGTCAAAAAAGCCGGCAGAGTGTGAGCGTTTGAATTTTCATCAGTCAGGCGCATAAGTCGTCTTTCCGAGATATTTCCCAGTTCCGAAAGCGCAATCGCTAAGTAATCAAATGCTAAAGCCAAAGGTTCGCCGTGAAAATTTCCGCCTGAAATGACTTCGATGTCAACGCAATTTTCATCACAGAAAATAAGAGGATTATCCGTAACCGCATTAAGCTCAATTTTAACTACCCATTCGGCATACGCAATCGCATCGCGGCACGCGCCATGAACCTGCGGCATACAGCGCAAGGTGTAAGCGTCCTGCACATTCGTTCGGTCAAACGAGCGAACGAATTCACTGCCCCTTAAAATTTCGCGCAAGTTTCTCGCACAATCCGTTTGTCGCGGATGTGGACGAAGCGCGTGAAGTCGCTCATCGAAAGCCAGAATCGTTCCGTTTAACGCTTCAAGCGAGAGACAACCCGCAACATCGGCAACAGCGGCGAGTCGTTTCGCTTTGGCGGTTTCGAGCAGTCCGACGGCGGTCATAATGGTCGTTCCGTTAGTTAACGCCAAGCCTTCTTTGGCGGCAAGTGTGATTGGTTTTAAATGGGCTTTTTTAAGTGCATCTTGGGCGACGAGTTTTTCGCCGCCGAAAATCGCCTCGCCTTCGCCAATCAAAACGCAGCCCATATGCGCGAGCGGAGCTAAATCGCCGCTTGCACCGAGACTTCCTTTTTCAGGGATTATTGGGTTCACACCGCGATTAAGAAATTCAATGA
>Ga0136617_10002804_pt1 | contig 15518 bp, 15 predicted proteins | sample AntDrymUQ3222106_2_FD_129672 | JGI IMG/M metagenome (GOLD analysis project Ga0136617, IMG submission 129672) | Polar desert sand microbial communities from Dry Valleys, Antarctica - metaG UQ322 (21.06) | ecosystem: Environmental > Terrestrial > Soil > Desert | place: Antarctica: Dry Valley...
CGAGGTGTGGGAGTCACCGCACACCACCGTTGTGCCCGGCTGGGTGAGGCCGAGCTGCGGACCCACCACGTGCACGATCCCCTGGTCCGCGTCCCCCAGCGAGTGCAGCCGGATGCCGAACTCTGCGCAGTTGCGGCGCAGCGTTTCCACCTGGGTCCGTGAGACGGGGTCGGCGATCGGCTGATCCAAGTCCGTGGTGGGGATGTTGTGGTCCTCGGTTGCCAGGGTGAGGTCCGGCCGGCGCACCGTACGTCCCGCCAGCCGCAGCCCCTCGAAAGCCTGTGGGCTCGTTACCTCGTGCACCAGGTGCAGGTCGATGAACAGCAGGTCCGGCTCACCCTCGGCACCCGCCTCACCGCGGCGCACCACATGCTCGTCCCAGACCTTATCCGCCAGCGTCCGGCCCATCGCAATCACCCTTCTTGCATTCCAGCATGCGAGACGGCAGTATCGCTCCATGGACGACACTAGCGGAGTCGGGGTCCTCGACAAGGCCGCTCTCGTGCTCACCGCACTCGAGGCAGGGCCGGCCACCCTCGCCGCCCTGGTGCAGCAGACTGGGTTGGCGCGGCCGACCGCGCACCGGCTCGCGGTCGCCCTCGAGCACCACCGCTTGGTCAGCCGGGATCTGCAGGGGCGATTCGTGCTGGGTCCACGACTGAGCGAGCTGGCGGCCGCTGCCGGTGAGGACCGGCTGCTTGCCGCGGCTGGACCGGTGCTGGCCAGGCTGCGCGACATCACCGGCGAGTCCGCGCAGCTATTTCGCCGTCAAGGCGATGCCAGGGTGTGCGTAGCGGGCGCCGAACGCCCCACCGGTCTGCGCGACACCATCCCGGTCGGCGCCCAGCTCACGATGAACGCCGGTTCCGCCGCGCAGGTGCTGCTCGCCTGGGAGTACGCCGAGCGGGTGCACCGCGGGTTGCAGAGCTCCGCGTTCTCTGCCGCCGCGCTGGCCGCGGTCCGGAAGCGGGGCTGGGCGCAGAGCGTCGGCGAGCGCGAGCAGGGGGTGGCATCGGTGTCGTCGCCGGTGCGATCCCCGGTCGGCAAGGTGGTCGCCGCGGTGTCGGTGTCCGGCCCGGTCGAGCGCCTCAGTCGCCAACCCGGCCGCCAGCACGCCCCAGCCGTGATGGCCGCCGCCGAGCGGCTGTCGCAGGGGCTTCGCCGCAGCGCGGAGTGAAACAGCGGCCGAGGCGGTCAGACCGACTTGTCCTCGATCTCCCAGACGTGGTCGAGGACGTGCCAGGCGAGCCGCCGCACGGCGTAGCGCACCGGCCACTTGGCTTCCGTGTCGACCTCCCCGCGCAGGGCTCCCACCACCCGCTCCCGCAGCTGAGCGAGGGTGCAAGCATCGGTCGGGTCCGGCCGCCGAACCTTGCGCAGCCCCAGGCTGCGGGCGTACGACGCCTCCGCCTCCACGACGTGCGCGACCACCGCGTCGCGGTCCCGACCACCGCCGCGCGGGCCCTTGCGCAGGTGCTCGGGCGCGCTGACCGCCACCTCGTCCAGCAGCCGCCACGACGCCTGTAGCAAAGCGACCTGGTCGGCGAGCGGCTGATCCCCGAGCGGCGCATGGTCGAGCCCGGGAATCTTGCCCGGGGCGCCGAAATCGGTGGTGGCATCGCCGACCACCCGCTCCACCACTTTAACCTCACCGGTCACGGGCAGCTCGACGCCGGCGGCGTCGGACACCACCCGGTAGCGGCTCTCGTACGCCAGCAGGGTCTCGACGGCGGCGGCCTCGTCCCGGCCGGCCCGGCACCATCCCGGCCAGTCGACCGCGGCGACGAAGGTGCGTCGGCGGCCGGTCTCCAGGTAAGTCGTCAGCACAGCGCGCTCCGCTCGAGGGCGAGCAGGGCCCGCTTGCGGTCGAGCCCGCCGGCGTACCCGGTGAGCCGCCCGTCGCTGCCGACCACCCGATGACAGGGGACGATGACCGCGATCGGGTTGGCTCCGTTGGCGTGCCCGACCGCGCGGGCGCCGGTCCCGGTGAGCCCGAGGGTGCGAGCGATCGCCCCGTACGTCGTCGTCGTGCCGTACGGGACCAGGCGCAGTTGGCCCCACACTTGGCGACGGAACACGCTGCCGGAGGGGATGAGCGGCAGGTCGAACTGCTCGCGCTCGCACGCGAAGTACTCACGCAGCTGGGCACGTGCCGCTGCGAGCACCGGATGATCGGGTGTCGGAGGCGTCGAGGGCGCGGTGAAGGGCGTGAAGGCGAGGCGGGTCAGTCCGTCGTCGTCGGCGGTCAGCAGAAGGTGGCCCACCGGCGAGTCGGCGGTCGCCCAGTACGAGATCCGGTCTGCGGTCATGCGGCGACTCCGGCGCGGTCGGGCCACCGGTCGTCCAGCACCCGGTGCCACAGGTGCAGGCAGGCGTACGAGCCCCACGGCCGCCAGTCCGCGGCACGATGGCGCAGCGCCTCGCGGCCGGAGCCCCCGCGCATGCCGAGCGCAGCGTGCAGACCGACGTCACCGTCGAGGACGACGTCGGGATCGCCAAGGCCCCGCATCGCCACGTAGCCCGCGGTCCACGGGCCGATTCCGGGAATGGCGGTGAGCGCGTCACCAACGTCAGCTCGGTCGGCACCGCGGTCGAGCACCACGGTGCCGCCGGCGACCGCCTCTGCGAGCGCCACCAGGGTGCGGGCGCGGGAGCGCGGTCCCGCGAGCCGGTCGGGACCTCCGCCCGCAATCTGTTCCGCGGTCGGGAACAGGTGGGTCAGGCCACCGTCGGCCCCGGGCAGTGGCTCGCCGAGCTCGCGGACGAGACGGGTGGTGGCTGCTCGTGCCGACGCCAGGCTGACCTGCTGGCCGAGGACCGTGCGGACGGCAAGCTCGAAGCCGTCGGGGTGGCCGGGCACCCGCAGGCCCGGGTGACGGCGGAGGTCGCCGGCGAGGTCGGCATCTCGTCCGAGCCCCTCGTGGACCGCCACCGGATCGGCGTCGAGGTCGGCCAGGCGGCGGCACCGCTCCACCGCCGCCGGCACGTCTCGCAGGTCACCCAGCCGCAGCCGGACCCGAACGGCCGGCGCGTCATCGGGTGCGGGCTCCAGCTGCACGACGGCCGGGCCGTGCGGCAGCCGCAGCGTCCGCCGGTAGGCACCGTCGACGACGTCCTCGACTCCTTCAGCCGCGTGCAGCCGGAGGAAGTGCATCAGCGCGCGCCCGTCGAACGGTTCCCGGCAGGCCAGTCGCAGCTCGATCCGCCCCACCTGCCCGACACCGGACAGCTTAGCCGTGCGCCGCCGTAACGCGCCGGCGGGCAGCCCGTACACCTCCTGCATGGTGGCGTTGAACTGGCGGACGCTGCGGAACCCGGCCGCGAAGGCGACGTCGGACAACCGCATCGAGCTCGACTCGATGAGGGTCCGAGCGGTCTGGGCGCGACGGGCCCGGGCCAGCGCCAGCGGACCGGCCCCGAGCCGGGCCACCAGCAGCCGGTGCAGCTGGCGCTGGCTGTAGCCGAGCCTGGATGCGAGGCCGGGCACCCCCTCGCGGTCGGCGACACCGTCGCTGATGAGCCGCATGGCCCGCCCACTGACGTCCGCGCTCACGTCCCAGGCCGGTGAGCCCGGCACTGCCTCGGGACGGCAGCGCCGGCAGGCGCGGAACCCGGCATCCTGAGCCGCCGCTGCCGTGACGTAGAAGCGGGTGTTCTCGGGCAGCGGGGTCCGCGCCGGGCAGCTCGGGCGGCAGTAGATGCCGGTCGAGGTGACCGACACGTAGAACACCCCGTCGAACCGCGGGTCCCGGCTTGATACTGCGCGGTAGCAGCGCTGCGGGTCCGCCACGCTGGTCTGAGCCACGGCACCATCCTGCCGGACTGAGGCGGTGACCTCTAGCGGGAATCGGACACCGATCAACCCTACCCACATCATCCACCGGCACCTGGCGGAGCTGATTCTTGATCAGCCGCAGGCGCGATGTCCTCCATCGTTGGATTCTGCCCAGCCAGCGAGGGCTCGCTCCGACCTGGTAGCCCCGACGGGATTCGAACCCGCGCTACCGCCTTGAGAGGGCGGCGTGCTAGGCCGCTACACAACGGGGCCAGGAAGCGGGGAGTCTACCGGCCGCCGCCGGCACCCTGCGCACCGCTACCGCTGGGGTACTAGGACTCGAACCTAGACTAACTGGACCAGAACCAGCCGGGCTGCCAATTACCCCATACCCCATGGGGCGCCGTGGCCAGTTTGCGGGCCGCGAGCCGGACGTGGACTCTACCCGACCCCTAGCCGATACGGCCGAGGCGACCAAGCGAGCGGTCGCGTCCCAGCAGCTGGAGCGACTCGAACAGCGGAGGCGAGATCCGGCGTCCGGTGACCGCGACCCGCACCGGGCCGAAGGCGTGGCGCGGCTTGAGCCCCATCCCCTCGACCAGCGCCGCCCGCAGCGCCTGTTCGATGCTCGCCGTGTCCCAGGTGGACAACTCGCTCAGCGCCGAGCAGGCCGCTCGGACGACGTCGAGCCCGCCGTCCACGAGCTGTTTCGCGGCGTCGTCAGGGTCGACAGTGAACGCCTCCTCGTCGACGAACAGGAAGCCGAGCAGGTCGGCGGCCTCGCTGAGGGTGGTGGCCCGCTCCTGCACCAGCGGCGCCGCCGCAGCGAGCAGGTCCGCGCTCGGGCCGGACGAGTCGACCGGCACGTACGGCAGCAACCTGCCGGCGAAGGCGTCCGGAGCGAGCAGCCGCAGGTGTGTCGCGTTCACCGCCTCGCACTTGGCGAGGTCGAAGCGAGCCGGGTTCGAGTTCACCCGGGAGACGTCGAACGCCGCCGCCATCTCGGTGAGCGTGAAGATCTCGTGGTCGTTGCCGAGCGACCAGCCCAGCAGGGCCAGGTAGTTGAGTAGCCCCTCGGGCAGGAACCCCCGCTGGCGGTACAGGTCGAGCGACGACTCCGGGTCGCGCTTGGACAGCTTGCGGTTCCCCTCCCCCATCACCAGCGGGAGATGCCCGTACGCCGGCAGCTCCCCACCGGCGACGCCGATCTCGCGCAGCGCGTGGTGCAGCGCGATCTGGCGCGGCGTCGAGCTCAGCAGGTCCTCGCCGCGGAGCACGTGGGTGATGCCCATCAGCGCGTCGTCGACCGGGTTCACCAGCGGGTAGAGCGGCTGCCCGTTGGCCCGCACCAGCACGTAGTCGGGCACCTGCTCGGCGTCGAACGACACGCGCCCACGGACCAGGTCGTCGAAACCGGTGGCCTCGTCGGGCATCCGCAGACGCAGCACCGGCTGGCGGCCCTCAGCCCTGTACGCCGTGACCTGCTCGGCAGTCAGGCCCCGGCAGTGTCCGTCGTAGCCGGACATGCGGCCCTCTGTCCTCGCCAGCTCGCGGCGCTGCTCGAGCTCACCTTGCGAGCAGTAGCAGTCGTACGCGCGGCCGCTCTCGCGCAGCCGCGTGGCCACATCGGCGTAGACCTCGCCCCGCTGCGACTGGCGGTAGGGGCCGAACGGGCCGCCGACCTCGGGGCCCTCGTCCCAGTCGAGCCCGAGCCAGCGCATCGCGGTCAGCATCTGCTGGTACGACTCCTCGGAGTCACGTGCCGCGTCGGTGTCCTCGATCCGGAAGACGAAGGTGCCGCCGTGGTGGCGGGCGAACGCCCAGTTGTACAGGGCCGCGCGGATCACCCCGACGTGCGGGTTGCCGGTGGGCGAAGGGCAGAATCGCACCCGCACGCTCACGCCGACACCACCCGGTTCGTCAGCTCGCCGATGCCCTCGACCGCCACCGTCACCTCGTCGCCGGGCACCATCCGACCAACGCCGGCGGGCGTGCCTGTGAGCACGACATCGCCGGGCAGCAAGGTCATCACCGACGAGACATACGACACCAGCGTCGGCACGTCGAAGATCAGCTGGCTGGTGCGACCGTCCTGCCGCAGCTCGTCGCGGCCGTCGGTGCGCAGCGTCGTTGTCACGCGCAGGTCGCTGACGTCGAGATCGGTCTCGACCCAGGGACCAAGCGGGCAGAAGGTGTCGAAGCCCTTGGCCCGGGTCCACTGGTCGTCTGAACGCTGCAGGTCCCGAGCGGTGACGTCGTTGGCGACGGTGTAGCCGAGCAGCACGTCGCCCACCTGCTCAGCCGGGACGTCGCGGCAGATCCTGCCGATCACCACCGCCAGCTCGGCCTCCCAGTGCAGCTCCTGGGTCTGCTCCGGATGCACGATCGGATCCCCCGGGCCGACGACGCTGGTGTTGGGCTTGAGGAACATCAGGGGCTCGGTCGGCAGGTCGTGGGCGAGCTCGGCGGCATGGTCGGCGTAGTTGCGGCCGATGCCGACCACCTTGCTGCGCGGGATCAGCGGCGCCAGCAGTCGGACGTCGTCGAGCGGGTGGCTCTGGCCGGTCAGCTCGATGCCTGCGTACAGCGGGTCGCCGGTCAGGACCGCCACCACCGGCCGATTGTCCAGCTCACCGACCGCGCCGAACTTCGGCTCGTCGCCGGTCGTGAACCTCGCGATGCGCACCAGCCGAGCCTAGTCAGCGGCCAGCTCCACCAGCGCCGTGAGGGTGCGCCAGTTGCGTGCTGTGGCGTCGATGCCTCCGAGTCGCTTGGCGATCCAGGGACCGGTCAGCGTGGTGGCGTGGATGGTGTCGAGGTAGTCGACCACCACCTCTTCACCACTGACGGACACCTGCTCGGGGATGTCGCGCGTCGCGATCAGCAGCTGTGCCACGTCAGTAGGGTCGGGCCGGTCGAACAGGTGCAGCACCTGGACGAGCCTCGGGCGGTCGGTCGTCGCGTCCGGGAAGGGGTTCCACTCGTGCACCGCCCGCAGCTGCGCTGGGCTGCGTACCACCACCGGCAGATCCAGCCCGAACTGTTCGGACACGACCTCCCGCACGACGGCAGCCACCCGGTTGGGGCTGCGGTGCCGCGAGCTGGTGATCACGTTGCCGCTCTGCACATATGTACGGACGTTGCTGAACCCGGCCTTTGCCAGTGCGTCGCGCAGCACCGGCATCGGGACCTTGTTGCGGGCGCCGAGATTGATCCCGCGCAGCAGCGAGACCCATACCGCCATGGCGGGAGGTTAGCCGCGGTGGTGCGCCCGCGTCAGTCCGTACGTCACCGCGTCGCGCAGCGCCTCCCAGGATGCCTCGACGATGTTGTGCCCCACGCCGACCGTCACCCACGAGTCGGTGCCGTCGCTGGTCTGGATCAGCACCCGGATGACGGCGTCGGTGCCATGGCCCTGGTCGAGGATGCGGACCCGGTAGTCGATCAGCTCGAGCGCCGCCACCTGCGGGTACGCCTGCGAGATGGCCTGCCGCAGCGCCTGGTCCAGCGCGTTGACCGGTCCGTTGCCCTCGCCGGTCACGACGAACCGCTCACCGCCGGCATGCAGCTTGACGGTCGCCTCCGACAGCGCCTCTTCCTCGGGGCTCGCCGCCGACTCGGTGATCACCCGCCACGACTCGACCTCGAAGTACGTCGGCCGGCGGCCTTCCACCTCCTCGAGGAGCATCAGCTCGAACGACGCGTCGGCCGCCTCGAAGGTGTAGCCGGACTGCTCCATGGCCTTCACGCGGCCGACCACCCGGGTCACCAGGTCGCGGTCGCCGCCGAGATCGAATCCCAGCTCGCGGCCCTTGAGCTCGATGCTGGCGCGCCCCGCCATCTCCGACACCAGCATCCGCATGTCGTTGCCTACCTCGACCGGGTCGGTGTGCTGGTAAAGGTCCGGGTCGACCTTGACGGCGCTGGCGTGCAGCCCGGCCTTGTGCGTGAACGCCGACACCCCCACGTACGGCTGCCGCGACGACGGGGGCACGTTGGTGACCTCGGCCACTGCGTGGGCGATCCGGGTGGCGTCGCGCAGCGCCCCGGCGGGGAGCACCGGGCGGTGGTGCTTCAGCTCGAGGTTGGCCACGACGGCCACCAGGTCGGCATTTCCGGTCCGCTCGCCGTAGCCGTTGACGGTGCCCTGCACGTGGGTAGCGCCGACGTCGACAGCGGCCAGTGTGTTGGCGACCGCGCAGCCGGTGTCGTTGTGGCAGTGGATACCCACCCGGGCACCGGAGTCACCCGGTACGGCCGCCAGCACGTCGCCGACCACGTCGGCCACCAGCGGCGGCAGCATCCCTCCGTTGGTATCGCAGAGCGCGACCACCTCGACCCCGGCCTCGACGGCGACGCGCAGCACCTCCAGCGCGTACGCCTTGTTGTCGCGGTACCCGTCGAAGAAGTGCTCGGCGTCGAGGAACACCCGCCGGCCCTCGGATCGCAGGTGGGTGACGGTGTCGGCGACCATCGCGAGGTTCTCGACCAGCGTCGTACGCAGGGCGCGCTCGACATGCTGGTCGTGGGACTTGGCGACCAGCGTGACGACGGCGGCGCCGCTGTCGCGCAGGGTGGCGACCAGTGGGTCGTCAGCGGCCACGACTCCGGGCCGCCGGGTGGCCCCGAACGCCGCCAGCGTCGCGTGCCGCAGCGGCAGCTCCATGCGCGCGCGGGCGAAGAACTCGGTGTCCTTGGGGTTGGCGCCCGGCCAGCCGCCCTCGATGTAGCCCACCCCGAGGTCGTCGAGGTGCCGCGCGATGGCGAGCTTGTCGGCCACCGACAGGGTCAGGCCCTCCTGCTGGGCCCCGTCCCGCAGGGTGGTGTCGTAGACCTGGAAGGCGCCGCCCTCGGCAGCTGTCTCGGGATGCGGACGCACGCCCTCACGCTACAGCCGCGCGGTCGCGGCCTATAGATGCCATCCCTACAGCGGCGGCGAGCCGACCGGCCACCAGCTGGTGCCGATCCCCTCGACGACCCCGATGGACCCGGCTGCCAGCGCGGCCAGGCACCAGACCAGCGCGAGCCCGACCAGGTCGGGGCGGGCGACGGTATCCACGGCCGCCTCCGCTGGCCGGTGCAGGCCACCCCCGCCGGGACCGCGCCAGAGTACGGCGAGGAAGACGCCGGCCGACACCCAGAGCGACTCGTCGACGCCGGCGTCGAACAGCTGCAGCAGCCCAGCCGTCAAACCGGCCGAGACCAGCGCAGCCAGGACCAGCACGGCGGCCCGGACGCCGGCGACGATCGCGTGCCACGGAGAGGTGGCGGCGGTGACCATCGCGTCGGTGGCGGGCCGACGCCCTCGTTCCCGGTTGCGGGTGCGCCGCGACTCCCTGACCTGGTACCAGGTCCAAAGCCCGGTGACGGCGAGCCACCAGGCGCTCGCCGCCGCGTACGGGGCGGCCGCGAACGTTGCCGCGGCGATCGCGACCCCGAGCACGACCACCAGCGCACGCAGCAGCCGCACCCCCCACGACCGCCGCGGCTGCACCCAGTCGGGGGCGGGTTCGGGGCCGAGTTGGGGGCGCGGCTGGGCCGCCTCAGCAGGAGCCGGCTGCCGGGGCAGCGCCGCGGTGGGGACCGGCGCGGCCGGAACCGACACCGTCGTGCGGTCCGGGGACGCGGCCGGGCCGCCCAGCCAGCCCGCCACCACCGCGGCCGGTGGCCGGGCCCGCGGGTCCGCCACCAGGCACCGCTCCAGCACGGCTCGAACGTCGGTTGGCACACCCCCGAGGTCGTAGGCGTTGCGGCGCACCCGGTCGAGCACGACCGTCTGGTGACCGCCGCCGAACGGGCTGCGGCCGGTGCATGCATACGCGACCGTCGACGCCCAGGAATGCACGTCTCCCGCCGGCCCGGGGTCATGGCCGTCGGCGACCTCCGGGGTGAGGTAGGCGGGCGTGCCGAGCATCCAGCCGCCGATGGTCACCGTCGCGTCGTCGGCCGACCTGGCCAGCCCGAAGTCGATGAGCACCGGGTCGTCGCCCTCGATCAGCACGTTGGACGGCTTGACGTCGCGGTGGATGACACCGACCTCGTGCACGGCCGCCAACGCCTCGGCCAGCCCCCGTCCCAGCCGGAGCAACCCCGCCCCGCGCAGCGGCCCGTACTCGTCGACGTACTCCGTCAGCGCCAGTCCCGCAACGAACCGGGTGACGATGTACGGCGTGTGCCCCCAGGCGTCGGCGTCGAGCAGCGGCGCGACCCGGTCGCTGCGGACCCGCTGGAGTGCCGCCACCTCACGGGCCAGCCGTTCCCGGCCACCCGCGACGACGTGCGGTCGCAGCACCTTCACGGCCACCCGGGACCCGTTCGGGGCAGCGGCCAGATGCACGACCCCCATCCCACCCTCACCGATCTGGCGCAGCAGCCGGTATCGGCCGAGGGTGGGCGGACGGACCGGGACGCTGGGGGCGTCGCTCACCCGACCTTGTGCATCCATCCGTAACGGTCCTCGCTGCGGCCGTACTGGATGTCGAGCAGGGTGCTGCGCAGGCGAGCGGTGACCGGCCCGGTGGTGGCTCCATCGGCGCAGCGCGCCTCACCGTCGGGCCAGCAGACCCGCCCCACCGGCGTGACCACTGCGGCCGTCCCGCAGGCGAAGACCTCGGTCACCTCGCCGGAGATGACGCCGCCCTGCCACTCGTCGATCAACACCGGCCGCTCCTCGACCTTGTGCCCGGCGTCGTCCAGCAGCGTGAGGATCGAGTCACGAGTGACGCCCTCGAGGATGGAACCGGTCAGCTCGGGGGTCACCACCGAGCCGTCGGCGCGCACGAAGAACAGGTTCATGCCGCCGAGCTCCTCGACCCAGCGCCGCTCGACGGCGTCGAGGAACGCGACCTGGTCGCAGCCGTGGGCGGCCGCCTCCTGCTGGGCGGCCAGGCTGGCCGCGTAGTTGCCGCCGGCCTTGGCCGCGCCGGTGCCTCCGGGGGCAGCTCGCGTGTAGTCCTGCGAGAGCCAGATCGAGACCGGCTGGACCCCGCTGCGGAAGTACGCCCCGCACGGCGAGGCGATCACGCAGAAGGTGACGTGCTGCGCGGGTCGGACACCGAGGAAGACCTCGGAGGCGAACATGAACGGCCGCAGGTACAGGCTGGTCTCCCCACCGCGCGGGACCCACACGTCGTCGGTGCGCACCAGCGCCTCGATCGCGTCGAGGAACACGTCTACCGGCAGCTCGGGCAGCGCGAGGCGCCGCGCCGACCTCTGAAACCGGGCGGCGTTGACCTGCGGGCGGAACAGCCACACCGAACCGTCGGCATGCCCGTAGACCTTCATTCCCTCGAAGACCTCTTGGGCGTAGTGCAGCACCGCCGTCGCCGGGTCGATGGCCAGCGGCCCGTACGGCTGTACCCGCCCGTCGTGCCAACCCTTCTCGGGGGTCCACTCGACGAGGGTCATGTGGTCGGTGAAGTGCACGCCGAAGCCGGGTTCGAGCAGGATTTCGTCCCGGCGGGCACTGTCGCGCGGCTGCGGGTTGGGCTCGACGCGCAGCACCACGTCGGGGCCGGGCACGGTGCTCATTGGGGCACGCTAGCCGACGACACCAACATCCAGCGTCGGCTGCGCGGTCGAGCCGCGCACCTGAGCTGCTACTGCGGCCCCGATCTCCCGAGTCCCGCGCGGTCCGGCGGTGGTCCTGCCGGCGAGGTCCGCGGCAACCGCCCGCTCGATGCGGTTCGCAGCGGCGGACAGGCCGAGATGCTCGGCGAGCAGCGCGGCGGACAAGACAGCGGCGGTCGGGTCCGCCAGTCCTCGCCCGGCCAGGTCCGGGGCCGAGCCGTGCACCGGCTCGAACATGCTGGGGGTGGTCCGGTCGGGGTTGATGTTGGCGCTGGCCGCCAGCCCGATGCCGCCCGTGACGGCCGCGGCCAGGTCGGTGATGATGTCGCCGAAGAGGTTGTCGGTGACCACTACGTCGAAGCGCTCCGGCTCGGTGACCAGCATGATCGTCGCGGCGTCGACGTGCAGATAGTCGACCTCGACCTGTGGGAAGTCCCGCCCTACCGCGCTCACCGCGGCGGTCCACAGCTGGCCTGCATACGCGAGCACGTTGGTCTTGTGCACGAGAGTCAGCCGCCGTCGCGGTCGCGCTTCGGCGCGAGCGAAGGCGTCGCGGACCACGCGCTCGATGCCGAAGGCGGTGTTGAGGCTGACCTCGGTGGCCACGGCGTGCGGGGTGCCGCCGCGCAGGACGCCGCCGTTGCCGACGTACGGTCCCTCGGTGCCCTCGCGGACGACAACCAGGTCGATAGCACCGGCGTCGCGCAGGGGTGAGACGACACCGGGCCACAGCCGCGACGGGCGCAGGTTGACGTGGTGGTCGAGAGCGAACCGCAGCCGCAACAGAAGTCCCCGCTCGAGCAGGCCGGGCGGCAGATCGGGGTCCCCGGGCCGGCCGCCGACCGCTCCCAGCAGGATCGCGTCGTGGCCGGCGATCTCGTCCAGGACGGGGTCCGGCAGCACCTGGCCGGTGCGCAGGTACTGGTCGGCACCGAGCTCGAACCGGGTTGCGACGATGCGCAGGTCGTCGGGTTCGGTGGCGGCCTCGAGCACCGCCAGGGCCTCGGCGGTGACCTCGGGACCGATGCCGTCGCCGCCGATGACCGCCAGGCGCACGGGTGCGGGAACCGGGCCGGGTGCGGCCTCAGTTGTCGTCAGGTCGCTCGCCGCCGTTGTCACGAAGGTCCATGGCCAGCTGGACGGCATCGCGGGCGTCGTCACGGTGCTGGCTAGGCGCCCAGTCGCTGGGATACATCTCGTACATGGTGGTCTCGCTCTCGGATCGGGGCTGTCGTCGAGGTCGGGGGCCCCTGTCGCTGAACGACGCCGGACGCCGCGATGGGGATGGGCCTCAGCAGGCCCCACCGCGGCGGCGGAGGATCAGTACGAGCGTCCACATGACACCTCGACCGTACGGGCGGTCGGGTGCCTGTGTCCTCGCCACCCGCGCCCGGTCTCAATCCTCGGACGGGGATCGACGCGTAATCAACCGAACGGTCCTGTGCCAGACTCCGACCGGTGAGCGCGCCCCCCGAACTCCCGGGTGTGGTGCGCGCTGCCCTGGACGTCTCACGCCGCCTGGGCTTCCTCAGCACCACCCGGCACGAGACCGGACGGCTGCTGGCGACCTTGGCGGCCACGCGGACCGGGACCCTCGGCGAGCTCGGCACCGGTTGTGGGGTCGGCGCCGCCTGGCTTGCCAGCGGCGCGGGCGGCGGCGTGCGGATCGTGACCGTCGAGGTCGACGCCCGGCTGGCCGAGGGGGCGCGCGAGGTCTTTGCCGGCGACAACCGGGTGGAGGTGCGCACCGGTGACTGGACCACCCTGGAGCAGTTCGCGCCGTTCTCGCTGCTGTTCGTCGACGTGCGGGAGGTCAAGAGCGGCGGGCTCGACCGCATCGCCGATCTGGTCGGCTGCGGCGATCTCGTGGTGCTGGACGACTTCACCCCGAGCACCGCCTGGCCGCCGGTGTACGACGGGCGGGTGGACTCGATGCGCGAACGGTGGCTGACCGACGAGCGCTTCACAGCCGTCGACGTGATGGTCACCGACGACGCCTCGGTCGTCCTCGCCGCCCGCCGCTGAGACCCACCGACCGTGACGAGACCGTGGGCTGGCCTGCGGAGGCTGGGCGGGCGCCAGGATGTGCACCGCTCAGCCGGCGAGGTTGACCCGGCGGACCCAGTCGGCCGCCATCGCCTCGCGGACGCTCTCCGCCACGTCGACCGAGACGGCGGAGTCGACGGCGATCACCACGAGCGCGCGACCACCGCGGCGGTCGCGGCTCACCTGCATGCCAGCGATGTTGATCCCGGCTTCGCCGAGCAGGTTGCCGACCCTGCCGATCATCCCGGGACGGTCGTCGTAGCGGGCCACCAGCAGGTGGTCGGTCGGCTCCATCTCGACGTCGAAGCCGTCCACCTCGACCAACCGTTCACGCTGGTGGATGCCGACCAGGGTGCCGGAGACAGAGACCTGGTCGCCGTCGGCGCGGGTGCCCCTCAAGGTGACGAGGTTTCGGTGGTCGGGGCTGTCGGCGTGGGTGACCAGGCGCACCGCGAGGCCTCGCTGTGCGGCCAGCAGCGGAGCGTTCACGTATGACACGGTGTTCTCGACCACGTCGGCGAACACCCCCTTCAGCGCCGCCAGCTCGAGCACGGTCACGTCATGCGCGGTGATCTCGCCGCGCACCTCGACGTCGAGCTGCTGGGCGATCCCGTCCAAGAGGGAGCTGAAGATGCGGCCGAGCTTCTCGGTCAGGGCGATGCCGGGCCGGACGTCCTCGGCGATGGGCCCGCCCTGCACGTTGACTGCGTCGGGCACCAGGTCACCGGTAAGCGCGAGCCGCACCGAGCGAGCGACAGCGACACCGGCCTTGTCCTGCGCTTCCGCGGTGCTGGCGCCGAGGTGCGGTGTGGCGACCACGTTGTCGAGCTCGAACAGCGGCGAGTCGGTGCACGGCTCGCGCTCGTACACGTCGATGCCCGCTCCGCCCACCCGGCCCTCCTTGAGCGCGGCGTGCAGCGCCTGCTCGTCGACGATCCCGCCCCGGGCCGCGTTGACCAGCAGCACACCCGGCTTGGTCTTGTGCAGCTGCTCGTCGCCGATGAGACCTACGGTCTCCCGTGTCTTCGGCAGGTGCACCGAGATCGCGTCCGACTCGGCCAGCAGCTGGTCGAACGAGACCAGCCGCACGCCCATCTGCGCGGCCCGACCCGACTGGACGTACGGGTCGTAGGCGATCACCCGCATCCCGAACGCGGACAGCCGCTGGGCCACGAGGACGCCGATACGCCCGAGGCCGACGATGCCGGCGGTCTTCTCGTAGAGCTCGGTTCCGGCGAAGGCGGCTCGCCGCCACTCGGCGCGCTTCAGCGACTCGTTGGCGACTGCTATGTGCCGGGCGACGGCCAGCAGCAGGCCTACCGCGAGCTCGGCAGCGCTGACGATGTTCGAGGTCGGAGCGTTCACCACCATGACGCCGGCGCGCGTCGCGGCGTCGACGTCGACGTTGTCGAGCCCGCCCCCGGCCCTGGCCACGACTTTCAGCCGCGGGGCCGCGGCAAGCACCTCGGCGTCGACGCGGGTGAGGCTGCGGACCAGCAACGCGTCCACGTCTGACACCGCCGACAGCAGATCGGCCCGGTCGGAGCCGTCGCAGCGCCGGATGTCGAAGTCAGGACCCAGCGCGTCCAGCGTGGCCGGGGACAGCTCTTCGGCCAGGAGGACGGCAGGCTTGCTCACGCCTCAGCGTAACGTCCACCGACGAGCCACCCAGTGGGTGCGGCCAGTGAGCGCGGCGCAGTGAGTGGGCCCAGTGGAGTCCGGCTCAGTGGTGCGAGTCGGGGCGGTCCATCTTGCTGTCCGCCTTGGGCAGCACCGGCGGTTGGGTGAGCATCCAGGCGATGAAGCCGATTCCGGTGACCAGCATCGCCATCCCGCTGTAGAGCGAGACGTTGAGGTCCGAGGCCCTCGCGACTTCCGCGTCGCTGGCGGTGATGCCCGCGATGGTCACGGCGACGCCGAAGATGCAGAACAGCGAGCCGATGAAGGTGCGCAGGTCGAACAGCTTGGCCAGGGTCAGCAGCCGGGCCTGCTCCTCGTCCTGGGTCTTCTCGCTCATCGCGGGCTCCTCACAGCGTCGACATGATCAGGTACAGGGCAACGGACAGGGCCAGGGCACCCATGCCCATGGGGATGGGCCGGCGGTAGAGCGGTTGCTCGCCCTCGTCCA
>Ga0136617_10002805_pt1 | contig 15518 bp, 18 predicted proteins | sample AntDrymUQ3222106_2_FD_129672 | JGI IMG/M metagenome (GOLD analysis project Ga0136617, IMG submission 129672) | Polar desert sand microbial communities from Dry Valleys, Antarctica - metaG UQ322 (21.06) | ecosystem: Environmental > Terrestrial > Soil > Desert | place: Antarctica: Dry Valley...
ATCGAGCCTCTAAGTTTAATGAACGCTAAAATCGAAGCGGTTGATAATCGTGCTCCGCTCAAGATTTGGGGCAAAAATCCGCTGCGTTCGATAAATTTCGAGCTGCCGGCTGCTTCTGCACAAACAAAATCATGCATCCTGCTCGCAGGTCTGAACGCGGATGGCGAAACATCGATATTGGAACGTATCCCGACTCGCGACCACACCGAGCGAATGCTCCGCTGGTTTGGCGTCGACGTTCGGGAAATCGAGCTCTCCGGAGCAAAAAAGCTTAGTATTTCCGGCGATTCAAGCCTGACTGCGAAAGATCTGCATATTCCCGCTGATGTATCTTCAGCGGCTTTTTTTATTGTCGCAGCGGCTTGTCTAAAGGATTCTGCGATCGTGATACCGAATGTCGGATTAAATCCGTCTCGAACCGCGCTTATAAGCGTGCTTCAGGAATTTGGGGCAGATATCGAGGTCTTCGCCCGCCGGGAAATTTGCAATGAACCGGTGGGAAGTTTGCGAGTCAGGGGAAACAGCGGAATCTTGCCAAAGCCGGCTCAAAAAGCATTGAACGGCCGGGTAATCGCGAATTTAATTGACGAAATCCCTATATTGGCGGTGGCCGGGACCCAGCTGGAAAATGGCCTGGAGATTCGCAACGCATCGGAGCTCCGAATAAAAGAGTCCGACAGGATCGCGGCGGTCGTAAGTAATCTTAGAAAAATGAATGCTACGATCGAAGAGTTCGAAGACGGCTTCAGGGTTGAAAATTCCGAGCTGAAGGGAGCTGTGGTGGATTCATTCGGCGATCATCGAATCGCGATGGCCTTTGCCGTTGCAGGCCTTTTGGCGAGTGGTGAGACCGAAATCGTTGGAGCGGAATGCTCCGCCGTTTCTTTTCCGGGATTTTTCGATACACTTTCCAGCGTAATAAATGAGGGAAAGGGCTCCTGGTGATTTATGGATTGCGAAAAACGCATAGCGTTGACAGGTTTTATGGGCGTGGGTAAATCCAGCGTCGCGCGTCATCTTGCCTTTTTGCTGAGATGCGACCGTATAGACCTCGATGCCCTGATCGAGGCAAACGAGCATCGCAAGATCGCCGACATAATCGACTCCGACGGTGAAGCCGTTTACCGCCGCATCGAAACGGAGAATTTAAAACGAGCATTAAATAAAACCGGAGTTCGGATTCTCTCCCTCGGTGGAGGGACCTGGACAATTGCCGAAAATCGGGAGCTGATCCGCAAGCGGGGAATGACCAGCGTTTGGCTCGAATCATCTTTTACCCACTGTTGGAATAATATACGCTTTTCCAAGAAAGAAAGGCCGCTCGCGCGAAATAAGCGTTCGGCCCAAAAGCTTTTCGATAGCCGTCAAGAGCTTTATTGCCTGGCCGACTGGCACTTTATCGTCAAATCCGATCGTACGTCGTTCGACATTGCCCGCCAAATTGCCGAGGAAGTATTTTCGTAACATTCTTGCGGAGTGTGGTTGAAAATTTTTTTGATATGAATCAATATAGCTTAGCAAAATAAACAACATGTCCCGAAAGAGTTTCGGTTTGACATAGTTCGGGAGACCGCGTTCTTTCATCACCTGGTTGTGTTCGTAGAATCGAACATTCCAGTAAAGTTTTTCAGGAGGAAAAATGAAAATAAAATTTCTGACAGTTTCAAGTTTAGCCATTGTGTTTTTCATAGGCGCTTGCGGCGGAAGTAACACTAATACAAATCGGACGAATGTAAATATTACAACGCCGATGGCGACCGCAACGCCGCTCGCCGCCAATACCGACCCGGCGCTCAAATCTACCATCGAAAGTGAGTTAAGGAAGAAAGGATTCAACAATATAACGATTGATGTTACTACGACGCCCGCTACGATCCGCGGAACCTATCCAAAGGGCAGACTAGCGGAAGTTATCCAGACGGCACAACTCGCAAACGGCGGAAGACCACTGCCGAATCAGGCGACCGAGGAAAAATAAAGGAGGAATAGAAATGGCTTTACGAGAAAAATATCAGACAGTGATTGACCTGGCGAACCAGCTTGGCGTTTCGAATGTTAGTGTAGAAGACGGTGAAGGATTTATCAGAATTCACGGAACCGCGCCCAGCGAAGATGCAAAAAAGCAGCTTTGGGACGAATACAACCGTATTGATCCGGAGTATCGGACCGGCGATCTTGTCCTGGATGTCGACGTTGGCGGCATGGGCGGGGCAGCTGCAGGCAGCAGCACCTATACTGTTCAATCCGGCGACAGCCTAAGCAAGATCGGTTCGAAGCTCGGTGTGAGCTGGCAGAAAATTTTTGAAGCGAATCGCGATAAAATAGACGACGCTGATAAAATCTTTCCGGGGCAGGAATTGACGATTCCTTCCGCTTAATTTTCATTGCTTTTAAACACGGCACTCTATATGTTTGCAGCAGCAAATGTCTCAGAGTGCCTTTTTTGGTTTAGGGAGTCATATGCAAATTATTCTCAAAATCGTTGCTGTCACATTCCTTTTCTCAACGCTTGTTTTCTCTCAAGAATTGTCACGGGAGACAAAAGCTAAAGACAGATCGATAATCCTCTTAGATTACCGCGTGCGGTATAAATGTTTCTGAGCGTACGCCTTCAACCTTAGCAAGACTGATTATTCTGCGTAGAATCTAGTGGGCAAACGGATGCGCATACTCCTGACGGGAAATCTTTTTCATGGCTATGAGTATGATTTTTACGAAGCTCTGACGGAGATGGGGCATGGCGTAGGAATGTACTTTCGCATTCCCGAAAGGTTCCCGCTGCGTGGCAGCTGCACAGGCACGCGGCTTTAACGCTTTCGAGGTGCCCATGCTTGAAATTAGCCGCCGCATTCCTGACCTTGTCGCGTACTTCCCTCGTTTGCTGTCCAATACTTTCCGGCTCCGAAAGTCGATACGTCAGCAGAGCATTGCCATCGTACATGTCAATGACGTCTATAATATGCTGGGTCTTTCGTTAAAGCTTTTCGCTGGCGTAAAAGTGGTAACGCATATTCGTCGAATGCCGGAATCGTTCCCCAGTGCCGTATACCGAACATGGGTGTTCCTGCATACCCGGTATGCCGACCGAATTATGCCCGTGTCCAAGGCCAACAAGAGCGCGTTCCCAGATAACGATAAGATAGAAGTCGTGTACGATCCCCTACCCGATGCCGAGCAGCGACCCAGTTATGTGCCTCGCCCCCAGCTTGATAAATACGCCTCCCTGCTGTACCTGGCCAACTATATCGATGGTAAAGGGCATTTACATGCACTCAAAATGCTAACTCTAGCAAGGAAAAGAATGCCCGATTGGTCCTTTACTTTGCGTTTTCATGGAGGAAATCTTGGGATGGAAAAGCACGACGCATACCGCGATTCTTTAATACGATATGCGGAAGCACAGGGCTTAAGCCATTGTGTAGAATTTCTCGGGCCAACCAGTGCTGTGGAGGAAGTAATGAAAGCTCACGACGTAGTACTCAATCTGTCCGATTCCGAATCGTTTTCCCGTGTAACGCTGGAGGCTCTATTCTACGGCCTGCCAACTCTTGCCACTGATGTCGGCGGTACTCGGAAGATGGTAATAGACGGCAAAACCGGCATTCTCGCACCGGCCAAAGATGTAGAAGCAATGTACGATGGCCTTCATAAAATTCTGCGAGACGATGAGCTTCGTGTCAGGTTGTCGACGAACGCTTATACGTTTGTGCGCAATGAATTCGGCTGGGAGCATTCGGTAGCCCCAATACTCCGGGCCTATCAGGAGCTGTCTTCCTTCTCCCCCCGATCCGTGTAAGACGCCTACACGTACTAGTAAGTCAATTAGCTTTATGACACTGATGGCTGGCGATTTTCAGAGCCGCCCGGAAGGATTGATTATATTTGATTCATTGAAAATCTAACAAATTAGATGTATTTTCGAGCATGGCCTCAAGCCTCCAAGTCGTGCTTTAATCGTGCCAATAATTCAACCGACGGGGATGCATATTGGCTGACCCACCTGTCATAAATATCCCGTATCGGCACGACATTTAGATAATTCCACCGAAACCGGCCTTTCTTTTGGACTATAATCAACCCGCCTTTTTCCAAAACATCGAGGTGCTGCATCACGGTACAGCGGTCAAGCGACTTAAAATGAGAACATAAATCGCTCGTCGTCTTTGGAGCCTCTTTTAGCAGGTCGAGCAATTCGCGTCTGCGGCTGTCGGAAAGCGCTTTAAAAATTTGATCGTGTTCTTTTTCTCTTGACATGTTATAAGATTATAACATATATTTTAGGCTCGACAAATTGCTCTGGAGGTACGGCTTTCGCTTACCGGTTTGATAAAGAGCAAAATAAAGAAAAATTAAAACTCAGAACAAGGGAGAAAGAGGTATGGAACTAAAATTTCAAGTGCAGACAAAAATACAGAAGCCGGTTGAAGAGGTATTCGATGCTGTTCGCAATCCGGACAAGTTAAGCGGTTATTTTACAAACGGCGGCGCAAGCGCACCGCTGAACGAAGGCGCGACCGTTGAATGGAGTTTCGCGGACACTCCCGGCGATGAGAAGATTTCTTTTCCGGTGACTGTGCGTCAGGTCATCGCTAACGAATTGATTGTCCTCGGCTGGGAAGGAGCAAAAGGACTCGACACGCGGGTCGAGATGAATTTTGAGAAAAGCGGGCCTGAGGAAACGATCGTGCGGATCAGCGAAACCGGTTGGAGGGAGAATCAGGCGGATCTGACCAGCTCGTATTTAAACTGCATGGGTTGGACACAGATGATGTGTTGTTTGAAAGCCTTTGTGGAATATGATATTAACTTGCGGAAAGGAGCCTTTGAGGGCCTTTACAAGGCGTCCGATTACAAATCGGCGTCGGAAGGGCGATAAGGAGGATTAGTGATGGCGACGATGTATCATCAGGTATGGATAAATGCTCCCAGAGAAAAGGTTTTTGAAGGGTTTTCAACCGCGGAAGCGTTGAGCGAATGGTGGGAAAAGCACGAATCCACCGAAACCCCGGAAGGCCTTGTATTGTCGCACGACACGGGCCCGGCGCACGGGGTTGTGAAACAAAAAGTGATCGATCTCGTTCCGAACACGCGCGTCGAATGGGAATGCGTCAGCAAAGGTCACGCCATGACCAGTCCCGCCTCGGCGTGGCCGGGAACACACGTTATTTGGGAAATTTCCGACCGGGAAAATCGACCCGAAATGACCGGCTTTGGAAAGGAAGGGAATCGCGTGACGGTCCTCGATTTTCAACACTCGGGTTGGGATGAGTCGAGCGAATTTTATGGATATTGCAATTCCGCCTGGGGCGAAGTTTTGCAGATGCTCAAGAAATGGTGTGAAGAGTGAAACAGGGCAGACCGTCTACGTGAGTGTGAAAAGGTCAGAACCGCCTGCGTGAGCGGGCGGCACGACCTGAGCAGGAATGAAGCCGGGTTTCCTCCCCGATTGAATGGTATTTTATTTCTTTGCCCCCCGCTTACGCAGGAGGGTTCTGACTATTTTTTCGCTTCGGCCTTTTTCCAGATTCGAGCTACTTCTTCACTGACTTCCGGCTCCTCGCGGAGCCTTTTTCCCTGCTTTGAGGCCCAGCGTTTGAACCAGGAAATTCCAGAATTTCTAATGACTAACGATCCGTCTGTTTTATACGCTTCGTCGGCCAGGGCGTCGTCCATCGAGACAAACGCGTAGCCCCGTTTCTCAAACATTCCAAAAAGGTCGTCGGACGAATCGGCGACCAGCCGGCTCGGCGTCAAAACCAGAGTCTGAGCTATGTCACGCTGAAACATATCATGCGAATACTCCTCGTAATGCGTGAGCATTTTTTGCATGTAATCCAGGAATTCGTCGCGAACCGACTGCATCGTGTTGAGGTCGTTATCATTCCTTGCCGCGTCATAGGCGAAGGAATACAGCCATTCGTCGTTATCAAAAGTATAGGGAATGAACCGATAATTACGCTCCTTTAACCAGGACTCAAATCGTGCTCTATCCTCTTGATTTCCGCCTGTATTTAGGAAAGGATAACTATAGTATCGGATTTGCTGATTCTTCTCGTCCAGAATCTTCTTCACGACGGTCTCGTTTTTGACTACGTTTGCGACATAGTCGTCGTACGATGTCCTAGAAAACCAAATATGTTTGAAACCACCAATACCGATCTCAAACCCGGCATCGCGCCACAGGCGAACGATATTTGCCCGCACCGGAAACAGCTTGTCGCCGTCCGAGATCAGGCCGCCCTGCACGAAGCCGATTGCCGGTATTTTGTGGGATTTTAGTTTTTCGATCAATATCCGGGCGGTAGCGTCCGAGTCTTTTGGTGGATTATCCGTGCGATCGAGCGGCGGGATCGAAACAAAGCCAATCGCGATTTTTCGGTTACTTGTTTTGTTTTGTCCATTGACAAAGCTCGATGAATTAAACGAAAATACCATTGTTAAGACTGCCGAGATGAGCACAAACGCCAGACCTGCCGACCAAGCGGAATTGGCTCTGTTCATCTCGGTATTTATTTTCAAAATCTTCTGAATTCTCTGCATTAAATTACCTCCATTAGCCGCCGTCGCATAGCGCGGCGTTTGTTGATTCGCCCTAAGGCGAATTTCCTCTAAATTAGCGAGAGCGCTCGCATAGACTACGTGGGAATCTTCGAAAATTTCCATCACGGCCGCGTCGGCCGCAAACTCGCGTTCGCGCCTGATTTGCTCGGACATCCACCAAACGCCGGGATGATAAAAGAACATAACCTCGACCGCATTCTGCAGGATGTTTACAAGCGGATCGTAACGCCGGATATGGATCAGCTCGTGGGCAATTATCGTTTCAAGTTCTCGTGGGCTTATCTGCAAAAATAAGCTCGCCGGAATGAGGATGAGCGGTTTAAAGAAACCTATCGCGATCGGCGTCTCGACGATAGTTGATTTTAAGAGTCTAATCTGTTTGAAGATTGCGAGATCATCACACAGTCGCGAGAATTTTTCGCACCAGTGCTCGTCAACAGTTTCAACGCCCTGCGTTTTATAGCGTCGAAGTTGCCAAATTCCGCCCGCGAGTCGAAAAGAAAAAAGACCGACCCCCACCAGCCACAGTCCGACCGCGAAGGGCAGAACGCCAGGAATATGTCGGCTTAAATACTCGCGCACACCGCTAAACATAGCGGATGTGCCCGAACCTATTACGATTTGGTGCGGACCGCCGCTTCCTTCCCCGAGCGTTTGACCGCGGCTCGGTAATTCATTACCAATAGCCTGCTCACGAGCGATTTGCTCGCTGCTTCGCTCTGCAAATTGCTCCGCAGAGGTAGTCGCAGAAATTTGTATAAATGTGATAACCGGAAGAATTACTGAAAACGCGAGTGCAAGTACGGATGCCGAATAACGCAGATTGGCCGAGCGATTCCGCAAAATACGCAAAACCAACAGCAAAATACCCGAAACGATCCCGATTTGCCAAAGCGAATGTAGAAGCGTCCAGCCGAGATCTTCAACGATTCTTAACGTGAAATACGTGTCCCAGTTCATTACTTAACTCCTTTTGCTTCGGCTTCATTTATCATTCGGCGTATCGCGTCAAGATCTTCGCGGCTCGCTGGTTTTGTCTCCAGCACATGCTGAACAAGGCTCAGCGCCGATCCGCGGAACGCTTTTTCCAAAAGGTCGCCGACGAGATTTCGCTGTGTCTCGGACTGCGGCTGTTTTGCCTCAAAAACATGCGCTTTGCTCGAAACATCGCGCTCGACCAATCCCTTTTCGAACATGATCTGCATAAATTTCAACACCGTGGTATAGGCCGTCGGCTTTCGTCGGCTGATAATGTCGTGCACTTCACGCACGGACGACGCTCCCCGCTCCCAGAGGACTTCGAGAATTTCCAGCTCTCCCGATGTCGGTTGATTCCATTTTTTCATGCTTCCTTCCTCGGCAGGTATTCGAACTCGGTCAATATTTTGCGGGTCATGTCGATCCGCTTTTCACGGATTCGGGAAAAACTCGCGCCTTCGATATTTGTCGCGAAGTAATATACATTGCCCTTCGTTTCCAGATAGCCGACAAACCAACCGATATATTTCCCCTCGGCGATCGGCCCGCCGCCCGTTTTCGCGCTCAATTTATACTCGGGCGTTTGCTCAAACACCATGATGTTCTTGACGACGTCGGTGGAGCGCTTCGAGACGCCAAGTCGGTTTTCGTAAAATGAGCGCAAAAACTCGACCTGCTCGTCGGCTGAGATTTTCAAAGTGTTGTCGAGCCAGAAATTATCGACCCGGCCGGAAACATTCTTATTTCCGTAGTTAAAATTTTCAATATGCCTCTTGATTTGTGTTTTTCCGGCTTTCGCCGCAAGTTCGCGATAATACCACAAAACCGACCGTTTGAATGCCGACCGCAGCGTCTGATCCTTGCCCCAGTGGATGAAAGGCTCTTGATTCCAATTGGCCTGCGGTGGATATTTGCCGCGATTCCATTCAATCACGAAATCGGCGTCCTTAACGACGTTTGTCTCCAAGCCGATCAAGGAATTCGGAATTTTGAAAGTGGATTTCGGACTGAAACGCTCGCTGCACCGCCGCTCGTTGTAACGGATATATTTATCATTCTTGGAATCGTAGAGCACAAATGCTCCAACCGTGTCTTTGAAAATCGCGCTCAGTTTCCGTTGCTCCTGCGAAGTGATGGGCTGTCTGGCATCGTCATTTTTTTGCGTCTGGGCAATTGCGAGAAACGAGTGCAGAATGACCATGACGAATGCAAATAGAAACTTTTTCATTGGGATATAATTTACTAAGGTTTTCGTAACAAATCCACAATATACGAAAGACTTCGTAGATGTCAAGCGCTTCTTGATTTATTTTTCCATCTCCAATCGCTGTCCTGATGTGAAATCGATTTATCCGAGTATTTAAATTCAGCAATATGCGTCATTTACACTCCTAATAAAGGTTATAAGAAAGCAAACCTCCTGCCTTTTTATTGTTTGTGTTACAACTCAACTTTCCCAATCACGCCACCCCGATATGCGGTCCGAAGTGCCGCCCGCGTGTTCCGAAACCAGCGTTAAAACGCGGTCGGAAACATCGCCGATTTTAGACTTTGTGCTACCTTGTTTGTTAAAGTTCCTTTCAATGGCGCTGGAAACGGATTTTATCGTTATCGGAAGCGGTGTTGCGGGACTTCGAGCTTCGATAGCGCTCGCGGAATCGGGTGCTCGTGTTACGGTTCTGACGAAGGATAAAGCGAGCGAGTCGAACACCGAATATGCCCAGGGCGGCGTTGCGGTCGTGCTTTCGGATGACGATAATGCCGAGCTGCACGAAGAGGACACGCTTGTTGCCGGGGCCGGGCTCTGCGATCCCGAAGCCGTCGAAACACTTGTTACGGAAGGCACAAAATACATAAAGCAACTTATCGATTGGGGAACCGAATTCGACCGCGATCGCGGCAAGCTGGTTTTTACGCAGGAAGCGGCGCATTCACGCCGGAGAATCCTGCACGCTCACGGCGATTCTACCGGCAAGGAGATAGTCCGGGCTTTGATCGCCCGCGCGAGACGGGAAAAATCGATCAATCTACTGCCGTTTGCGAACACCGAAAGCCTTTTGGTTTCAGAGGAAAGATGCATCGGTGTGCGATTTCTCGATCCGATTCTTCGCGCTCCGAGAGATATCTATTCGAAGTCCGTGATTCTTTGCAGCGGAGGAGCCGGGCAGCTTTATCTTCATACAACGAATCCGTCAGTTGCCACAGGTGACGGAATGGCGATGGCTTATTTTGCCGGTGCGGAAATGGCCGATATGGAGTTTGTTCAGTTTCACCCGACGGCGTTGAACCTTGAAAACGCGCCGCGATTTTTGTTGAGCGAAGCTATGCGAGGCGAAGGTGGAATTTTGCTAAACAAATATGGCGAGCGATTTATGCCGCGATACGACGAGCGGTTTGAACTCGCGCCCCGCGACATAGTTTCACGCTCAATTGTCGCTGAAATGCGAAGTACCGGAACTCGGAGCGTATTTCTCGACATGACTGCGCTCGATGAAGCTTTTTTAAAAGAGCGGTTCCCGAAGATACACGAAACCTGCAGATTGTACGGACTGGATATTGCTAAAGATCGTCTTCCGGTTTCGCCCGCATCACATTACTGCATGGGCGGAATCCGCACTGATCTACAGGGGCGTTCGACCCTGAAGGGGTTATACGCGGCCGGCGAAGTTTCGTGCACAGGCGTTCACGGAGCAAACCGCCTTGCATCGAACTCACTGCTCGAAGGACTGGTTTTCGGGGCCAGGGCGGGCGAAGCAGCGCTCAAGGACAGTTCCGAGTTCAAAGTTCCGAGTTCAAAGTCTCCGAATTCATATCTCGGAATTAGAAACTTTGAACTCGGAACCGGTTTGGCCACCGCCGTAAAGAAACGGGTTAAACGGCTGATGTGGGAACGCGTCGGGATTTTGCGCGATAAGAATTCCTTGCTGCGGGCTCACCGGGAGTTCGACCAGATAGCGAAATCGAACCTTAGCGTTTCCTCGAGAAATTTTGTTACGCTTGCGATGCTCGTGGCTGAAGCGGCAATTTGGCGGGAAGAATCACGCGGCGGACATTTCCGTACCGATTTTCCGGATAGACATGAACATTTTGAGGTCCATTCCGTACAAAAACTCGGCTCCGACGTATCTTCAAGTTTACTGATAAATTTCGCCTGAAAATCAGGGACGGACGATCCCCAAAAACAGGACGTAGAAGTAAACAAGATTCTATTAATCTAGCATGTGCGAGGCGCAGCGGCCTTCGACACGTTATAACGCATGATGAAGTCTTTGCTAGAGTTGCCGGTGTAAAGATTTGGTCGCCAATGGATTTATGATAACGTCTTGAAAAATGCGGCATTCTTTTTCCTCCGACATTCTAACAAACGTCGATTTCGATAGTTTCATCGACATCTCAATCCCGCTGAATTTTCACGGCCCGCAGCCAAATGTTTACGGCGTTGCGCCAGCGATTTCCAAGCCGTGCGAAGCGAGCAGTCTGGTCGGCGATACGCGGCGCGGCGGGAGCTGTAATTTCGAGCAATATACTTTTATTCCGCATTGCAACGGAACGCATACCGAAGGTGCGGGGCATATCACGCACGAAAGAATATCGATTCGGGATTGTTTGCGGGATGTCTTTATTCCGGCGGTGTTGATCTCGATCGAGCCGGTGAAGACGAGTGAGACGGATGAAAAATATGTGGTTGAAGCGGATGCAAATGATTATTTGATAACCCGGAAGACTTTAGTAGCCGCATTTGAGAGATTGAACTTGGTTGACGCGTCAGAACCTTATGAGGTAAGGGAGTGTTTAGCACAGCCCGCCGGAATTTCTACAGCGTCAAATGTCAGGCTTCAACCACCCGCTACCGCAGGCGGTTCTTACTCGGCTCTCGTCGTTCGGACTTTCCCGAATGATGAGAGTAAATTAACGCGGCAGTACGGTATGGCAAAATTAAGTTTGCCGTACATCTCACCGTTTTTCTCTACCGAAGCAATTGAGTATATTGTCGAACTCGGCGTCAAACATCTTCTCGTCGATTTACCGTCAGTCGACCGGCTTTATGACGAGGGCAAGCTCTCGAATCACCGAATTTTTTGGAATATAGAACAAGGCAGCTTTGAAACTAACCCATTTACGCGTATAAACAATACGATCACGGAATTGATCTATGTTCCAAACAAGATTAAGGACGGCAATTATCTATTGAATCTCCAAATTGCGCCGTTTGCGACGGATGCAAGCCCAAGCAGGCCGATACTGTTCAAACTCACATAACAATACATTTTGGGATAGCTGAAAGCTCATGGCTGATAATTTTCAATACAACTTCCGGCACCGAAATTGCGACCAACTCCTGATGAAAATGCGATTCCTTACATTTTTGGCACTCGTTTTACTGATCACCTTCCCGGCTTTCGGCCAGGCGTATATGAACGATATTGTGCGTGATTCCGCACGCTCAGATAAACTGACCGGGGGCAGAATCGAAAAAACCGCCCTTGCCGGTGGTGAAAACAATCTCAGGATCACCATAAACGTACCGGCATTTCAAATGACGTTGTGGCAAAACGGTAAAGAGGTAAAATCGTATCCGATCGGCGTAGGGCTGCTCGATTATCCGATCATTATTGGCCGCCGCGAAGCTTCGTCCATCGAATGGAATCCAGTTTGGATACCGCCGTCGAGCGATTGGATCGAGAAGTCCAGCACCGTCAAACCCGGCGAAATAATTCTGCCGACAGACCCGCGCAACCCGCTCGGCAAGGTGAAAATCCCGCTAGGCTACGGCTATCTTATCCACCAGGCGAAGGGCCCGGGCGACATGGGAAGTCTGGTTTCGCACGGCTGTGTACGCGTGATGAAGAGCGACCTTTACGATTTGGCCGAGAAGATTGTCATGGCTCGCGGCCTCGATGTGACGCCGGGGCAGATCGCGAAAGCCAAACGTTCGAAAAAGACGGTGACCGCTTCGCTCGAACCGATAGTTCCGGTGGACATTACATACGACACGATGGTTATCGAAGGGGGACAACTTCATATTTATCCCGATGTTTACAGATACAAAAAGAATACTGTCGCAAATTTGCGGCGCGAGTTAATTTCGAACGGCATAGACGATTCGGAAATATCCGATGCGGCTTTGACAAAAATGATCGCGGCCGCAACTGCAAGGAAACAGTTTGTCACGGAGATCTCGAGTGTTGAAACGGGTGACGCACTTCAGACCGGCAAAATACTCCCCGTTTTATCTGGTGCGTCAAAACCAAAAGTTACGCCAAAACAACGAAAAAAGATTAGGGGTTGAGCTCTGATCAAGAGAAACCGAAAACTACTTTACGGGCACAAATTCCCAATGCCATGGCTCGTAAAAATAAGGGTAAAAACCAAAGCTGCGAGCATTTTTGACTAACCATCGATAGGCCGGCGTTTGCACCTGAACCGCTCGGTTCGCGTCATTTGTCGAAACAGGATCGCCGCCGACATAAATATCGAGAGCATGCCCCGTAAAATGCGGGCTGTTTTTCGCAAGCTGCCCCCGTCCGGCGTTCGGCTGCCTTCTACGTAGCTGCTGTTGATACTCACGGGAGCGAAATGCGGAAATAATCCGCATAAACTTTTCGTCCATCGCAAGTTCGTCATCTTTTGTCACGTTTAGGCCGAGAGAGGCATCTTTGGCGGCCGCTTGAAGCATTCGTTTGTAGGCGGAATAGGTTCGGCGTTCAACTTTGAGGAGTTCCGGCTCGCGCGATGGGTCGTAAAATTCCGAAACGGGAACCGACAAAAGCTCTTCAGGCGTAGGATAGTTGCTGCGGTGTAACCTTTGAGACTGCCAGATTTTTATAAAAGCCTCGAATGTTTGCAGATCGATAATCCCGGTTGGTGCCAGACCTGATTCTTCCTGCCAGCCAGAAACCGCAAACGCGAATTCAGGCGAATCGGCCGGGCTTTCCGTGAGAATAGTTTGACCGATAAGAGGAATGTAGATGCTCCAACCAACCTGACGCTTGCCGCCGAAAACCCACTGAATCGAATTTCGAAGTTTGGCATTTTCCGCTGCCGCCTTTACGAAACGTGCCAGGTAAAGCGGCTTCTTTTGTTCCACGACGGCATCGAAATAGTCGCTCTTTTGCTCGGACGTATTCGTATTTAGCAGAAGATCGGTATTGTCATCTTGACCATTGACGTACAGCTTTATCACGGCAAAATATAAAAGAAACCCGCCGAGACCTACCCCCAGGACAGTCTGATAGAAGAGATTTTTTCTAGTCATATCATGAGCAAAACAGTGGGATGTGTTTGATGCTGCCTTCGGTTTGCCTGCCTGTTAATGTATTTAGGAATTTTTCGAGTTTATTGCGTATTCGAGAGCCATTTTCAGGTGTGGAAATCGGAACTCGAAACCGGCTTCTTCCAAACGTTTAGGAGCAACTCGCGTACTGTCTATTAACAGAGCGTCACCCATCTCCCCGAACACCAAATTTACCGCAAATTCCGGCAAAGGCAGAAAGGACGGACGGTAAAGAACTTCGCCGAGCGTCTTTGTAAATTCTTCATTCGTAACGGGATTTGGCGATACCACGTTTACCGGTCCTCGCAAATTATCATTTTCGAGGGCGAAGTTTACAATGCCGACCACATCTTCGAGCGATATCCAGCTCATCCACTGCTTCCCGCTTCCCACGACGCCGCCGACCCCGAATTTGAACGGCGTGAGCATCGCCGCCAATGCGCCGCCGTCTTTCGATAAAACAATTCCCGTCCTCAGGAGCACGGTACGAACGCCGAGATTTTCGGCACGCATCGATTCAGTTTCCCATGCCTTGCAAACATCCGAAAGAAAAGTATCGCCTGGTTTACTACTCTCGGTCATTACATCATCGTTCCGGTCGCCATAAAAGCCGATCGCCGAACCGGAAATGAATACGCGGGGTTTGTTTTTCAGCTTCGCAATATTTTCGACGACGTTATGCGTGCCGTTTACACGGCTATCGCGGATCGACTTCTTTTTATCGTCCGTCCACCGCAACCCACTGACATTTTCCCCGGCAAGATGAATAATTGCGTCAAAATTTTCCACCCGTTCGAGATCCTTTTTCGCAAAACCTGTTTCGGTATTCCAATGAATCTGGTTTGGGTGCCTCAGCTCACCGCGTGTCGCAAGCCGCATTTCGTACCCCTTTTCAACAAAGGATTTTTGCAGCTGTGTGCCAATTAAACCGCTTGCACCCGTGATTAGAACTTTCATAATGGAACGCGGCCAACCTCGTCCGCAGTTTAATGGAACGCGGACATCCAGAGTTTCCGCGGCAGCAAATCGAACAACGGAAACGTGACAAATTGCGATACATTTCCGTCGAAATGCGACAGTTGGCCTCGTGAGTGCCTTTTTGGTAAATTATCCATCGCGGGAATTGCGGACAAGGATGTCCGCGAGCACTATCTATTGGCCTCGCAAATCTTTATAGACGAAATCCGTCATCATCCGCAGTTCCTTTTCGGATAACTGACCTCTAAAGGGCGACATTCCGTTTCCGCCTTCCGAAATCTGCTTGTAAATCTCGGCTTCCGTTTTCATTTTGAATTCGCCTTCACGAAGGCTCGGAACGACAGTACCGTCATCCAAAGTTTTTCCGTCGCCTTCCGGTCCGTGACAAACCGCGCAGTGCTGGCGAAAAAGCGAACTCTCATAAGTCTTGTTGTCTGCAATTACGTACCTTTTCGGCGTTCGGTCCCAACATGCCGCGAAACCCAAAAGTGCAAAGGCGAGAATCGTCACAACCTTAAATCGCAACATCAAAGAAAACTTTATACCGAAAACTGTAACCTCAGGCATGCAACAGGTGGTTAGGCGGCCTCCTGACCGCCTGACAGCCTGTCGTACTTATGTATTTTCCTCGCGCAAAGCACGCTTAAAAATTTTACCCGTTCCGCCGATCGGCAGGCCATCGCGAAATTCGACGTAACGCGGATATTTATTCGCGGCAAACTGCCCC
>Ga0136617_10002806_pt1 | contig 15517 bp, 16 predicted proteins | sample AntDrymUQ3222106_2_FD_129672 | JGI IMG/M metagenome (GOLD analysis project Ga0136617, IMG submission 129672) | Polar desert sand microbial communities from Dry Valleys, Antarctica - metaG UQ322 (21.06) | ecosystem: Environmental > Terrestrial > Soil > Desert | place: Antarctica: Dry Valley...
ACTGGAACTTCACCCGCGAGGACCTCGCAGACCTCCTTACACGCCTCGACGAGCGCGAACGCGAATCCACGGTGGCGCTTGCCGCCTGACTACGACCGAACTTCCGGCGGGGAGCACTAAGTGTATATACACCTACTGCCGCGGCGGGTCAACCCGGCGCCGTGGCGAGAGCAGCGACGCAGGCGGATCGTGCGGCGGCGGGCTAGTGCCGCGAGGCGAGCGCCTGCGCCGCGACGCGCAGGTCCTCGGTGAACAGCTCGCGCTGGGCGTCGCGCGAGTCGCGGTCGGACCCGCGCAGGATCGCCGACGGGTGGATCGTCGCGATGACGATCGGCGCGAGGTCGCAGTTCAGCGGCTGCCCGCGCTGGGCCATGAGCCGAAACGTGCTGCCGAGCAGCGTCTTGGCGGCGGTGGCGCCGAGGATGACGAGGGCCTCGGGGCGGATCGCGTCGAGCTCGGCGCGCAGCCACGGCCGGCAGGCCTTGACCTGCTTGGCGTCGGGGCGCTGGTGGATGCGCCGCTTGCCGCGCTGCTCGAACTTGAAGTGCTTGACGGCGTTCGTGATGAAGACCTCGCCGCGCTCGATCCGGACCGCCCGCAGCGCCTTGTCGAGCTCGCGACCGGCGGGTCCGACGAACGGATGCCCCTCGCGGTCCTCGCGATCGCCCGGCACCTCGCCGACCAGCGCCATCGCGGCATCCTCGGGGCCCTCGCCGAAGACGGTCTGCGTCGCCGGCTGCCACAGATCGCAGCCGCGGCAGTCGCGCGCCGCCTCGCGCAGGGCGTCGAGGTCGAGTTGCTCGGGAAGGAAGTCGCTTGCGTCAACCGCCACCGCGGTTGGCGTTCCGCTGGCGGCGGTCGTCAACCGCCGGCGTCGCGGCCGGCGCGATCCGGCGGCGATGGAGTGGGCCTTACCGGTGCATGTTCGAACCAAGATGCTCGGCTGAGGCTCGCTGCTGCCAACCGCTGTCGATCGTCCCTGCTCGCGGCGCCGGTCGATCCGCTCCGACGATAATCGCGCCACGGCTCCGGCCGGTGACCTCAGCTGTCGTTGAGATTCTGCGCCTCAGCGACCGCCCCCTCGGAATCGCTGACATCCTCGATCGCGCTGAGCGAATGCTTGGTCGCTCGATCAATCGCGCGTCGCTCAAGGCGGTACTGTCCGAGATGGCGAGTTCGAAGAAGTACTCGGTCCGGCGCGTTAGCCACGGACGATACGAAGCGAGCCCACAGCCGTCATCGCACGTGACACTGGTCGTCGTTGTCGCTGGGACACGGATGGTTCCAGCGACACGTTTGCCCAAGTCGGCGAAGCGCGTTCACAGGACGCCGGAGAGGGCGCGTCGCGCGTTCGCGCAGCGCCCGTCACCCCGGCGAATCGGGACACTCGGTGACGCATACACGCGCATCGACGGCGCCGAAGGCCGGCCTGCTCGACAGACTGTTGCTGCGCTGCCATGCGACAGTTGGTTCGGCGAACGCGGTACCGTCGCCACATCGCCACGTCCAAGTCCCAGTCTGTCGGTTCGGCCTCAGAGGCGCCGCCCGCGTTGCGCTGGCTCGACGACGCGCGCGCGCTCCCTCGCGGCGCCCGATTCTACCGCTGCGCGCTCCAGGTCAACCCGTTCGAATACCAGGGCCGCTACGGCAACGTGACGCCATACCAGAGCGAGAACGAGTACAACGGTGCGCTAATCGAGGCTTGCAAGGCCTCGGACGTCGAGGTTATTGCGGTCACTGACCACTACGAGATTCGAACTGGCCAGCGGCTGATCGCCGAGGCAGAGAAGGCCGGCATCGCGGCCTTTCCTGGCTTCGAGGCGGTCTCGAAGGACGGCGTCCACCTCCTTTGTGTCTTCGAACGTGGCAGCTCGCTGGACGCCGTTGACCGCGCCATTGGTGCATGCGGCATCATCGCCCGGACAGCCGCGTCGCCGGTGGGGGATCTTGACGCACTAGAGCTCTTGGAGAAAAGCGAGCAGTGGGGTGCGCTCTGTATCGCCGCGCACGTTGCTGGCCCAGGAGGGCTTCTGAAGCAACTCAGCGGGCAAAGTCGGATTCGTGCGTGGCGTTCGGAGTACCTCCACGCTGTCGCGTTGCCCGGCCCAGTCAGCGACGCGCCGACTGATCTGCGGCCCATCCTCGAGAATCGCAATCCCGACTATGAGCGCCATCATCCGCCTGCCGTGGTCAATGCAACCGACGTCTCGGCGCCGGAGGATTTCGCGCAGGCGCGCGCATGGTGCGAGGTCAAGATGTCCGAGATTTCGCTCGCCGGGCTTCGGCACGCCTTTCTGGACCCGCAGTCACGCGTTCGAATCACGGGCGATCCTGAGCCACTTGAGCGCACCGAACTCGTGGCCATCCGCTGGGACGGCGGCTTCCTCGACGGCATCACACTGCCCCTGAACGACAACCTGAACGTCCTCGTCGGAGGCCGGGGCGCCGGCAAGTCGACTCTCGTTGAGAGCGTGCGCTACGTGCTTGAGCTCGAGCCGGCCGGCGAGAGCGCCGCGCGCGAGCACGCGGGAATCGTGCGCAATGTGCTGCGCAGCGGCACGAGAATCGCACTTCTGGTTCGATCCCACCGACCATCGCGTGCCGAGTACGTTGTCGAGCGTACGGTGCCCAACCCACCCGTGGTCCGGGACGCTGTCACAGGACGGGTGCTGGACCTCCGGCCGTCGGACGTTGCGCCTCGCACCGAGGTGTATGGGCAGCACGAGATCTCCGAAATAGCGCGTAGTCCCGACCGCCGCACGCGGGTGCTCGAGCGCTTTGTCGAGCACAACCCGGACCTCGCCGATCGCAAGAAGGGCGTCACGCGGGCCCTCGCAGACTCACGTCGACGCCTGCTGGATGGCGAGCGGGACCTGCTCGGAGTAACTGAGCGGCTCGAAGCTCTCCCAGGGCTCGAGGAGACTCTGAAGCGCTACAAGTCTGCTGGCGTCGAGGAGCGGCTGGCCGAGCGCAGTGTTCTCGTGCGCGAGGAAGCCCTGCTCAGGTCGGCGGAAGAGCGCCTCGATCCCTTTGAGACGCTCGGACGAGATCTTCGCACCGAGCTTCCGCTCGACCGGACGTTCGTGTCCGAGGGAGCACTTGCTGAGCTACCTGGCGCTGACACGCTTCGCGCGCTCGACGGCATTCTCAGTGGCCTTGACGTCGACCTCGATGAGACTGCTCAAAGGCTTGAGGCTGCCATAACTCGAGCGCGGAGCGGGATCCACGACGTGCGCAAGCGCTGGGATATCCGGCGTGAGAAGGTGGAAAACGCGTACCAGCGCATCCTCCGCGACCTCCAGAAGGACCACGTGGACGGTGCGGAGTTCATTCGCCTACGCCAGCAGATCGAGGTGCTGCGACCACTGCACGACCAGCGCGCAGCTCTGCAGAGATCCCTCGACGCCCTGCGCGAGAGACGCCGTGCGTTGCTCGTCGAGTGGGAGGATCTCAAGGCGCAGGAGTTCCGCGGGCTGGAACGCGCTGCCAAGAAGGTCACGCGCCGCCTGCGTGGCCGCGTCAACGTCGGGGTCCGGCACGCAGCCGACCGCGAGTCGCTGCTCGCTCTCCTGCGCAACCACGTAGGCGGCCGCTTGAAGGAAGCCTGCGACCAGCTTGAGCAGCGCCCGCAACTCTCCCTGACTGAGCTGGCGGAGGCCATGCGCGCCGGACCGATCGAGCTTCAGCAGCGCTTCGGCATCGGCGGAGCCGCGGCTCAGCGCCTGGCGGAGGCATCGCCCGAAACGATCATGCTCATCGAGGAACTCGACCTCCCGTCCCTGACGGAGGTTGAGCTCAACGTCGCGCGCGACGGCGACGACGAGCACTGGCAGCCCCTTGACGCGCTATCGACCGGCCAGAAAGCGACCGCCATTCTCCTCCTGCTCCTCCTCGAGTCGGACGCTCCGCTAGTAGTTGACCAGCCGGAGGACGATCTCGACAACCGCTTTATTGCCGAGGGAATCGTTCCCCGGATGCGCGAGGAGAAGCGCATGCGACAGTTCGTATTTTCGACGCATAACGCAAACATCCCCGTGCTCGGCGACGCCGAGCTCATTGTCGGACTCTCGGCAACAGGCGATCAGTCCGAGGTCGCGTCCGGTCATCTCGGTTCAATTGATATGAAGTCGGTGAGAGACCTCGTCGAGGAGTTGCTTGAGGGCGGCCACGACGCGTTTGAGCAGCGTCGCCGGATATACGGGTACTAGGGCATGGCGCTCAGCCGTGTCGAGGTTCTCGAGATGCTCGCCAACGGCGAGGGCTCGGGCGTCGAGTTCAAGCGCGACGACATTGAGAACCACAGGCTCGCCAAAGAGCTCGTCGCGTTCGCGAACTTCGCAGGCGGCGTCGTGCTGCTCGGCGTCGAGGACGACGGGACGGTGAGCGGGACGCAGCGTCCCGACCTCGAAGAGTGGGTCGCCGAGCTGTGCCGCGTAAAGATCCAGCCGCCGCTCATTCCGTACTTTCAGTGGTTCCACGAGTTCGAGCCCGGCAAGGACGTCGCCGCCGTCCAAGTGCTAGCGGGTCCAGACAATCCATACGCACTGGTCCATTCCGGCCGTCGCAGCTTTCCGATCCGAGTTGGTAGCACCAACCGTGAGGCGAGCATGGAAGAGCTTGAGCGCCTGTTTCAGGCAGCGGGCCGCATCTCATACGGATTGAAGCCTGTGCCCGGCGCCGGACTCGGCGACCTTGATCGACGCCGGCTAGAGAACTACTTCGGCAATGTTCTGGGAGGGGCCGGCCCAGCCGAGGACTCCGAAGAGGAATGGACGCGCCTGCTTGTCAACATCGAGTTCATGGTCGATGCCGACGGGCGCACGACTCCGACCGTCGATGGCATGCTGCTCTTCGGTCGCGATCCTGGTCGCTACCTGCCGCAATCCGGGATCCGTGCGCTTGCATATACAGGTACGACACCGGACTACGCGGCGCAGGCCGACGAGGATCTTCGCGGGCCGCTCACCCCGCTGCTTGACAATCAAGGTGAGCTGATCGAAGCCGGCTCCGTAGAGCAGGCGCTTGCGTTCGTGGCGCGGAACGCTGCCCCGACCGCTCGCATCGACGAAGGACGACGGATTGATCGTCCCAGATTTCCCGCCGATGTACTCCGCGAGACGCTCGTCAACGCGCTCGTTCATCGCGACTACAGCATCACTGGCACTGACGTGACGCTCGAGATTTTTGCGGACCGACTCGAGATCACCAGCCCCGGACGGCTGCCGAACACTGTCACGGTCGACGGGCTCAGGGCGGGCGCGCGGTATGCCCGCAACCAGATGCTGGTCAACGTCATGCGCGATCTCGGATACGTCGATTTCCGAGGGATGGGTGTCCGCACCAAGATCATCCCCGGCATGCTGGCGCACAACGGGACGGAACCGGAGTTCACGGAGACCGAGTCGTCGTTCAAAGTCTGCCTCTGGGGTTGATCACGTTCGGCTTGGCACGGTCTCGACGACGACGCGCGTCGCACATCCCGATTGAGCATCGGCGCAGACGATCGGACCCCTGATCGCGCGCGGAGCGGGCCTGCCGCTCGGTCGCAGCGCCGGTGACCCGGCGATGGTTCGAAGTCGCCATTTGGGTTCCGGCGAAATGGAGCTGAGGGGGATCGAACCCCTGACCTTTCGGCTGCCAGCCGAACGCTCTCCCAGCTGAGCTACAGCCCCAATCGGGTAGTCGCCAGCCATCTTAACACCGACGAGCCGCCCGTTTCGCGCGGGGCCGAGCCCGGACGGCCGCCGCCGGACCTCGCGGCGGCTCCCGGAACCGCGCCTCCGGGCGCGGCGCGCGGCGTCAGCGCGGTCGGGGCGGGATGAACTCCGGCACGTCGGGCACGGCCGGGGCCGGGCGGGCGGGCGCGCGGTCGCTGCCCGCCCCCGCCCCCGCCCGGTCGGGCTCGGCGCGGTCAAGGCGCGCCGACAGCGCGGAATGCGCGTCGCGCACGTCGCGCAGCAGACGGTCAGCGTTGACGCGAAGCGAGTCCGACAGCTCGCGCAGGTGGCCGCTCAGCATCTCGCCCTCGCGCAGGACCTCGCGCGCCACGCTGCGTGCCTCGGCGATCACGTCGCGTGCCCGCGCCTGCGCCTCGTGGCGCGCCACCAAGGCCGCCTCGGCGGCCTCGTTGCGCAGCGTCTCGGCCGCCGCGACGGCCTCGGCGCGCACCTCGTCAGCGTCCTCCTCGGCGGCCTCGATGCGCATCCTGGCCGCGCGGTCGGCCTCCGCGATGCGCGCCGCGGCCCGCTGCTCGGCGTCCAACCGCAGTTCCTCGGCGGCGCGCTCGGCGGCCTGCACGATATGCTCGACGTGGCGCGCCATCGACGCGACGGAGCTGGAAGATCGCGGCGTCGCCATGATCGTCGATGGTAGGCACGCGCCGGGCGCGGCGGCGCAAGAACGTCACCAGCTCCCGCGCCGCGCGGTGCGCCATTCTTGACCCCGTGCCGCCGGTCGCCAAGGTCGAGCCGATCACGACGGCCCGCGCCCTGCGCGGGCCGTTTGACTACCTGCGCCCCGACGGCGTGGGCATCGGCTCGGTGCTCGTCGTCCCGTTCGGCCACCGCGACGTCGTCGGCGTCGTGGTCGGCCTCGCCGACTCCTCCGATCTGCCCGACGACCGCCTCGTCGCGCCGCGGCGTGTGCTCGGCCACGACCTGCCGCCCGACCTCGTCGAGCTCGCGGGCTGGATCGCCGACGAGTACTGCTCAACCCCGGCCCGCGCGCTCGCGCTCGTCTCGCCGCCGCCCGGCGGCCGCGCCAAGCTCATCTGGTGGGCGACGGCGACCGAACGATCCGCGGAGACGGATCCGTCCGGCCGCGCGCCGACGGAGCGCCAGCGCGCGCTGCTCGCGGGGCTTCCGCGGCCCGCCGGGTCGGACCTGCCCGCGCTGCGCCGCCTCGAGGCGCGCGGGCTCGTCACACTGTGCCAGCGCGCCACGCGTCGCCACGTGCAGCACGAGACGGTCGGCGCCCGGCGGGCGCAGCCGGCCCTCACGGCCGACCAGGCGCGCGTGCTCGCCGACGTCGAGATCGCGATCGAGGAGCAGGAGCCCCAGCCCGTGCTGCTGCACGGCGTGACCGGTTCGGGCAAGACCGAGATCTACCTGCGCGCCGCCGCCACCACGCTGCAGCAGGGCCGCGGCGTGATCATCCTCGTCCCGGAGATCGCGCTCACGCCGCAGATCGTCAGCCGCTTCGTCGACCGCTTCGGCGACACCGTTGCGGTGCTGCACTCCAAGCTGTCGGCGGGCGAACGCCACGACGAGTGGGCGCGGCTGCGCAGCGGCGCCGCGCGCGTCTGCGTCGGCCCGCGCTCGGCCGTCTTCGCGCCGATCGAGCGGCTCGGGCTGATCGTGCTCGACGAGGAGCACGACTCCTCCTACAAGCACGAGGGCGACCCGCGCTACGACGCGCGTCACGTCGCGCTGCGGCGCGCGCGGCAGGCGGGCGCGCTGCTCGTCGCCGGCAGCGCGACGCCGCGCCCGGAGAGCGTCCATGGATTGCGCCGCCTGCGGCTGCCGGCGCGCGTCGACGGCCGGCCGCTGCCGCCGGTGCAGATCGTCGACATGCGCGAGCAGCCGGGGGCGCTGGCACCCGCCACGAGCCACGCTCTCGTCGACGCGCCAAAGGCGATCGTGCTGCTCAACCGCCGCGGCTGGTCGAACTTCGTCGACTGCCGCTCGTGCGGGCATGCCTGGACGTGCCCGCAGTGCGACGTCTCGCTCGTCCTGCACCGCGCGCACGAGCGTCTGGCCTGCCATCACTGCGGGCATCACGAGCGCGTGCCGCAGCGCTGCTCGGAGTGCGGGTCGATGTCCGTCGCGCGCCACGGCGCGGGGACCGAGCGCCTCGAGCACGACCTCGCGCAGATCGGCCACGAGGTCTTCCGCCTGGACGCCGACGTGCGCGATCCGGGCGTCCTGCTGCGCCGCTTCGAGCAGGCGCCGGGCGGGATCCTGCTGGGCACGCAGATGGTCGCCAAGGGCCACGACTTCCCGGACGTCACACTCGGCGTGGTCGTCGACGCCGACAGCACGCTGCGCTTCCCCGACTTCCGCGCCGAGGAGCGCACGTTCGCGCTCGTCGCCCAGCTCGCGGGGCGCGCCGGGCGCGGGCCGGGCGGCGGACGCGTGCTCGTGCAGACGATGGCGCCGGACGCCGCGTCGATCGCCGCCGCCGCCCGTCACGACGCCGACGGCTTTCTCGCCGGCGAGCTCGCGCGCCGCGCGGCGCTGCGCTACCCGCCGTTCTCGCACCTGATCCGGATCGTCTGCGCGGCGCCCGAGGGACCGGCGGTGGGGGAGGCCGCCCGCGCGATCCGCGCGGCGCTCGGCGAGATCCCGGGCGCGATCGTGCTCGGCCCCGCGCCGCTCTTTCGCCTGCGCGGGCGCGAGCGCGCCCAGCTCGTCATCAAGGGGACCCAGCGCGCTCGCGCGGTGCGCGCCGCGGGCGCGGCGGTGGCGGAGGTCGCCGGCGACCGCACCCGCCGCGGCGTCGCCTTCAGCGTCGACGTCGATCCGCAGTAGCCCGATCTACACTGGAGTTCATGGCCGACGAGCCCGTGCAGCAGGAGCAGGAGCCGGAGGCGCCACCGCCGCTTGACCCGGAGGTCCGCGCGCGCCGCCAGGCCGCGATGCGCCACGTGCGCATGCTCGGCGATCCGATCCTCAAGACGAAGGCCCGTCCGGTCGAGCACTTCGACGACGAGCTGCGCGAGGAGGTCGCGCGGATGGCGCTGCTCATGCACGACGCGCTCGGCATCGGCCTCGCGGCGCCGCAGGTCGGCATCTCACACCGCGTGCTGGTCTACCGCATCGAGCCCAACAGCCCGGCCGTCGCCCTCGTCAACCCCAAGATCGAGTGGTCCAGCCGCGACGAGGAGATCGGCGAGGAGGGCTGCCTGAGCCTGCCGCTCATCCACGTCGAGGTCGAGCGCCCGGTCGCGGTGCTCGTGGGCGCGCGCGACGAGCACGGCGACGAGCTCGTGATCGAGGCGACGGGCCTCGAGGCGCGCGTCATCCAGCATGAGATCGACCACCTCGACGGCATCCTCATCCTCGACCGCACGACCCGCGAGCAGCGCAAGGCGGCGATGCGCGCCCTGCGCGAGGCCGAGCAGGCCTCCGCCAGCGCGGCGTAGCGGCCGCCCGTGGCGCGAACCGTCTTCCTCGGCACATCGGACTTCGCCGCCGCCGTCCTGCACCGGCTCGCCGACAGCCCGCACCGCCCGCAGCTCGTCGTCACGCGCCCCGATCGACCCGCCGGGCGCGGCCGCCGGCTGGCGGCGCCGCCGGTCGCCGACGCGGCGCGCGCGCTGGGGCTCGAGCTCGTGCAGCCCGAGAAGGTCAACGAGCCCGACGCCTACGCGCAGATCGCCGCCGCGCAGCCCGACGCGGTCATCGTCTGCGCCTTCGGCGCGCTGATCCGCGAGCCGCTGCTGTCGGACTTCGAGATCCTCAACGTGCATCCGTCGCTGCTGCCGCGCTGGCGCGGCGCGGCGCCGGTGGAGCGGGCCATGATGGCGGGCGACGAGCGCACCGGCGTCTGCATCATCCGCCTGACCGCGGGCCTCGACAGCGGACCGGTGTTCCTCGAGGGCGTCGAGCCGATCGCGCCCGACGACACCTACGGCACGCTGGCCCCGCGCCTGCGGGAGCTCGGCGCCGACCTGCTGCTGCGCACGCTCGCCGAGCGACCGCAGCCCGTCGAGCAACCGGAGGAGGGCGTGACGTACGCCGACAGGCTCATGCCCGCCGACCGCACCCTCGACTCCGGCGCCACCGCAGCCGTCAACGACCGCGTCGTGCGCGCGCTGAGCCCGCACATCGGCGCGCGCGTCGAGCTGGCCGACGGCGCGTTCCTCGGCGTCCTGCGCGCGGCGGTGCGCGCGCCGGAGGAGGCGGGCGAGCTGCGCGCCGACGGCGCGCACCTGATGCTCGGTGGGCTCGAGTTGCTGGAGGTCCAGCCCGCGGGCGGGCGGCCGATGGACGCGGCGGCATACCTGCGCGGGCGCAAGCTGTGACGGATCTCGCGCGGTTGGTTTCGAGCGCGCACAGAGGGTGCGTCAGTTCGGTGTCGGCGCCCCGCACGCAGGGTCTCCTTCGGCAGGCTGCTAGCTCGTGCTAGTCAGGGACTAGCAGGTGCTAGCGCCTCCGGAAAGGAAGGGTGTGGTGTCTTCGTCTGCGCACGAGGAGAGCGATGACTGGGCCGCGGAGGGGTTCGAGCCGGAGGGGTTCGAGCGGGAGGGGTTCGAGCCGGAGGGGTTCGAGCGGGAGGGGTTCGAGCCGGAGGGGTTCGAGCCGGGCGGGATCGGCGACGTGGCGGCCCAACCGCCGATGCTGCACGACGGGATCCCGATTACCGGCTATCACCGCGGCGAGCCGATCCCCGACCTGAACGCGTTACCGCGGGATCGCCGGCGGGAGGTGCTGCGCCCGCTGAGCTACTGGCCACGAACCCATGCGACGGCTGGCCCGGAGGAGCACGCGCGGCTCACCGAGGCCGCGAAGCTGTTCGCGATGCGCCCGACGACGCTGGCACGCATCCTCACCGTGCGCGGCGTCAACCGGGCGCTCTACGAGGAGCGGCGCGATCGATGACGCAGGTCTCGCCGGGCCGGCGCGTCGCGTACGCCGTCATCCGGCGCGTCTTCGAGCAGGGCGCCTACGCCGACCGGGCGCTGCACGGGGAGGCGCGCGGGCTGGATCCGCGCGAGCGCGGCCTGGCGATGCAGCTCGCCTACGGGACGGTGCAGCGGCGGCTGTCGCTCGACCACATGATCGAGCAGCTTGCCCGGCCGGTCGGCGAGCTCGATCCGCCGATGCTGGCGGCGCTGCGGCTCGGGCTCTACCAGCTCGCCTACCTCGGCAACGCCGCGCCGCACGCGGTCGTGGGGGAGAGCGTCGAGCTGGCGAAGGGCCACAAGGGCGGGCACGCGCTCGTCAACGCGGTCCTGCGGCGCACGCTGCGCGAGGGGATCCCGGCGCTGCCTGCCGACGACACGCCGCCGGGCGCGGCGATCGCGCACTCCCACCCGCCGTGGCTCGTCGAGCTGTGGTGGGAGCGCTTCGGCGCCGACGAGACGCGCGCGCTGCTGCGCGCCGGCAACGAGGCGGGCGAGCTCGCGCTGCGCGTCAACACGCTGGTCTCCACGCCCGTGCAGGTCGCCGAGCAGCTCGAGATCCCGACCACGCCGGCGGGCGACGAGCTGCCCGAGGGCCTCGTCGTCAGCGGCGCCTTCGACGCCCACGCCCATCCGCTGTACCGCACGGGCGCCTACATCGCCCAGTCGCGCGGCGCGATGCTCGTCGCGCGCGCGCTGGACCCGCAGCCCGGCGAGCGCGTGCTCGACCTCTGCGCCGCGCCGGGCGGCAAGACGACGCATCTGGCCGCGTTGATGCACGACCGGGGCGAGATCGTCGCCGTCGAACGCCACGGCAGGCGCGCGCAGGCGCTGCAGCGCACGTGCGACCGGCTCGGCGCGTCGAGCGTCGCGGTCCGCACCGGTGACGCGGCGCACTTCACGACCGATGTGCCGTTCGATCGCGTGCTGGTCGATCCGCCCTGCAGCGGCCTCGGCACGCTCCAAGGCCACCCCGACCTGCGCTGGCGCATGACGCCCGCCGCGCTCACCCGGCTGGCGACGGCGCAGGCGTCGATCCTGCGGGCGGCCGTCAGGGCGCTCAAGCCGGGCGGGGCACTCGTGTACTCCACGTGCACGCTGTCGCCGGTCGAGAACGAGGCGATCGTCGCCGCGTCCGGCCTGCAGGTAGAGTCCGAGCGCCTCGTGCTGCCCCACCGTGATCGCACCGACGGCTTCTACATCGCCCGCCTGAGCCGCCCATGAGCACGGAGATCGGCATGACCTGTCCGAACTGCAAGGAGCCGTGGCTGCGGCCCGCCAACATGCCCGGGCGCTACCGCTGCGTGTACTGCCTGCACCGCTTCGAGCTGTGCTCGCTGTGCCCCGACTGCGGCGAGCATTCTACGATCGTGCGTATGTCGAAGACCGCGGTCCTGTCCTGCAATGCCTGCCAGGCATCCATGCTCCGGGAGATCTAGTTGCCCCTGACCGAACGCCACGTCGCTCCGTCGATCCTGTCGGCCGACTTCGCCGACCTCGCCGCGAAGGTCCGCGAGGTGATGGACGCCGGTGCCCGCGTCATCCACTGCGACGTCATGGACGGCCACTTCGTCCCGCCGATCACGTTCGGCCCGATGGTCGTCTCCGCGCTGCGCGACGCGCTGCCCGACGAGGCCTACCTCGACGTGCACCTCATGATCGAGGCGCCGGAGAAGCACGTGGCGGACTTCGCCAAGGCGGGTGCCGACGGGATCACGATCCACGTCGAGTCCACGCCGCACATCGACTACACGCTGTCGGCGATCCGCGAACTGGGCTGCAAGGCCGGGCTCGTCGTCTGTCCCGGCACGCCGCCCGGCCACTTCGGCGAGGTCGATCTCGACCTCGCGCTGATCATGACCGTCAACCCCGGCTGGGGCGGGCAGCAGTTTCTGCGCAACCAGCTCGACAAGATCCGCCGCGTGCGGGCGATGCTGGGCGACGGCGTCCCGATCGAGGTCGACGGCGGCGTCAACGCGCAGACGGCGGCCGATTGCGCCGAGGCCGGCGCGACGTGGTTCGTGGCGGGCTCGGCGATCTTCAAGTCCGACGATCCCGCGGCGAAGTTCCGCGAGATCGCGTCCGCCGCCGGCTGCTAGGTCATCCCGCCCGCTGCGACCGGTGCTCGCGCCAGGTCTCGACGAGGATCGCCCAGCGCTCGTGGTCACACCAACGCCCGCCGATCTTCAGGTAGCGCGGCGAGAACCCCTCGCAGCTGAAGCCGCAGCGCCGCACGAGCTCGATCGACGCGCCGTTGCCGGGCTGGACGTTGGCCTCCAGACGGTGCAGCCTGAGCACCGTGAACGCGTCGCGCAGGACGAGCCGCAGGCCCGCGGTCATGTACCCCCCTCCCCGGCGAGCGCGGCGACGGCGGCGTAGCCGAGATAGCCGCTCTGCAGCCGCCCGCGGACGATCTCGTTGATGTTGAAGACGCCGGCCAGCGCACCGTCCTCGCGGCGACGCACGAGATATCCCTCGAAGCGCTCGGTGCCACAGCGGGCCACGTACGACGCGTACTTCTCCGAGTTGTCGGGCATCTGCATCCAGGGCCGGTGCAGCGCGCGGCCGGCCCGCATCGCCGAGACGAACTCCCGCTCGTCGGCGAGCGTCGGCGGCTGCAGGATCACGCGCGCGCTGCTCATCGCGACATCTTGCTACTGATCGCTGCAGGGCGCTCGTCAGGTACCTTGCGCAGCCTGCGCTCGATCGTCACAGTGCTGCTGCTCCTCGCCGGGCTGACGCTCGGGCTGCTGCCCGCTGCGGCACAGGCGGCTGGGCCCGGCGTGTCGCTGACCGTCAAAACGCAGCCGGAGATCCGGATCCCGGGCGACCGCTTCGCGGGCGGCATGACGATCCGCAGCCTCCTGTTGCAGCACAACGTCGTCCCAGAATCCGTGACGTTCATCAACGTCACGGACGAGGACAGCGGCCAGATCGTGCTCCGGAAGGGCGACTTCGGCGCGGTGATCGTCGACAACGGGACGGAGACGCGCTTTGTGGGCGGCGGCGAAAGGGTCCGTGCAACCCGCAGCGACGGCCCGATCCAGATCAGCGTCAACGGCGGCGACATCAAGGTCGAGGCGTCGGTGAGCCGCGACCGGATCGAGGCGGGGGAGACCGTCACCTTCAGCGTCAGCGTGCAGTTCAAGCCGCCGGGCGCACAGCTGCGGTACAACTGGGACTTCGGCGACGGCACGTTCAAGAACGGGCTCGCCTCCACGAGCATCTCGCACCGCTATGAGCTCCCCGGCGACCACCCGGCGCGCGTCACCGTGAGCGGGCTTGGCGGGTCGACCGGGCGCTGCGCGACCTCCTGCATCGGCACCGACGACGTCAACGTCACGGTCGGCGAGCCGCCGGAGCAGCCGCCCGCGCCGCCGGGCGGCGGCGGCACGGACCCCAACGGCACGGGCACCGGCAGCGGGACGGGCAGCGGCCAGGGCGGCACGGGCGGCACGGGCTCGGGCACGGGCACCGATCCCGACGGCACGTCGCAATCGCCGGCAGCAGCGACGCCCAAGCCGAAGCCCAAGCCCAAGCCCAGGCCCAAGCCGTTCGGCGTGACGATCTCCGGCGTGCTCATCAACGATCCTGGCACGACGCTCAACAAGCTCCCCCAGGGAAGCGCCGCCGGCGCGCCGAGCGGTCGGCGCCAGAGCGGTGACGACGACGGCGATTTCGGCATCGAGATCCCCCTCAGCGGGCTGCTCGCGATGGCCTTCATCTCACTCGGAGCGCTTCGCGAGCGTCGAGGCGTCAAACTGCGGCTCGCATGATGCTGTTCGCCATCTCAGCAATCGAGGAGATCCTCTTCGAGCTCGCAAACGCCCTACGGATCCCCGTGTTCGCGGCGGCGATCGCCGCGCTCGCGTTCCTGCTCGTCGATCTGGGCGCGTTCTTCGTCGAGCTCGTGCGCCGCGGCCGCAGCGATGGCGGCGAGCGCGTCGCGCAGGCGACGGCGAACGCTCGCACGGCGCTGGCCACGCGCGACCTGTCCGAGGCCGAGCGCGCGCTCATGCCGCTCGCCTCGAGCGGGCAGATGGCCGACACGCTCTCGACGCTCGTCGTCCAGCACGGCCAGCCGGGCGCCGACGACCGCCGCGCGAAGGCGCTCGCGGACTTCGACCTGCGCTCGCTGCGCAAGCTCGAGCGCAGCCGGATGCTCGTGCGCTTCGGTCCCGCGCTGGGCCTCATGGGCACGCTGATCCCGCTCTCGCCGGCGCTCGAGGGGCTTGCCGACGGCGACGTCCAGCAGCTCTCGGAGAACCTGCGCGCGGCGTTCAGCGTCACGGTCCTCGGCCTGCTGATCGGCGCCGTCGCGTTCGCGATCTCGCTCGTGCGCGACCGCCTGTACGCGCAGGACCTGTCTGATCTCGAGTACGTCGTGGCGTCGCTCGACCCGCCGGAGGAGCACGGTGAAGCCCGTCTCGCGTAGCCGCGTCACCCCTCGGGTGCAGCGGCGCGCCGACCGCGGTGGCGACCCGCTCGACGGGCTCGTGAACCTCTTCGACCTCGGCATCGTGCTCGCCGTAGCGTTCCTGCTGGCCGCGCTGCAGTCCGTCAACCTCACCGACCTGCTGACGCAGTCCAACGTCACGGTCCTGCGCACGGAGGCCAACAGCCAGACGCTGATCGTCAAGGAGGGCGACGAGATCAAGACCGTGCGCCTGAGCAAGAAGACCGTGACCGGCTCGGGCCGCCGCGTCGGCGAGGTGTTCCGGCTGGCGGACGGACGGCTCGTCTACGTCGAGGGCAAGGCCGTCACTACTCCCTAGATGGTTGATTCCGTTTGTCGGTCAGTGGTTGTACGCCGCGAGGTGGCGTCCGGGCTGACCGATCTGCTGGTTGTGCCAGAGGGCGGCGGCGAGGGCGAGGAGTCTGAGCGCGACGCGC
>Ga0136617_10002807_pt1 | contig 15517 bp, 12 predicted proteins | sample AntDrymUQ3222106_2_FD_129672 | JGI IMG/M metagenome (GOLD analysis project Ga0136617, IMG submission 129672) | Polar desert sand microbial communities from Dry Valleys, Antarctica - metaG UQ322 (21.06) | ecosystem: Environmental > Terrestrial > Soil > Desert | place: Antarctica: Dry Valley...
CGCCGCGATGCGCGACGCGATGGCCGCCCTCGGCGGCGATCCCAGCAACATCAACCCGCTCCAGCCCGTCGAGCTCGTGGTCGACCACTCCGTGCAGGTCGACGCGTTCGCGAGCAGCGACGCCTTCGGCATCAACCAGAAGCTGGACTACAGCCGGAACCTCGAGCGCTACGCGCTGCTGCGCTGGGCGCAGAAGGCGTTCGCCAACGTCGGGGTCGTGCCTCCGAACACCGGAATCGTGCATCAGGTGAACCTCGAGTTCCTGGCCCGCGTCGTCTTCGTCTCCCCGGAGTCGAAGGGGGCGGGGTTCTCCGCCATGCGCCGCGCGTATCCCGACACGCTGGTCGGCACGGACTCGCACACGCCGATGGTCAACGGCATCGGCGTCCTCGGCTGGGGCGTGGGGGGCATCGAGGCGGAGGCGGCGATGCTCGGCCAGGCGGTGTCGATGCTGATCCCGGACGTGATCGGCGTCCGCCTGTCCGGCGAGCTCCCGGACGGGGCGACCGCCACCGACCTCGTGCTGACGGTGACCGAGGTCCTGCGCAAGCACGGCGTGGTCGGCAAGTTCGTCGAGTTCTTCGGGCCCGGCGTCGCCAACCTGACCGTCGCCGACCGCGCGACCATCGGCAACATGTCGCCGGAGTACGGATCGACGTGCACCATCTTCCCCGTCGACCAGGGGACGCTCGACTACCTGCGCTTCAGCGGCCGCTCCCCCGAGCGGGTGACCATGGTCGAGGCGTACATGAAGGACCAGGGGCTCTTCCACAGCGCGGAGTCGCCGGAGCCCGACTTCGCGACGGTCCTGAAACTCGACCTCGGGACCATCGAGCCTTCCGTGGCCGGCCCGCGCCGACCGCAGGATCGCGTCCGCCTGCGCGACCTCAAGGAGTCCTTCCGCAAGGTCCTGCCGTCGCTGCTCCCTCCGCCCCCGGCGAGCACGCAGAAGGGAGCCGCCGAAGGCGACGGTCGCGGCCCGGGAGCGGTCGGGGTCTGGGGCGAAGGCGGACAGGAGTCGCCGGCAGCGCACGAGACGATGGCGCCCGCGCCCTCCGACGTGCTGAACCACGGATCCGTCGTCATCGCCGCCATCACCAGCTGCACGAACACGTCGAACCCATCGGTGATGCTGGCCGCGGGGCTGCTGGCGAAGAAGGCCGTCGAGCGCGGCCTGAAACGCAAGCCCTGGGTCAAGACATCGCTGGCGCCCGGGTCGAAGGTGGTGACGGATTACTACCGCGCATCGGGGCTGCAGCCGTTCCTGGATGCGCTGGGCTTCGACCTCGTCGGCTACGGCTGCACCACCTGCATCGGCAACTCCGGCCCCCTGCCGGGCGAGATCGCGGACGAGATCCAGCGCGAGAACCTCGTCGCCTGCGCCGCGCTCTCGGGCAACCGCAACTTCGAGGGTCGCATCAACTCGGACGTGCGCGCCAACTACCTGATGTCTCCGCCGCTGGTGGTGGCGTTCGCGCTCACCGGGCGCATCGACATCGACCTGGAAACGGAGCCGCTGGGCACCGGGAGCGACGGGAAGCCGGTCTTCCTGCGCGAGATCTGGCCGAAGCGGGCGGAGATCGAGGAGGTCCTGAACCGCTGCGTGCAGTCGGAAATGTTCCGCAAGAGCTACGCGGCGGTCTACGAAGGCGACGAGGCCTGGCGCGCGCTGAAGGTGCCCGAGGGCGATCGCTTCGCGTGGGATCCCGAATCGACCTACGTCCGCCGCCCCCCGTACTTCGACGGCATGCAGCGCCAGCCCCGCGAGCGCGTGGACGACATCGACGGCCTCCGCGTGATCGCGATCCTCGGAGACAGCGTCACCACCGACCACATCTCGCCCGCGGGCAGCATCAAGAAGGATTCACCCGCCGGGCAGTACCTGGTCGAGAAGGGCGTGGGCGCGGCCGACTTCAACTCCTACGGCGCGCGGCGCGGCAACCACGAGGTGATGGTCCGCGGCACCTTTGCCAACGGCCGGATCAAGAACCGCATGGCGGGCGGGCGGGAGGGCGGGTTCACGACCTACCTGCCCACCGGCGAAGTGACCACGCTGTACGACGCCGCGATGCGCTACCAGGCGTCGGGCATTCCCCTCGTCGTCCTCGCGGGCAAGGAATACGGGTCGGGATCGAGCCGCGACTGGGCGGCCAAGGGACCGATGCTCCAGGGCATCCGCGTGGTCATCGCGGAGAGCTACGAGCGCATCCATCGCTCCAACCTCGTCGGGATGGGGATCCTGCCCCTGCAATTCGTGGAGGGCGAGTCGGCGTCCACGCTCGGGCTGGACGGGACGGAGACCTTCGCCGTCGCCGGCGTGTCCGCCGCCATCGCTTCCGGCTTCGCGGACGGGCGCGACGTGCGCGTCACCGCCCGCGCCGCGAGCGGCAAGGAGAAGGCGTTCACGGCGACCATCCGCATCGACACGCCGCAGGAGATCCTCTACTACCGGCACGGTGGAATCCTTCCCTACGTGCTGCGCCAGCTGCTGCTCGGCCGCGAGAAGCTCGACGCGCCGCAGCCGATCGCGACGGCGCCGCCGCCGCCCGAGCCCGTGCGCGCCAAGGTCGAGGAGGGCTCGGCCGAGTCCTTCCCGGCCAGCGACGTGCCTTCGCACTGACCGCGGTGATCGGCCGGGCGCCCCTCCTCCGCCGGATCGGGGTGTCCTTTCGACGCAATCCTTTTCCTGCCTATTCGGTGATGCGGCGCGTGGCCCCCGTTTTCCACGACCGCCGTCACGACCTCTGGATCCTCTTCGACTTCGACAGCGTGAAGCGCGCCCTGCACGATCCGGAGACGTTCAGCTCCCGCGCCGCGCCGCCGGGCGACAAGCCGCTCGACTGGCTGATCTTCCAGGACCCGCCGCTGCACACGCGGTTGCGGGCGATCATCATGCGCACATTCACCCCCCGGGCCATCGCCGCCCTCGAGCCCCGGATCCGCGCGCTGTCCCGCGAGCTGCTGGACCCGTTGATCGCACACGGCTCCATGGATGTGGCCACGGACTTCGCCGTTCCCCTGCCTCTCATGGTCATCGCGGAGATGCTCGGTGTCCCCGCCGCGGATCGCGGGCCGCTGAAGCGCTGGAGCGAGGCGATCCTCGGCTTGAGCGAAGCGGTGGCGGGCGGGGAGACGGCCGCCCGGGCGGTGACGGCGTTCCGCGAGGCCAAGGAGGAGATGAGGCCGCACGTGCTGCGCTGGATCGAGGAGCGCCGCGCCGCGCCGCGGGACGATCTGATCACGCGCCTGGTGGAGGCGGAAGTGGACGGCGAGCGCCTGTCGGAAGAGGACATCCTGGGCTTCTTCCAGCTGCTCCTGCTCGCGGGGAGCGAGACCACGACCAACCTGATCGGCAGCGCGGTCCTGTGTCTCGCGGAAAATCCCGATCAGCTCGCGCGCCTGCGCGCCGATCCCGGGCTGGCTCCCTCCGCGATCGAAGAAGCTCTTCGTCATCGGCCTCCGGTGCTGGCGGTCTTCCGCCAGACCCGGCGCACGGTCGAGGTCGGGGGAAAGATGATCCCCGCCGGCAAGCTCGTGCTGGCCATGATCGGCTCCGCGAATCGCGATCCGCGGCAGTTTCCGAATCCGCGGCGGTTCGACATCGGCCGCGACCCGAATGCCCATGTCGCTTTCGGTCATGGCGTCCACTTCTGCATCGGGGCGCCCCTGGCCCGCCTCGAGGCGCGCGTCGGGCTCGCCGAGTTCCTGGTGCGGGTCCCCCGCTTCGTCCTCGATGGCGGCTGGGAGCCTCGCAAGGCTTTCCATGTCCATGGCCCATCGAAGCTTCCCATCCGCTTTACTTGATCTTTTAGTACAGATTCAACTAGACTCGAAGACGTGAGCTCGGACGCCATTACCGTCAACGACATCGCGGGACGCGAGTACCAGGCCGGGTTCGTCACCGACATCGAGTCGGAGGCGATCCCCGCGGGGCTCAGCGAAGACGTCGTCCGCCTGATCTCGTCCAAGAAGGCCGAGCCGGAATGGCTTCTCGAGTGGCGGCTCAAGGCCTATCGCCACTGGCTGACCATGACGGAGCCGACCTGGCCGAACGTCCACTACCCCGCCATCGACTACCAGTCGATCGTCTATTACTCGGCGCCCAAGCAGAAGAAGGATGGGCCGAAGAGCCTCGACGAGGTCGATCCGAAGCTGCTGGAAACCTACGAGAAGCTGGGCATCCCCCTGCGCGAGCGGGCGAAGCTGGCCGGGGTGGCGGTGGACGCCGTGTTCGACAGCGTCTCGGTGGCCACCACCTTCAAGGGCGAGCTGGAGAAGGTCGGCGTGATCTTCTGCTCCTTCTCGGAGGCGGTGCAGAAGCACCCGGAGCTGGTGAAGAAGTGGCTGGGCTCCGTAGTTCCCTACACCGACAACTACTTCGCGACCCTGAACTCCGCCGTCTTCTCCGACGGATCGTTCTGCTACATCCCGAAGGGCGTGCGCTGCCCGATGGAGCTGTCCACGTACTTCCGCATCAACGCCGCCAACACGGGGCAGTTCGAGCGCACGCTGATCGTGGCCGAGGAAGGCTCGTACGTGAGCTACCTCGAAGGCTGCACGGCGCCGATGCGGGACGAGAACCAGCTGCACGCCGCGGTCGTGGAGCTCGTCGCGATGGACGATGCGCAGATCAAGTACTCGACGGTGCAGAACTGGTATCCCGGCGACAAGGACGGCAAGGGCGGCATCTACAACTTCGTGACCAAGCGCGGCAAGTGCCAGGGGCGCAACGCCAAGATCTCGTGGACGCAGGTCGAGACCGGCTCCGCCATCACCTGGAAGTACCCGAGCTGCGTGCTGATCGGCGAGAACTCCGTCGGCGAGTTCTACTCGGTGGCGGTGACCAACAACCGCCAGCAGGCCGACACCGGCACCAAGATGATCCACATCGGCAAGAACACGCGCTCGACCATCGTGTCCAAGGGCATCTCCGCCGGCCACGGCCAGAACACCTACCGCGGGCTGGTGAAGATCGTGAAGGGCGCGGACAACGCTCGCAATTACTCGCAGTGCGATTCGCTGCTGCTGGGCGACAAGTGCGGCGCGCACACCTTCCCCTACATCGACGTGCAGAACTCGACGGCGATGATGGAGCACGAGGCCTCGACCTCCAAGATCGGCGAGGACCAGGTCTTCTACTTCCAGCAGCGCGGGATCTCCGCCGAGGACGCGGTCAACATGATCGTGAACGGCTTCTGCAAGGAAGTCTTCAAGGAGCTGCCGATGGAGTTCGCGGTCGAAGCGCAGAAGCTCCTCGGCGTGAGTCTCGAAGGCAGCGTCGGCTAGCCCCCCACGCGAGGATGGGGTTCTCGTCCCGCCAGGTGGAGACCGGGAGCGGCGTGAGCCGCGGGGCCGCCATCGCGGGCGCGGCGGCGTCCGTCCTCACCCTGGCCACGCTCGTCGCGGTGGCGCGGGTCCCGATCGAGGTCCCACACGGCAGTCTCGCCTGGACCCGCATCGTGCGCGGGCCGACCGCGGACGGCATCCTGTATCCGGGAGCAAGGGCGCTGATCGCGCTGCCCGACCTTCCGCGATCGCATGCGCGGGAGGTCGTTCTCGATGGCGTTTCGCTCGGAGGTCCGCCTGCGGTGCTGAGCGTGTCCGTCGACGGCGCCATCGCGGTCAAGGTGGCGGTCGACGGGCGGCGTCCGGCGACGGTGGCAATCCCCGCGGCGCGCCACCGCGGGCTCCGCCTCGACATCACCGCCGAACGTGGCGCCCCACCTGCGCGCTTGCGCGGCGTGACCGTCGGTGGAGCCTGGCCTCCGCCGGTCCTGCTGCTGGTCGTGGTGCTCCTCTGCGCTCTGGTGGCGGCGGGGGCGGCCACGGTCGAGACGCTCGATGCGCGCGCCTCGATCGGACTCGCGCTGGTGGCCGCCGGCTGCTCGCTGCTCCTGTTCACGGCCATGACCGGTGCGCTAGCCGCGGGATTGTCCGGCGTTTCGACCGGTGCCGCCGTCGTACTCATTGCCGCCGGAATCGCCGGCGCGGCGCGCCTGTCCCGAACGTCGAGGATTGCGCTCGCACGTGCGGGACTCCTCGTGGCCGCCGTGTCGTTCGGCGCCGGGGCGCGATGGATCTTCGCGCCGTCGGCCGGTTCCTGGGACATGGAGTACTGGCGGGCGTGGACGGCGAGCGCGATCGCGCGCGGCGTGACGGGCGCCTACGGGCCGCCCCTGGCGCCGGGCGCATTCATCCCGACGCTGCGCGGTGACGAGCCGCTGTGGATGGTGTCCCACGAAGGACGGCAATTCCCGATCGATTATCCACCGCTCGCGATTGCGGCCTGGCGCGCCGCCGCCAGCTGGATCGAGCCCACGGATGCATCGTCGTGGAACGTCGCGCTCAAGCTCCCCGCGCTGGCCGGCGACCTGCTCGCGGTCGCGATCCTCGTCTGGTGGTGGCCGGGCGGGCGATCAGGCGCGGGCGCGGCGGCGCTCTACTGGGCAATTCCTCCATCGTGGCTCTCGAGCGCGACCCTTGGTTATCTCGACGGGGCGTACGCGCCGTTCGTCCTCGCGGCCGCGGTTGCGTCCGCATCCGGCCGCGCCGGCCTGGCCGGTGGGGCTCTCGCGGTGGCCGCGCTCATCAAACCGACTGCGCTCGTGGCCGCGCCCGCGATCGCGGTCGCGCTCCTCGCGCCCAGGCGGATCGTCTCCGCCGCCGCCGCCGGCCTGGGCGTCGTCGCCGTCGCTCTCCTGCCGCTGGCGGTCGCGGGAACGCTCGGCACGGCGATCGCCCACATCGTTCCCATCCTCTACCAGGAGCGGCTCTCCGGCGGCTACGCAAACGTCTGGTGGCTGCTCGGCGCCGCGGTATCCGGCGAGACCGCCCCGGTCCCCTATGTGCGCATCGACTCCGTGCTCGTGCCCGTGCGCGCCCTCGGGGTGGCCGCGTTCGCGGCCGCCGCCACCTTGATCTGCCTCGCGCTCGCGCGAACGCGAGGAACAACGGAGACCGTCGCCGCGTCGGCGGCGCTTTTTGCGGCCTACGGCGTCCTCGCCGTCGGCGTGCACGTCAATCATCCGCATCCGATGGTCCTTCTTTTCGTGGCCGCGGGAATGGCGGCCTGGCGATGGCCAGCCGTGGCGTTGATCGCGGGTTACGCCGTGAACATCCTCCTGCTCGAGCAGCTCGGGCGCATCGCCGGTCCACGCTACGGGCCGCTCGATGGCGCGAGCGATGGGATGGGGACCATCCGGAGCGGCCTCGGATTCGACTTGACGGTGCCTCTGGCCATGGTCCACCTCGTCGCCCTGACCGCGCTGCTTCTACGGCCGGCAAGGATGCAAGTCGTTGAGCACGCTCGGACTGATCAAACTTGACGAAATGGTCAAGTATCGCCTAGAGTGGAAGCGATGCTCCAGATCAAGAACCTCCACGCCAGCGCCAACGGCGTCGACATCCTTCGCGGGCTGAGCCTCTCCGTGAAGCCGGGCGAGGTCCACGCGATCATGGGCCCCAACGGATCGGGCAAGAGCACGCTCGCCCACGTGTTGGCAGGGCGGCCCGGCTATGTGGCCACGCAGGGGACCGTCCTCTACAAGGGGAAGGACCTCCTGTCGTTGAGCCCCGAAGAGCGCGCTCGCGAGGGCGTGTTCCTTGCCTTCCAGTACCCGGTCGAAATCGCGGGCGTGAGCAACGTCTACTTCCTGAAGGCGGCCCTCAATTCCATCCGCAAGCATCGCGGTCAGCCCGAGCTCGATGCCATGGACTTCCTGGCCCTCGTCAAGGAGAAGTCGAAGGTCGTGGACATCGACGACGCGCTGGTGAAGCGGCCGGTCAACGAGGGGTTCTCCGGCGGCGAGAAGAAGCGCAACGAGATCTTCCAGATGGCGATCCTCGATCCCGCCCTCGCCATACTCGACGAGACCGACTCCGGGCTGGACATCGACGCCTTGCGCACCGTGGCCGCCGGCGTCAATCAGCTGCGCAGCCCGCAGCGCGCCATGGTGCTCGTCACACACTACCAGCGGCTCTTGAACTACATCGTCCCCGACCACGTTCACGTCCTTCTCGACGGCCGCATCGTGAAGTCCGGCGGCAAGGAGCTCGCGGTCGAGCTCGAATCGCGCGGCTACGAGTGGCTGGAGGGGCCGGTCGCGGCGCGATGACGCAAACCGCCGAGCAGCTCACCGCGGCTCCGGTTCGCGACTTCGGATGGCCCGATTTCGTGGCCGCGCGACCCGCACGCGAAGCGCGCTGGCTGATCGACCTCCGCCGAAGCGGGATGACGCGCTTCGTCGAGATGGGAGGCCTGCCCAGCGTCCGGGACGAGGAATGGCGGCAGACGCCCGTGGGCCCCATCGCGCGCACGGCGTTCCAGCGGCCGGCGGAGGAAGGGACCGTCCGCCCCGAGGCGCTCACTCCCTTCACCTTCGGGCATGCCTTCGACGGCCATTCCATCGTCCTCGTCAACGGCCGCTACGCGCCGTCCCTGTCGTCCCTGGGCGCGCAGGATGGCGTCCGCATCCAGAGCCTGGCCCGGCTGGTCGATCGCGAGCCCGCGCTCGTCGAGAACCGCCTCGGTCAGATCCTCGGCGCCGGCAACGCGTTCGCGGCTCTCAACAGCGCGTTCATCGAAGACGGCGCGGTGATCATCGTCCCGCCGGGAGTGGTGTTGTCCGAGCCGATCCACGTCGTGCATCACACGACGGCGAGCGCCGGCGCCACCGTCTCGCACCCGAGGCTCCTGATCGTGGCCGGCCGAAACAGCCAGGCTACGGTGGTCGAGAGCTTCGGCGGGCCCGACGGCCTCGTTTATCTGACCAACGCGGTCGCCGAGGTCGTCCTCGAGGACGGCGCCATCCTCGACCACTACAAGGTGCAGCGTGAAGGCACGGCGTCCTTCCACATGGCGACGGTTGCCGTACGCCAGGGACGGGACACCCACTTCTCGTCCCATTCCATCGCCCTCGGCGCGGCCATCGCGCGCCAGGAGGTCGACCAGGTGTTCACGGGGCAAGGGGGCGAATGCACGCTGGGCGGTCTGTTCCTCGCCACGGGCACGCAGCTCACGGACACCCACACCCGCATAGACCACGCGGTGCCCCATTGCTCGAGCCGGCAGCTCTACAAGGGGATCATGGACGGACAGGCCCGGGGCGTGTTCGTCGGCCGGGTGGTGGTGGCGAAGGACGCGCAGAAGACCGACGCGCAGCAGACCAACAAGAACCTGCTCCTGTCGCGCAACGCCCTCGTGCACAGCGTCCCGCAGCTGGAGATCCTGGCCGACGACGTCAAGTGCAAGCACGGCTCCACGACCGGCCAGCTCGACGCCACAGCACTTTTCTACCTGCGGTCCCGCGGCATCGGCGAGGACGCCGCGCGCAGCCTGCTCGTGTACGCCTTTGCCAGCGACGTGATCGCCCGCATCAAGGTCGAGGCCTTGCGCAGCGGGCTGGGACGTTTCCTTCGCGAGCGGCTGCCCAGCGCCGCCGACATCGAGGAGGCGCTGGTTTGAGCACCCGGACCGAGCCGGTGAGCGGGGTGGCCGCGGTGCCGCTCGATCTGCGCAGCGTGCGCGCCGACTTCCCCATCCTCAACCGGCTGGTGCACGACCGGCCCCTGGTCTACCTCGACAACGCCGCCAGCAGCCAGAAGCCGCAGGCCGTGATCGACGCCGAGCGCGCGGTGTACGAGAGCTATTACGCAAACATCCATCGCGGCGTGCACCAGCTGTCGATGCAGTCGACGGACGCCTACGAGGCGGCGCGGGCGAAGGTCAAGCGCTTCATCGGCGCGGCGTCGACGCGCGAGGTCATCTTCACGCGCGGTACCACCGAAGGCATCAACCTCGTGGCGTCGAGCTACGGGCGCCGGCACGTGGCGGCGGGCGACGAGGTCCTGATCACCGGGCTCGAGCACCACTCGAACATCGTGCCCTGGCAGATGTTGTGTGACGAGAAGGGCGCGTCACTGAAGGTTGCGCCGATCGGGGAGGACGGCGCGGTCTCGATGGACGAGTTCGAGCGCCTGCTGGGGCCGAAGACCCGCATCGTCGCCGTGTCGCACGTCTCGAACGCGCTCGGCAGCATCAACCCCGTGCGGCGGATGACCGAGCTGGCGCATGCCGCGGGCGCCGTGGTCGTGATCGACGGCGCCCAGGCCGTGCCGCACATGAAGATCGACGTCGCCGCCCTGGGCTGCGATTTCTACGCGTTCTCCTCGCACAAGCTGTACGGCCCGACCGGCGTCGGCGTCTTGTACGGCCGCCAGGCCCTGCTGGAGGAGATGCCCCCCTACCAGGGCGGTGGGGACATGATCCTCTCCGTCACCTTCGAGAAGACCACCTACAACGAGCTGCCCTACAAGTTCGAGGCCGGCACGCCGAACATCGCGGGCGGCATCGCCTTTGGAGCGGCGCTCGATTACGTCTCCGGCATCGGCCTCGAGCGGATCGCCGCCCATGAGCACGACCTGCTCGTCTACGCGACCGAGCGGCTGTCCGCGGTTCCCGGCCTGCGTCTGGTGGGCACGGCGAGCGAGAAGGCGGCGGTGCTCTCGTTCGTGCTCGAGGGCATCCATCCCCACGACATCGGCACGGTCCTGGACTACGAGGGCGTGGCCATCCGCACCGGGCATCACTGCGCGCAGCCGGTGATGGACCGCTTCTGCATTCCCGCCACCGCCCGCGCTTCGTTCGCCGTCTACAACACGCGCGAAGAGGTGGACGTCCTCGTGGACGGCCTCGCGCGCGTGCGGGAGCTCTTCGCATGAGCTCGTCGCTTCGCGAGCTTTACCAGGAGGTCATCCTCGACCACAGCAAGAAGCCGCGGAACTTCGGCTCGCTGCCCGAGGCTACGCGTCAGGCCGACGGCTACAACCCGCTGTGCGGGGACCGGGCGACGGTGTTCGTGCGTCTCGACGGCGACACGGTCGCGGACGTGAAGTTCCAGGGCGCCGGCTGCTCGATCTCGACCGCATCGGCGTCGATGATGACGGAGTCGATCAAGGGCAGGAGCCGGGCGGAAGCGGAAGCGCTGTTCGAGCGCTTCCACAAGCTCGTCACCCGGGACTCGGCCGCGGCGGAGCAGGCCGTCGATCCCGCCCTCGGCAAGCTCGCGGTGTTCTCGGGCGTGTGGGAGTTCCCCGTCCGCGTGAAGTGCGCGTCCCTCGCGTGGCACACCCTGAAGGCAGCTCTCGACGGAGACGACCGTCCGGTCTCCACCGAGGTCTCGGAATCCAGCAGCGGCGACGCGGGAGGCCATGCGAGATGATGAGGGAAGAGACGGTTCTCCTGCGGGATGTCGAAGTGACGGCGATTCCCTATGGCGATCGCATCACGCTCACCAGCGGCAGCCCGGTGATCATCAGCCAGGCGCTCGGCGGGTCGTACACGCTCGTGACCATGCAGGGGTACATGGTCCGCCTCGACGGAGCCGATGCCGACGCCATCGGCAAGGAAGCGCAGGCCGGCCCGTCCGCGGAAGACGCGAAGACCAAGACCGTCGACCAGATGGTGTGGGACCAGCTCCGCACCTGCTACGACCCCGAGATCCCGGTGAACATCGTGGAGCTGGGGCTCGTCCACTCCGCGGAGGCGAAGCCGATGGGCGACGACGGCGGACAGCGGATCGAGGTGCGCTTCACCCTCACCGCCCCGGGCTGCGGCATGGGCGACGTGCTGAAGGACGACATCCAGCGCAAGCTGCTGACCATCCCCGGGGTCCGGGAAGCCGACGTGCAGGTCCAGCTGGACCCCCCGTGGGACCAGACCAAGATGTCGGACGCCGCCCGTCTGCAGTTGGGGCTGATGTGATGACGAGCAACCGCAGCGCCGAGCGACGAATTCACTTCGGCGTGAGGCGCGGGGGGTCTGGGGGGTGCGGCGGCCGGGCGAGCTATGGCCCGGCACAAGCAGCACCCCCCGGCTCGATGACACTGGGGTTGATGTAGATGAAGCTCTCCTCGCAGGAGGAATACGGGCTGCGGTGTTTGCTCCGGCTGGGACGCGGGCCCGAGGGCAGCAGCCTGACCATCGCCCAGCTGAGCTGCCAGGAGGGTATCTCCACGCCGAACGTCGCCAAGATGATGCGCGTGCTGCGACGCGCCCGCCTGGTCACCAGCACCCGCGGCAAGGACGGCGGTTATTGCCTCGCCCGCCCCGCGGAGCAGATCCGTGTCAGCGAGGTGCTGGCCGCGCTGGGCGGGCGGCTCTTCGACGCCGGCTTCTGCGACACGCACGCGGGCAGCACCGGCCTGTGCGCGCACATGGGCGACTGCTCCATCCGCTCGGTGTGGCGGATGCTGCAGGACGCCATCGACGGCGTGCTCGGGCGCATGACGCTGAAGGACCTGCTGCGCAACGAGCGCGACATGCGGGAATGGTCGGCGCCGCCGGGAGTGAAGCTGCCGATGTTCCCCGCCAACCGCGGCTGAACCCGCCGATCGTTATCCCCGGCGGGGGCGGCGCCCAGGCCTGGAGCGTGGCGGAAGTCCTTCGATGCCGGGCGAAGGCGGCGGCACCAGCGGACGGTCGGGAAACCAGTCGTCGGTGAAGATCTCGATCCCGTTCTTCACCGTGCCCACGATCGGGAGCGCGTCGAGGGCGGTGTGCGCGAGCCCGCCGAACAGACCCTTGCGCTTCACGTTGTGCGCGAGGTAGGCGACCGCCACCACCGTTCCGATGATGGGCACCGACTTACCGATGCGCCGCGCCAGCTTCCGGCCGGCCCAGCTCCCGACCCTGTTTCCCGTGGCCATGATCCGAACGTAGCACGCAAAAAGGCCTCGGGGGGGCGCCGGGCGCGCCCCCCGCATTGCCTGCCGCCTACTTGCGACGCCGGTAGCGGATCTCCATCTGCTTCACGTTCTTGCCCTTCGGGTCGGGGCCCCACATCTCGAAGACATGATGGTCGGGATCCATGATCGTCGTGGTCATCTTGATCGAGTCCTTCTTGCCGGTCATGAAGTTGTCCATGGTGGCCATCGACGTCATGACCTTGCCCGCGGAGTCCCACGTGCCTTCGCTGACCATGACCGCCGTGCTCATGTTGTCCTGCCACGTGCCCATGTACTTCTTCTTGAAGTTGTCGTAGCCCATGTAGCCGAGCCCTTCGAACGGCATGCCCATCATCTCGCTCGTGAACTTCTGCTCCACCCAGCGACCGCCCAGCACCATGCGGTGCTCGCTCACGCCCTTGGACTTCGTCGGCGGCTGGTCCGCGTCCATCCACGACGTCACTTCGGCGTCCCAGGTCCCGACCATGCCCGCCAGCGACTTGTGGCCCTCAGCCGGGGTCGCGAACTTCATCCAGGCGTCCATCATTGCCTTCTGCTCGGCGGACATCGGCTTGTCCCCCGGCTTCATCCCGTCCTGGGCCGTCGAGATCCCGGCTACCAGCAGCACCGCGCACGCGGCGAACGTCACCTGACGCAATTTCATCGGTCCTCCTTCAAAGAGAGCGGATAAAGATCCTATAACGGGTTGGGCGACCGGTTCCGGTGTGGTACCTTGGTCCGATCTCCCCGTGGCCCCGGGCACTCCCGGGCGCCCCTCGCTCCCGGCCGTCCCTGAGCGGGCATTTGGGGGCAGGGGGTACGGAACGACCCCCTTTTGGAGGCAGGATTTGCAAGTCAGTCCGCAGGAGGAACAGCGCTTGGCGCTGTTCGTCGATTTCGAGAACATCGCCATCGGCGTCCGCGACGCCCATTACCGCAAGTTCGACGTCAACCTCGTGCTGGAGCGGCTGCTGGACAAAGGCAAGCTCCTGGTCAAGAAGGCCTACGCCGACTGGAGCCGCTACTCGGATTACAAGCGCAGCTTCCACGAGGCGGCCATCGAGCTGATCGAGGTCCCCCAGAAGTCCGTGGGCGGCAAGAACTCCGCGGACATCCGGCTGGTCGTCGACGCGATGGACATGTCCTTCCAGAAAGAGCACATCAACTGCTTCGTGATCGCGTCCGGCGACTCCGACTTCTCGCCGCTGGTCTCGAAGCTGAAAGAGAACAACAAGTACGTGATCGGCCTGGGGGTCAAGAACTCGACCTCCGACCTCCTGCTCGAGAACTGCGACGAGTTCATCTTCTATGAAGACCTCGTGCGCGGCCAGCAGCGGCCGATGCCGCAGATCGGCAACGTGCCGGAGAAGGTGGCCGAGGTCTTCTCGCTGCTGGTGGACTCGATTCTCGCCCTGCAGCGCGAGAACAAGGAGATCCTCTGGGGCTCCATGGTCAAGGAGACCATGAAGCGGAAGAAGCCTTCGTTCAACGAGACCTACTACGGCTTCCGCACCTTCAGCCACCTGCTCGAGGACGCGCAGCGCCGCGGCATCGTCGAGCTGCGCCGCGACCAGAAGTCGGGCAGCTACGTGGTCGAGGACCTCGGGTCCGCCGGCATCGGGACGGCCCGTCCGGAACAGGCGGCCGGCCCCGTCGGCGTGCCTTCGCCGGCGTCGTCTGGTCGTAACGGCGAGGCCAGCCACCGCGGTGAGGGCGGCCGTAGTGAATCCAGCCGTGGCGAGGCCAGCCGCTCCGAGGCGCCGCGCGCGGCGGAGGCGCCGAAGGAAGCCGAAGTCGCCGCCAGCCCCCTCGGCGTCGAAGCCGCTGCGGGGGAAGGCGCGACCGGAGCCGTCCGCGCACCGCGCCGCCGGCGCAGCCGCGCGCGGCGTCCCCGATCGGGGTCGCCTCTCGCCGCGGGCGCTACCCCGGAGTCGGGGACGAGCGCGGAGGGCGGGGACGATGCCCACAGCGCCGACGAATCTGGTGCCGCGGATCACGGCGACAATCGCGACGACCACGCCGCCGATGCCCCTCATCGCGATGCCTACGCCGCACCCGAGCAGGACCGCGAGCGGGCGGCGGCGCCGCCGCCGGCCGAGAAACCGGCCGCCCCGGGTCCTTCCCCGGCGCGCGATGAGGACACCGGTCCGTTCTCGTTCTTCTCATGGATGCGGCGGGAGCCAGACGCGAAGAAGTAGCCGGCCCGCCTTATGGGCGCCTCTCCTTCGCGCTCCAGCGTGAGCCGCAGGAGAGGCGATCCGAGCAGCATGAACAGCCACATCCCCGGGTCCGGCGTCGCGGTGTTCGTTCGCTGGACGGTCAGCGAGCGACCCCGTCGGCTAGTCCATGGTCAACGGCGGGCGGGAGCTGGTAGCGCTACCGGGAATCGAACCCGGGTCTGATGGCTGAGAACCATCCGTCCTAACCCCTAGACGATAGCGCCGTCCGACCAGTATAGAAAAGGGTCCGAGTCCCGTCAACGAAGAGACCCCGGTGAGCGCCATCACGCCGCCGGGCCGCATGTGAGGGCGGTCGCCCGCGCATCCGCGCCGCCGGGCCATGCTGAACCCTTCGCAAAGGAGGCTCGACCCCATGAGCAAGCTCAAACGTTTCCGCGCCGTCGCCGTCATCGCCCTCGCTCTCCGCCTCGTCGCATGTGGCGGGAATCCCAACGGGCCGTCGAACGGTGGCGTGACTCTCGAAGGCTCCCTCGTGAGCGGTACGTTCGGCGCGGCTTCGTCTCGCGCCGCGGTTGCCGCGGTGCTGACCGTCTGGGTGGCGGAGAACACGGCCA
>Ga0136617_10002808_pt1 | contig 15515 bp, 17 predicted proteins | sample AntDrymUQ3222106_2_FD_129672 | JGI IMG/M metagenome (GOLD analysis project Ga0136617, IMG submission 129672) | Polar desert sand microbial communities from Dry Valleys, Antarctica - metaG UQ322 (21.06) | ecosystem: Environmental > Terrestrial > Soil > Desert | place: Antarctica: Dry Valley...
AGGAGATCCGCGAAATCTGGCCGGCCGGCGAGAACCGGGGTGCCTCGTCCAGCACGACGAGCAGGGGCTGATCGGCCGCCATCCGCAGGGTGAAGCGAAGCGCCGCCTCCCAATCTGGGAAGCCACCACCGATGAGGTCTGCGACATCCTCGCCGAGCTGGTCACGCAACGACATGGCGTAGCGGTCGACCTGCCGCCGCTCGCTGTCCTGCCGGGTCCCCGTGAAGTAGACGTGCCGCTTCCCGGCGGCGAAGTGGGTCAGCAGGAAGGTCTTGCCCACCCGTCGGCGACCCCACAGCACGACGAGTTGAGGCTCGGCTCGTTGGGCAGCCTCCCAAGCTTGCTGCAGGTCGCGGAGCTCCCGAGTGCGACCAATCAGGTCCGCCAACTTGATCCTCCACATCACAAGCTGTTCGTAGTACAAACTATTTGTACCATGCTCGTGGTACTCGCGGGATCGTCGCGGCGCAGGACCGACAGCACGTCACGCACCCCCAGGGTGCCGCAGGCCGCGGTGGTGACCTCGGCGCACAGCGAGCACCCCAGATCTGTCACCCACACCCGTCCCATGATCCACAGGACACGCATGATCCACAACGCCGGCGATCAGAACTTGTCTTCGAGCCGAGGATTCAGGCTGGAGGCGAAGGCAGCACATCGTAGGTGTAGATGTTCGTCACGTCGAGCATCTCGGCCGGCGTGGTCGTGCGCCGCGTGACCAGGGAGATGATCTGGTCGTTCAGCCGGTGGCCGAGGGGATTGTCCGGGGAGTCGTCGGGAACGTAGGTCCGGCCGTGCTTTGCCATCCAGGCCTCCCAGATCCGGTCGACGTTGCAGTGGTTGAGGTAGAAGACCGGGTCGTTGGGCGAGGTTCCCGGACCCATGTCCCCTCCGATCCACACGTGCACCCGATTGTGGAGCTCCGAGCCGCTGCCGGCGCTGAAAGGTATCCAGCCCTCAAGACGGTTGCGGATTCCCTCCCGGCAACGGACGTCCCAGTCCGGAATGTCGTAATCGGTCTGGGACTTGAGCACATCCGACACCTGCTGGCTGATCGGAAGGCCGAGGGTTGAGGTCGGCCTCTGCAGCCGGCGCACCAAACCCCTGGCGCCCGCCAACGGAACGGACAGCTCGCCTGAGATCGGGTCCTCGAAGAAGAAAACCCTGAAGCCATCTTCAGGATGTTCCGGATCGAACCTGAAAGGGCCGTTCTCGACCGGGCTGCCGGCCCCTCCGATCCCCGTGGCCTGCCACAGGGCAAGACCCGGTTGCTCTCCGACCGGTTGGTGGTCGCCGTCGGCGGCCCAGTCCCAGTACGGGAGGCCGAAAGCCTTGTCCTAGAGCACCCGCTGCAGGTGCTGCTCCAACAGCAGGAGCATGAAGCGGTGCCACGGCAGGAACACCGACCCGCGGTGGGCGGCGTTGCGGGCAGCGGGGTTCAGTTCGGGCTCTTCCGGGGTCAGGATGTTCATGGCGACGTAGTGCCAGATCACGAACTGGTCGTAGGCGCTGACCGGAAGATCCGTACCGGGCAGACCCATAGCGTTCGTGGTCACGCCGGCCGAGAAGTCTCGCTTCAGCAGGTTAATTCCACGGCAGAACTTCTCGAGGCTGGGAGGATCGGTGAGTACGTTGCGCCTTACCCTGGCCACCGGCTCAGCCCTCCCCGTGGTCGTGATCGTGGCCGCCGTGATCGTGGCCGCCGGAGTCGATGGTTCCCAGGTCGATCGACAGGTCGATGATGCGCTTGACCAATCCAATCATCGACGGGAACTCCTGATTAGGAATGGCGTGGTAGTGAACCGAACCATTGTTGTCGATGTTGAGGTGGCCGGTTACGGGCTGGCCGTCGATCGCAATTTCATAGGTGGTCACCACCTTGATCCGGTGGCCCTTATAGGTTTCCTCGCGCACCGAGGGTTCCTGTGCGTGCGAGTGCTGGAGCACATGAAGGACGTCGCTGTGCTCTTCCAGGGCGACTGCCATCTCAGCAGGAGTTGCAGCCTTTTCGAGGTCCTCGAGTTCCATGCCACCCCTCACGATCGTCTGATGGCAGCAGTCTAGGAGGGTCGGTCCCGCTGGAAAAGGGCCGGGCAGGGTCGGGCCACCGTGTCCAACCTGTCGCGCACCGAGGAGAGGACACGTGGGCGCAGCGCACCTCGAGGGCGAACGCACCCTCGCCGGGAGCGAGTCGGCGTACTGGCAGACGTGGCTCCCCGAGGGCGACGCCCGCGCCGTGGTCGTGATCGTGCACGGCCTCGGGGAGCACGGCGGCCGCTACGACCACGTCGGGCGACGGCTGGCCGGTACCGGGTTCGCGGCCTACGCCGCCGACCACCGCGGGCACGGCCGCAGCAGCGGGCGCCGCGCGAACATCGGACGGATGGCAGCGGTGGTCGGCGATCTCGCCGGCTTCGTGCGCTTCGCCGCCGAGCGCTGCCCCGGGGTGCGAGTCTTCATGCTCGGGCACTCGCTCGGCGGGCTGATCGCGCTGCAGTACGCCACCCGCGATGTACCCGAGCTGGCCGGCCTGGTGCTCACCGGCCCCCTCGTGCAGGTCGAGAGCGGCTCGCCGGTGCTCGAGAGCATGGCGTCGGTGCTCTCCGCGCTGGTCCCGAACCTGGGCGTGCTGGCGGTGCCGCCGGATGCGGTGAGCCGGGACCCCGCCGTGGTGGCCGCGTACCGCGCCGATCCGCTGGTGCACCACGGCAAGGTCCCCGCGCGCACCGGAGCGGAGATCCTTGCCACCACCCACGCACTACCGGCCCGGCTGCCGCGGCTGCGGATCCCGCTGCTGCTGCTGCACGGCACCTGCGACCGGCTCGCACCAGCCGCAGGCTCGCAGCTCGTGCGCGACGGGGTGGCGTCCCCGGACCGGACGCTGCGACTGTGCGACGGCCTCTGGCACGAGGTGATGAACGAGCCGGAGCGCGACGAGATCCTCGACGAGATCGTCGGATGGATCGCCCACCGGACCGGCTGAACAGGGCGAGCCGGGGTGTGTGGGCCTGATCAGGCACGTGCGCGTGGCAGGCAGCACTTCTTGTACTTCAGCCTTGAGCCACACCAGCAAACCTCGTTGCGGCCAGGCGGCTACGTGCTCATGCCGTGCCGGTGGAGTAGCAGGCCCGCGGGATGAGTACTCATCCCGCAGAAGTTGAGTAACGATTACTCCTTCGCTCGGATCCGGTTTCGCGTGGAATTTCCCCAGGACGCCACAGGGGCGCCCGACGACACCAGAAGGACATCCGATGATTGCCAAGACCGCCGCCGCTCTCACCGCTGCCCTCGCGACCGGCCTGCTCACCTTCGCCGCCCCCGCCAGCGCCGGTATCGACGACTTCACCGCGCCCAACTCCCCTACCTCCGTCAAGCACCTCGGTGTCGGCAAGGCCGAGATCAAGGACGCCGACGGGCTGAAGCTCATCACCCACTTTGGTGACGCCAATCAGTCGTACACCACCGGCTTCCTAGGTTCGCCGACCACCCAGGTGATCTTCCAACACTACCCGATCGAGGGCCAGAAGGCCGTCGTCACGGACGCCAAGGGCTACAAGCACACCTTCTACTTCCAGGCCAACGGCTGAGCCCAGACCGGACATGGCCCAGGCACCAGAAGAAAGGAGGCTTGCGGCGCCTGAGCTGCGACCACGAACACCGGGGTGGTTGTGGGCTGAAACCAGCCCACAACCACCCCGGTGTGTTGTATTTGTGTCCGACGTTCGCTGTGCCGGACCACCCGTCATAGTACCTGCCCTACCGCAGCATCCGCGGAGGAGGGCGGCCGGGTCCCCGCGGGGCACAGAAGTCGGAGCACGGGTATTGGCCGATGGAATCCCTTCAACACCACATCTCCGATCGGTTCAAGGTCGAAACCGCCCTCAATAGCTGCGTGTACCCGCTGGGTGATCAGGATCTGGCCGGGTCCGGCTTCTCCGCAGACTCGGGCGGCAAGGTTGACCACCGTCCCCAACGGCGTGTACTCGAAGCGACCTTCGAAGCCGTACATCCCTAATGTCGCGTACCCGGAGGCAATGCCGATACCCAGATCCACGTCGTGTCCGAGCTTGCGCCAGCCAGCGACGACAGGACGCATCGCCGTGCTGGCCTGTAACGCCATCTGTACGGCCTTGCGCTCGGGGTCCGGACAGGGCAGCGGATCGTTGAAGTACACCATCACACTGTCGCCGCCGAAGTAGCCGACGGTGGCCTCGAATTCTCGCACCACCGATCCGACCGTGTCGTGGAACTGGCCGAGGAGATCGATCAACTCTTCGGGTTCGGTGTTTCCGGAGAACGCGGTGAACCCTCGGAGATCGAAAAAACAGACCGCGATGAACCGGCGATGCGCCCGTAAGAAGGTCTCGTCTCCTGAGGACAGGAGGAGATCGGCGACCTGTGCGGAACAGAAACGCCGCAGGCTGCCGAGTCTGCCGATCTCCTCGACCTGGTCCTGGACCCGCTGCTCCAGGGTCCGGTTCAGTTCGGCCCGTTCCTGACTCTGCGCGACAATCGTGTCGTGGTATCGCTTGATGCGCACCAGCGATCTCACCCGGGCGAGAAGTTCGCCGCGGTCGAAGGTTTTACGCAGGAAGTCGTCGGCTCCAGCCTCCAGCGCTGACAACTTCTCCTCCGGCCCTTCGGCAGAGATGATCACGATAGGAAGCGCGCGGGTAGCCGGCACGGCCCGCAGCGCCCGGCACACCTCGTACCCATCCATCTCCGGCATGCGTAGATCCATCAACACGATGTCGAAGGGCCCCGCCAGGCACAGTTCGATGCCTTCCCGGCCGCGCGACGCCACCGTGACTCTGTGCCCCTCGCTTTCCAGGATGTGGGCAAGGACACGGCGTGAGACGGCGTCGTCGTCCACGACCAGGACCTTGGCCGGGGCGTGGCTGTTCATCCGATCAGGACCGCTCAGCGCGACTCACCTCCCACAAACCGGTGCAGCACCTCTTGCAGTGCCTGGCGAGCACAGACAGCTTCAGCCTCGATCTGGTCAACGAGCACCTGCGCATGATCTGAGGGGCCGGACCTGACCGAATGTTCCAGAGCACTGCACAACTCGGACAGGCCGACCGCACCGAACATGGCAGCGTTGGCTTTGAGGGTGTGTGCGGCGAGGCCAACGTCCGTCGCGGAGCCGTCGGCCACTCCTTTACCCATTGCTGCGACTCGAGCCGCGATGTCGTCCAGGAACTCTGCGAGCAACTCAGGCAGCAGGACGTCGCCGCCATCGCCGAGGGTTTCCAGTAGGCGGGGGATCGCGTCCGGATCAAGACGCCGGTGGTCAGCGTCCAGGTCAGGGGCAGGTGGTCCGGTCTGCGTCGCGGCCGGGGTAGCTGGGCGCTGGGGCCGGTGCAGCACCGCCGCCAGCTCATCAGGCTGAACCGGCTTGTGCAGGTAGTCGTCCATCCCCGCCCCCAGGCACGCCTCACGGTCCCCCACCATGACGTTCGCCGTCATCGCGACGATCCGAGGCCGCCCGATCCAGCGGCGGCGGATCTCCCGAGTCGCTGCGAGCCCGTCCATCTCCGGCATCTGCACATCCATGAGGACCACGTCGTAGGACTGCCGCTGCAGCGCCGCCACGGCCTCTGACCCGTTTGCGGCCACGTCCGCGGAATAACCGAACTTGGCCAGCATCATCAACATCAGCTTCTGGTTGATGGCGTTGTCCTCGGCCACCAGCAGTCGCAACGGAAACCGAGCCGCCATACCCGAGTCGAAGATGCTGCCGGAACTCACCGTCACCGGCCGAAGCTGATTGGCCATCACCGCAGTGAGCGCGCCGTAGAGCTGCGACTGCCGGACCGGCTTGGTGAGCACGGCATCGAAGCTCCCCTCCACTGCCTGCTCGGGACCGACGCCCACCGAGCTGAGCAGTATGAGCCGCAGCTCACTGCGTGTATCCACCGACCGGAGTCGCTTCGCGAGCGCGACCCCGTCCAGATCCGGCATGATGAAGTCGATCAACTCCAGATCGAACCGCTCCCCCTCCTCGACCCAGCGCAGGGCCTCCTGCGGAGAGCGCGTCGCGTACGGGATCATGCCCCACCTCGACATGAGCAGGCGCAGGATGCGCAGGTTGGTGGAGTTGTCGTCCACGATCAGCACGCGCAACCCGGCCAGCGGCCCCGGTGGCGGCTGTGCGGCCGGTGCGGTACCGGGTGCGGCACAAATTGTGAAGGTAAAGATCGAACCACGTCCGGGCTCCGAGGAGACCTCGATTTCTCCGCCCATGAGCTCGCAGATTCTGCGGCAAATCGCGAGCCCGAGACCGGTTCCCCCATAAATTCGGGTAATGGAGACGTCGACCTGACTGAACGGCTTGAACAAGATCTTGAGAGCATCGGCATGGATGCCGATGCCGGTATCTACGACCGAGAATTTTATTTCGACCTTACCGGCACCGACGTCTCGGCTCGCTACCGAGACAACCACCTCCCCGCGCTCAGTGAACTTGACCGCGTTGCTCAGCAGATTACACAGCACCTGGCGCAGCCGACCGACATCGCAGAAGACGTTTTCCGGGGTCCCATCGGCCAGATCGTAAGTCAGCTCCAGGCCTTTTTCCGAGGCCTGCACGACGACTAATTCCAGAGCTTCCTCCACGCAGGAGCGAAGATTGCATGCCTGCGGTTCGAGATCCAGTTTGCCAGCTTCGATCTTGGAGAAATCGAGAATGTCATTGATCAAACCAAGTAAATGCTCGCCACTGCCTCTGATGGTCTCGAGATAGCTTTGCTGTGCCGGTTCCAGCGCGGTGTCCTGGAGTAGGCTGGTCATCCCGATCACGGCGTTTAGCGGGGTACGGATCTCATGGCTCATATTCGCCAGGAAAGCGCTCTTTGCCTGCATCGCTTTTTCCGCTGCGTCCTTGGCGGTCTTGAGCTCTTCCTCGCTCCGCTTACGGACCGTGATGTCGCGAATGACCGCGAGAAGTTGCTGCTGCCGGTTCCCGAACGTGGAGCACCGAGCCTCGACCTCGAACACCCGGCCGTCCCGGCCGACGCACTGGGTTTGTGTGTGGAAGCCACCATGGTCGATCGCCTGCCGGCGGAGTCCGGCGAAGAAGCCCTGGTCACCGTTGGGCACCAGACGATCAATGGGGCTACCGACCAATTCCGCTTCGAGGTAGCCATAGAGCTCACAGGCGGCGGGGTTGGCTCCCGCCACTGTCCCGTCCGCCTCGATAATCAAGAAAGCGTCACTGGCCGACTCGAAGATCCCGCGGTACTGCTCCTCGCGCTCGCGGAGTTTGTCCTCCGCTCTCTTGCGGGCGAAGAACCCGGGGATCTCGTAGGCAGTCACCATCCGTGCGGTCTCCGGCTCACTGCGGAGATACGTGGCGATGCGCTTCTCGATCCGGCTCGGGTGCGCCATGATAAAGCGGCACGCCTCGTCACCCTTGGCCTTGCAGAGAATCTCCGCGGCCACCAGCGTCACACCAAAGGACTCTTCGCACCACCCTGAGGAATATCCAGCGTTCATCACGCAGACCGGAAAGTTCGTGCGCTTGCCTGCCTTGAGCCAGGAGTCAGACTCGAACGAGTAAGGATGGTCGTACAGAAGATAAAAGTCCTCATTCGGCGAGGCCTGACTGTCGGCTGAAATATCAACGAACGCCCATCCCGAATAGGCGAAGTGGACCGGACCGGCCGAGAGCTTCTCCAGCGGCTCCCGGAGCGCCATCCGTGTATGGAAGTCACGGGCGTCGACAACACCCGTCGAGTGGGCAATGTCGAAGAGCAGACTCCGGGCGACGGCTTGTGCCTCCGCATCGCTTTTCTCCTGGTAGAGATGGCTGATCTGGTCGAAGAACTCGACCGACATAGACGCCGCCCGGATCAAGATATAGCGCTGACCGGAAATCTCGATCGTGCCCCGGCTTGGTTCCCGTCTCTCCTGATCGAAATACTGGCCGACGAACTTCTGAGCGCGTTCGAATACCGGAATCAAATCTTCTGGCACCTGGACCGTATGCAGCACGACATCTCCTCGACGTCCGGGCCAACGCCTTCGACGTGCGCAGGCAGCGTCTCCGGTCGATGGCGGGTACCGTGACCACAGCGGAACTTCAGACTAACCTGACAGGTCGCCGCAGAACTCGGAAGTTAAGGGCTCATCAGGGTCCGTGTCATGATCGCAGGACGGGGGCTGATGGCATGGCCCACCCGATCTTGCAACCCTGGCCCCTGGTTGGCCGGCGTGCCGAACTGACGGCCCTGCTGGCGGCGCTGGCCAGCGGCATCGGCGGGGTGGCATTAGCCGGGCCACCCGGAGTGGGTAAAACGAGCCTGGCCCGCTGGTGTGTCGAGCAGAGCAGCACGTGGGGCCGTTGCCCTGAGTGGGTCTACGGCACCACCGCGGCTGCCGCAATTCCACTCGGCGCGTTCGCGCCGATGTTGCCGACCGTCGCCCAGGTCGCCTCTCCCGATCGTCTGCTGCATGAGGCGCACCGGTCCTTTCACGCTAAGGAGCGGGCGGGCACGCCATTGCTCGCCGTTGACGACGCTCATCTGCTCGATGAGCTCTCCGCCCTGCTCGTCCACCAGCTGGCGACCAGCGGGCGGGTTCCAGTGGTCCTGACGCTGCGCTCCGGCACCGCCCTGCCCGCTCCGCTGCTGGAGCTGTGGAAGAACGATCACGTGGCACGAATCGAGGTCAACCCGTTGACCGGCAACGATGTCGAGGAGCTGCTCAGAGCCGTACTCGGCGGTCCAGTCGACCTGGATCTGGCCCATCAGCTGTGGCGGACGAGCGCGGGCAACCCGCTCTACCTTCGCGAGCTGTTGTGCTCTGCATGGGAACGAGAGGCGATCCGGCGCCAGGACGGGACCTGGCAGCTAGTCGGAGAACTGCGCTCCTCTCCTCGGCTCAAAGAGCTGGTCGATCTCCGACTCAGCGGCCTCGACGAGTCCTCTCGGGAAGCTCTGGAGCTGCTCGCCGTAGGTGAGCCGCTCCAGCTCGCCCACCTGGATGAGGTCGTGAGCGGCGAGCGACTCGCCAGCCTGGAGCGGGCGGGCCTGGTCCAGCTGGAGCCCAGCGATCACGGCGGAACCGTCCGTCTGACGCATCCGGTCTACGCCGAGGTACTGCGCAGCACGCTTGGGCTGCTGAGATCCCGGCAGATCCATCGACGCCTCGCCGACCTGGTCGGATCCAGCGCTGCGCGCACTGACCACGATCAGGACCGAGTGGTCCGGTGGCGGATCACGGCGGGATCTCGGGTGGCTGTGCCTGACTTGGTGGGCGCGGCCCGCTCAGCTTTGCGACGGTTCGAGGTGGCGTTCGCCCGCCGCTGCGCGCAAGACGCCTACCGAGAGCTGCCGAGCGCCGAAACCGGACTCATCCTCGCCGAGTCCCTCATGTTGGCAAACGAACACGCCGAGGCCGAGGACCTGCTCGCCGCGGTCGAGGAGCTGGCCGAGTGCGAGGAGGACATCTTGCGTGCGACTCAGATCCGGGCAGACAACCTGTTCCACTGGCTGGACCGTCCGGGCGATGCCCGGGAAACCAGCGTCCGGGCCGAGCATCGGTTGGGCTCGTCCGGGAAGCACCGCAGGCCGGCCTTGATCCGTGCCCGGTTCGACTACCTCGAAGGCCGCCCGGCCGCAGCGGTCTCGGTGGCCGAGGGATGCTTGGACGACAGCGACCCCCATCTGGTCCTGGATGCCACACTGCTGGCAAGCCAGGCGTGCATGGCTGCCGGTAGCTACGCTCGGGGCCTGGACATGGTCGCGCGGGTGGCTGCCACACAGCGTCGTTTGGACCCGGTCGGCTCCGACTTCGACCCGAGCCCACACAAAGCAGTGGAGCTGTTCATTCTGCTGTGCTCGGGACAGATCTCCCAGGTGACTGAGATCGCCGAGGTGGCGCACCGGGAGGCCATCGAGACCGGGGCCGCGATGGGCCGGGGCTGGTTCGCCTACGTGCTCGGCTCAGCCAACCTGCTCGGGGGACGACCTATCACAGCCGAACGCTGGTTCCGGGATGCGCTCGCGGCGATGACGCGCTTCGGCGCTGACCCCCGGGCCCGTATCGCAGCCGGCGGCCTGGCCCGGGCGGTAGCGCTGAGCGGTGACGGCCGACGAGCCGCTGAGTTGCTCCGGGATCTCGACCGTTACCCAGGGAAACGCCAGGTCCTGCTGGAGGTGGAGGTGACCCAGGCCAGAGCCTGGACCCACTCGGCAGCCGGAATGCCTGCCCTGGGAGCCGCGATCCTCATCGAAGCGGCGGCTGCGGCGCGCGCTGGCGGAGCGCACTCCTTCGAAGCGGTGCTGCTGCACGACGCGCTGCGCCTGGGGGATCGTTCTGCTGCGGTGCTGCGACGCTTGGCTGAGTTGGAGGATGCCATCGAGGGGCCGTTGATGGCCGCCCGGGCCGAGCACGCCCGGGCAGTGTCCGCCACAGATCCCGACGCCTTACGTCGCGTGGCGGAGGCATTTGAGTCGGTCGGCGCGTTCCTGCTCGCGGCCGAAGCGGCCGCGCACGGTGCGAGCGCGGCCGCACGCAAGGGCCGGGACCGACAGGCGCAGGCTCTTGGACGACTCTCCCAGTCGATGGCCGCCAATGGAGAGCGGGCGCGCACCCCGGCGCTGGAGGCAATCGCGAACCCCACTCCGCTGACCGAGCGGGAGCTGGACATCGCTCACCTGGCCGCAACCGGGCTGACCAGCAAGGCCATCGCCGAGCGATTGCACCTATCGGTCCGCACAGTCGACAACTACCTCGGTCGCATCTTCACCAAGCTGGGCGCGACCAAACGCTCCGCACTGGCCGGCCTCCTGAGTACCGAATCAACGGACCTGACGTAGCGACATCGACGATCTGACGGTCCCAGCCCGACACGAACCATGGGGCCCAGGCGAGCGCTCCAGCCGGTGGTCGCGGCGCAGTCTGCCGCTGGCTGCGATTCCGGTCCTCGTGGTCAACCAGACCTCTCCGGCGGCCAAGTCGAGGTTTGCCCGTGCCCGTCTTCACCATCGGCGACCGGGACCCGCTTTCCGCGGAGCACGTCGGGCGAGGGCTCGTGGTCGCGTTGCACGAAGTCCACGCTGACGTTCACGACGAAGTGGACTGAGCGGAGGACCTCGTCGACCATGAGGTCGAGAAGCTCGGTAGCCTATTACGGCGAAGGGGGTAGCCATGACGATCCTCGTGACCGGCGCGACGGGGAACGTCGGCCGACTCGTGGTCGACCATCTACTGGCCGCGGGAGCGACGGACCTGCGGGCGCTGACCAACAACCCGGCCAAGGCAGCGTTGCCGGCCGAGGTCGAGGTGGTGGAGGGATACCTCGGCCGCCCGGAGAGCGTGGCAGCGGCACTCGAGGGGGTCGACCGCGTCTACCTCGCACCGCTGCTGCAGACCGTGCGCGAGGTCCTTGCCCTGGCCAGGGCTGCGGGTGTCGAGCACATCGTCGACCTGGCGGGGGCGAAGGACACCGAGTGGTATGCGGTCGAGGAGGCAGTCGAGGAATCCGGTCTGGCATGGACCCATCTGGAGCCCGGCGAGTTCATGGACAACTCCCTGGTGTGGGCCGAGCAGATCCGGACCACCGGCACGGTCCGCGACGCCTACCCCGACGCGGCGAATGCGCCGATCGACCTGGACGACATCGCCGCCGTGGCGACCACCGCCCTGCTCGAGGAGGGCCACACCGGCCGGGCCTACGAGCTGACCGGTCCACAGACGATCACCCGTGGCGAGCGGGTCCGTCTGATCGGCGAGGCGCTCGGTCGGGACATCTCGTTCGTGGAGCTGACCCACGACGAGGCGGTCCAGGAACTGTCCAAGGTCATGGGCGAGTACACGGGGTGGTACCTTGACGGGATCGCCGCGCTCGCCGAGGTCCCGCAGGGCGCGGTGACGACCGTTGAAGACGTCACGGGGCGCCCGGCCACGACCTTCGCCCAGTGGACTGTCGCGCACGCCGACCAGTTCCGCTGACGGCGCGCAGGCGAGCCCGTAGCGGACGCCGGATCGACCACAGATGCACCACGACCAGGGTCAGCAGCAGGTAGCTGATCCCGCCGTGCCAGACGTACTGCGGCGGCGCACCCGCCCAGCGCAGCAACCCGGTCACCGTCATCGCGACCGCCGTCGCGAGAAAGACCCCGTACCCGAGGCGTCGGCCCAGCTGGCGGGCCGAGCCCGATGGGTGATCGCCCCGGAACAGCCGCCCGAACGGCCGCGGACGGGTCCGCAGGTGCACCCCGACCAGGGCGGCCAGCGCCAGCCCGGTCGCCAGGTGCGCCCACGCGATCGGCACCAGCAGCCAGCAGAGCACCAGCAGACCCAGCACCGGCAGGTCGGTGACCAGCGCCGGCGGCAGCCTGCGGAGGCGCTTTCCGCGCTCACCGCGTGTCGTTGCGGGCATGCCTCCACGGTGGAGGTTCAAGCCACCTTGAAGTCAAATGGACGCATGGACCTCGTCCCGATCGGCCAAGCCGCGCAGCAGCTCGGGCTCAGCGCCTCGGCGCTGCGCTACTACGACGAGCGCGGGCTGGTCTCCCCGCCGGCGCGGCGGCACGGGCGACGGATGTACGGAGCCACCGAGCTGCGCCGCCTCGCGTTCCTCAAGATCGCCAACCGGCTCGGGCTGCCACTGGACGCCGCGGCCGCGATCCTCGACGCCCCCGGCCCGAAATGGCGCAGGACCGCGCGCGAGCAGATCGCCGAGCTGGACCAGCTCATCAAGCAAGCGCAGGCGGCGCAGATGTTCCTGACCAACGCCCTGGACTGCCCGGCCGATCACCCGGCAAGCGAGTGCACCGTCATGATCGAAGCGCTCGACCGGCTGGTCACCGGAACGACCGTCGACGAACTCGCCGCCGACTACACCTGATCTCCCGGCAGCAGAGCGACGACCGCTGGGTGGGGCGGCACCGTTGGCGGCGGGCAGGTCGCGGAGATCATCGTCGCTCTCGCCACCGTCTCGCCAGCGGCGCCGGAAGGAGAGATGTACCCATGCCCAGCAAGACTGAGCGGCTGGAGATCTGCGTCGATGCCGCGACGAAGGCGCGCATCGAGGACGCTGCCGCCCGACTCGGCCAGTCGGCCAGCGTGTTCGTCATCGACGCCGCGACCGCGGAGGCCGACCGGGTGTTGGCCCGTGCCGAGGCAATGGTGATGCCGGCTGAGCAGTTCGACACGCTGCTGGCCGCACTCGACATGCCCGACGAGGCAGCAGCCCTGGCACGACTGGCCCAGCGCGACCGCAGATACCTCCGCAGCGAGAGGAGTTGAGCGCGGCGATGCGGGAGGGCGAGGACCTGAGCGCGGCGGCTCGGGTAGGTCAGAAGATCACGATCCGGGTCAGGATCACCTCATAGTCGGCCAGGTTGATCCGGTACTCCGCGGTGCTGTAGTCGTCGGGGATGAGGATCTCCCGCCAGTCCGGATCGGAGAGAGTGTCACCCACGATCTCTGACAGGAGGACTGGCCAGAGGTCTGCCTCTTTTCATCACTCACTGGCGCTACGCTCTTGCCGGCGGCACCGGACCTCGTCGATGGCCATGGTGGGGAGGGTGCCGCCCACTGCGGCGGCCTGGATGCGGCTCCGGTCCGGGTCGGTGTCGAGCATCGCCCGGCCACACCAGGCGTCGAGGACGCCATCCAGCTCCTGGCCCTGCTGAGCCCGCAGCAACTCTGCGAAGAATTGAGCCCGGCGGCTGCCGCGCAGCGCGTCCGAGATGCCGCCGATTGTGTGCCGGACCCGGGGCCGTGCCGAGCCCGCCCAGTTGTACGGGCTGTGTGCTCATGCCGTCCTCCTTGCTGCTGCTGTGCGGCCGCGGGTCGCTGCGCGCCGCAGCGACGATGATGGAGTGCCGGCGTCAGGCGCGCCGGGTAGGACCGAGGACTGGGAGGGGCCATGGCGGAGCAGGTGGAGTTGGCGCAGGTGATCGGTCAGCTGCGTCAGGAGCTGAGCGCGGCGATGCGGGAGGGCGAGGGCGAGGACCTGCGGTTCGAGCTCGGCCCGGTGGAGCTGGAGCTGACCATCGCGGTGAGCAAGGAAGCGGGACCGAACGCCAAGGTTCGGTTCTGGGTGGTCGAGCTGGGCGCGGACGCGAAGGTGGCGTCGCAGGCGACGCAGCGGATCACGCTGACCCTCGATCCTCGCCGCCGCGGGATCGCGGGCCGTCCGGAGATCTCCGGGTCGGAGCAGGCCGGCGAGCGTTAGAGTCCGCACCGCGGGCGGTTCAGGTCGGTCGCAGGTCGCGGAGATCATGGTTGCCCTGGACGACAACCCGGGACGGTGAGGCTCGGGCCTACCGGGTGGGGTCGACATCAGTTCTGACGGCGCCGCACGTCATCAAGGGTGCGATGTCGGTACGGGTGCGCTTCACGTCACGTGAGATCTGCAACAGGATCATGATCAGCGGCCGGCCGGCCCAGGTTGACCGCTGGCACTGCGCACCGCCTCGTGTAATACTTCGGACATGCTGTGAATACAGGACTGGGTGGAGCGTGTGGATCGAGACCGTGGAGCTGGACGATCGCACATCGCCCACGCCACCACCCGGGTGTCAGCGGCCGAGATCTGTGAGGTGTTCGACAACGATCCGGCGTTCTGCCAAAACAGGTCCGGCAGGACGGCGGACTACGTCGCCATCGGTGTTACAGACGGTGGTTCGCGGGTGCGGGTCAACTTCATCTACGACCTGGCACGGCGTACGGCCCGTCCCGTCAGCGCATGGAGGCTGTCATGACCCGGAGCAAGCATCCCGACGAGATGAGCGACGCTGAGCTGGCCGAGTACCACTGGCAGCACCGCGATGACGAGCTTGGCGAGAAGGTCAAGTTCGAGGTCGCCAAGCCCCTTCGCGTCACGATGTCCTTCCGGCTACCGGCGGAGGAAGCTGACGCGATCCGCGAGGTCGCCGCCGCAGCGGGGACATCGCTGTCGGAGTGGATCAGGTGGGCGACGAATCACGCTGCTCGCTACACCGATGTCCCACCTCCTCGGCATGCGGCAATCTCCCGCGCCCGAGAGCTGCTACTGCAGGCAGAGCACGAGTTGGGGCGCGTGTAGCGCACGAACGGGCAGGAGGGACACCTCGTGCAGTCGGGCAGACGAAGGATCGGAGAGATGCAACACTCGGGGTTGTGGATGCGCCGCGAAACTTCACCGCTGCCGTACACCAGGAAGAAGACTGGTACGTGGCGCAGTGTCTTGAGGTCGATGTGGCCAGCCAAGGCCGCTCGATCCCGGAGGCGCTGAGCAATCTCGCCGAGGCGGTCGAGCTGTACCTCGACGAGGTCGAGGACCCCCAGCAGCATGTGACCGCCACTCCCCTCCTCACCTCATTCCAGGTACCCGGCGCCGCGTGAGCCCGGCACTGTCCGACCTGCCGTCCGTAGGTCGCCCGTGTCATCGAATCTCTCGGCTTCGCCTAGAAGGCTTTGACCGACGAAGTCGGTAAGATCGAGTCAAGTCTGGGTTTCAGGCGGCGAGTCCGGCCTCCTGGGTGAGTTGGTCGAGTGCACGTTGGTAGTTGCGGGCC
>Ga0136617_10002809_pt1 | contig 15513 bp, 15 predicted proteins | sample AntDrymUQ3222106_2_FD_129672 | JGI IMG/M metagenome (GOLD analysis project Ga0136617, IMG submission 129672) | Polar desert sand microbial communities from Dry Valleys, Antarctica - metaG UQ322 (21.06) | ecosystem: Environmental > Terrestrial > Soil > Desert | place: Antarctica: Dry Valley...
CCGACGGCGCCGCGCCCTGCCACGCCGATCCGCAGCTGGTCCCCGTGCCCTAAAGGGGTCAGACCCCTTTATGTTGGTGGCGTGGCCACCGGGGAGATCGTCGCGCTGTGGCGCTGGCCGGTGAAGTCGATGGGTGGCGAGCGCACGCGGTCGCTGCAACTGGACGCACGCGGTGTGGCCGGCGACCGCACCCACGCCGTGCTGCGGGAGTTCAAGGGCGCCTGGAGGCCGATGACCGCGCGCGAGGCCCCGCGGCTGCTCGCGTGGCGCGCCGCCTACCCGTTCGCGCCCGGCGCGACCGTGGATCCCGAGCAGCCGCCCCACGCCAGCCTGACCGCACCGGATGGCCACGACTTCCTCTGGGACGACCCGCGGCTGCGCCACGCCCTCGCCGCCGACCTCGGCCACCCGGTCGCCCTGCGCCGCGACGTCGCCGGGATCCAGGACCTCGAGCGCAGCGTGCTCCTCACCACCGACGCCAGTCACCGCGCGCTCGAGGCCGAGCTGGGCACGCCGATCGACCCGCGCCGCTTCCGCACCAACCTGCACCTGGCGCTCGACGCCCCCGCCTGGGCCGACCTGGGCTGGGAGGGGCGCACGCTGAGCTGCGCGGGCGGGCTCGTGCTCGAGCTCCTGCATCCCTGCGTGCGCTGCGCGATCCCCACGCGCGACCCCGACACCCAGGCAAAGTGGCCCGTGCTGCTGCGCCACCTGCACGCCGAGCACGGGCAGCGCTTCGGGATCAACGCCCGCGTGCTGCGGGCCGGCCGGGTGGAGACCGGCGAAGCCGTCCAGATCGGCTGAGGCGCGCTCCAGCCCGCCGGACGGCGCGCCGATACGACGCCCATGCTGCGCATCGACGAGACGTCCAACACCCTGGTCGCACCGCCCGCCGCCGGGCTCGTCACCGAGGGGCTGCCCGACCGCGACGCCCTGCTGAGCCTGGTCGCCGCGTCGTGGCCGGCCTTCGCGGGCGAGCTCGGGCACGCGAGCCTGCGCCTGGCCGCCGTCGCCCCCGCGCCGGGGGTCGACATCCTCGCCTTCGACGAGCAGGCGGGCCGCGTGGTCGTCGTCGGCGTCACCACCGGCAGCGAGACCGCGCAGCTCGGCCGGGCGCTTGGCGCCGCCGCCCTGGTGGCCGGCTGGGACGCCGCCGCGCTCCAGGACGTCGATCACGAGCTGTCGGCCGCGGTGCCCGGCGACTCGCCGCAGGTCGTGCTGGTGGCCGGCGGCTTCGAGCCCGAGACGCAGGCCTCGGTGGCGTGGCTGGCCCGCCGCCACGGGGTGGAGCTCTCCTGCTTCGCCGTGTCCTTCCTGCGCTTCGGTGCCGAGCGCCTGCTGACCGTGCGGCGCGAGTTTCCGCCGCGCGAGGGCCACGTTCCCGACCCGGCCGCCGACATCGCCGCGCTGGTGGGCGAGCCCACGGTGGGCGTCGTCACCACGGGGGGCGCCAGCATGCCGCCCCCGGGAAGCTAGAGCGCGTTGACCTCGGCGAGCACCTCGGCCACCGAGGCCTTGGCGTCGCCGAACAGCAGCGCGGTCTTCTCGCCGTAGAACAGCGGGTTGTCGATCCCGGCGAAGCCGCTCGCCATCGAGCGCTTCAGCACGACCACGGAGCCGGACTTGTCGACGTCGAGGATCGGCATGCCGTAGATCGGGGAGTCGGGCACGCTGCGCGCGGCCGGGTTGGTGACGTCGTTGGCGCCGATGACCAGCGCGACGTCGGTGCGGGCGAACTCGCCGTTGATGTCGTCCATCTCGCGCAGCTGCTCGTAGGGCACGTCGGCCTCGGCCAGCAGCACGTTCATGTGCCCCGGCATTCGCCCCGCGACCGGGTGGATGCCGTAGAGCACCTCAACCCCGCGCTGCTCGAGCGCGCCGGCCAGGTCGGCCACCGCGCGCTGGGCCTGGGCCACCGCCATGCCGTAGCCGGGCACGACGACGACGAGCCGGGCGTAGGAGAGCTGGATGGCCACGTCGGCGGCGCTGGTGGAGCGCACCGTGCGGTCGACGTCGTCGTCCCCCGCGGCGAGCGCGCCCGCGCCGGCGCCCATGCCGCCGAGGAACACGCTGGCGACCGAGCGGTTCATGGCCTCGGCCATCTGCTTGGTGAGAATCGAGCCCGACGCGCCGACGAGCATGCCGGCCACGATCAGCGCCGTGTTGTCCAGCGCGATCCCGGCCGCCGCCGCCGAGAGGCCGGTGAAGGCGTTCAGGGTGGAGATGACCACCGGCATGTCGGCCCCGCCGATCGGCAGCACCGCGGTGACGCCGAGCACGCCGGCGACCAGCAGCATCAGCCAGAACAGGCCCTCGGACTCCATCCCGGCGGCCAGCACCACCGCGAGCCCGACGGCCACGACGGCGAGCACCGCGTTGGGCACGGTCAGACCGCGGAACCGGCGCTTGGTCACGCCCAGCTCCTGCAGCTTGGCGAAGGCGACGTTCGAGCCCCAGAAGGAGATCGAGCCGATCAGGGCGGCGAACAGGATCGGGATCAGCGCGTCGGCGGGCAGCTCGGCCCCCGCGTCGCGATACTCCACCACGCTGATCAGTGCCACCGCGCCGCCGCCGACGCCGTTGAACAGCGCCACCATCTGCGGCATCGCGGTCATCTTCACGCTGCGCGCGCTGGGGACGCCGATGACCGTGCCGATCGCCACGCCGGCGACGATCAGGCCCCAGTCGCCGATCCGCTCGTCGAGCAGCGTCGCGACCAGCGCGATCGCCATGCCGGTCGCGGCGACCTGGTTGCCGCGCACCGCGGTGCGCGGCCCCGAGAGCATCCGCAGCCCGACGATGAAGAGCGCGAAGGCGACGATGTAGAGCAGCGAGATGAGATCCGCCCGGCTCACTCCTCCCCCGCCTCGGGCTTGCGCTTGAACATGCCGAGCATCCGGTCGGTGACGAGGAAGCCGCCCACCACGTTGATCGTGCCGAAGGCGATCGCCACGACCAGCAGCAGGTCCTCGAGCAGCCCCTCGGCCGGCCCGATCACGAGGATGGCGCCCAGCAGCACGATGCCGTGGATCGCGTTGGTGCCCGACATCAGCGGCGTGTGCAGCGTGTTCGGCACCTTCGAGATGACCTCGAAGCCGACGAACGCGGCCAGCACGAGGATCGCCAGCTCGCCGAGGAGATCCATCAGGCGGCGGCCGCCTCGCGCGCGCGCTCGTGCACGATCTCCCCGCCGCGGGTCACGCACGCGCCGGCGAGGACGGCGTCCTCGAAGTCCAGCGCGAGCGCGCCCTCGTCGTCGGCCATCAGCCCGAGCAGCTCGGCGACGTTGCGCGCGTAGAGCTGCGAGGCGTGCTCGGGCATGCTGCTGGGGAGGTTGAGCGGCCCCGCGACGGTCACGCCGGCGGGAGTGACGTAGGTCTCCCCCGGCCGGGTCAGCGCGCAGTTGCCGCCCGCCTCGGCGGCGAGGTCGACGATCACGCTGCCGGACGGCATGGCGTCCGCCGCGGCGGCGCCGATCAGCTCCGGCGCGGGGCGGCCGGGGACCAGGGCGGTCGTGATCACGACGTCGGACTTCGCGATCTGCGCCGCGAGCGCCTCCGCCTGGGCCTCGCGCTCCCCGGCCGTGAGCTCGCGCGCGTAGCCGCCCTCCGCCGCGGCGTCGGCCGCGCCGGGGACCTCGAGGAAGCGCGCGCCGAGCGACTCGACCTGCTCGCGCACGGCCGCGCGGACGTCGAAGCCGGTGACCACCGCGCCGAGCCGGCGCGCGGTGGCGATCGCCTGCAGGCCGGCCACGCCGGCGCCCAGCACGAGCACCTGGGCGGGCGGGATGGTGCCCGCGGCGGTCATGAGCATCGGGAAGAACCGCCCCTGCTCGGAGGCGGCGATGAGCACGGCGCGGTAGCCGGCCACGGTGGCCTGGGAGGAGAGCGCGTCCATCGACTGCGCGCGCGAGATGCGCGGGATGGCCTCCATCGCGAACGCGGTGACGCCCGCCTCGGCCAGTGCGCGGACGCCGGCGCCGTCGGTCAGCGGGGCGAGGAAGCCGGCCAGCACCGTCCCGGAGGCCAGCTTCGCGGTCTCCGCCGCGGCGGGCGGCGCGACCTTGGCCACCACCTCGGCCTCCCAGGGATCGCCCAGCGTGGCGCCGGCGTCCTGGAAGCGCGCGTCGTCCAGGCGCGCCCCAGCGCCCGCGTCCGGCTCGATCACGACCTCGTGCCCCTGGGCGGCCAGCCTGCGCACGACGTCGGGCACGAGCGCGACGCGGCGCTCACCCGTCGCGCTCTCCTTCGGGACGCCGATCCTCAAGGTGGGCGGACGCTACACGACGCGCTGGGGCGCATGCGCCAGCCAGATCCGGGTCACGCCGCCGGCCACCGCGCCGGCCCGGCGGGCCGCGCGCGGTGAGCGCAGGGCACGCGCGAGGGCGCGTGCGGCGGGTCGCCGGCCCGCGGCGAGCCGCCGGGCGTCCGCCATCGCGGTGAGCTCGCGAGCACTGAGGCCACGCGCGTCCGTGGAAGCGCCGCCCGCTGCCCTCACGCCGCGCTCCCCGCCACCGGCCGCACGCGCGGGGCTGCCTCCCCCGCCACCGCCGGCCGCTCCCGTGGGGCTGCTCTCCCCACCGCCGCCGCCCCCTTCCCTGCGTGTCTGCACGGAGCGGGCGTCCACCGGTGCCGGAGCGGCCCGCGCGCGCCGCACCGGCCGCAGCGGGAACGGCTTGCCCGCGAGCGCGACCAGCGCCTGGGCGGTGACCCACACGGGCGTCTGCGCGCTGGTGCGCGAGTAGCGCACGGCGCCCGAGCCGGTGACGAGCGAGCGCAGGTAGGCCGGCGGGGTGCGCGATCCGGCGCGGCGCAGCTTCGCCGGGTTGCGCCCCGCGGCGATCAGGCCCTGGATCGCCCACGCCGTCGACTGGGCGTTCGAGGCCCCGCCCTGCAGCCCGAAGCCGCCGTCGGCGTTCTGGGCGCCGGCGAGCCAGGCCGCCGCCCGGCGCGTCACCGCCGTCCGCCGCAGCCCGACAGCGACGAGCGCCTGCAGCGCGGCGCCGGTGTCGTCGGCCCCGGAGCGCCCGCCGCGGCCGGCGTAGTTGAAGCCGCCGTCCGGGTTGGCCTGCCCGCGCAGCCAGTGCGCGCCACGCCGCACCGCCTTCGAGTCCGTCCGGCGCCCCGCCGCACGCAGCGCCAGCAGCGCGAAGGCGGTGGTGTTGACCCGGCCCGCGAACGAGCCGTCGCCCTCCTGGACGCGCAGGAGCTCGGCGACCAGGTCGCGGCCCCCCAGCCGGGAGGTGGCCCCCGCAGCTCGCAGCGCGAGGATGGTGCGCGACCGCTCGCCCGGGTCGCCCTGCAGCTGGCGGGCGTTCGCGCGCATGTAGGCCAGCACGTCGCGCCTCCCGCGGCGGATCGCGCGCGGGTCGCGCCCGGCCGCCGTCAGCCCCAGCGCCGCCCAGCCCGTGTGCATCTGGGTCGACGCTGCGCCGGGCGCGGCGCCGAAGCCGCCGTCCGCGTTCTGCGCGCGCTCCAGGTAGCGCACCGACGCGGAGGGCACGCCGGCCGCAGCACGCTCGGGCGCCGTCAACCCGGCGGCGAGGACCGCCAGCAGCAGCGCGGCCGCCCCGGCCGTCGCCGCCGCCGGCCGCCAGGTGATCTCGAAGCGGGTGCGGAAGCGCCGCAGCGCGCGCACCAGCGCCGGCCCGAAGGCCAGGCAGAAGAGGCCATTTCCAAGCGCGTGCGCAAGGTCGAAGGGCAGCGAGGTGGCGCAGATCGCCGCGAGCTTGGCCCAGGTGTGGTCGCCCCCGTAGGTGATCCACAGCGAGAGGTTCATCACCGTCCCGTAGACGATTCCCGCCGCCGCGCAGACCGCGGCCAGCGCGATCCGTCCCAGCTCCCGGCCGGCCAGCACCGCGAGTCCGGCGCCGATCAGCCCGCACAACCCCCAGCCGGCCATCTGCCACGGCGTCCACGGTCCCTGTCCGAAGAACAGGTTGGAGGCCAGCGCGGCGACCGCGCCGACCGCGAACCCGGGTGCGCCGCCCAGCACGTAGCCCGTCAGCAGCACGATGTCGGTGGTGGGCTTGACGTTGGGCAGCGGAGCGAAGGCCACGCGCCCGAGCGCCGCCAGCGCGGCCAGCGTCGCCACCAGCGCGAGCACGCGCGAGGAGGGATGGCTGCGCTCGTACCAGGCGAAGCCCGCGGTGAGCGCGGCGCCGAGCAGCAGGAAGGAGGCGAGGACCCAGCTCACGGCGCCGCTCCCGCGACCGGCTCGCGCGCCAGCAGCGCGGCGCCGTCCTCCGGCAGCAGCGCCGCGCCGCCGAGGATGCGCGCGGTCTGGGTCGCGAAGTACCAGCCGCCGGCGAGCACCTCGGCGGTGGGGGCGTCGGCCACCGGGCGCCCGTCGCCCAGCAGCACGGTGCGCTCGGCCACCGCAGCGGCGAACTCGGCGTCGTGCGTGGCCAGCAGCACCGCGGTCCCGCCGGCCGCCAGCGCGCCCAGCCGGGCGGCGAGCGCGTCCTTGTGGCCGCGGTCCATGCCCCGGGTCGGCTCGTCGAGGCAGAGCACCGCGGGGCGCTCGCCGTGCAGCACGATGCCGAGTGCGAGCCGCTGTCGCTCGCCGCCGGAGAGGTCGCGCGGATGGCGCGCTCCGAGCCCGTCCAGCCCAGCGGCGGCCAGCTCGGCGGGCGGCAGCTCGTCCGCCACGCGCTCGTGCAGAGCGTAGTCACCCGGATGCTGGGCCAGCAGCGCCACCCGGCCGCCGCGGCGCACGCTTCCGCGCGTGGGCGCCTCGAGGGCGGCCGCGAGCCGCAGCAGCGTCGACTTGCCCGCCCCGTTGCGGCCCATCAGGGCCACCTGCTCGCCGGGCGCAAGCACGAGGTCGACGCCTCGTAGCACCGCGGCGCCGCCCGGCCGCTCGAGCCACGCGCCCTTCAGCGCGAGCACCGGCTCCGGCCCGCGCCGCCGCCGCCCGACTCGCCGTGCGACGCCGCCCCAGCCGGCCGCCCCGTCGTCGGAGCGGCCCGGCGAGGAGGCGCCGGCCGGCGAGCCCTCCGCCAGCGCGTCGTCGCGGACCGGAGCGGGCGCTGCGGCGAGCGCGCGGCGTGCGTCCTTGACCGACACCGGCGCCGGGCTGCGGCCGGCCAGGGCGAACAGCCGCGCTCCCGGCGTCTGCAGCTGCGGCGCGTGCTCGCGGGCCCAGTCCAGGAAGCCGCGCGGATCGGCGTCGCACGCCACCCGGCCCGCGTCCAGCGCGACGACCCGGTCGGCGGCGCTCAGGCAGCGCTCCAGGCGGTGCTCGGCCAGCACCACCGCCGTGCCCCACTCCTCGTTGAGCCGGCGCAGCACGCCGAGCAGCTCGTCGCCCGCGACGGGATCCAGCTGCGCGGTCGGCTCGTCGAGCAGCGCCACGCGCGGACGCCCGGCCAGCGCCGCGCCGAGCGCCACCCGCTGCAGCTCGCCGCCCGACAGCGCGTGCGTCGAGCGGTCGAGCAGGTGGGCGATGCCGAGCGCGAGCGCCGCCTCCTCCACCCCGCGCGCGACCGCCGCGGCGCCGAGGCCGCGGTTCTCGAGCGGGAACGCGAGCTCGGCGCGGACGGTGCCCATCACCACCTGGGTCTCGGGGTCCTGGAAGAGCGAGCCGGCCACGGCGGCCAGGGCGGCCGGGCCGTGCTCGTGCGTGTCCAGTCCGCCGACGGCCAGGCGGCCGGCGAACGTGCCGCCGTGGAAGTGCGGCACCAGCCCGGCGGCGGCGCGCAGCAGCGTCGACTTGCCCGAGCCCGAGCCGCCGGCCAGCACCACGAACTCCCCGGGAGCGACCTCGAGATCGACCCCGTCGAGCGCGGGCCGCGCCGCGTCCGGATACGAGTACGTGACGCGCTCGAACACGACAGATCGGCCTGGACCGTCTGTCATGCGCCCATCCCGCGCCGGTCGGCGTAGGGCACCAGCGCCACGAGCGCCAGGCCGGCGAGCAGGCCGAGCAGCGCCCCGTCCACCGGCGCGGTGAAGTGCGGGTAGGCCGCGAACGCCTCCCAGTCCGCGAGCCACGCCGTCACGGCAAGCGCGGCGAGGCCCGCGGCGCTCACGGCGAAGGCGAGGTCGTGCCGCGACCACGGGCGTCTGCCGCGGGGTGGGCGCCGCGCGGCGCCGTAGCCGCGCACCTCCAGCGTCGCCGCGACGTCCACCGCACGGTCCAGCGCACCCACGGCCACCGCACGCACGACCGCGTGGCGTGGTGCCGGCGGCCCGGCCAGCGCGCGCTGGGCGTCGCGCAGCCGGCGCGCGTCGCGCGCGAGCACCGGGACCATGCGCGTGGCCAGCGCCGCGGTGAGCGCCGAGCGGAAGGACAGGCGCCGGAACGCCCGCAGCAGGTCGTCCGGGTCGACGGCCGCCGAGTGCAGCGCGAAGCAGCCGATCACCACCAGCGCGCGCAGCGCGAGGATGCCGCCGTAGGCGGTCGCCTCGGCGGTGACGTCCAGCGCGCCGAGCACCGGCACCGTCCCCAGCCGAGCGATGACCGTGAGTCCGTCGCGCACCACCAGGGGGTTGATCAGCGCGATGACGAGCACGAACGGGAGCGAGAAGGCCAGCGCCCGCAGCACCGGGCGGGCCACGCCGGCGCCCGCGGCGGCCGCGATCACGACGAGCAGCAGCCCGGTGATCACGAGCGGATGCTCGAACGCGAGCGCCACGCCGGCGAGGACCACGCACCACGCGGAGCCGACGGCGGCGCGCGCCGCGTGCAGCGGGCTCGCACGCGGGAGGTGGATCACGGCGCCTCGGTCTCCGGCACGAGCGGGAGGGGTGTGGCCCGGCCGTCCTCCACCGCGATCGCGAAGCGGTCGCGCAGCGCGGACTGGGTGAGCTGCGCCGCGGCCGCGGCGACCCCGACCGTGTCGGTGCCGGTCACGATCCACGTGGGCGCCTCGCCGCCCAGCGCGGTGGCGGCCACCAGGCCGGCGCCGGGGCCGAGCCGGCTCTCGGTGCGCCCGTCGGGGTCCAGCAGGGCGATGGCGTCGCCCGCCGCGGAGGGCCGCGCGAACACCCCCGACGCCTTCGGCCCGCGCTCCAGCTCGCGCACGGCGGGATCCTGGCGCAGCTCGGCCCAGCGGCCGACCTTGATCCGCAGCAGCCCCTCGCCCCCGAACGAGCCGGCCGCCGCGCGGGCGGTGCCGGTCACGTCCTCCTCCTCGAGCCGCCGCTCGACCTCGTCGCAGGCGGCGCGGGCGGAGGTCGCGCAGTCCAGCCGCACCGGCAGGCGCTTGCCGTCGCGGCCGGAGCGGAACGGCTCGGGGAAGGCGCCGACCACGGCCGGCACGCGCATGGCGGCGCTCCAGTCGTGGTGATCCCACCACACGCGATCGCCCGGGCTGAGCCGGCGCTCGGCGGCGCCCAGCTCGGCTTCGATGCCGTTGACGTAGTAGAACCAGTCGACGGGGCGGCCGTCCTGGCGACCGCCGGCGATCCCGTTGATCTCCTGCACGAAGCCGCCGCCGAAGCGCGTCTCCACGTCAAAGCCGCGCTGCAGCAGCCGCATGACCGTCTCGCCGCCGGGGATCGCGTTCTGCGCGCGGCGGCCCAGCTCGCGGCTGCCGAAGTCGCGCGTGACGATGATCGTGACGCCGCCGTCCTTGCGCTCGCCCGCGCCCAGGCCGCAGCCGGCCGCCACGAGCGCGCCCAGCAGGAGGAGGAGGGAGACCAGCGCGCGGCTCATCCCACCCGCACCTCGCGCGGGAAGGCCCGGACCATGCCCGCCGTCTCGGCCTCCAGCCGCACCCGGGCCGGGGCCGCGGGCGCCGTCAGCGTGGCGCTGCCGTCGGCACCCGTCTGCGCGACCGCGGAGCCGAGCCGCACCGTCGCGCCCGCCACCGCGACGCCGCGCCCCGCGTCGTCGTAGCCGCGCACGCGCACGGCGAGCGGGGCGCCCGGCGCCACCGTGGGCCCGGCGGGTGTCACCTCGAGGGTGCGCTGGCAGCTGTCGGAGGCGCCCTGCACGCACCAGAACCACAGCACGTCCTGCCCGTGGCGCAGCCGGCGGCCGGTGCCGAACGGCCCGCTGGGGTCGCCCGCGCCGGTGCTCCCGACCCGGCGCCCGACCTTGTAGACCCAGCCGTCGCGCCCGGAGGCCCGCTCGCCCGCGATCCGCTCGACGTAGAGCGAGCCGGCGTCGCGCGCGCGGCGCGAGCAGCGGCCGTAGTCCTCGAGGCGAAAGCCGACGCCCGCCCCCGCCAGGGCGGAGAGCGGCGTGGCCGCGCCGAGCGCGCAGCGCCGCCCGCCGACCCGGGCGGTGCGCGGCTGGAGCACGACACGCGTCGCGTCGACGTGCACGCGCGCCTTGCCGACCACCATCACGTCGACGCGCGCGCGGGCCTCGGCCGCGGCAGGCACCGCCAGTGCGGCACCCATGAGCGCGATGACCAGCGCCCGCCTCACCGGACGCGGATCACCACCCGCTCGTTCGCGCGGTTGAACGCGCGGTCGATCGCCGACACCGTGATCACGTAGCGCCCGCACCCGAGGCGCCGCGGGAGCAGGTAGGACCAGTCGGCGTCCGCCCCGATCCGGAAGAACACGCTGCGCCCGCACTGCTGGCGCTTGAAGCGCTCGCTGCGGCCGGAGAAGTAGCTGCAGACGTCGCCGCGCCGGCGGGAGATGGAGAGCTTGACGTCGCGCAGGCCCGACGGGTCGGCGGCGACGCTGCCGCGCAGCCGCCGCGGGCCCCTGCCGCGTGCGTAGCGCGTGCCCGACGCCAAGCCCGCGAAGGCCGGCTCGGGCGCGGTCGTGTCCTTCGCCGCCGGCGGCGGCGCGGCGGGCGGCGTGCCGGTGCCCGAGACCGGCACGGCGCTGACCGTGAGCGGCTCACCGGCGGAGACGACGCTGCCGGCCTTGGTGGCCTTGAGGGTGACGGCACCGGTCTGGGTGAAGGTCAGGCTGGCCGTGCCGTCGGCGCCGGTCACGGCCGACACGCCGCCGCCGCTCACCGTCGCCCCCGCCACGGGCGTGCGCACCTCGTTGCCGAGGGTCGTGGGGCTCTGCCTGTAGCCGACCACGGCGACGGTGATCGCCTGACCGGCCTGCACCGCGGCGGGGACGCCCTCGAGGTCGAGCGGCACCTCGGCCGTCGAGCCCTCGGTGAAGGGCGGCTGGTCGACCAGCATCAACAGCTCGTCGCCATCGGCCAGCACGTCGTTGCAGACGCCCTGGCCCTGCTTGTAGCCGTCGCCGCGGTCGACCCACTCGGCCCAGAAGTCCATCGCGCTGTAGGTGTGAGCTTCGCCGAGGATGGTCTGGGTGAACGGCGCGCGATCCCAGTTGCCGGCCGTGCCCTCCTCCAACGCCGCGGCGGCGGTCCAGCGCGGGCAGGCGGCCACCGGCGGCGGTGTGTCGGGCAGCGTGACCCGGGTGCGCTCCAGCAGGGTCGCGCCGGCGCCCTCCACCCGCACCGTCACGGTGGGGCCCGCCACGGCGGGCGACGCCAGCACGGCGGATGCCAGGCATCCGGCGAGCGCGCCGGGAACGATCTTTTTCACGATGAGCCAACCCCATTTCCACGAGGGTCCGAACGGCTTTCGGTCGGAGGCTGGTCTCCTGGCTCCCGGGCCTACCGCTCCGCGCCTTCCCGGCCCGCGCGGCGGGCCGGTGGCTGCCGCCGCCCGGGATGGGCGGGCGGCCGCGGACGGCGTCCCCGGTCACAGTGGCGGGTCCGCGCCGGAATCGCACCGGCTTCCCTCTACCACCGACCCTGAACGGGCACGATGGTACCGTGGCGACGGGAAGCATGACGGTCAACCTCACGCGCATCTACACGCGGCTCGGGGACGGCGGGGAGACCCACCTGGGCGACATGAGCCGCGTCCCGAAGATCCACCCGCGGATCGAGGCGTACGGCACCGTCGACGAGCTCAACGCGCAGCTCGGCGTGGTCCTCTCCCTGCCAGAGCTTGACGGTGAGCTCGCCGAGCGGCTGCGGCGGATCCAGAATGACCTGTTCGACGTCGGCGCCGACCTCGCGGTGCCCGCGGGCGGCGAGCGCGAACGGCTGCGCGTGGCGGCCGAGCAGACCGCGTGGCTGGAGGCGCAGTGCGACGAGGTCAACGCCCGGCTCGAGCCGCTGAAGTCCTTCCTCCTGCCCGGCGGGACACCCGCCGCCGCACAGTTGCACGTCTGCCGCACCGTGTGCCGCCGGGCCGAGCGGCGCACGCTCGACTGCCCGGACGCCAGCCCCGAGTGCGTGCGCTACCTCAACCGCCTCTCCGACCTCCTCTTCATCCTGGCCCGCGCCGCCAACGCCGGCGACGAGCCGCTGTGGGACCCGGGCCGCCATCGCGGCGGCTCGGCGGAGTAGGCGGCCGTGTCCGCGCTCTACGCCGCCGAGCACCGCGGGCTGCGCGAGCTGCACGCCGGGGCGCGCCAGCTCGTCAAGCACTGGCGCCGGCTGGCCGGGCGCCTGGACGGGCGCTGCGCGGCCGTGCTGGAGGGCGGTGCCGCCGAGGCCGAGCGGGTGCGGAGCGAGCTGGCGCGCGAGAGCGAGGTGCGGGGGGTGCCCGGCTTCCCAGCCGCGTCGGGCGCGGGCGCGCGCTTCGCCGGACTGCACAACGCCGGCGACCTCATGCTCGAGCGCAACCAGGCGATGCGCGGCGCGGTGCTCGACGTGCAGTGGCTGGTGACGCTCGTCGCCTACCTGGAGCGGTTGGCCGCCACGCGCGGCGACGATGGCCTCGCCGCCCTGCACGCCGACTGGGGCGCACGCCTGGCCGCCGTGGAGGAACGCGCCCGCATCACCGCGATCGAGCTCGGGAGCGACCCGGCGTTCGCGGTGACGCCCGCCGAGACCGGCGCGCTGGGCCGGGCGGGCCACCGGATCGCGGTGGCGATGGGCGGCGCCGGCGAGGCGGTCGACGGCTCGGCGATCGGCCGCGCGGCGCGGCGCTTCGCCCGCTAGATGAGTGATTCCACGGGGGGCGCTGTGGGGCGGGAATGACCGCGGGCGGCTCAGCGCGGCGGGCAGGCGACGTGCGCGCAGGTCAACTGCTGCATTGAGTGAAGCGTGGGGTGCGAGCGGGGCTCGGGCGCGGTGAGAACGCCGAAGTCGCTGCGGGCGGCGGGTCGAGTTCGGCGGTGACGTCGCTGAGCGTCGCGAACGCCGAACTCGGCGGCGCGCGCAGCGCGATGTCGGCGTTCTCACCCACCCAAGGCCAGCCCGCCGGCACGCACCGCAGGACCCGCTCCCTCACTCGCCGCCGTTCCCCACGCGTCGCCTGGCGCAACCACGCAACCCGAACCGGCCGTCACGCGCGTCGCGGAATCACGCATCTAGGGGTTTCGCCCGCCAGGCGCCGACGCTACTCAGGCGCGGCGGAGCGCCAGCGCCGTCGCGCCCACGAGCGCGAGGCCGGCGGCGCCCAGCGCGCCGGCCAGCGCCACGGCGGAGGTGTGGTCGACCGCGTAGCCGATCACGCCGCCGGGGCGCAGCAGCGCGAGCGCGAGGGCGGCGCCGCCCGCAGCGGTGCCGACCATCGCCGCGACGATGTGCGGTCGCCGGGCGGCGGCTTCCTCCTCTGGGGTCCCCGCCAGGCGGAGCGCGGCCACGCCGGCGGCCATCCAGGCCACGGCCACGCAAAAGCCGCCGGCGACGTCGCTGGGCCAGTGGTGGCCGAGCGCGATCAGCGAGTACCCGACCATCACGGTGAAGGCGCCGGCGACCGCCGCCGCCGCCGGCCGGGCCCGCGGCGCCACCACCAGCACGAGGCAGAGCGCCAGCGCCGTGGCGGCGGTGGTGTGCCCGCTCGGCCACGCGTCGGCCAGGGCATGCGCGCCGTAGGGTGGAGGATGGGCGCGGTCGGAGGCCAGCAGCTGCTTGAGCAGCTGGGTGGTCACGGCCGAGCCGATCAGCATGGCAACCGCCACCAGCGCGTGGCGCGGGCGGCGGCGGGCGGCGGCGACGCCCACGAGCGCCGCGGCGAGGATCAGGAAGGGCGCGGGATCGACGAGCCCGGCGAAGACCTCGGCCGTGTCGCCCGCGCGCGTGTTGCCGACCACGAGGAACCCGTGGAAGGCCTGCGCGTCGATCCGGCCGACGGCCGCGACCCGGACCGCGAGCACCCAGACGAGCGCGCCGGCCAGCACGGCGCCCAGCGCCGTCAGCAGCGCGGGAAGGACGCGGCGGAGCACGCGCTCCAGGCTAGATCACCCGACGTGCGCGATCAGTCGTCCACCCGTCCAGCGCGCAGCGGGTTGAAGCGCAGCCGCAGCTCCTCCACCTCGGGCGCGGCCGTCATCCGCTGCCAGCCACGGTCCGAGAGCGCGTAGAGCCCGTCGCGCTCGCGCAGCACGATGCGGGTGCGGCCCCTTGCGGCGGCGGTGCCCAGCGGCGCCTCGCTCAGCGGCCGCGTGCCGTACTCGCCGCGCAGGCGCTCGATCGCGCGTCGCACGTCGGCGTGGGCGACGCCACGCTCGAGCAGCTCGCCCACCACCGCCGCCTCGGCGGCGTCCTCCACGCTGTAGACGCGCGGCTCGGCGTCAGAGCCCGAGGAGCGGATGTAGCCTCGCCGCGCCCACTGGCCGATGGTGGTGCCCGACACGCCGGCGAGCTCGCCGACGTCGGCGGCGAGCAGGCGCCCGTGGGCGGGCGGCGAGCCGTTCGGGTGAGCCATCTCGGAAGGAAGGTATGCCGCGCGCGAGAGCGGAACGCAAGCCGCGTCGTGATCTGCAGCCATCGGCGGCGCGCAGTACGGGTGCGATGATGTGGCCCATGCCCAGCGCATCCCGCCGGCTCGCGGGTGCCCTCCTGGTGCTCGCGCTGGGCGCCGCCGCCTGCGGCGGCTCCGACGACGACGCGCGCTTCGACCTCAAGACGCCCGGGGTGGACCGGAACCCGGCCCAGCCCACTCCCTCGGCCACGCCGGCGCCCCGGCCGGCCCGGGTCGACGCGGACGCGGACCGTGTGATCCGCCGCTGGGCGGACACCCTGCGGCGCGGCGACGTGCGCGGCGCCGCCCGGTGGTTCGCGCTCCCCAGCCTCGTCTCCAACAACTCGCCGCCGATCCGTTTGACGACGCGCGCGGACGTGCGCGCCTTCAACCGCTCGCTCACCTGCGGCGCCGAGGTCACCGCCACCGAGCCCGCCGTCAAGGGCTACGTGATGGCCACCCTGCGGCTGACCGAGCGCCCGGGCGCCGGCCGCTGCGGCGCGGGCACGGGCGAGACCGCCCGCGCAGCCTTTCTCGTCAAGCGCGACAAGATCGTCGAGTGGGTCCGGATGCCGGTCCCGCCGCCCGACGCCGCGCCGCACCAGGACTCCGAGACGCCGGCGTAGCGTCTCGGAATGCCGCAGGCGGTTGCGGCGTCAGGAAAGCCATGACCCAGACGCTGACCCCTCCCGCCAACGCGCGGATCTACAATCCCGTCCAGCGCGACGCGGTCACCTTCCTGGAGACCAGCGAGCAGTCCGGCGGCGTTCGTACCCCCGGCCTCCTGGAGGTGGCGCCCGGCGGCAAGGTGCTGCCGCACTTCCACGGCTCCTACACGGAGGAGTTCAGCGCCCGCCAGGGCACCCTCACCGTCGATC
>Ga0136617_10002810_pt1 | contig 15512 bp, 14 predicted proteins | sample AntDrymUQ3222106_2_FD_129672 | JGI IMG/M metagenome (GOLD analysis project Ga0136617, IMG submission 129672) | Polar desert sand microbial communities from Dry Valleys, Antarctica - metaG UQ322 (21.06) | ecosystem: Environmental > Terrestrial > Soil > Desert | place: Antarctica: Dry Valley...
GCCCCCCTCCCCGTCGTCGTCGTCGCCGGCCCGGGGGTCGTCGTCGCGGTCTCCGTCAGCGTTAGCCGGCTTGACGCCGTCGGTCACGACGAGCAGGTACCGCGTGCCCTGACGGAGCAGCTCATCCGACTCCGCGTGCAGCGTGTTCCTCGCCGACTCCCAGACGATCTGATTGATGCCGACCCGTCTGCCCGACGCGTCGGCCAGGAAGATCGTGTCGCTCGAGACGCTCGAGAGGTCGATCGGCTCGCTGAACGGGATCGAGAGCCGCGGCTGGACGTTGAATCCGTCGAGCGTGTTGAGCACCGCGACGTCGGCGCAGTCGGACGGATACGACCTGCAGCCTTCGGCAGGGAGCGCCACGCGGAGACCGGTCAGCTGGGCCGGGTCGGCCTCGGTCAGCAGGTCGCTCGGGAAAGGTTCTCTCGCCTCGAAGTCCCCGGCCAGCGCGGCGGACGGCCAGACGAGCACCAGGCACGTGACCGCGAAGATGCGGCGAAGGTCGAACGGCATCGAGCTCTCCTCTCCCAGACCCCTGCGCGCGTCCTCGGCGCGACGGCGCGACGCTACTCGCCCGAGGGCCGGGAGTCAACGGCCCCGAGTCCAGAGGTGGGCGGGGAGGTCAGAACGCCGGGGGGCCGCTGCTCACGACGAACAGGTCCGCATCCGGATGCCGGGGTCAGCGGCTGACCGGGTCGAGCGGGGCGGGCCGAGCAGATCGATGCCGTTGGAGCCACATCCTCCGGGCGAGGTCTTCGGGGTCGGGCAGAGCAGGCGGCGGCGCGTAGCGGATCGTCGAGTCCGCCCCGTTTCCCTGCGGAATGGGCGGCCTCGGACGATGCGTGTCAACTTCGACGGTACGCCTGCGATCGCGGTCGGTTGACAGGGAGTCGGGCGGTCACCGTCTACGTTGAGGTACGTCACTCCCGGGACCGAGGAGAGCGTGGTGTGTCGTCGGCAACCTTGACCCCGTACCCGCGAGGATGCGTCCGTCCACCTTCGAAGCGATCCCCAACACCGGTATCCTGCTGCGGTTCCGGGAGGTCGCGAGTCGTGACCTCGACTCCTTCCACACGTAACGCATCCAGGAGCGGCTCCGTCGCAATTACCGCAACCGCGTAGGTCCCATCTCGCTCGCGATTCACATGCGGCCTACATCCGAAATGAAGCTCGTCCCGCGCAAGCAGCTCTCGCAGTGACGCCTCGTCCCGATCGCGCACTTCTGGTTGCAAGAGGCACGAGCGCCGAACCACGACGAGCCATGCGAGGAGCTTATGACAGCGCACTACACCCACAAGAACATCACCGACGTCGCCGACTCGGCACCAGGGTTCGGCTTCGGCGAGACGCAGGAGTCCCGCTTCGCGCGTGCTGACTTCGGCGCCGAGCAGACCGGCTTCAGCCACCACCGCTTCAAGCCGGGCAAGCGTCAGGGGTTCGGCCACCGACACGAGCAGGCCGAGGAGATCTACTTCATCGTTGCCGGCGCGGGTCGCGTCAAGCTCGACGATGAGATTCTCGAACTCGAGGAGCGCGACGTGATCCGGGTCGCGCCCGGCGTCACCCGAGCCTTCGAGGCGGGAGCGGAAGGGCTCGAAGTGCTCGCATTCGGACCACATCACGCGGACGACCGCGGCGAGCTGATCCCGGACTGGTGGGGTCGATGAAGTTTCGGGCACGTGCGTCGTCCAAGGGTCAGATGACGATCGTCGACCCGGGGGAGGACACGCGCTAACCCAGGCACCGGGTACCACCGGCCGCGAGGCCACCCTCACGCGCATCTTCGACGCGCCTCACGAGCTGGCCCGGAAGCGCTTGACCGAGCTCGAGCACTTCACGTACCGGTTCGGCCCGCCGCCGTTCATCACACCCGAGTCGACGATCGCGATCGACGCCAGGTCGTACCACCAGGCCGGGAGCTCTTCCGGGGCGGAGTACGCCAAAGGCGTGGACGGGGCCTACGCCCGCCTCGAGGTGCACCTGGCGCGGCTCGAGGGAGCCAGCGCCTGAACGCGCTGTCGTTCTAACATGCCCTTCGTGCACGCATCGTCGATCGGCGCAGCGCCCGCTTCCGGAGAGCTCGAGCTCCGGCTGGAGCAGCATCGGGTGGAGCTGACCGCCTACTGCTACCGCATGCTCGGCTCGGCGTTCGAGGCAGAGGATGCCGTCCAGGAGACGTTCCTGCGGGCGTGGCGCGGCTTCGACCGCTTCGAAGGCCGCGCGGCGCTGCGATCGTGGCTCTACCGCATCGCGACGAATGTGAGCCTGGACATGCTGAGCGGCCGCCGGCGCCGCGCGACGCCGATGGATCTCGGGCCCGCGCGTGACCCGGACGCGCCGCTCGGGGCCACGCTGCCCGAGGTGACCTGGATCGAGCCGATTCCCGATGGTCTCGCCGTCCAGGCGGATGGAGATCCCGCCGAGGTGGCGCTCGCGCGCGAGACGATCCGTCTTGCGTTCGTTGCCGCCCTGCAGCACCTGCCGCCGCGGCAGCGCGCGGTTCTGATCCTCTGCGAGGTCCTCCGCTGGAAGGCGGCGGAGGTTGCGGAGCTGCTCGAGACGAGCGTCGCTTCGGTGAACAGCGCCCTTCAGCGGGCGCGTGCCACTCTCGAGGCGAGCAATGTGACCCTCGCGGAGACGTCGCCCTCGGTCGACGGGGCGGACGCCGCGCTCCTCGCACGCTACGTCGAGGCATTCCAGAGTTACGACATGGACGCGCTCACCTCGTTGATCCACGAGGACGCGACGCAGTCGATGCCGCCGTACGAGCTGTGGCTGAGCGGCCGGGAGGACATCCTCCGCTTCTGGGTCGGGCCGGGCGCCGGCTGCCGCGGCTCGCGTGTGCTCCCCACGATGGCTGCGAACGGCGCGCCGGCGTTCGGGCAGTTCAAGCCAAGCGCCACCGGCGAGGGCTACGAGCCGTGGGCGCTGCAAGTGCTCGAGGTGTCAGGGGGTCGCATCGTAGGTTTCACCTTCTTTCTCGACACCGACAGGGTGTTTCCGCGCTTCGGCCTGCCGCTTCGGCTCGATTCGTAGCTCGTCTCGCCGACGACACGACAGGAGGTCGACATGCTGTTGGAGAACAAGAACGCCGTCGTGTACGGAGGGGGAGGCTCGATGGGCGGCGCTGTCGCGCGCGCGTTCGCCCGCGAGGGGGCGAATGTCTTCCTTGCCGGTCGCACCCTTGCAAAGCTCGACAAGGTGGCCGCGGAGATCGCCGCCGCCGGAGGAGTGGCCGAGACGGCTGAAGTCGACGCTCTCGATCAGCGGGCCGTCGAGAATCACGCCGCCGAGGTGGCCGAGAAGGCGGGGAGCATCGACGTGTCGATCAACGCCATCAGCCTCACGGATGTGCAGGGCGTCCCTCTCGTCGACATGACGCCAGAGGACTTCGCGCGGCCGGTCACGGAGGCTGCGCGCACGAACTTTCTGACCGCCACTGCGGCGGCGCGCCGGATGACCGCGCAAGGCTCGGGAGTGATCGTGATGCTCTCGTCATCGGCGGCTCGCGAGTCCGGCCCGCAAATGGGGGGGTTCAGCGTTGCGTGCGCGGCTATCGAGGCCTTCACGCGGAGCCTGGCCGGCGAAGTCGGACGTCGGGGTGTGCGGGTGGTGGCCTTGCGGCCGAACTTCACTCCCGAGACCCACCCCGAGGTTTCGCTCAGCGACGTTCAGTCCTTGGTGGACGGCACCGCGCTGGGGCGGCTGCCCCGGCTGGCCGAGGTGGCGGAATCGGCCGCGTTCCTGGCCTCCGATCAGGCAGGTGCGATGACGGGCGCGGTCTTGAACCTGACCTGCGGCGCCATCGTGGACTAGTCCGGCAGAACGTCGCACAGGCCCATGAAGGCAACGAGCTCGAGCAGCTCGTTCGAGGCGTGGCGCAGCCGGACCTGGCAACTATTCCGCCGGGCGGCGAGCTGGAGTCGTGCGAGGGCGTCGACCGCCACCGCGTCGGTGTCGACGCTGCTCACGTCGCAGAGAGCGACGCCGGCGTCGCTTCCTTCCAGCAACGCGCAGACGCGCTCGCAGAGCCCGGCCAGGTCGGCACGGGCGATGGGGCCGGTGATCGCGAAGGCGATCGTTCGCGGCGCTGAAGCGGCCATCTCGACAAAGACCGCGCGCCCTGGCCGAACTCATCGGCGCGCGACCGATGACTTCCGAGGCGCGCCCTGGTCCAACCCCTCGACACCACCTCTGGAGCGAGCGACCGAGAGGAGAAGAGGCTGATGAACCTGGACAACCGCACCCGCTGGCTGGCGCTCGTCGTCCTCTGCCTGGGCGACCTGATGATCGTCCTCGACACGACGATCGTGAACGTCGCGCTGCCGTCGATCAGGGAGGATCTCGGCTTCTCCCAGACGTCGCTCGCCTGGGTCGTCAACGCCTACCTGCTCACCTTCGGCGGCTTTCTCCTGCTCGGCGGCCGGCTGGGCGATCTCTATGGGCACCGCCGGCTGTTCCTGATGGGGATCACCTTCTTTACGGTGGCCTCGCTCGCCTGCGGCCTCGCGAACTCGCAGGAGTTCCTCATTGCCGCGCGGGCGATGCAGGGCCTTGGCGGCGCGGTCGTGGCCGTTGTCGCTCTCTCGCTGGTCATGACCCTGTTCACCGAGCCGGCCGAGCGGGCGAAGGCGATGGGGGTGATCGGCTTCGTCGCAGCCGGCGGCGGCAGCATCGGCGTGCTCCTCGGCGGCGTCCTCACCGATCTGCTCGACTGGCACTGGATCTTCCTCGTCAACCTCCCGGTCGGTGTCGCGGTCTTCGCTCTCTGCCTCGCACTGCTGCCCGGCGGTGGCGGTGAGGCAGCCGACGGGCGTCTCGACATCGCGGGCGCCGTGACGGTGACGACGTCGCTGATGCTCGCGGTCTACGCGATCGTGAACGGCAACGAAACGGGCTGGAGTTCCGGTCAGACGATCGGCCTGCTCGGCGCCGCGGCGGTGCTCATGGCGCTCTTCCTCGGGATCGAGGCTCGGGCTCGCTCGCCGCTGATGCCCCTCGGTCTCTTCCGCCTCCGCAATGTCGCGACCGCGAACGCTGTCGGGGTCCTGTGGGCCGCCGGCATGTTCGCCTGGTTCTTCCTCTCCGCCCTGTATCTCCAGCTGGTGCTGGGATACAGCCCGTTGCAGGTCGGCCTCGCCTTTCTGCCGGCCAACCTGATCATGGCGGTGTTCTCAGTGGGCCTCTCCGCCAGGCTGGTCATGCGTTTCGGCATCAAGCCCCCGCTGGTGATCGGGCTGTCGGCGGCCGCAGTCGGGCTCGTGCTCTTCGCTCGCGCACCGGTCGACGGGAACTTCCTGGTCGACGTCCTTCCGAGCATGATGCTGCTTGGAATCGGCGCCGGCCTGGCGTTCAACCCTGTGCTTCTCGCCGCCATGAGCGACGTCGAGCCGAGCGACGCCGGCCTTGCCTCGGGTGTCGTCAACACCTCGTTCATGATGGGAGGGGCGCTCGGCCTCGCGGTCCTCGCGAGCCTTGCCGCGTCCCGCACGGACGGCCTGCGTGCCTCGGGCGACGGGTCTCTCGTCGCGCTCACCGGTGGCTACCACGTCGCCTTCATCGTCGGGGCCGTGTTCGCCGCCGCCGCCGCTGTGCTCGGCGCCGTGCTTCTCCGCACCGGAGCTCCCGCGTCCGCACACGAAGGCGAGGAAGCGCACGGCGTCCCCGCAGCCGCCGAGTCGAGGTGACCTGTCCTCGAGCCCATCGTCAACCCTTGTAGCCGACGACCTCGTCCGGACGGGACGCGAGTGCGGCGACACTGGGCGCGAACAGGGCCGTCGAACCGCCCGCCACGGGCGGGCAGAAGCGCGTGCACCGACCCGAGCTCGTGGACGCGCACGGCTTCGACACGAAGTACGCGATGCACGCTGCCAGGCTCGGCTACCAGGGGCTCGAGCTGCTGGAGAAGGGACATCTGACGCTGCCGATGCCGCAGCCGGAGCGCTCCCGCGTCATGGCGATCCGCACAGGCGAGCGGACGTTCGAGGAGACGATCGCTGAGATCGACAGGGTGGAGCAGCGCCTGAGCGAGGCGCTGGAGCGGACGCCACTGCCGACCGAGTCCGACCGCCCCGAGGTGGATCGCTTCCTCGTCCACGCCTACCGGCGGGCGTGGGGCTGGTAGCGCGCCTGCCTCCGTAGCTCAGTTGGAAGAGCATCGGGCTTCGACCCCGGGCGCAGAGGTTCGACTCCTCTCGGGGGCTCTCACATCAGAGAAGGAAGGAGAACGATGAGCACCATCAAGACATTCGGTCCCGTCGACGATCGAAGCCTGAACCAGCTGAAGCGATGCATGGAGGCGGGCGACGCCGAGTTCGGCGTCCTCTGCGCCGACCATCATCCCGGCTACAGCCAGCCGATCGGCGGTGGGATCGCCTACGAGGGCTACGTCTCTCCTTCGGGGGTCGGCTTCGATGTCGGATGCGGGAACAAGGCCGCCCGGACCGACCTCACTCCGGCGGATCTCGACGCGCTCGGCGGTGTCGCGTCGATCATGGGGGAGATCACCCGGCGGATCTCGTTCGGCATGGGCGTACCGGCTCGGGAGCGCACCGATCATCCGGTGCTCGAGGCGATCCGCACAGCCGACTTCGCGCCCCAGCGCCAGCTCGTCCGGCTGGCCGAGTCGCAGCTCGGCACGGTCGGCTCGGGCAACCACTACGTCAACCTGATGGAGGACGAGGACGGCCGCGTCTGGGTCGGCGTGCACTTCGGCTCGCGCGGCTTCGGCCACAAGACCGCCTCGGGCTTCCTCGCGCTCGCGCAGGGCCTGTCGTTCGACGGCAAGGCCGACGAGGGCGGGATGGACTCGCCGCCCGTGCTCTTCGAGGTCGGCTCGGAGCTCGGCGAGGCGTACGTCTCGGCGATGGAGCTGGCGGGCGACTACGCCTACGCGGGGCGTGACGTGGTCGTGTCGAAGGTGCTGGAGATCCTGGGCGCCGTGGCCGTGGACGAGGTGCACAACCACCACAACTTCGCGTGGCGGGAGGAGCACTTCGGCCGCACCTACTGGGTGATCCGGAAGGGCTGCACGCCGGCCCGCCCGGGTCAGCAGGGCTTCGTCGGCGGCTCGATGGGCGACGAGTCGGTGATCCTCGAGGGCGTCGAGTCGGACGAGAACGAGCAGGCCCTTTACTCGACCGTGCACGGCGCCGGGCGCGTGATGAGCCGGTCGCAGGCGGCCGGCCGGATGCGGCGGCGGAAGCGCTACGCCTGCCGGAACCGCGATTGCGACCGTGTCTTCGACCTCGACGGGATCAGCTCGTCTCTCGGCCCACCGAAGCAGGGCGTCTGCCCCGACCACCCCGAGTCGGGCGTGATGAAGGTTCGGGTGCAGGAGCAGGTGAAGCCCGGCCTCGTGGACTGGCCGGCGGTGCAGGCGCGGCTGCTCGACCAGGGCATCGTGCTCGTCGGCGGCGGTGCGGACGAGGCGCCGGAGGTGTACAAGCGCCTCCCGGAGGTTCTCGCCGCGCACGGCGGCTCGATCCGCGTGAAGCACACGCTGCGCCCGCTCGGCGTCGCGATGGCGGGACGCGACGTCGTCGATCCGTACAAGGACTGAGGGCCGCCCGAACGGCTCTCAGTCGAGCCGGAAGCGCTCGACCACATCCTCGAGCACCTCGATCCCCAGCCCCGGCCCCTGAGGTTGCGGCATCCAGCCATTCTCGTGGGTGACCGGGGCGCTCACGAGCTCGTGCTGAGCGACGTCGCGCAGTGGCTTGATCTCGAACTGCCTGCAGGCCGGCGTCGACCAGCTGATCGCGAGGCTCGCCGCTGAGACGATCGCCGCCGACCACGCGTGCGCGTTCGCCTGCGTGCCGGCCGCCTCGACACGCTCCACTGCGTGCCGGAAGCCCGTGATCCCCTCCGCGCGGCCCGGGTCGACTCCGAGCACGTCGCAGGTCCCCGTGTCGAGAACCCGCTGGATCCCCTCGACGTGGAACTCCTTCTCCCCGTACGCGATCCGCGTCGTCGTCTTCTCGCGCAACGTCTTGTACCCGTCGGGGTTCCAGTGCCCGAGCGGTTCCTCGACCCAGTAGAGGTCGTACTCCTCCATCGCGCGAGTTCGCTCGATCGCTTCGGTGACGTCCCACTTGACGGCGACACCGAGGTCGATCATGAGCGTCTTGTCCGGTCCGATCGCCTCGCGTACGGCACGGACGTAGTCGAGGTCGCGAGCGTGCTGGAAGCCCAGGTTCGCGTCGCCCTTCTTACCCCAACCGACCTTCAGCCCGTGCAGACCGTCCGACAGCCACTCCGCAGCCTCGTCTGCGAGTTCGGCGATCGATGGCTTCGAGCAGTGTCCGGACGCGATCGCCGGCAGCCGCTCCTTGACGGGGCCGCCGAGGAGATCGAGCACGCGCGCGCCGAGCGCCTTGCCCTTGAGATCCCAGACCGCGATGTCGATGCCCGAGATCGCGATCGACGCCACACCCCCGCCGCCGAACCACCACGAGTACTCCTTGAGCGAGCGCCAGATCAACTCGCTCTCGAGCGGATCGCGGCCGACGACGAGCTCGCTGAAGCCGTTGATCAGCTCACGTGCCGCGCGGGACGCCTCGGGCCAGTAGGTGACGGCTTCGCCCCACCCCACCTGTCCGTCATCCGCGGTCAGCTTGACGAGGCAGACGTGTCGCGTGCGGTTGTGGTCGTTCGGCTCGGGATAGCCGATCGGAATGGGCTCGACCGACCGGATCTTCACCGAGGCCTGCCGGTCATGCAGCGAGCTTCGCGCGCAGCAGGTCGCGGAGGAGGATGGTCTCGGAGACGTTGTCGGTGTTCGTGAGGTCGTACGGCCCCTCGCCGGGCGTCCACACGTACTCGAGCCCGAGAAACCCGTCGTAGCCGGTCTCGCGCATCGCGTCGACGATCCGCTCGTAGTCGATCGTGTTGTTGCGTAGCGTCGTCTGCAGGCTGCCCGTGCGAGCGCCGCGCGCGTGGAAGTGGCGCGCATGCGCGACCATCGGCTCGATCTCGCGCTCGGACACGCCCTGGAAGATGAAGTGCGTGTAGTCGAGGGTGAGCTCGAGGCCGGGGCAGCGCTCGACGAGCGCCAGCGCCTTGGCCGGGGTATCGACGACCGAGCCCACGTGCGGCTCGACCGAGACGCGGACGTCCGCAGACCGTCCTTCCTCGACCCGCCAGCCGAGCTCCTCGGCGGAGCGCGCCAGTGAGTCTTCCCACGGCTCGTCCGGCCAGTGGATGCCCGGCAGCAGGGTCAGGCCCGGAGCGTGGAGACCGGCCGCGAGCTCGAGGATGTCGCGGAAGATGGCCGCGGCATCCGCCCGTTCTCCCGGGTCTGGGTTGTTCGGAGCCATCCGCTCGAAGCTCGTCCAGGGGATGAGAAAAACGTCGGCCGGCTCGAGGCCGCGTGAGCGGAGCCGCTCGTCGAGCCGACGCGTCCAGCCGGGAATGTCACCGCGCACGTCCTCCGGGCGAACGTGCGAGCGGTTGCCCATGAGGGCAAGGTCGACACCCTCGACGTCCAGCATGCTGATCAGCTCGAGCGCCTGCTCGTGCTGGAGCAGCGGGAACGTGAAATCGGCGCACGCGAGCTTCACTTGACCTCCTGAGCGTGGGAGTGCGTAGGCTATTGGTAACGATTCCGGCTGACAAGTGGAGGTACGGGTGAGCGCGAACCCCAAGCAGCTGCACGACTACGTCGTCGTCGGGGCCGGATCGGCCGGCTGCGCGCTCGCTCGCCGTCTGTCGGACGAGCCTGGCGTGTCGGTCGCGCTGCTCGAAGCAGGAGGGGATGACTCCCGGCCGGAGATTCATGACCCCGACGTCTACTTCTCGCTGTGGAACACCGACATCGACTGGGGCTACCGCACCGTGCCGCAGAAGCACACCGCGTACCGGATCCACAACTGGCCGCGCGGGAAGGTACTCGGCGGAACCAGCAGCCTGAACGGCATGGTGTATCTCCGTGGATCCCGCGCGGACTACGACGCCTGGGCGTACGCCGGGAATCTCTCCTGGGACTGGGAGAGCGTGAAGGGCGCGTTCGACCGCCTCGAGGGCAAAGTCGACGGTGGTGGACCGCTTCGGCCGGGAATTCTCGAGGACCACAATCCGCTCGCGGAGGTCTTCATCGAAGCGTGCCGAGAGGTCGGCCATCCGTTCAATTCTGATCTGAACGACGGCTCGCTCGACGGCGTCGGGTGGAACCAGTCGACGATCTACCAGAAGCGCCGCCAGAGCGCGGCCGAAGCCTTCGTGCGGCCGGTCCTGAACCGTCCGAACCTGACGGTCCTCACCGGCGCGCATGCCACTCGACTCGTCGTCGAGCCCACGGGCCGCGTTCGCACGGTCCAGTTCGTCCGAGAGGGCGGCCTCGAGACCATCGAGGCGGAGACCGAAGTGATCCTCTGCGCAGGTGCGGTCGATTCTCCGAGGCTGTTGCTGCTCTCGGGGATCGGGCCGGCCCGTGAGCTCGAGGAGGTTGGGGTCGAGGTTGTCCACGACCTCGCCGGCGTCGGTCGGAATCTCATCGACCACATGCTGATCGGGGTCGTCTACGCAGCGCGCGAGCCCGTGCCGCCCCTCTACTCGGCGATCACCGAGAACTGCGTCTTCACGCGATCCGACCCTCGGCGGGCCTCCTGTGACATCGAGATCTCCTTCGCGAAGGAGAAGCTGTTCGCCGAGGGCTATGCGGCGCCTGACGACTGCTACACGATCATCCCCGGCATCGTCCGCCCCGAGAGCCGCGGCTGGATCCGCCTGCGCTCCGACTCGCCGACCGACCCGCCGCTCATCAACCCGCGCCATCTCGCAGCCGACGCGGACGTCGCGGGGTTGATCCGGGGCATCGAGTTGACGCGGGAGATCGGCGCCGCCGAGGCGTTCGCGCCGTGGCGCGACCGTGAGGTCGTCCCTGGGCCTGAGGTGGCGGACGAGCGAGCGCTGACCGAGTACGTCCGGCGCGTTGCGAGCACCTGGTTCCACCCTGTTGGCACCTGCAAGATGGGCGTCGGCGAGGACTCGGTCGTCAGCCCCGATCTGAGGGTGCGCGGACTCGCCGGTTTGCGAGTCGCCGACGCCTCGATCATGCCGGAGATCGTCTCGGCGAACACGAACGCGGCGTCCATGATGATCGGCTGGAAGGCAGCGGAGACCATCCTGGGCGTCGACGGCGACCCCTGAGCCGGCGATCTCAGCCTTGCGGACGCTTGACTTCGCGCGAGCGTTTGCGTTAGCGTCCTGCATCGTTACCGGAATCGAATCCAGGCCGTGACTCAGGGCTGACGCGTTCTAGCCTCGAGGCCCACGATTCCAACCGACGGGAGGCGGAACAGACCGCGCAGGACACCCAGACCGATGTCGACAGACCGGAGCAGATCAACGTGCGGCGCTCGTCGCGCGCCGACCCATCAGGAGGAACGTGAAGATGAAATCGTTAGGTAGGCGAGTTTCGATGAGAGCCGGTGTGTTGAGTGTGCTGATCGGCCTGGGGGTTGTGATCCTGGGAACCGCAGCAGCGACCGGCGCCCTTCTGGGCGCACCGAAGCAGAAGAACGTCGTTCCCCAGCAGCAAGCGGCGCCGGGCAGCGGGAAGGGCCTTGTGATCGGCTATGCGACGAGCCTCGAGTCCGTGCCCGTCGTGCACGTCATCTCCGAGGGCATCAAGGCCCAGGTCAAGCGTTCCGGGGCGAAGCTCGTCTTCTGCGACACCGGCGGCGATCTCGCGAAAGCGCTCGACTGTGCGAAGAGCTTCAAGACGCAAGGAGTCCAGGGGATCCTGCAGTTCCAGCATGACACCAAGGCCTCTCCATCGATCTGCAAGGCTGGCCCGCAGCGAGTCGCCGTTTTCGCCATCGACATTCCGCAGCCGCCCTGCCAGACGTCGTTCATGGGCGTCGACAACGCCTACGGAGGATTCGTGGCGGGAGTCAAGGCGGGCGAGATCGTCAAGAGCCGCTTCAACTGTCAGTACGACGCGTGGGTGTCCCTGGAGCAGCCCGAGATCGGGGCTCCGAACGACCAGCGCATGGGGGGCTACCGCAAGGGCTTCCAGTCGGTGTGCCCGGGAGCGATCAAGGGCCTGAAGAAGGTCGGGTTCGACGCCACGCTCGCCCAGGCGCGAACGCTGATGGCCGATGTCCTCACGACGCTTCCCGGTAAGAAGCGGATCATCGTGGCATCGATCGACGACGAAGGAATCCAGGGCGCTTTTGCTGCCGCGAAATCCGCCGGCCGGCCCAAGGATCTCTACGGCATCTCGCTCGGCGTCGCGGACAAGGTCACGATCTGCGGGATCAAGACCAACCCGAACTGGCTGGCCTCCACGGCGATCTTCCCGGAGAAGTACGGCTGGACGGCTGTCCCGTACATCATCAGGACCATCAAGGGCCAGAAGGTCCCGAAGCTGCTGTATATCCCCCTGGTCGCGGTGAACAGCAAGAACATCAGCAGGTACTACCCGAAGGTCAGCTGCTGATCGAAGTGAGCACGTGGCGGATCCCTTCCGACTGAGAGCGCGCGGGATCCGTAAGTCATTCGGCGGCGTCGAGGTTCTCCGTGGAGTGAACCTCGACGCCACCGGAGGCTCCGTTCTCGCGCTCCTCGGCGAGAACGGAGCGGGGAAGTCCACGCTCGTCAAGATCCTCGCCGGCGACTACGAAGCCGACGCCGGCTCGATCGAGATCGCCGGAGCGACTCACCGGTCGCTCGACCCGGTCGCCGCGCGCCGGCAGGGAATACGCATGATCTTCCAGGAGCTTGCGGCCGCCCCGGACCTGAGCGTGGCCGAGAACGTCATGCTCGGACAGCTGCCGAGTCGGCGCGGCTTCGTCAGCTGGCGCGCTGTCCGTTCGGCGGCGGCAAAGATGCTGAGCGAGTTGGGTGTCGACCTCGACCTGGCCGCTCCCGTGTCGAGCCTTCGGGTCGCCGAGCGCCAGGTCGTGGAGATCGCGCGAGCCCTGCTCGGCGAGGCCCGGTGCCTGATTCTCGACGAGCCCACCGCGGCGCTCTCCTACCTGGAGGTCGAGCGCTTGTTCGCGTTCCTCCAACGCCTGCGCGAACGTGGGGTCGCGATCATCTACATCACCCACCGACTGGACGAAGTCGCTCGGGTTGCCGACAGGGTGCACGTCCTGAGGGACGGCGCTTCGGTGCTCGAGGGGCCGGCCGGCGCCTACGGGCGGGCGGAACTCGTCTCGGCCATGGTCGGGAAGGCTCTCGGAGAGGTCCAGCGGCCGGCACCGCGGGAGCACACGCCGGCTACGACACTGCTGAGGTTCGAGCAGGCGGCGTGCCAGGGAGCGTTCGCGAATCTCGACCTCGAGGTCGGGGACGGCGAGGTCGTGGGTCTCTACGGCCGAATCGGCTCGGGCACCGCAGAAGTCGCGGAGGCTGCCTTCGGTGTTCGCCGGCTGACGAGCGGGCGCCTCGAGGCGCGTGCGGGGGGCCTCGGGCTCCACGGTCCGGCCCAGGCGATCCAGGCGGGCATCGGATTTCTCCCGGCCGACCGACAGAGGGACGGTGCTTTCATGATCCGGTCGGTCGCGGAGAACCTCAGCGCGCCGTCATGGTCGCGTCTGGCCGCGGCTCGGCTCTTCATCTGGTCCGAGTCCGAGGCGGCCGCCTACGCGCGGTGGCACGACGTGCTCCGTATCCGGTCTCGAAACAACCCGAAGCAGACGATCGGCACGCTCTCCGGGGGGAACCAGCAGAAGGTCCTCCTCGGGCGATGGCTCGAGTCCCGCTCTCGAGTTCTCGTTCTCGTCGAGCCGACGCGGGGTGTGGACGTCGGCGCCCGCATCGAGATCTACGGCTCCATCCGACGCCTCTCCGAAGAGGGCGTGGGTGTCCTCGTCGTCACGTCCGATCACGAGGAGGTGGTGCAGCTCGTGGATCGAGCCGTCGTCATGTCGCGCGGGAAGATCACGGCGCGCCTCGACGGAGACGAGATCACCGTGGAGCGCCTGGCATCCGCTGCGGAGGGCCTCGCGTGACCGACCGCGACAGAGGCTTCAGTGGCCTGCTCCGTCGCCTGCCCGAGGCGTCGGCACTCATCGTGTTCCTGATCGCCGAGACGATCTTCTTCTCGGTCAAGTCCGAGTTCTTCCTCGCGTGGGACAACTGGTTGAACATTCTCACGGCGATCTCCGTGATCGGAATCATCGCCGCCCCCGGCACGCTCCTCCTGACGGCGGGACAGTTCGACCTTTCGGTCGGTTCGGTGACCGCGTTCACCGCCGTCATCATGGCGAACCTCGCTCTGAGCCACGACACGTCGCTGGCCGTCGCCGTAGCGGTCGCCGCAGCGATCGGAGTCGGCGTCATCAACGGATTTCTCGTCACCGTGGTCGGTGTCAACGCTCTCATCACCACTCTGGGGACGTTGGCGGCATTCCGGGGCCTGTCGGAGGTGATAGCGAAGGGACAGACGGTGGGTGTGGAGGGCTTCGAGACGCTCGGAACGGCGCGGCCGGTCTGGAACATTCCCGTTCCGGTCTTCGTGCTGATCGCGGTCCTGATCGTCGTCTGGGTGCTCATGCGGTACACGGTCTACGGCCGTGCGATGTACGCGATCGGGTCGAACCCGTTCGCCGCTCGGCTCGTCGGAGTGCGGTCGCGTCGCTTCGTGTTCATCGGATTCGTCCTGTCTGCAGCGGCGTGCGCGCTCGGAGGACTCGTCCTCACGTCCCAGCTCAGCGTGGGGTCGCCGCTCTTCGGAACCGGGATGGAGCTCTCGGTCATCACGGCGATCGTGCTCGGGGGGGCCAGCCTCAGCGGCGGCCGCGGCTCGGTCGTCGGAACCGCGGTCGGCCTCATGATCATCGGAATCCTGAACAACGGGCTGACCCTGACCGGAGTCGACCCTTTCTGGCAGAACGTGGCCAGGGGTGCACTTCTCATCGGCGCTGTGTCCTTCGACCGGCTGCGGGCCCGCATCGGCGAGTAGCAAGCTCCGCGTGGGCACTCAGTACATGAGCTGGCCGCCGCTGACGTTGATGACGGCTCCGGTGATGTAGCGCGCGCGATCCGAGGCGAGGAACAGGACGACGCTTGCGACCTCGTCCGGCTCCGCCATCCGGCCGAGCGGGATCATTCGCACGAACTCCTCCAGTCCGGCCTCGGTCATCCCGCTCCTCATCATCGGCGTGTCGGCAGCTCCGGGGGACACGGCGTTGACCGTGATCTCGTCGCCCGCCCACGAGCGCGCGAGCCCTCGTGTCAGCGAGACGATCCCGCCCTTGGAGGCCGCGTACACCACCGAGCCACCGAACCCACCGGTCCACCAGCCCTGAGAGGTGAAGTTCACGATCCGTCCTGGACACCCCTGCTCCCGGAAGAGCGCCGCCGCCGTCCGGTTGAGAAAGAAGGTGGCTTTCAGATTCGTGTCGAGCTGAACGTCCCAGTCCTCCTCGGTCACGTCCTCGACGGACGCTCGCCTCCGCAGGACAGCCGCAGCGTGCGCGAGGACGTCGAACCGGCCGAAGGCCTTCAACGCCCGCGCGAGGACTGATGCATGTGCGGACAGATCGGTGAGGTCGATTCCGAGC
>Ga0136617_10002811_pt1 | contig 15511 bp, 16 predicted proteins | sample AntDrymUQ3222106_2_FD_129672 | JGI IMG/M metagenome (GOLD analysis project Ga0136617, IMG submission 129672) | Polar desert sand microbial communities from Dry Valleys, Antarctica - metaG UQ322 (21.06) | ecosystem: Environmental > Terrestrial > Soil > Desert | place: Antarctica: Dry Valley...
GACAAGCTGACCGTCAAGATCCCCTGGTGGGACGGGCGCGAACTCAGCTACAGCTTCCCGGCCGCATGAACCGAGACGCGAAAAGCAGGGTCGAATGAACGCACCGGAAATCCAGGTTAGAGGAAGAGGTCCTCGTGACGCGCGCGTACGAGCGCGGCCGCGCCGGGCCCGTCGCCCGCGGTGACGTGGCGCTCGAGGCCGCGCACGACGACCGCCGGCTCGCGCGAGTCCTTGGCGCGCGTGAGGTCGGCCGCGGCGGCGGCCCCGTCGGCGATGGCGATGATCGTCGCCTCCAGCCGGCGCCCGGCGCCATCTGCGCGACCACGCCAGTCGTCGACGGCGGCCAGCCCGGCGAGCCCGATCGCGACGTCGCACTGGCCGACGCGCCAGGCGCGGCCGAACGAGTCGGCGATCACGATCCCCGGTGCGACGGCCGTCAGGTCCCGCAGCCGCGCGCGCAGCGCGCGGGCCGACGCGTCGGGGTCGGCGGGCAACAGCACGAGCTCGTCGCTCCCGCCGGCGTTCGAGGCATCGACACCCGCGTTGGCGCAGACGAGGCCATGCCTCGTGCGACAGATCAGCACGCCCGGCCGCGAGCGCACGATCTCGTCGGTCTCGGCGAGGATGACCTCGACGAGGCGCGGGTCCCTGCCATGCTCGGCAGCGAGCGCGATCGCGCGCTCGCCCGGCGTCACGTCGGCCAGCGCGATCGTGCGGCCCTCGGCCTTGGAGACGATCTTGTGCGCCACGACGAGCACGTCGCCGTCGGCGAACACGCCCGCTGCATCGGCGAGCAGCGCCGCGAGATCGTCGCCCGCGCGGATCTCGGGGAGGCCCGGCAGCGCCGCGGCGACGAACACCGGTGCGCCTAGCCCGCGGAGGGGCGCTCGCGCCCGGCGAGGCGGCTCAGCATGCCGCGCGTGTGCGCCGCGCCACCGCGATGGTCGGCCAGCAGCTGGCGCAGCGCGTCGAGATCCTCGGCGGTGTCGACATCGATCAGCAGCGTCGGCACGCTCTCGACGTCGCACGGGACGCCGGCGGCCGCGGCGGCCTGCTCGTGGCGGGGGCGGCTGTTCTCGCCGAAGGCGGGCTCGATGACGTCGGGCGGGACGAGCACGAGCGCGTTCGTGCCGCTGCCGTGGCGATCGGGGACGATCGTCACCGAGCGTCCGACCACGGGCCGTTGGAGCAGCTCCGTCAGCTGCGTGGGATCCAACGCCGGGCAATCGCCGGGAACGAGCAGCACGCGGGTCGCGCCATGCTCGAGGGCGTGCTCGATCCCGATCAGCGCGGCGGCGCTCTGACCCTCCTCGTCGTGGTCGCCGATCACCGTCGCGCCGTAGCCGTGGCCGATCGCCTCGGCGGTCGGCTCGGACGTCACGATCAGCACCTCGTCGATCGCCTTCGTGCGCCGCAGCGCCATCAGCACGTCGGTGACCATCGACTCGGCGAGCGCGCGGCGCGTCCCGGCCGAGAGGTCGTCGCCGAGGCGCGCCTTCGCGACGGCGAAGCGCTTGACCGGCAGGATCGCGACCGTGCGTTGAGGCTCGGCAGCCGCGCTCATGTGGCCATCCCCTCGGCGAAGGCCAGCGTCTCGGATGCGAGGCGGCGCCGCCCGGCGGCGTCGCTCATCAGCGTGTCGGTCTGCAGCACCGGCAGGCCGTCGACCGGCTCGTCGGCGACGAGCCCGTCGATCAGCCCCGCATAGCAGGCGGCGATCGCCTCGGTGCTCGCGTCGTAGCCCGCCCAGCGCAGGAATGCCGCGGTCGGGCCCTTGAGCACGGCGCCGCCGACGATCGGGGAGACCGCGACGATCGGGGCGGGGCTGTCGAGCAGTGCCTGGCGCATCTCGGGAACCGTCAGTATCGGCCTGATCGAGATGACCGGGTTCGACGGGCCGATGATGATGGCGTGCGCGGCGGCGATCGCGGCCAGCGCCTCGGGCGTCGGCAGCGCGCTGTCGACCCCGCGCAGCTGCGTGTCCTGCACCGGCCCCTCGGCCCGTGCGCGGATCATGAACTCCTGGAAGGGCATCCACTCGGCGTCCGTGCGCACCCACGTGCGTACGTGCTCGTCGCTCATCGGGAGCACTCGCGCCGGCACGCCGAGCGCCGCCCCCAGCTCGGCCAGCGTCTCGGTCAGGCGCGCGCCTTCGGCGAGCTGGCGCGCGCGCTGGATGCCGATCGCCAGGTCGCGGTCGCCGAGCGAGAACCAGACATCGACACCGAGCTCGCGCAGCCCGTCCATGACGGCGAACGTGTCGTCGCGCAGGCCCCAGCCGCGCGCGTCGATGCGGTCGGCGAGCCAGAACGTGACGAGATCCGGGTCGGGGCTGACGTAGGCGCCGTAGATCTCTATGTCGTCAGCCGTGTTGGCGATGACGGTCAGCCCGTCGCCGCAGACGTCGAGCATGCCGCGCGCGAGCTTCGCGCCGCCGGTGCCGCCGGCCAGGACGACGACCCGCCTGCCCATCAGCCTGCCGCCCACAGATCGGCGGGCAGGCCCGTCAGCCTCACGCCGGCGCGTGCCTTGTAGCGGGCGTTGACCGAGATCATCAGCGCGGCCATCGACTCCGCCACGCGCGCCATCTCCAGGCGCCCGCAGTCGACGCAGCGCAGGCCCGCGATGCTGTCCAGCAGCGCCGCGGCCCGGCGCTTGTCGGCACGCCGGTCGCCGCAGAGCAGGACGTCCTCGTCGAGCGCGTGGTCGAGGTCGCGCAGCAGCGCCGCACTGACCGTGTGCAGGGCGCTGAGCACCGTCACGCCGTCAGGCACCATCTCCTGCGCCTGCTGGGCCGCCGATCCCTGCGCGATGCCGAGCATGCGGGTCGCCTTGCCGCCGACGGCGGCCGCCAGCGGCACCGTCGCATCGATCACGATCTGGCCGGGCTGCAGCACGTCGCGCAGGTTGTTGAGCGTCTCGGCCTGGTTGCGAAACGGCACCGACAGGATCAGCAGCTCGTTGCGCGAGGCGGCGATCAGGTTCGGCAGCCCCGCGACGAGGCTGGCGGGAACGAGCTCACGGGCGCGGATCGAGGCCTGCTCGGCGCGTTCGGCGTCACGCGAGCCGATCGTCACGGCGCAGCCTGCTCGCGCCAGCCGTACCGCGAGGCCGAAGCCGAGCGCGCCGGAGGCGCCGATGATGGAGACCGGCTCGGGCAAGAGCGCTGCGAGCATATCCGGCGCCCGGGAGGCCGCGCCGCCGCTGGCGCGATCAGCGTCCGCTGAACTGCGGCGCGCGCTTCTCGGTGAGGGCGCGTGTCGCCTCGCGAAAATCCTCGCTCGTCACGCTCAGCTCCTGCGCGGCGACCTCCTGCTGCAGTGTCCCCGCCAGGCCCGGGCGGGCCGCGGTGCTGAGCACCCCCTTGGCGAGTCCGACGGCGAGCGGCGCGCAGGCGAGCAGCTCCGCCGCCAGCTGCGCCGTCGCGGCGTCGAGCTCTGCCGCCGGCGCGACACGGTTGACGAGGCCGATCCGCTCGGCCTCGGCCCCGTCGACGACCTTCGAGGCCATGATCAGCTCCTTCGCGCGGCCCAGGCCGACGAGCGCGGGCAGCCGCGAGCAGCCGCCGATGTCGGGGATCAGCCCGACGCGCGTCTCAACGAGGCCGATGACGCCGTCGGCCGCCATCACGCGCATGTCGCAGGCCAGCGCGAGCTCCGCCGCACCGCCCAGGCAGGCGCCGTGCAGCTGGGCGATCGTCGGCTTGGCCATGTCCTCGAGCAGGTTCCAGATCGCCAGGACGCCCTCGCGGTACTCGCGCCCCTTCGTCGGCTCGGCGGCCAGCGCGGCGAGGTCGGCCGTATCCATGCCGCCGGAGAACATCGCGCCCTCGCCGCGCAGGACGACGATCCGCACCGATTCCTGCGCCGCCGCGCCGCGCAGCGCCGTGCCGAGCTCCTCGATGACCGCGCGGCTGAGCGCGTTGCGCTTCTCGGGGCGGTTGATGATGACGTGGCGGACCGCGTCGCGGTCCTCGACGAGGACGAGGCTCATCGCGCAGACCTGCCTTCCGGCTCGGCGTCGGTGGCCGGCGACCGATGACGCGCTGTCATGGTCACTACTGTAGGCGGCAGATGGGCACCCCGACCGCCACCGAGCGCCGCGAGCTGGCCTTCGCCGGGGTCGCCCGGCAGGCCGAGCTCGTCCGCACCGGCGCGGTCATCCCGCGCGAACTCGTCGAGACCTCGCTCGAGCGGATCGCCGAGCTCGACCCGAAGCTCAACACCTTCCGGACCGTCTTCGCCGAGCAGGCGCTGCTCGAGGCCGACCGCGCCGCCGGGCGCATCGGTGCCGAAGACCTGCCGCTGCTCGGGGTGCCGATCGCCGTCAAGGACGACACGCCGTTCGGCGGGGAGTCGCGCATGTGCGGCTCTCATGTGCACGGCGCGCCGGAGCCCGAGGACGCGGCGTTCGTCGCGCGGCTGCGCGCCGCCGGCGCGATCGTCGTCGGCATCACGCGCACCCCGGAGCTGGCGGCGTGGCCGTTCACGGAGACCGTCCACGGTGGAATCACGCGAAACCCCTGGGATCTGCAGCGCACGCCGGGCGGCTCGAGCGGCGGACCGGGGGCCGCGGTGGCGGCGGCGCTCGTCCCCGCCTCGACGGCATCCGACGGCGCCGGCTCGATCCGCATCCCGGCTGCCTGCTGCGGCCTGTTCGGCCTGAAGACGACGCGCGGGCTCGTCCCGACGGCGCCCTACGACACGCCGTTCGGCGGCCTGACGGTCTACGGCGCTCTCACGCGCGGCGTCGCCGACGCCGCGATGCTCTACGAGGTCGCCGCGGTTGCGCCGTTCGTGCAGGCGGCGCAGACGGACCCGCCGCGGCTGCGGATCGCGCTGTCGCAGCGAATCCCGGTCGGCAGCACGGCGCGCCTGCACGGCGACTGGCGCCATGCGGCGGAGTTGACGGCCGAGCTGCTGCGCTCGCTCGGGCACGAGGTCGTCGAGCGCGAGCCGGCGATCGGCCCGGTCGGGCTGAACGTCGTGGCGCGCTATCTCGACGGCATCGCGCAGGAGGCCGCCGCGCTCGAGCACCCGGAGCGCCTCGAGCGGCGTACGCGCGGCCTGGCGCGCATGGGTAAAGCCGCCAAGCGCGCCGCGGCCCGGGCGCGGCGCCACGAGGCCAAGGACGCCGCGCGCGTGAACGCGATCTTCGACGATGTCGACATCGTGCTCGGACCGACGCTGGCGAAGGCGCCGCTGCCGATCGGCCGCTACGAGGGCCGCGGCGCGTCGTACACGCTCAACGGGGTGCTGCGCTGGGTGCCGTTCAACGGCGTCTGGAACCACCTCGGCAACCCGGTCGCCGCCGTGCCCGCCGGCTTCGACGCCGACGGCCTGCCGCTGTCGGTGCAGCTCGTCGGCGCGCTCGGCGCCGACGCGACGCTGTTCTCGCTCGCACACGAGCTCGAGGTCGCGCGGCCCTGGGCCGACGCGCGGCCGCCGGTGTCTTGAGCGCCGCCGAGCTGCTTGCGATTGCCGAGCGGGCCGCGCGTGCAGCCGGCGGGCTGCTGCGCGAGCGCTTCGAGGGCGGCGGCGAGCGCGCGACCGGCGCGAAGTCGACGCCCACCGACCTCGTGTCGGAGGCCGACCTCGCCGCCGAGCGCGCGATCCGCGACATCATCGCCGCGGCGCGCCCCGGTGACGCGATCCTCGGCGAGGAGGGCGGCGAGACGCAGGAGGGCGCCGGCCTGCGCTGGATCGTCGACCCGCTCGACGGCACGGTGAACTTCCTCTTCGGCGTGCCGCAGTGGTGCGTGAGCGTCGCGGTCCACGACGCCGACGGCGGCATCGCCGGCGTCGTGTTCGACCCGATCCGCGACGAGATCTTCATCGGCTCGCGCGACGGCGGCCTGCCGACGCTCAACGGCGTCGAGATCCGCGGATCGCAGTGCGCCGAGCTGGCGCCGGCGCTCGTCGGTACCGGCTTCGCCTACGACGCGGCGATGCGCGAGCAGCAGGCGCGGGTCGTCGCCCGGCTGCTGCCGCGGGTGCGCGACGTGCGCCGGATGGGCAGCGCGGCGCTGGATCTCGCCTGGACGGCGGCGGGCCGCTTCGACGCGTTCTACGAGCGCGGCGTGCAGACCTGGGACATCGCGGCCGGCGCGGTGCTGTGCGAGGCCGCGGGGCTCCAGGTGCGCCCGATCGAGGCCGCTGACGGCGGGCCCACAGGCGTCCTCGTGGCGCCGGCGGGGCTGCTCGAGGCGCTGGCGGAGATCGTGGGGTAGCAGCGGCGGCGTCGTAGGGTCCCGGGCGTGGAACTCGGGATCGACGTACCGCGCGAGTTCAGGACGCTGCGCGGACGCGCGGGCCAGACCAGGGCGATAGTCGTGCGCGACGGCCTCGTCCGCGTCGTGGCGGGTGCGCTGCTCGAGCGCGTGGCGATCGTCGGCTGGCAGGACCCCTACCACGCCTACGGTCGGGCGCAGGACGTGCCGCGCAGCTGGCGGCGGTCATCGTCGGAGACGATGCGACGCGTGCCGAGGTCTGGTGGACCTCGGCGGCAACATCCATCAGGGCACGATCTACGAGGCCACCGTGCCCGCCGTGCCGGTGCTTCGCTCGATGCTCGACGCGGGGGCCGGCGCAGCTGCTGCGCGGGTGGCGCAGGGAGCCGGCGCCGGTCCAGCGCGCGCTGCTGTGGCTGCTGTCGGTGCTGCCTGAACTGCGTGCGCAGCACGCGCCGCTCGTCGCGGAGGTCCCCCCGAGCGCCACCGCGATGCCTGGAGCAACGAGGTCACCGGCGGCGGCGGCTCGCAGGAGGATGAGGACGCGGTGTTCGCGCTCACGGACTGGATCTACGGCGGCGCAGAGCACTGACACCGTTGCGGACCGCGGCGTCGGCCGACAGGACGGTTTTGGATTGGGCGTTTGCTGGCCCCGATGGCCGCGTCTGCGGAGGTTTGCACGCGGGTGACCCCGCCAACTGCACACGGTCCGCTTCCCGACGCCGCCACCCAGACGCAGAAACCAGGGCGCCGCACCCTCTAGCCAGACGACTCGCCCAGTGCGAAAGTCGCGACCGGCGACCACTGTCCGTCGTCGAACGCCACCAGCCACACCTCACGCAGTACCGTCCGCAACGGCAGCGCACATGCCACGTCCGCACGAATATCGTCCGCGACCGCGTCATCGACGCCGGCCGCGACAGTGAGATGAGGCACCACCTCATCGAAGGCTCCTCCGTAGGGAGGAGCCTCTGGCCATCGCTGCGCGACCCGAGACGTGAGTTCGATGAGCGGCGCGGCGGGCAGCAGGCGCAGGTAGACCACCTGCGCGAACGCCCCGAACCCGTTGATCTCCACGGGATGACGGGCTCGCTGGCGAAGAGGCGCCGTAGCTCATCCCTCTCGCCGGCCTTGATGCAATCTAACGCCAAGAACGGGAACAGCACGGTGACGTGAGCGGGCATCCCACACGCCGCCGAGGGCTCAAACCGTTCCCGCCATCGCCCAACGACGTGGTCGGCGTCGGGCACCGGAAGCACAAGCGCGGTTTGACCGTTCGCGTAGCCCACCGCCACATCTTGCCCGTGCCATCAGACCGGCGGCCGGGTCTTCGACAGCAACTCATGGGTGACTTCGGCCAGACCCGAACCGAAGACAAAACCGTCGCGATACCCGGGGTGGGATTCGAACCCACAATCCCTCACGGGCAATCGGTTTTGAGCCGATCCTGTATTCCAGTTCCAGCACCCGGGCGCGAGCCCGATTGTAGGCTCAGCGCGATTGGGCGACGTACGGCTGCAGGCCGTCGAGGCGCCGCTCGACCTCCACGCTCCACTTCTGGGAGAAGCCGCGGGCGGCGACGACGATCAGCAGGAGCTGCAATGGCACGAGCAGGATCGTGAGGATTGCGACGATGCTCTCGTCGAGCAGCGGGTCCTCGAAGCCGGCGCGGTCGCGCGCGAACCACAGCGGCCCGCTGATCGCGCAGAAGGTCAGCAGGATGACCGCGAACGATGCGGCGACGGGCAGCAGCCCGCTGCGCCAGCGCGCGATGTAGAACGCGAGCAGCACGTAGATGAGGATGTAGGCGATCTGCACGGGCTTGGCGCCCTGGATCTTCGACCAGCCGCCGACGGTGGCGATCGCGAGGACGGCGGCGCTCACGAGCAGCAACCCGACGACGATCGCCCGCGTCGTGTGCGACTCGGGCTTGTCGCGATTGGGGTGCTCGATGATCACGTCGCCGGCGGCCACCGTGGCCAACATACAATCACCGGCGCCGGGCAGTGCCACGCGGGCGTGGTGGAATTGGTAGACACGCCGGCTTTAGGTGCCGGTGGCGCAAGCCTTGGGGGTTCGAGTCCCTCCGCCCGCATAGCTGTTGCGTGAACCCGCCCTCGCTACCCCGGAGTATGGCGACGGCGGGTCCGCTGGCGCGGACGAGCCTTGCGCGGAGGCCTTGGGCGCAGGGCGTAGCGCGGCGTATGTTCGCCCCGGGCGACCTCAGGCGCGGCGCGGTAGTCCACGTCGAGCTGGCGCGGGACACGACCCAGGCGCCCGAATCTGAGGGGTCATCCCTCATGCGCGGCGTCGGGCACGGCGGCAGTCTGCGGCACACACCGCACGACAACCGCAAGAGGAGATCACCATGCGCATCCAGTTCAGCCTCGCCACGTTCCTCGCCGTAGCCGCCACCACGGTTGCACTCGCCGCACCGGCGGCTGCCGGTACGACGCGGATCGCCGCCGGGAGCGACCCCGTCGCCGCGATTGACGATCTGCGGACCACTCCGGAGCGCGGGACCATCGACGACCTTCGCGTGATCCCTGACGACGGGCACCGATGGCTCGCAGACCTGCAAGAGCAAGGGTGCCTGCGAGTACCTGCAGAAAGCCGGCAAGACCATCGACGGCACGTACGAGGGAGACAGCGGCTACGGGACCTGCACCTGGGGGGTCGCCGCCACCCTCGACCAAGCCCTGACCGCCCCGCGGCGAACGCGCCTGAGGCATCCGGGCCGCGGCCGGCGCACAGAGGTCCAGCTTTCGAGGGGCCCGTCGGCGACGGGTCCTTCGTCGTTTCCGCACGCGGCCCGCTTTTGAGGGACGCACCGCGGAGATAGCGGCGCCGCCTGAGCGGGACCTCTCGGCGTTCGGCGGGCGTACTGCTCGGTGTGGGCCACGACGACCCTGGAACCTTCGAGTTCGCGATCGGCGCTCCCGCTCGCCGGAGTACTGTCGCGGCTGTGGCGGTACGTGCGGAGATCGCGGCCCTGAGACGCCCGCTCAGGCTGCCGGGCACCGTCGCCGATGCCGCGCTCGTGCGCGCCGCCCAGCGCGGCTCGCAGGACGCGGTCGAGGAGCTCTTCACGCGCCACTGGCGCGGCGCCTACCGCACCGCGCTGCTCGTCACGGGCGACCGCGCCGCCGCCGAGGACATCGCGCAGGAGTCCTTCCTGGCGGCGCTGCGCGCGCTGCCGCGCTTCGATCTGCGCCGTCCGCTGCGGCCGTGGCTGCACCGGATCGTTGTCAACCGCGCGATCGACTGGTCGCGCGCACGGGCGCACCGCGGCGAGGTCGCCGCCGACGCCGCGCCCGACGCGGCGGCGGTGGACGCCGAGCCCGGCGCCTTCGGCGAGGACATCATGGCCGCGCTGATGGCGCTCGCGCCCGAGCAGCGCGCGGTGATCGTCCTGCGCTACGTCCTGGACTTCACGCCCGGCGAGATCGCCTCCGCGCTGGACCTGCCACGCGGGACCGTCAACTCGCGGCTGCGCCGCGGCCTGGACACGCTCGGCGATCACGTACAGGAGCCCAGCGCATGAACCGCCTGCGCCGCGACCTCGAGCGGGCCGCGCGCGAGCGCGAGGACCCGGCGGCGCGCGAGCGCTCCCTGCGCGTCGTGCGCGCGGCGTACGACGAGCTCGCGCCGCGGCCGCGGCGCTGGCCGTGGCGGGCGTTCCTCGCGACCGCACTGCTGGCCGCCGTGGGCGCCGCCGGCGTCGCGGCCGCGAGCGCGCCACGCAGCGACGTCGGGCGCTTCGTGCGCGGCGTGCTCGGCGTCGGCGAGCCGCGCGCGACACCGGCGCTCGTCCGGGTTCCCGGCGGCGGACGGCTGCTCGTCTCAGCCGGCGACGACGCCTGGATCGTCGCGACGGACGGTGCGAAGCGGCGCCTCGGCGCCTACACCGGCGCCTCGTGGTCGCCGCGCGGCATGTTTGCCGTCGTCTGGCGCGGGCGCGAGCTGACTGCGGTCGATCCGCGGGGGCGGGTGCGCTGGTCGCTCCCGGGCGAGCGCGCGGTGGCCGACGCGCGCTGGGCGCCGGGCGACGGTCACCTGATCGCCTATCGCAGCGGCGGCGCGCTGCGGATCGTCGGCGGCGACGGCGCCGGCGACCACCGGCTGGCGTCGTCGCATCGCGCGGTCGCTCCGGCGTGGCGGCCGGACGCGACGCACACGCTCGCCTACACCGACGAGCGCGGGCGCGTCACGGTCGTGGATGTCGATGCCGCTGGCGACACGGGCGTGCGCCGCTGGCGCGGGCAGCCGCTGAGCGGCGTGCGCGAGCTGCTGTGGTCGCCGCGCAACGACCGCCTGCTCGCGGTCGGCGCGCGGCGCCTGACGCTCTACGGCGCCGGCGGCACGCTGCTCGCCTCGCGACCGCTGCCGGCCGGCGCGCGCGCCGAGCACGCCGCGTGGACGCCGCGCGGGTCGCGGATCGCGCTCGTGCGCTCGAACGCCCGTACGACGCGCAGCGAGATCGTCCTCGTCGACGCCGCGGACGACCTGCGGGCGCGGCCGTTGTTCGGTCGCCTGGGGCGCTTCGGCGCGCCGGCGTGGTCGCCGGACGGTCGCTGGCTGCTGCTGCCCTGGCCGGCCGCCGACCAGTGGCTCTTTCTGCGCCCCGAGGCGCGCGCACGCGCCGCCGGCGAAGCGCGGCCGACCGCCGTCGCCAACATCGCGCGCCAGTTCGCGCCGGGCGCCGATCGCGTGGCGTTCCCGCGCTCGGTGCAGTGGTGCTGTCCGTAGCGCGCGCCGTCAGCCGACGCTGAAGACGACCGCGTTCTCCCACGGATCGCGCACGAGAACGCCCGTCTCGTGGTTGTGCGCCGGCAGTCCGGCGATGTCGGCGCGGGCGCGCACCGCGGCGACCTCGTCCGGCGAGGCGAGCCGCACGGTCCAGTGGCGCAGGCCGGCGGTGTGCGGCGGCAGCGGCTTGACGTCGGCGCCGAGCCAGACGTTGAAGCCCAAGTGGTGGTGATAGCCGCCTGCCGAGACGAACGCTGCGCTGGGGAGGCGGACCATCACCTCGAAGCCGAGCACGTCGCGGTAGAAGCGCAGCGCTCGCTCGACGTCGCCGACGTGCAGGTGGACGTGGCCCATGACCAGCCCCGCCCCGGCGTGCTCGCGCGGCTCCTCGTCCTCGATTGCGCGCATGAGGTCCTTCATGTCCAGCGCGATCGTGTACATCTCGACGCGGTCGCCGGCGCTGCGCGGCGGCGGCCACTTCGAGCGCGGGCGGTCGGCGTACAACTCGATCCCGTTGTCGTCGGGGTCGCGCAGGTAGATCGCCTCCGAGACGCCGTGGTCGGAGGCGCCCTCGATGCGCGTCTGCGTGCTGGCCAGGCGCAGGACGGCGCGGGCGAGCTCCTTGCGGTTCGGGAACAGCAGCGCGAAGTGATACAGGCCGGCATGCCGCCCGCCCGGCGCGGCGCCCGCCTCCTCGACGAGGACGAGCAGATCCTCGCCACCCGTGCCGATCGTGGCGACCTTGCCGTCGCGGTCGTGCAGCTGCAGCCCCAGCGCGCGCTCGTAGAACGCGATCGAGCCGTCGAGGTGCGAGACGGTCAGGTGGACCGGCCCGAGGCGCAGCGTGGGGGGAAGCTGGGGGGCGAGCGCCGGGTCGTCGTCGGCGGTGCTCATCGGAGGATTCTAGGAAGCCGTTGCACGCTACCGGGCGCGCCGCGACGCGTTCCGGTGATCGCCGGCGCTCGCGCATCTACAATGCCGGGCCACGAGGGGGACTGGTGTATCGGTTTAACACGGCGGTCTCCAAAACCGCAACGCGAGGTTCGACTCCTCGGTCCCCCGCTCCGGCTGAGCGCCTGGACGCCGCAACCGTCCGTCCGCCGACTACGCGAACATGGGTTCGTGCAACGCAGCCACGAGGATCGGGCCATTGTTCGCGAACTTCTCGGTCGCGGCTACTCGGACCGAGAGGTCGCCGACATCTACGCGATCCCCCAGAACAGCGTGGGTCGCTGGCGAAGGTCCTCGCCCGCGGTTCCTATCAACTGCGATCCCGCACACGAACGCTCGTACGGCTATTCGCTCGAGCTCTACCTCGGCGATGGTTGTCTCTCGGTCAAACGAAACGGGGGCCGTCGTCCTTCGGATCACCCTGGGTTTGGACCATCCCAAGGTCGTGGAGGGCTGCTGGGCAGCACTCGTTCTCATCATGCCGCGGTGCCACCCGACCTTCGTGCCTGCTCGGGCAGCTCGAACGCCGTGCAGGTCCAAGCCTGCAACAAGCTCTGGTTGCACGCCTTCCCGCAGCACGGCCCCGGCCGCAAGCACGAGCGCACGATCGCGCTCGAGGACTGGCAGCAGGCGATCGTCGACCGGCACCCTCACGAGTTCGTGCGCGGCCTGATCCACTCCGACGGCTGCCGCACGACGAACTGCTTTCCGGACGAAGCTGCCGAGCGGGCGCGTCGCCGAGTAGCCTACGCGCGCTACGTCTTCTCCAATCTCTCGGAGGACATCCGCGCCCTGTTCTGCGCCGCGTGCGACGCCCTCGACGTGCGCTGGACGCTGTCCAACCCGCGCAACGTGTCGGTGGCGCACCGGGTCAGCGTGGCGCGGCTTGACGCGATCGGGTGCGCGAAGGGTTGAGGCCGCCACCCGCTACCCTCCCGCATCGCATGGAAGTCCGCCACTATGCAGCCCGCACCGTCGTCTGCGGCGCGCTGCTCCTGTGCCTCGCGCTCGCCGTGCCGGCATCGTCGGGCGCCGCGATCAAGCTCACGCCCGTCACCGGCAAGCTCAAGACGAAGATCGGGATCGCCGACCAGAAGGCGGAGGTCTTCGACGAGGAGCGCCTGCGCGACATCGGGTTCGGCTATGCGCGCCGCTCGGTTGCCTGGGACGTGCTGCGCCACGCCGACCAGCGCGCCGAGCTCGACGCCTGGGTGACCGGCGCGCGGCTCATGGGCGCCGAGCCGATGATCACGCTCGCGCGCTCGGGCAAGACGACGGGCCGGCTCTACCGCCCGCCGACCGCGGGGCAGTACCTGCGCGAGTTCCTGCGCCTGCGCAAGCGCTACCCATCCGTCAAGACCTGGTCGGCGTGGAACGAGGCGAACATGTGCGGCGTGGGCACCTGCCGCAAGCCCGAGCTCGTCGCGCGCTACTACACCCTCATCCGCCGCAACTGCCCGGGCTGCAAGGTGGTCGCCGCCGACCTGCTCGACCAGCCGAACATGGTCAGGTGGGTCCGGGGCTTCCGGCGCGCGGCGCGTTTCGAGCCGAAGTACTGGGGCCTGCACGGCTACATCGACGCCAACCGCTTTCAGGCGACGCGCACGGCGTCGCTGCTCAAGGCGGTGCGCGGCGAGGTCTGGCTGACGGAGGTCGGCGGCCTCGTCGCCCGCCGCAACCGCTCGCTGATCAAGCTGCCGCAGGGGCAGGCGCACGCGGCCCGCGTGACGCGCTTCATCTTCGATCGTCTCGCGCGCCTGGACCGCCGGGTGGCGCGGATCTACGTCTACCACTGGCGCTCCTCGACGCGGCGCGACAGCTGGGACTCGGGGCTGATCGGCGCCAACGGCAAGCCGCGGCCAGCGCTCGCGATCGTCAAGCGCGCCCTTGGCCAGACGGTCGACTCCGGCGACGGGACGCCATAGTCTCGTCCGCGATGGGCTGGTCGCACCGCCGTCTGAGATCTTCGCCAGCGACCTGCTCAGCGGGCACGTCGCGATCGTCACCGGAGGCGGCACGAACCTGGGCAAGGCGGCGGCCGCGGAGTTCGCTCGCTGCGGCGCGCACGTCGTCATCGCGGGCGGGCGCGCCGAGGTGCTCGAGGCCGCCGCGGCGGAAATCGGACCGCGCTGCAGCTGGGTCAGCGGCGACATCCGCGAGGCCGATGACTGCGCGCGGATCGTCGACGCACGCTCGAGCGCCACGGGCGCGTCGACACGCTGCTCAACAACGCCGGCGGCCCAGTACTTCGCCGCGGCCGAAGCGATCACGCCGAAGGGCCGGGCGGCGGTGCAGCGGCTGAACATCGACGGCACGCTGCAGATGACGCAGGCCTGCGTGCAGCGGGCGCCGCGACCGGGCGGCGGCGGGATGATCGCCAGCGTCACCGTCTCGCCGCACCAGGGCTTTCCGGCGATGGCCCATAGCGGCGCGGCGCGTGCCGCGATCGAGGCGACGACGCGCAACTGGGCCGCGCGCTGGGAGGACGAGGGGATCAGCGCCGTGGCGCTCGCGCTCGGGCGCTTCGACACCGAGTCGCTGCGCAAGTACCCCGCCGAGCTGACCGAGGGCGCCGCGCCGCCTCGGCGAACCGCGCGAGTTCGGCTGGCTCGCCGCGCTCGTCGCATCGCCGCTCGGGTCCTCGCTGAGCGGCAGCACGATCACGCTCGACGGCGCCGCCGACGGCTGGTGGGGGCCCTGGCCGTCACCCGCGCTCGTGGGCGCCAGCGGCACCGTGCCGACAGTGGAACGCCGCAGCTCCTAGCCAGCGGAGTATCCTGCGCACCTGGGCGTGCGGGCGAAGTGTTGTGGCTGCACAGAAGCCTTCCAAGCTTCTAGGGCGGGTTCGATTCCCGTCGCCCGCTTTGCAAGCCACGGGGAGTGGCGCAGTCTGGTAGCGCACCCGGCTGGGGGCCGGGCGGTCGCAGGTTCAAATCCTGTCTCCCCGACTCAAGCGCACGTATGCGCCGAGGTTCGAAAGCCCGCCTCCCAGCGGGCTGCTTCGCAGCCATGCGTAGGGTTCGCGCCATTCTCGGCAGCAGAGTGCTTGGGCTGCGGGAGTCGCATCAAGGTCAAGCGCCGCGGACCGATCGAGTGCCCTGCTTGCGGGTACGAGCCGCAGTGGGAGAAGCTCCGTCGAGGGGCGGACGGCGTGTGGAAGTCAGCGGCTACTCTCGACGTCATCGACGCACTTGAGGCCGGGGCGACAGATCGAGCCGATGCTCCGCACGCACGGCTTCGAGCGCAACGATCAGAACTACGGCGCTGGCATCGGCGGCGCGCACGCCAAGCCACTTACGTGCTCGCATCGCGCTCCATCACGCTGTGGCTGAGCTTCAGCAGCCTGAGCGTCATCTACCGGGACGGCGAAGCGGAGGTCAGGCACATCGACTACATGCGCGAGCTGGTCGGAGTCGGCGGCCAGAAGTTCCCGACGTACTCGCCGGGGTGCAGCAGGCGGCCCTCAAAGTAGTCGGGGCCGCGAGCGGCCATGCGGGCGTCGTGAAAATGGGCGAGGATGCGGGGGCCGCCCTTGTTGACGCCGCGTCTTTGCTTGGTGCCCTGTGAGGTCCGTTCAAAGTA
>Ga0136617_10002812_pt1 | contig 15511 bp, 13 predicted proteins | sample AntDrymUQ3222106_2_FD_129672 | JGI IMG/M metagenome (GOLD analysis project Ga0136617, IMG submission 129672) | Polar desert sand microbial communities from Dry Valleys, Antarctica - metaG UQ322 (21.06) | ecosystem: Environmental > Terrestrial > Soil > Desert | place: Antarctica: Dry Valley...
ACGACGTTCGCCTCACCGCTGGGGATCTCGTTCGATGGCCTCCTGGCGCTGATCGAGGGCGGAGACACCTACCTCAATGTGCATACGGACAACGGTGTGGCGCCGACGAACACCGGTCCGGGCGACTTTCCGGGCGGAGAAATACGCGGCCAGCTGACACGGACGCCGTAAGGATCTGAGCGGCGGGCAGCATCTGCCCTCCGCCACAGGCGCCTGCCGCCCCGTCGCAGGCTCTGCATTTGCGCTCTTTCCATCTGCGGGATATATATATGCCACAGATATATATCCCGGAGATAGAGCTCAGATGGCTCAGAACAACGACACACTCACGCCGCTTTCCGCCGCCATACTCTTCGCGCTCGCCGACGGTGCCAGCCACGGCTACGCGCTGATCAGGGAGATAGAAGCCCTCACCGAGGGGGACATGCAGCCCAACACCGGCAGCATGTACCTCGCCCTGCATCGCCTGCTTGAGGAGGGACTCATCTCCGAATCTGACGGACCGGAGGACGCGCGCCGCAGGTACTACAAACTCACGCCCGTTGGCCGCGAGGCCGCGCGCAAAGAGGCCAGGCGGCTTGCGCAGCTTGTCAGAGTCGCTTCAGCAAAGCGATTGATTCCACGCGCGGCACTGTGAAACGAGGTCTGAAGTTTCTCTTCGGGGTGAGCCTGCGGTTGCTTCCGGGCGGGTTCCGCCGGTGCTACGGAAGAGAGATGGAGGACGTGTTCGCGGCTCGAATCGAGGAGATGCCGCTGCCGCGCGCTTTCCTTGCGGTGGTGATGGAAATGATCGGCGTTGTCACCGCGGCAGCGAGCCTTCGTCCGGCAGTCGCTGCATCACTCCGGCCCCGGACTCTTGGCACTATCGCGGCTGGCTGCGCGCTGGCGGCGATTCTGCTTCAGGCGGCGCCGTCAATTCCGCTGCCGCCAACAGGGCAAGTCCGCGACAGCATCCATTTCACGGCGCACGATCCGGCGGGCGAATTTTCCATCACCATGAAAGGCGGCCGTACAATTGCCGCGACTATCGACAACGTGCCGGTGGCGCGTGAGCGAGTGGTTCAGGCGGGCGACAGCATTCGTTTTCTCGCCCCCGGCGGTGAAATCGTACTCGCGCTTTCGTATCACGCCGGTACCGGTCGGATAGAGTGGGAAGCCCGGCAGAGCTCGTGTCGGGGAAAGGCAGCAACCTGCGTCATGCTTCAGTGATGCCGACAGTGACGCGTCGCCTTCGAACGTTGTGCACGGCGACGCTTGCCAGCATTGCGTGCGCCAGCACAGGCGCGGGACAAACCACGCCGGTAGACCTCACGCTTGCGCGTGAGTATTTCGCGGAGCTCCGCCTTCTGACTCACTCCGATGGCGGCAAGCTCTGGGGCAGAAGCCTCGACGGCCCCGCCATGTTCGCCGACAGAGCGACGCGAACGATCGTCGCCAACATGCCGGACACCGGCGGACTGCTCGCCGAGAGGAACGGTGTGTGGGTGGGAATGCTTTCTCCCGACCGCAACATTGCGAATACCGCAATAGACTGGGCAGGGCGGCGATGGACGATGGTCGTATGGCCAGTGTCGGACAGTCGGTACTCGCGGCGCCGCCTGCTGCTTCACGAGACCTTTCACCGCATCCAGCCGGCGCTCGGGCTACCCTCGTTAGACCGCGCTAATTCGCACCTCGCAACCGTTAATGGGCGGATCTGGACACGACTCGAGTGGCGCGCCTTGACTGAAGCCCTGCTGCGATCGGGACCGGCCCGCACCGAGGCGTTGAGAGATGCACTCACGTTTCGCGCCCGTCGTCGGTCCTTGTACCCGGACGGAGCGGAAGAGGAGCGCCTGCTCGAATTGAACGAAGGACTGGCCGAATACACCGGGCTCGCGTTGAGCGGACTGCCACGTGCCGTTCATCCCGACAGGGTCGCGGTGCAGCTGGCGCAATACGAGCAGCAGGAAAACTTTGCGAGAAGCTTTGCCTACGCGTCGGGGCCTGCATACGCGCTGCTGCTCGATGGGACGGGCAAGCCGTGGCGTGCACGGCTCAATGCGGCGAGTGACCTGTCGGTTGAGGCTGCTCGAGCGTACGCACTCGGTCGCATCGATCCGCGTACGGCCGACGGTCGGAGCGCCCGCTACACCGCCACTCGCATGATCGCGGAAGAGCGCGCGCGTGAAGCGCAACGCGTGGCCGCCGAAGCGCGACTCCGCTCGCGTTTCATCGACGGTCCCACGCTGACGCTCCCCGTGGCCGGCAAGCTCAACTATTCATTCGATCCGAACGCCGCCACTCCATTGAGTGATGTCGGCACTGTCTTCGAAAGCTCGCGCGCCACCGACGAATGGGGCGTGCTCGACGTGTCGTCCGGCGGTGTGTTGCTCCGCCGGACAGGCGGCAACGTCACGAGTATCGTTGTGCCGCTGGCCGCCGGTGCGGCCCCGCCGCTCAATGGCGAAGGCTGGCGAGTCGAGCTCGCGGCCGGTTGGACCGTCCGCAACGGGCCACGACCTGGCGATTGGATTGCCGTCCCGCCACCCTGATGGACAGCCGAGCTGCGCCTACGGTCCCGTTCGCGTTAGCTCGATGCTCGAGGTTCGGCTGCAGGTCGCGAAAACAGCCGCTGTCGGTGAGCCCTCCCGAAAGACATTGACGTAAGACCCGTTGCCCGCGAGTCGCGAACCGTCGCCGACGCGCTGGAGATTCTGGCTGTAGGTGAGGTTCACGAAGAAAATCCGATTGCCGGCGCGGGGGGCTTCCTGGAAATTGAAGACGGTACGCAGTGTCAGAGCCCCCTGGCTGTCGATAGTGCCCTCCAGGGGTGGGTCATTTGGAAAATCCAGCTCGAAAAACTCCACCGCCGAGCCCTGCTGAGCGACACGGACCGGCGATTCGAACGAGAAAGCGTCCAGAATCACCGTGCCCCCTTCAGCAGGCGGCCGTTGCGGCGTGCAGGTGACGGCGTTCACCTGTTCGCGATTCAAGTACGTGCCGCGTACGTCGGGCGGCTCACCTGGACCTGTCGACCCGTCGCCACAGGCGAGCATTGGGACAATGACGGCAACTGACAGTGCGTAACGTGTGGCTGTTTTCTGGTTCATCGTATCTCCTGAAAATCCATGAGTGAGGATGGCTATCCCGGGATGGGCGCCCGGGTTGTACATTCCGGGACTTCGTGGAACCGGAGAGGCGGAGCGCACGGTCCCTCTCCACCTACCTGATGCGGCCGCAAGATGGGCGGCCATCGTCAAGCCAGAATCATCCCCGCATCATATCTCGCAATCGGGCGCGCAAATGTTCGCACTTCATACATTCGGCGCCCTTTATCTTGAGCATGACGGCCGGCCGGCGACCGCGAAGCCGCAGAGCTTCTATATCGCGGGCCGTTCCTGCTCGGATTCAATCTGTCGGATTCCTCTGAGTTCGAAGAATGGGCATCAGCCGAAGCAGCATCACGTGCCCGTCACATTGCTACCGCACTCGAATCCCTTGCGGCCGAGGCGCAGGCAAACGGCGACCAGGCGAAGGCGGTCAAATGGTGGAACAGGCTAGGCGCTTGACCCACTCGACTCCCGGGTCGCCGTCTCGCTGATGCGGGCACTCGAGAGGGCAGGCAATCGACCCGGCGCTCTGAAACACGCCGCCGTTCACGAGGCGCTCGTCCGCGGCCAGCTCGGCATATCACCGGACCCCGCTGTAGTGTCGCTCGCTGACCCGCTCAAGCGACTGCCCGTGGTTGCCGTGAAACAGGCTCGTGTTGAACAAACGCCCGCCACCCCCCGACAGCCGCTCGACGAATCGCTGCTATCTGTCGATCGGCCGGTTCCGACAGCGTCCGACCCTTCCGTTGCTTCGGAGAGTGTTGCTGCACATGAGCCGGCATTGCCCTCCCGCACCAGCACAGCGAGGCGCCTGTCAATCGTCGGTGCGTCTGCAATCGCCGCGGTCGCAGTCGCGGCGCTGGTATGGTCAACCGCAGGGTCTGCACCGGATACATCATCGCGCACGGCGTCATCCGGCATTGCCGTATTGCCTTTCGCGGATCATGGCGACTCCGCCTCGTCGTACCTGCGTGAGGGATGTGTTCGCTGTGCAGGACGAGATCACCATGCCGACCGTGGACATGATGCCAAGGGCGACGAAGGCAATTGACCGCGCGTTGCCGAGCGCCAATATCAAGCGCGGGCGCGCATGACCTCGAGGTTTGCGTTTACTACAAAATCGAGTACCATGCGAATCGACGAATCGTTGAACACGCGCGCTTCAGGGATGACCCGCTGAAGCAGCGGAGCGGCGCCGATGTTCCTTCGGGTCAGTCGCGTGAGATAGGCCGGAGCCGTCACGGGGATGCTGTCCAGGTCGTCATGTCCGTTGATCAGCACCCGCAGATTGTGCGAACCGGGAATGTCCTGAAAGATTCTTTTCAGCTTAGCCTCGAACCTCGTGTCAGTCACGACGAAGTACACCTCTTCCAGCTGGAGCAGTCGCTCCACCTCCGCAAACAGGTCGTCGCACATCGATAGCACGAGCGAGGGAACGCCGAGCTGCTGCGCTGTCTGCCGACCTTCCTCGGCGTGAGCGGCAGTCGTTACCACGCAGTCCGCCTGCCGCGCCTCTACCGGCAGGTCGCCATTCATCGAATCAATGTCAACGATGGAAACGTCCAGCCCGTAGTCGGCTTTGAGCTCATCCGACACCGAGAACAGCTGATCGTCGTTGCACTCCAGTACAGTCGCGCGAAGGCGTAACGTCTGCATTGACCGTCGTACCCGTTCCGAAAAATCCAGCGCGGGTACGCCGTGACCCATCGCGTCCGCCAGCACATCGATCAACCACGCACTCTCGATCGGCGCAGATGCCTTTCCCGATGCGGCCGGTGCGGCGACGTAAATGCCCGACCGCGCTCTAAGCTCAACGATGCCGCGTGCCTCGAGGCTGCGGTATGAGGCCAGTACGACCCTGGGATCCACTGAGAATTCGCGCGCCAGAGTCCGAGTGCTCGGCAGTCGGTCACCATACCGGAGAAGGCCGAGGTGCAAGCCGCTCGACACACGCTGCATCAGCGCCGCAGTCAGCTTCCGGCGGGGAGCATTGGCGCCTGCGATAACATCAGTCAACTTCCGCTCCGAGTCTCGAATTGTCAGGCCGACACTTTTCCATTACGCAACCCTCATGACGAGGGTGCCTTGAGCGCGGCGATATTCGATCCAATAAGAAGGGTAAGTATCTCTCGCGCCGACGCCAGAGAGAATGTGCGCTCCTCGGGCATGACGCGCTGAAGAAGCTTTTCATCTTCCAGCCGCGGCCTTGCCGCCCGCGTGATGTAGACAGGCGCTGCATCGGGAATGATCGAGACCTCATCACAGCCGATCACCAGCGCGTGAAAGCGGTCGCCGCCGCGCAAGGAGTGAAAGATTCTCTCGAGTTTCTTCGCATAGCGGACGTCCGTCACGACGAAGTAGACGTCGCCCGAGGGAAGGAGGCGCGCGATCTCCGAGTAGATGTCGGTGCGCAGCGTCACTGCGATCCAGGGACGATTCACTCTCGACGACAGCTCCTTGACCTCACCGGCGTGGAACTGCGTCGTGACAATCAGGTCCGCCTGTCTCAGCTCATCTCGCGGGGTGCTCTCGTCGAGCAGCTGGTCAACGTCGGCACCATCGGTCTCGAATCCGTAGTCCGAGGTCATCTCGGCGCACAGCGATTCGAGCTGATCGCCATTGCATTCAACGCAAAGCGCTCGCAGCCGCCGATGAGACAGGTACTGCTGGAATCGATCCGCGAATTGCGAAGGGGGAATTCCGGCAGCGATTGCCTGGGCAACGACATCGACGGCCCATTCCGCGGGCGGCGTGAGCCCCGGCAGCCAGGGTGCTGATTCGCTGAAGTAAATGCCCGAGCGCTGCTTGAGCTCGACGAGGCCCTCCCTCTCCAGCTTGCGATACGCGCGCAGTATCGTCCGCCGGTCGAACTTGAGCTCGACCTCGAGCTCTCGCGCGCTGGGAAGGCGCGCGCCAGGGCGGAGCAACCCGAGGTGCATGCCACTGAAAAATCGCTGCCTGAGTACTTCGGCCAGCTCTATGTGCTTTGCCATGGGGATCGGAAGGCGGCGGAGCGTCCATGAGTCCGGGAGTTCGACCCGTTTACTGGGAGCGAGTAAGGAACACCATAGTTCCGTCTGTCGTAAGAGTACCAGTTGTACGGTAAGCGCGCATCTGGTGCATAAACACACGCAGCAGACTGGTCTGCTAAATGCGTTACGCTCACGCCAGGCGTCACCGTGCCCGGCAGTGATTCTTCGCCGTTCGCATCGCGCCCAGAGCCGTCACCGGCCGGTCATCCGGCCACGCCTAATTGCCGCCTGGTAGTCGGGTCGGGCGTTGCTCACAACACACTGGCAGGAGATTTCTGATGACACTCACAGCACGAACGGCAATTACGCTCGCAGCACTCTCACTGGCCGCCGGTTCGGCGCCGGCGATGGCGCAGTCGATGGGCGCAGGACGCATGAACGGCGCGCAGGTCGCAAAGATGACGAGCGGCTGGCCGATGGCTTCGAGGGACGCGATCGCGTTTCTGACGAAGAAGTATGGCGGCCCGGCCGCCGTCACGGCCGACATGGCAGTGTGGGGAAGGACGGGCCCGTGGAAACGCACGATTGTCTACAAGGTCGAACAGCCGCATGAGTTCCCGGGGCATCACACCGACGTGATGCAGCAGTGGATCGACTACAAGGCCGAACCGGACATGTATGACGAGTTGGCAAAGTACGACGGCAGCGTTGTAGTAGAACGCACGTCAGGCGAGATCTCCGCGCGTTGCGACAAGGAGGGAGCGAACTTTCTTGCCCTCAACCTGGCCGATGAGGTCGCTCGCGGTAAACGCAGCGTCGACGACGCGCGCCGCATGTACGGAGAGCAGATCATGGCGATGAAGGCGATGAAGCCGGCGCCATATACGGAGAAGCTGCTGTTCGCGCCAATGGGCCGAACGAACGATCCCGACCGACCGCTCGGCATGTAGGACCACCATTCCCAACCGCCAATGGCCTGGTGCTGGCGAGCGTCAAGGGTGAGTCATCTCCGAACAACCTCAATGGCGGAGACGAGTTCCTGCTGGCGACGAATGCCGGCAGCAACTCGATCACGCTCTTCCGCGTGACGAAGAACGGGCTCGAGCAGATCGATGTCGAGCCTTCCAATGGAGAGAAGCCTGTCAGTGTCACGGTCAACCGCGGAATCGTCTACGTTGCTGAACAGCGGCGAAACCGAAGACGGACTTGTTCCCCCCAACTGCGACGTGTTGCCGGGCGAGGATCTCCCATCGGTAACCGGATTCCGTCTGTCGAAGGCGGGCCAGCTTACGCCGATACCCAATTCGCGGCGGGCTACACCGTCAACGCGGATGGTACGCTCACGGCCACCAGCGGGTCGGTTGGGAACGGTGGCACCGACACGTGCTGGTTTGTCGTGACGGACAATGGAAAGATCGGTTTCACCACGAGCTTCTTCGGCGGTGGCCGCATCTCCAGCTACCGTGTCGGTTCGAATGGCTCACTGGAGCTGATCGATGGAGCAGCCGCCGACGCGACAGTGACTGATGGTGCGAGCGATCTCGCGCTCAGCAGGAATAGCCGGTATCTGTACCAGCTCAACTCGCTCGACGGAACCATCAGCTCATTCCGCGTCGAAAAGGACGCGGACCTTGTGCTGACTCAGATCGTCACACCCTTCGGGCCGAACCCAATGGGCGCTCCGCTCGGACTTGCCGCGCGCTGATTAGGTCACGGGGTCTGGCCGGATGTCAATTCGGTCGGACCTCTGACCACCGACGGACGGCGCGTGAACTTGCCTATCCTTACTGCTCCCGACGCCACGCATAAAGAGCCCCGTCGAACGTGTACGTCAACAGCGTTCCGCTGATCGTCCCGGGGTAGGTCGTGACCGGGGGCCCGTCGGAAGTAAAAGTCAATTGGGTGCTATTGCTGAGCGAGTAGGTTCCGGCGTCGGTACTGGGCGCGGCTATTTTAGTCTCGCTCGGGAGTACGACGGAATCCGCGGAATACTGCTCCGAGTAGCGGCGGTCAGCGCGAAGTTGCAGGCGGCCGGAATTGAGGATTATTCGGAAAGTCGTGCCCGAAAAGACTGTGAAAGGCAGTCGTTGCCCATTGTAGGTCTCGAGCACGTAATTGGCGGTGATGGATTGGGGCTGCGGCGCCGTCACCTCAGGCGTTTCATCCTTGCCCCCGCCGCTACACGCGAGAGTGGTCGAGAGGACAAGCATTGCCAGCCCCGCTATTCTGCCGTTTCCGGTCCGGCTCGTGTGCAACTTTTGACTGATAAACATTCGTCCAAGGTAGGGCTAGCAAGCGCGGAGGGCCATACGCGCTTTGATGGCATCGGAATTATCTTACGCGCTGTTCGGTAAACCACCGAATGCCGAACTTTCCCGACCAGCCAATGAGCCAGGCCAAGTGACTACACAGATCGCCGGTGACACCAAGTCGCTCGTTGCGCTCGAAAATCAGTGGAGCGCCAACAACTACCATCCGCTCGACATCGTCGTCGAGCGTGCTGAAGGCCCCTGGCTTTACGATGTCGAGGGAAAGCGTTACCTCGACTGCCTGAGCGCCTACTCGGCCGTCAGCCAGGGCCACTGTCATCCGCGCATTCTCGAAACCATGCGCGATCAGGCATCGCGCGTAACTCTCACTTCGCGTGCGTTCCGCAACGACCAGTTCCCATTGTTCTGCGAAGAGCTCGCGCGCTTCTGTGGAATGGATGCGGTACTGGCGATGAATACCGGTGCCGAAGCAGTCGAGACCGCAATCAAGGCCGCGCGACGCTGGGGCTATCGCATCAAGGGAATTCCCGACGGTGCCGCCGAGATCATCGTATGCGAAAACAACTTTCACGGCCGTACCACGACGATCGTCGGCTTTTCGTCCGAAGCGAGTTATCGCGATGGATTCGGGCCGTTCACGCCGGGCTTCGTCACTGTCGCGTTCGGCGATGCGAAGGCGATCGAGTCAGCGATAACCCCGAACACCTGCGCTGTGCTCATCGAGCCCATCCAGTGCGAAGCCGGCATTCTCATTCCGCCGGATGGCTACCTGACGGAGATTGCCGCGATCTGCAAACGCAATCAGGTCCTTCTCCTGGCTGATGAGATCCAGACGGGACTGGGCCGCACCGGCAAACGCTTCGCCTTCGATCACGAATCAGTGAAGCCGGATGCGTATATCCTCGGCAAGGCGCTGTCGGGTGGGTTCTATCCCGTGTCCGCGTTCGTCGCCAGCCGCGAAGTGATGGATGTCTTCGACCCCGGCAGCCACGGCAGCACGTATGGTGGAAATCCTCTCGGCTGTGCCGTCGCGCGAACGGCACTTGCGGTTGTCGAAGAGGAACAACTCGCCGAGCGATCAGATGAGCTCGGTGCATGGCTGCTCGACGAGCTGCGAAAGATTCGTCATCCAAAGATCAAGGAGGTTCGCGGCCGCGGACTGCTGATTGGAATCGAGCTGACTGTTGCTGCGCGGCCTTTCTGCGAGTCGCTCATGAACGAAGGACTGCTCTGCAAGGAAACGCACGACCGGGTAGTTCGCCTGGCGCCGCCGCTGGTTGTCGGCCGCGACGATCTGGAATGGGCGCTGGCCCAGATTAAGAAAGTGTTTGCAGAAATGGAGTGAGGCTCCGCCGCGTCGTAGCCGAGGCTGCTGGGCCTCGGAAATGGGGCCGATAGTTGCAACGACCATTGGAGACGGGCATCCAGCTCGTGAAAGGATGGCGTGAACCGGCGCGCTCAACCTGCGATCCCGCAGACCTGACGACATGGCAGAATTGGGCGGCAGATACCGCAGCGTCATTGAGACGTCGCCGGACGGCGTAATCGTGATGGACGCCGGGGGCACAATCGTCTCAGCCAATCCAGCTCTGATGCGGATACTGGGATACGAGCCCGAAGAACTCATCGGCCAGCCGCTCACCGTCATCATGCCCGAGAGGTATCGGCAGAGCCACCGCGACGGGCTGCAACGTTACCTCGACACCGCCAGCCGGAAGCTCGACTGGCGCTCGATCCAGCTGCCCGGACTGGACAAGCATGGGTGCGAGATTCCTCTTACCATCGCCTTCGGCGAGTTCGAGGAGAAGGGCGAAAAGTTCTTCACGGGAATACTGCGAGACAGATCCGCAGAGAAGAAAACCGGGGAACTCCTGGAGTTTCTCGCCCGTATCGGCGTGGCGCTAAACTCCACGCAGCTGCACTATGACCAAACGCTCGCGGCCCTGGCCGAGCTGGCGGTGCCATACATTGCAGACTGGTGCGCCGTCGACGTGCTGTCCGACGAGGGCGAGATCGACCGACTCGCGGTTGCGCATTCGGATCCGGCGAAGGTTTCGCTCGCGACGGAGCTGCAGACACGTTATCCGGCGAATCGAGATGCGGATGTTGGTCCACCAATGGTACTGCGAACGGGTCGCTCCCAACTTGTCGAAGAAATTCCCGAAAGCTTTCTCGAGGCGCTGGCGAGAGATGGGGAGCACCTCGAAATCATCAAGTCATTAGGACTTAGATCGTATGCCGTGGTTCCACTGACGGCCTTTGGCCGCGTGTACGGTGCGTTGACGCTGGTGCAGGCCGAGTCAAAGCGCCGCTTTGTCGCCGCTGACCTGCCATTCCTTGAAGACCTCGGCCGCCGGGCAGGATTCGCCGTTCACAACGCCATTCTCTTTCGAGATTCGCTCTTCGCCAACGAAAAGCTGGAAGAGCAGGCGATGGAGATGGAGCAGCAGTCCGAAGAGGCGCAGGCGCTGACGGAAGAGCTCGAGGCTCAGACGCAGGAGCTGATCGCAACCGCGCGCGACCTCGAACAAAAATCATCCGAGGCCGAGCTGGCCAACAAGGCGAAGTCAGAATTCCTCGCGAACATGAGTCATGAGCTGCGGACGCCGCTCAATGCCATCGGCGGTTACGTTGAGCTCCTGCAGATGGGGTTGCGAGGGCCGGTAACGGACGAGCAAACCACCGATCTCGAGCGCATCAAAGCCAGCTCGAACCATCTGCTCGGCCTGATCAACGACATTCTCAACTACGCGAAGGTCGACGCCGGCAGGATCGACTACCGGCTCGAATCAATACCTGTTCGCGAGGTAGTCGCCGAAGCGGAAGGGATGGTTGCACCGCAGATGCAGCAGCGCGGGATGACTTACGAAACGGACCTCTGCGGAGCCGACGTTGACATTGTCGCGGACCGTGACAAACTGCGGCAGATACTCCTCAACCTGTTGAGCAACGCGCTCAAGTTCACACCGGATGGCGGGACTATCCGCGTCTATTGTGAACTCGGCACGGAGGAAGTTCGCATCTATGTATCGGACACCGGCGGCGGCATTCCGGAAGACAGGGTAGAGGATATCTTCGAGCCTTTCATTCAGGTGGATCGCGGACTGAACCGGCTGGGACATGGAGTGGGTCTCGGGCTTGCGATTTCGCGGAGCCTCGCGCACGGCATGAACGGGGACATCACGGTCAAGAGCGCCGTAGGTGTTGGCTCGACATTCTGCGTGCTTCTTCCAAGATCATCCTGACTCCGCATTCCCACGGCCGATGCCAGCGCATGTAGTCGGAGGTCGAGGCCGCGCAAATTCGAGGTGCGGTTCCAATGTCATGAGATGCAGGTCGGGCGACACGGTCTGTCCACTGCGGCCGCAGCGTTGCAGATTGGCGTCCTTCCCTGGTCGTGAACCATCGCTCTGGACCGCCAATGCACCGACTTGTCCCGCTCGCGCTTCTGCTCGCTTTGGTCTGCGTCCCCATCGCCGCAGGAAGCCAGGAGTCCCGCGTACTCGTCTTTTCCAAGACTGCGGGTTTCCGCCACAGCTCCATCGGAGTCGGGCTCGCCGCTATCCGGAAGCTGGGACAGGAGAACGGGTTCTCCGTCGATGCAACTGAAGACGCCGGCGCGTTCACGTCGAAGAACCTCGGGCGATATCGCGCAGTCGTCTTCCTGAACACAACGGGCGACGTACTGGACGCCGCACAGCAGGACGATTTCGAGCGCTATATCGAGGCCGGTGGAGGATTCGTGGGGATTCATTCCGCCGCGGACACGGAATACGACTGGCCGTGGTACGGCAGGCTCAACGGCGCCTGGTTCAGTGGCCATCCGAACAACCCCAACGTTCGCAAGGGCACGTTCCGTGTGCTCGACAAAACCCACGCTTCCACGGAAGGACTGCCCGACCGCTGGGATCGCGAGGACGAGTTCTACAACTTCAAGTCGATCGATCCGGGCATTCGCGTGCTCGTTGACATCGACGAGAAGAGCTATGAAGGCGGTACGAACGGCGCCAACCATCCAATGAGCTGGTATCACGACTTCGATGGCGGACGGGCGTTCTATACGAACATGGGTCACACCGACGCGACCTTCTCCGAGCCGCTTTTTCTGCGACACCTCCTCGGAGGATTGCGTTACGCGATAGGGACGGGGACGATCGACTTCAACCGCGCGCGGCCGGAGGAGAATCGCTTCACGAAGGTCGTTCTCGGCCAGAAGTTCGAGGAACCCGTCGAGCTTGCGGTCCTGCCGGACGAGCGCGTGCTGTTCATCGAGCGACGCGGATTCCTCAACCTCTACACACCAGCGAGCAATCGCGTGAGGCGGATCGCAACGATCCCGGTCAGCACGAAGTACGCGGACAGCAGTCAGGCGGAGGACGGCCTGCTCGGACTTGCCGCTGATCCGCGCTTCGCGGCCAACGGCTGGATCTATATGTACTACTCCCCTGCGGGACCCGAGCCGAAGAACGTGCTCGCTCGCTACCAGATGAAGGGAGACTCGCTCGACCTCGGATCGCGGAAGGTTCTCCTTGAAGTGGCAGTTCAGCGCGACAAGTGCTGTCACACCGGAGGCTCCATCGCCTTCGATGGCAAGGGAAACCTCTATCTCTCCACCGGCGATAACACGAACCCTTTCGCCATCGGCTACGCGCCCATTGACGAACGATCAGGACGTTCACCTTGGGACGCGCAAAAATCGTCAGCGAACACAAACGACCTGCGCGGCAAGATCATCCGCATTCACCCCGAGCCGGACGGAACCTACACGATCCCGGATGGAAATCTGTTTCCATCCGGGACGGCGAAGACCCGGCCGGAGATCTACACGATGGGTCACCGCAACCCCTATCGCATGTCGGTGGACTCGCGGACCGGTTTTGTCTACTGGGGCGAGGTGGGTCCCGACGCAAACATCGACTCCGCCGGACGCGGCCCGAGGGGTTACGACGAAGTCAACCAGGCCCGCCAGGCTGGCAACTTCGGCTGGCCCCACTTCGTCGGTGACAACAAGGCGTATTTCAAGACGACGTTCATTGACTCGGCAACCGTGACGGGGGGAGCGCAGTTCGACCCCGGGCGCCCGGTCAACAACTCTCCCAACAACACCGGCCTCAGCGACCTGCCGCCGGCACGGAGCGCATTCATCTGGTACCCGTATGGGCCATCCCTCGAATTCCCGGTCGTCGGCAGCGGCGGACGAACTGCAATGGCAGGTCCGGTGCTGCACCGTGACCAATTCCGCGACGCGGCCAGACCTTTCCCGCAGTGGTACGACGGGAAGCTTTTCATCTACGAATGGATGCGCGGCTGGATCATCGCCGTCACCATGGACGCGAAGGGAGACCTCGCTTCCATGGAGCGCTTCATGCCGAGCCAGAAATTCAGCAACCCGATCGACATGCAGTTCGGGCCGAACGGAGATCTCTACGTTCTGGAGTACGGGACCGCCTGGTTCCAGGGCAACGACGACGCTCGCCTCGTCCGCATCGAGTACAACGCAGGGAATCGGAAGCCGATCGTGGCGGTCGGGGTCGATCGGCCGGCCGGCGCGCTCCCGATGCGCGTGATGCTTTCCTCGGCGGGCACAACGGACCTCGACGAGGATTCGTTGCGATACGTTTGGACAATAACCCGGCGAGGCGGTGGTGTGTCGCAAAGGCTGGACGAACCCAACGCATCGTTCACTTTCACCCGGCCGGGCACGTACACGGCGTCGCTCACGGTCACGGATCCTCAGGGCGCGCAGTCAACTTCCGCCGTGCAAGTCGCGGCCGGCAACGAGCCGCCCACCGTCGATGTCGATTTCGTCGGCAGCAACCGGTCGTTCTTCTTCCCCGGCGTGCCGGTGCGCTATGCGGTGCGCGTGACGGATCGCGAGGACGGTTCACTACGCAGCGGAACCATCCCGCCGCGCAGAATCAATGTGACCGCGCAGTATCTGAAGGACGGCCCGCCGTCGAGTGCGTCGGCAACCGCGCTTCGCTCGGGCGAAAGCGCGCAGTCGACAGGGAGGAGATTGATCGAAGAGAGCACGTGCCTTTCCTGCCACCAGTTGAACAGGAAATCCATCGGTCCCTCGTACATGGATGTGGCGCGGAAGTATCGTGACGACGGCGCGGCTACCGCGCGTCTCGTGAAGAAGATCCGGGAAGGGGGATCCGGAGTGTGGGGCAAGGTGACGATGCCGGGGCACCCCCAGCTAACCGATGCACAGGCATCCGCAATGGTCGCCTACATCCGGAGCCTCGCCGAGCGGAAGACGAGCGCGCCTTCACTCCCTGAACGCGGCGCATATGTTCCTCCAGCCGGGTCCGGTGATGCGCCGAAAGGAGTAGTGGTGCTGCGTGCGGCGTACACGGACCGCGGGGCGAACGGGATGCCTGCAATCACGAAGGAGAAGACGATCGTCCTCCGCTCGCCGAGTGTGGTGATTTCGAGCGGGGAGCTTTCGGAGGGATTGGAGAAGCAGAATATACAGGGGGTACCTTTCGAGATTGCGGTCGCGAAATCGTCGGGTGCATCCGTCGCGTTGAAGCAACTCGATCTAACGGGCGTCGCCGCAGTGGTCTTCTCCGCGGTTGCTCCGGCCCGGTTCAAAGTGACGGGCGGGAAGGTGGAGGTACGCCTCGGCTCTCCGACCGGTACCCTCATAGGCGAGAGCGAGCTCATTCGTCCGACCACTGATTCGAGCGCGCCCCCATCACAACTTCGTACCGCGCTCCGGCCGACGCCGGGACTGCATGACGTGTATCTGGTCTTCCGTAACCCCGATGCAAAGAGCGATCAATTTCTGTTTGGTCTGTTGACGGCAACGTTCGAAGGGGTGTCGCAATCGGGTGGGGGCGCATCGCGATCGATGCGGCGGCGGGGAGCATTTGGCAATCCGTAGCGCGATTGCTCCTGCGCGATCCACCGCTCCAGGATATTACGCAGCGTCTCGAGGGGAACGACACCGTTGACCAGTACTGCGTCGTGGAATCGCCTCACATCGAATGCGGAACCGAGCCGCCGCATTGCGTCGCGCCGCAAGCCGTCGATGGCGCGCACCGACTGGAACTTTCAACGAACCCTCGCGATCAGTCGCTTGCCAGCAAAAACGATTCAGGGCGGAGTGGTGTCCTGCCGCGCCCGCGGCAGCGTCAGCGTAAAGCGCGAGCCAACGCCGACGACGCTGTCC
>Ga0136617_10002813_pt1 | contig 15510 bp, 14 predicted proteins | sample AntDrymUQ3222106_2_FD_129672 | JGI IMG/M metagenome (GOLD analysis project Ga0136617, IMG submission 129672) | Polar desert sand microbial communities from Dry Valleys, Antarctica - metaG UQ322 (21.06) | ecosystem: Environmental > Terrestrial > Soil > Desert | place: Antarctica: Dry Valley...
GAGCTGGCCCGACTCCGGGCCGAGCACGACGAACTGGTGCGGGAGCTGCATTGAACGCTTCATCGAAGGCCGGGTCGAACGCTGGGCCACTCGTTGTGTCGAAGGTTCGGCTCCTGCTGGTCGTGGTCGTGATCGGGCTGGCGGTGGGGGCCGCCCCCGCCGGCGGTGCCGCGTCGTCGTCACGATCGAGCCAGTCACTGAGCGAGCACATCGCCAACTACGACGTCACCATCGTGGTCGAGCCGTCGGGCGACCTGACCATCACCGAGGTCATCGACTACGACTTCGCCGACTTCAGCCGCCGCGGCATCCTGCGCAACATCCCGGTCCGGCTCCGCTACGACGACCGCAACGAGCGCGTCTACCCGTTCGAGGTGCTGTCGGTCGAGGGGTCGCCGGGCACCCCCGACCAGTACGAGGTCGACGACGTCGGCACCACGAAGCGGATCAGGATCGGCGACCCCGACCGCACGATCACCGGCCTCCACACGTACACGATCCGGTACGTGATGAAGTCCGGCCTCAACGCCTTCCCCGAGCACGACGAGCTGTACTGGAACGCCATCGGCGCGGAGTGGGACGTGTCGATCGAGCGGTCCAGCGTCCGGGTCGTCACCCCGGGCCCGCTCACCGACGTGGCCTGCTTCAGCGGTCCCCCGCGGTCGAGCCTGCCCTGCCGCCAGGCCGACGCCGGCGACAAGGAGGCGACCTTCGAGGCCGACGCCCTCAACCCCCGCGAGGCCTTCACCGTGGTCGTCGGCTTCCAGAAGGGCTTCGTGCCCGAGCCCACGCCCGTGCTCGAGGAGCGCTGGGCCGCCGAGCGGGCCTTCGCCGTGAACCCGGCCACCATCGCCGGCACCGTCGGGGTGTCGGCCCTGGTGGTTGCCGGCCTGTCACTGCTCCTGTGGCGCACCGGCCGCGACAAGCGGTTCTCCGGCTCGGCGGTCGACGTCGCCTTCGGCAGCGACACCGGCCAGGAGCAGGAGGTGGGCCTGTTCGAGCGCCCCCTCACGCCAGTGGAGTTCGTGCCCCCCGACAACCTCCGTCCCGGCCAGGTGGGCACGCTCGTCGACGAGACGGCCAACACCCTCGACGTCACCGCCACCATCGTCGACCTCGCGGTGCGGGGGTTCCTGCGCATCGACGAGATCCCCAAGGAAGGCCTGTTCGGCAAGAAGGACTGGGAGCTGTTCGAGCTCCGGGACGCCACCGGCCTGAAGAACTACGAGTCGATGCTCCTGGCCGCCATATTCAGGGGTCGTGACCGGGTGAGGCTGTCGGAGCTCAAGAACACCTTCGCCACCGACCTCGGGCGGGTGCAGGACGCCCTCTACGACGACGCCGTGGCCCAGGGGTGGTTCGCCCGGCGCCCCGACCGCACCCGCATCCTGTGGCGGGTCCTGGGGGTGCTGGCCGTGGTCGTGTCGATCGCCATCGCCGTCGTGGCGGCGGCCTACACCCACGCCGGACTGGTGCCGCTGCCCCTCGTGGTCGGCAGCGTGGTGCTGCTGGGCGCGGCCGGGCGCATGCCCCGGCGCACGTCGAAGGGCACGGGCACGCTGCGGCGGGTGCAGGGCTTCCGGCGCTTCATCGACGAATCGGAGAAGGAGCGGGCCCGGTTTGCCGAGAAGCAGAACCTGTTCTCCGAGTACCTGCCGTACGCCATCGTCTTCGGCGCCACCGAGAGGTGGGCCAAGGCCTTCGCCGACATCGACGGCCGTCTCCCGGAGACCTCGTGGTACTCGGGACCGAACCACTTCACCGTGCACAGCTTCTCCGACTCGATGCACGGGTTCTCGACCACCACGTCGGGCACGATCGCATCCACCCCGTCGGCCTCGGGGAGCAGCGGCTTCTCGGGCGGCGGCGGGTTCTCGGGCGGCGGCGGCGGAGGAGGTGGCGGCGGGTCCTGGTAGGCGCCCATCCGCCCACCCCCTGGGCGGACTGGAAGCCGTAGCCCCGGGGAAGGAGAATCCGGGCATGCCCTCCCACAACCGCGTCCTCGATCCCGCCCCGGTCCGGACTCTCGACGACTACCTGCAGAGCGGCGGCGGCCAAGCCCTGAGCCTGGCCCGCAAGGCCGAGCCGGAAGGCGTGATCGGGGCCATGGAGGCGTCGGGCCTCCGGGGACGGGGAGGGGCCGGGTTCCCCACCGGCACCAAGTGGCGGACGGTGTTCGACAACCGCTCCGACACGCTGGCGGCCACGGTGGTCGTCAACGCCGCCGAGGGCGAGCCGGGAACCTTCAAGGACCGTGCCATCCTCCGGGCCAACCCCTACCGGGTCCTGGAGGGGGCGCTCGTGGCCGCCACCGTCGTCGGCGCCGACACCGTGATCGTGGCCCTGAAGGCCTCCTTCACCGAGGAGGTGGCGCGGGTGCGGGCCGCCATCGTCGAGATCGAGGCCGCCGGGTGGGCGACAGGCCCCGACGGGGCCAGCATCGAGCTGGTGGTGGTCGAGGGCCCCAGCCACTACCTGTACGGCGAGGAGACGGCCCTGCTGGAGGTCATCGCCGGCCGCAACCCGTTCCCCCGCATCGCCCCGCCCTTCCGCCACGGCGTCGACGAACTCGGCCCCGACACCAAGTCGGCGGCTGACGAGGCCATGGCGTCCGAGACCTCCGACACGGTCGCCGCCCCGACTCTCGTCAACAACGCCGAGACCATGGCCAACGTCCCCGGCATCGTGGTGGAGGGCCCGGACTGGTTCCGGTCGGTGGGTACCGAGAAGTCCCCCGGCACGATCGTGGTCACCATCACCGGCCGCACCGTCCGCCACGGCGTCGGCGAGTTCCCGATGGGCACCCCGCTGCGGGAGGTGATCGAGACCCTCGGTGGCGGCGTCCGCTCGGGCGAGGAGGTGACTGCGGTGCTCTCGGGCGTGGCCAACGCCCTGCTGCCCGGCGCCCTCATCGACACACCCCTGACCTACGAGGACATGTTGGAGGCCGGCGGCGGCCTCGGATCGGCCGGGTTCATCGTGTACGACGGCACCACCGACCTGGTGGCGGTGGCTGCCGGGGTGTCCCGGTTCCTGTCAGTCGAGTCGTGCGGCCAGTGCACGCCGTGCAAGCAGGACGGGCTGTCGATCTCCGGCCTCCTCGAGCGCCTGGGCCACAGCGAGGCCGAGACCGGCGACGTCGACTCGCTCCGCGATCTCCTGACGACGGTCACCGACGAGGCCCGGTGCTACCTCGCCACCCAGCACCAGGTGGTGGTCGAGAGCCTCCTGCGCCTGTTCCCGGAAGCGGTCCGGGCCCACGCCGAGCAGCAGGCGCCGCTGGTGGAGCCCGAGCTCATCGTCCCCATCCTCGAGCTCGACGGCAACGCCGCGGTCCTCGACGAGGCCCACCTCGACAAGCAGGCGGACTGGACCCACGACGACGAGTTCTCCGGCCAGTCCCCCGCCGACAAGGTCGACGCCACCGAGCCGAACCTGTAGCGGCTCGAAAAGGATCCGGTTCGCTCATCGGGGCGCCGGCTACTGGACCGACTTCGAGAACCTCGACCTACCCGGCGCCCGCTGGCTCGGCCCCTGAGTCGGCGGCGTCGACTCCCACGCAACGCTGCCCCAACTCCCGACGGCCGCCGTAGGCAAGCGCCGTCGAGGCCACGACCACCCCGACGAAGGCGAGGCCGATGCCCGCGTTCATGCCCGCGGGGTGGAACGGCGAGACCAGGTAGTGCTCGAGGTAGCCACCGCCGTAGACCTCGTCGCCGGCCAGTTGCCGGAGGCCCTTCTCCCAGGTGGTGAGCGGGCAGTCCCGGCCGGCGGCGTAGACGGCGGCGGTGGCGGCGAGGGTGGCCAGGTGGGCCTTGGTGACCCGGGGGTGGCGGCGGGCGACGAAACCCCCGCTGAGCAGGAATCCGATCACGCCCAGGTGGGACACCGCCATCAGGTCCGCGGCACGCCGGAGCAGCATGGCCCGAGGTTACCGGCGAGCCGCACGCCGTCCCATCCGGGATTGCCCCTATGCGGTCGTGCCTCGCCGGTGTCCGGTGGCCGGCACCGACAGGTTCCGTGCATCCGTAGCGTGGTGATCCGGGCCGTTCTCGCCGTGATCACAACGCTACGGCTGCACGAAACGGCCAGCGGCCCGCCGGGCGCTGGCCGGGGAGCCCGGGTGGCGGCTACCCGGTGTTGCGGAGACCGGCGGCGATGCCGTTGACGGTCAGCAGGAGGGCCCGGCGCAGCATCGGCGGGGGGGTGTCCGACGCCCGCAGCCGGCCGAGCAGGCTCACCTGCAGGCGGCAGAGGGGGTCGAGGTACGACTGGCGCACCTCGAGCGCCCGCTGCAGCTCGGGCTGGCGGTCGAGCACGCGGCGCTCCCCCGTCAGGCGCAGCACCTCCTCCACCGTGCGCTCGTGCTCGTCGCAGATGCGGTCGAACAGGTGGTGCAGGCTGGGATCGACCAGCGTGCGCACATAGTGGCCGGCCAGGCCCATGTCGGTCTTGGCCAGCGTCATCTCCACGTTCGACACGAACACCCGGAAGAAGTGCCAGTGCTCGTGCATCTCGGCCAGCACATCGCCGTGGCCGGCGGCCCGGGCCGCGGCCAGGCCGCTACCCAGGCCGTACCAGCCGGGGATGATCTGGCGGGACTGGTTCCATCCGAAGACCCACGGGATGGCCCGCATCGACCCCAGCCCCCCACCGCCCCCGATCGATGACTCGACCCTCGACGCGGGGCGGGACCCGAGGTTGAGGTCGCCCAGCTCGGTAACGGGTGTGGCGGTGAGGAAGTACTCGTCGAGGCCGGGCGCATCCACCAGTGAGCGGTAGGAGGCGAAGGCGGCCAGTGATACGTCGTCCATGGCCGCGTCCCAGCGGTCGAGCACGTCCATGGGCTGCCTCGACTCCCGGTGGAGGAGCGACGCCTCCAGCACCGCGGCCAGGAGCAGCTCGAGGTTGTGGCGGGCCAGGCCGGGCAGGCCGTAGCGCTCGGAGATGACCTCGCCCTGCTCGGTGAGTGCCATCTGGCCCTCGAGGGTGCCGAAGGGCTGAGCCAGCACCGACTCGTGGGCCGGTCCCCCGCCCCGGCTCACGGTGCCCCCCCGGCCGTGGAACAGCCGCAACAGCACCCCGTGACGCTGCACCACATCGCGCAGCCGGCGCTGGGCCCGCTGGATCTCCCACTGCGAGGTGGTGATGCCGGCGTCCTTGTTGGAGTCGGAGTAGCCCAGCATCACCTCCTGGACATCGCCCCGGAGGCTCACCAACCGGCGGTAGGACGGGTCGCTCAGGAGCTCGTCGAGGATCTCGCCCGCCTTCCGGAGCTCCTCGACCGTCTCCAACAGGGGGACGAAGCCGATGCGGGCCAGCCCGGTGCGCACGTCGACCAGCCCCGCCTCCCGGGCCAGCACGGCCGCAGCCAGCACGTCGTCGGCCCCACCGGTCATCGACACGATGTAGCTCTCCACGATCCCGTCGCCGTAGCGGTCGAGTGCCTCGCGGATGGCATGGAAGACGGCCATGGTGGTCGCCGGTCCGTCGGGCAGGACGGTGGTGGGGGCGATCAGCGGCCGGCGGCTGGTGAGCTCCCGGGACAGCACCTTCATGCGCTCGGGCCGCAACAGGCGGTCGTAAGCCACGGGCAGGTCCTCGAGGGGGTCGAACAGGGCGGCCAGGGCGGCGTGGTGCTTGGAGGCGTGCTCCCGGATGTCCATGGTGGCCAGGTGGAGGCCGAAGGTGGCGGTGGTGCGCATCATCCGGGCCACGGTGCCCGCCGCCGCGGTGCCGGCCCGGTTCTTGCGCAGCGACGTGGCCATCACCGCCAGCTCCCCGAGCAGCTCGAACCGGTCGCGGTAGTCGAGCCCGTCGACGTGGGGTGCGCCGGCGGCGGCCCGCCCGGCCGTGTTCTCCAGCCGCTGGCGGATGTAGCCGCACTTCAGCCGGTAGGGCTCCTCGCCGTAGAGGCGCACCGAGCGGTCGTAGACATCGGGCATGACGATGCGGTCCTCGGCCAGGCTCAGCAGCAGGGTCTCCGACACGGGGACGATGCGGGTGGAGACGCTCAGGTCGCGGACCAGGGCGTCGACGGAACCCACCAGGTCGGCGATGCCCCGCTCGTGCTGGATGGCGAGGACGTCGAGGGTGACCTGGGGCGTGACGTTGGGGTTCCCGTCCCGGTCACCACCCACCCAGGTGCCGAAGCGCAGGGGCCGGGCGCCCACGCCCAGCTCGACGCCGAGGCGGGCCAGCTCGCGGGTTAGGTCGTCGAGGATGTCGGGCACCACCGACCGGGCCAGCTCCTGGAGGTGGTACTGGATCGAGCTGGCCTCCTCCGAGGGCTCGGGCCTGCCCTGCCGCAGCTCGTCGGTCTGCCACAGGAGGTCGACCACCTCGGCGAAGCGGCGCTCGATCCGCTCCCTCTCGGCCGGGGCCGCGTCCTGGCGGTCGCGGAGCAGCTCAGCCACCTGGCGCATCTTCGACAGCACCGAGCGACGGGCGGCCTGGGTGGGATGCGACGTGAACACCGGCCGCAGCTCGAGGCGGCGCACCACGTCGTCGACCAGGGTCGACGGCACCCCCTCGGCCTCGATGCGGTCGACCGCCTCGGCCAGCCGCCCGCCCCGGCCCGACGTGCGTTCGAGGTGCCGGGCCTGGTGCACCTGCTGCACCACGTTGGCCAGGTGGAACCAGGCCGAGAAGGCCCGGACCAGGAGGATCTCGGTCGACAGGTCGACGCCCGCCAGCACCGCGGTGAGGCGGGCGTCGGCCTTGTCAGGTTGCGCGTCGGCGCCGAGGGCGCCCGGCGTGTCGGCACCGAGGGCGCCCGGCCCGTCGGTCCACGGGGCCCGGGTGGCGGCCTTGACCTCCTCCACCAGCGCCGACAGGCCCGGGCCCTCCTGGCGCTCCAGCGACTCTTTGAGCATGCGTCCGACCCACTCCAGGTCGGCCCGCACCGCCGGTGCCTCGGGATCGGGCTCGCTGACCGCGTACAACACGGTCGCCGCCTCCGGGCCCGTCACCGGCCGGGGGCGGGTGAATGCTCGATGGACCGGCCTCCCGGGCCGCTCATGCCTGGTCGGCCCAGACTTTCATCCGCTGCAGCCGGGGGGCGCCGTAGGTGGTGACCATGGCCACATCCGCCGCATCCCGGCCCCGCCCGATCACGACCCGACCCACCCGGCGGGTGTTGTTGCGGGCGTCGAACGTCCACCACCGCTCGCCCAGGTAGACCTCGAACCAGGCGCAGAAGTCCATCAGATCGTGGGGAGGAGGGACGTCGATGTCGGGCAGGTAGCCGAACACGTAGCGGGCGGGGATGTTCAGGCTGCGGCAGAACGTCAGCGCCAGGTGGGCGAAGTCGCGGCAGACGCCGTAGCCGCTCTCGAAGGTGTCGCACGCGGTCGTCGTCGGCGTGCTGGTACCCGCCTGCCAGGAGACGTTCTCGTGCACCCAGTTCGACACCGCCTGCACCCGGTTCCAGCCCGGCTGGGTGTGCCCGAAGAGCTTCCAGGCGTCGTCGTAGAGCAGTTCGGACTGGCAGAAGCGGCTGGGCAGGAGGAACACGAGGGAGTCGGCGGGGAGCTGCTCGACCGCGACCTGGGGAGCGTAGATGTCGAGCGGGTCGGGGAGGTCGGACACCTCGGCGGTGGCGTCGTAGGTGAGCGTGGTGGTGCCGGGGGGCAGGATGATCCGGTCACAGATGTTCCCGAACGCGTCGCTGTAGAACGCCCGGCCCAGCTGGGGGTCGGTGACCCACCGCTCCGACAGCAGGCACTCTTCGGGCCGGGCCCGGATCTGCCATATCGACGGCGTGGGGCCAGAGGCCTCCCACTGGAACTCGCAACCGATCCGTACCTTCATCGTCCTCCCATTGTGGCGATTGTCCCCCCCGACCGTGAACGGAGGGTTTCCCGGCTGTCACGTCCCCGGGTCGCCGCCATCCAGAGGGGTGCGGTAGGCCACCGCGGCCCCGATGCGCATGCCTGGCGACCTACCCTGTCGGCGCGGCCTTCCCCCAAGGATTCCCATGAGTCTGGCCCGGCGAACCTCGCCCGCCGGCGCCGATTCGGTCGTCGTCGCCACCCTGAACGTCCGCAACACGGCCGATCGATGGCGGATGCGGGCTCCGTTGCTGGTGGCGCAGCTGGTGGCGCTCGACCCCGACGTCATCGGCCTCCAGGAGGTGCGGCGCCTCCCCGACCAGGCCCGGTGGATCGCCCGGGGGAGCGCGCGGCACGGCTGGGCGCCGGCGGAGGTCCGCCGGGACTACAAGACGGGGTGGAAACGGCTCTGGGAGGGGATCGCCACCCTCAGCCGGCTACCGGCCGATCCCACGGGCCAAGGCAGCCCCGGCCGGCTCCGCCTGGAAGGCGGGTCGCGGGTGGCACAGCGGGTCACCGTCGCCCTGCCCGGAGGGGGGCTGCTCGACGTGTACAGCACCCACCTGGCCGACGGCGACGAAGACCTGCGCACGAGCCAGGCCCGGCGGCTGCTGGCCTGGATGGACGAGCGTCCGAACCGGCCCCAGGTGCTGATCGGCGACCTCAACTCCCGGCCCGGGTCGGGCCCCCTGCGGCTGCTCACCGGTCGCCTGCGCTCGGCCTACGCCCTGGTGCACGGGTCGGAGCCGACCCGGACGGTGCACCGCGGCGGCGTGCTCGACTACATCCTCGTCAGCGACCTGGTGGTGGTGCACGGCGCGTGGGTGGCCTTCGACCAACCTTCGCCGGGCGATCCGCGCCTGTTCCCGTCCGACCACGTGGGGGTGGCCGCCCGCCTCAGCGTGCTGCCTCCCCGGTGACGCCGGCGTTGAGCCGGCGCCGCACCCGCAGGCCGCCGATGACGCCGCCGGCGACGATCACCCCGATCACCACCAGGAGCACCCCGGTGGCCTTCGGGTTGGGGGGACGCAGATCGGTGGGCCGGGTGAGGTAGCTGTCGAGGAACGCCACCGTCTCGTCCCAGACGTCGTCGTGCAGGTCCCGCCCGTGGCGGTTCCCGGGGACGACCACCAGCTGGTTGACGATGCCTGCGGTCCTCAGGCGGGCGGCCATGTCGCGGGCCTGGTCGACGGGCACCAGCTCGGCGTCGCTGTTGGCCAGGAGGAACGGGGCGTCGGAGGGGTCGACCTGGGCGATCGGCGACGCATCGGCCCACCGCTGCGGGCAGGCCGACGGGGAGCAGGGCAGGAGCAGGGGCGCCAGGGCCGCCGCTTCGCCCCCGGCCAGGGCGCTCAGGTCCATGGGGCCCGACCAGGCCGCGCCCACCAGGATGCGCCCGCCGCGATCGGGTGGGCCCTCGCCCAGGGTGGCCAGCATGGCGGCCAGGTGCCCGCCGGCGGAGAAGCCCAGGGCGCCCATGCGGCCCGGGTCCATCCGGTACTCGTAGGCGTTGTCCCGAGCCCACCTCACGGCCGTCTGCACGTCGTCGATCTCGGCCGGGAAGGCCTCGGGCTCGTCGAGCCGGTAGTTGACGGCGAACACCACCCATCCCCGCTGGGCCAGGAGGGTGGCCTCCTCGACCACGTTGCGCTTGTCGCCGGTACGCCACGCCCCGCCGTGGAGCAGGATCACCGACACCCGCTCGGCGTTGGTGTCGTCGGGCACATAGGTGTCGAGGAGCAGGTCCTTGCCGCCGGCCGTGCCGTACCGAACGTCGTGGGTGACGGTGAACGGCACCGGCGCAGACCCGGACGCCGTCGTCTGCGTGGTCTGACCGGACCCCGCGCCGAGTGTCAGGAGGGCGGCGACGAGCAGCAGGAGCGTCCGGCGGGCCATGTCTCCAGGATGGGCCAGATCAGGGGTGAAGAAGCGCCGCGGTCGACCACCGCACCCGGTGGCGCTCGAAGGCGTCCTCCAGGGCCTGGGCCGGGCCCAGGCCCATGGCCCGGCGGACGAGCGCCAGCAGGACCCCGGCGTACTCGCCGCCGTGGGCGGCGAAGTCCTCCGGCGTGAGGCAGTGGGCCACCTCGTGGAGGATCGTCATCTCCCGGCGGGCCCACCGCGGCATCTGGAGCACACCGTCGCGGGTGGCCGTGGCCCGCTTGTGCCCGTACCCGGGGCGGACCTCGAACGACCGGTCGCCCCACCGGTCGGTGAACCATCCGGCCGCCGCCACCCAGTCCACGTAGGCCTGCATGGTGGCGACGGTGGGCAGGTCGCAGCCGGGATCGACCTCGTTCTCGGCCCGGTAGAGCCGGGCCCGCTGGCTGTCCCTCGGCCGGTCCACCCGGCGGACGGTACCCGTTGACAACCCGATTCCGGTGCCACAGCCGGACCCGAGGTCCAGACCCGAGACAGGGTGACGGTGGGAATGGGCCCCGGGAGGCAAGACTCCAGGGCATGACCGCAGCGCCCAGCTTCTCGTCCCGCGCCGTGGCCACTGCCATCGCCCTCGCCCTGGCCCTCGTCTCCGCGGCCTGCGGCGGCGGCGACGGCGACGCCACCGCGCCCGGAGTGCAGGGGCGCCCGCCGGACACCTCGGCCGCCCCTGCGACCACGACCGCACCCACCACCACTACGACGGTGGCTCCGACGAGAGCCGAGGCCCGGGCCGTCATCTCCCCTGCGGGCGTGGTCGTGCCCGTCGTGTCCCACACCGACGTCGGGTGGGTCGTGCGGACGCCGTGCGGCGCCACCGCCACCCTCACCGAGGGCACGCCCGTCGCCCGCACCACGATCGTCCTCGACCCCGGCCACGGCGGCACCGAGCCGGGCGCGACCTCGCCCGCCGGCCTCCGCGAGGCCGACGTCAACCTGGCGGTCACCCGCCACGTCCGGTCCACGCTGGAGACGGCGGGCGTCGATGCCCTGCTCACCCGGACGGGCAACTACGACGTCGACCTCGCCCCCCGGGCCGAGATCGCCCGGGCCCTCCGACCGCGCGCCTTCGTCTCCATCCACCACAACGCCGAGCCCGACGGGCCCCGGGACGGCCCCGGCGCGGAGACCTACTACCAGATCGCCTCGCCCGACTCGAAGCGCCTGGCCGGGCTGATCTACGAGGAGGTGGTCGGCGCCCTCGCCGCCTACGACGTGGCCTGGGTCGCCGACCGTGACGCCGGCGCCAAGTACCGGCCCGGCCAGAAGGGCGACTACTACGCCATGCTGCGCCTGCCCCAGGACGTGGTCAGCGTGCTGGTGGAGAGCGCCTTCATGTCCAACCCGGCGGAGGCCGCCCTCCTCGACCGGGCCGACGTCCAGCAGGCCGAGGGCGAGGCCGTGGCCCGGGGGATCCTCCGCTACCTGAACACGTCCGACCCCGGATCCGGCTTCACCGAGCCCTACCCCCGCATCGACCCCCCGTCCGGCCCGAGCGGCACGCCGGGTAGGTGCGTCGAGCCTCGGCTCTGAGGCCAGTTGCTCCGGGTCAGGCCCGCCGCCCACTCATGTGCGGAACACCGGGCTAGTCCTGGTAGTCGAGACCCTGCTCGGGCCAGGGGGGCGGGTCGGCCAGGATGAGGTCGTGGATCTCCTTGACCCGGATGCGGAACCACTGGTCGAAGGGGTCGAGTGAGACGCCCATGCCGATCATGGCCTCGTCGAGGTTCTCGGCCTCCATGTAGTAGATGACGAACTCCTCGCCCTCGTTGCCATGGAGGAACACCTGCTCACGGGTGATGCCGAGGCGCTGACGGGAGTCGACGTAGTCGGGGTTCTCGTCGGTGCACTTGCTCATCAACTCGCGCCAGGCGTCGAGCTTGCCCGGCACGATGAGCAGTACGAGGGCTGAAGCCGGCATGCATTCTCCTCACGACAGGAACAGGAAGTCTCACTCGTCGCGAGTTGTCTGCCGCGACTGGGACCCTAGCCAAACCACGCCTACCTCACCGGTGCAGGCGTGCGGTCGGCCGCCGACCGACCCGCAGCCCTTCGATCTGGCGGGAATCCCCACCTACTCCGAGACCCGCGTCGGGACGGCCCACCGGCGCTGGTGGTGGTCGGCCCAGTGGTCCATCAGGTTGACCCGACCCAGGAACTCGTTCCAGCTCAGGCACGGCACGTGGCGCCACGCCTCGTTCTCCGGGTGCGACACGACGTAGCCGGCGAGGTACACGAACGGCACGTTCACGCCCTCCATGGCCTGCATCCACTCCGGAAAGTGGGCGGCGGCGGCCAGGATCTCGGCCGCGGCCGAGTCACGACCCCGGATCTCGATGGCCCGGGCCCCGTCGACCGGGTCCCAGCCCGCGCCCAGGTCGACGGTGACCCGCCGCACTCCGGGCGTGTGTGTGCTGCCGGGGAGCAGGCGGACGGGCCGGGGCCCGGCGATGTGCTGCCGCCAGCTCCAGTTCTCGGGCGCTCCCTCGGAGGCCACCTCCCACATCTCCTCGAAGGTGCGGCGCACGCCGTCGACCCCGTCCTTCTCGGGCAGGTACACGGCGACGACGTCGACCACCAGGGGCTGGCTGGGCCGCGCCGGAGTCGTGTCGATCGCGTCGAGCTCGGCGTCGGTGAAGCCCCAGCCCCGCTCGTCGTTCCAGCGGCGGATGTTCGCCAGCTGGTCGGCGACAGGGATGAAGTACGCCTCGTTCATGCCGGCCCGGTCGATGGCTTCGATGCTGACGAGTGTACGGCGGGGGTGCGCAAGATCGGCGGGTTCGGGTTCGATCACGAGCGCGGACGATGGCGGCTCAGACCGGCTGCTGGGTCGCGTTGGCGACCGGCACCGAGAACGCCCGGCACCACACGAGCACGGTGAACTGGCCGGACGCGACGTCGACCCCCGCCGGGATCGAGTAGTTCTGGCTCCCCCGGTTGCCCTTCAGGGCGCCCAGGTCGACTCCCCCGCCCGGTGAGTCCTGGTCGGCGCCCGGCACCAGGTAGACCAGGTAGTCGGGGCCGTTCTGGATGTCGATGTCCTCCAGCCGCACGATGTGGGAGCCGTCGACCAGGCGGTAGACGGCCGCCGATCCCGAGGCCCGATGGTCGATGCCCTGCAGCTGCCCGGTGGTGAGCAACGTGGGGCCGGCCGGCCCCGGCGTCGGAGGCCCAGTGGTCGGAGGCCCAGTGGTCGGAAGCCCAGCCGGGGGCGATGTCGATGTCGGGGTGGCCGCCGGCGCCGGGGTGGTGCTCGGGATCGGACTGAGCACCGGCGTCGAGGTCGGGGCGGCGGCGGGTGCGGAGGTGGCGGTGGTGGCGGGCGCCCCGGGCAGAGCCTCGACCACCGTCTCGTCGGTGAAGTAGGGAACGACCAGCAGCCACACCAGAGCGCTCACCGGGACGGCCATCACGACCCCCCGAACCAGGGCGTTGTCGACGAACCGGCGCAGCACCCACGACAACAGGGCCAGGGCGAGCACGATCGCCGTCACCCGGATCAGGGCGATCGGGCTGCCGAGGGTGGCCACCACCACGTCGCGCCGGAAGGCGAGGGCCAGCACGAGCAGAGCCCCGACAACCGTCCCCCACACGACGGTCCCCACCCGGGGGCGGCGCCACGGCGGGGTCACGGACGGACCGCGGTGCGCGGCACAGCGGCCCAGGAGCGGTCGCCGGGGAGGAACCGTTCGCCGGTCGCCCGCCAGTGGTCGAGCACCTCGTCGGCCGGGCAGCGGCCCCGGTCGACATAGCGGTCGACGTACTCACCGACGGCGTCGACCGTGGCCGCACCGGCGCCCATGCGACCGAGGGACTCCCGGGCGATCGCGAAGCACTCCCGGGCGGCGAGCGCCAGAGCCGGGTGGGCGAGACCGGAACGGGACGCCTCGACCCACAGGTCGGCCGTGTCCCAGGCGGCCTGGGCCGCGGCCTCGCCCGCCTCGGCGTCGTAGACGAGGGCGGTGGCGACGGCCACCGGCACCCGCCACCAGGGCCGGGGCAGGCTGTCGACCATCCGCAGCTCCAGCCAGCCCCGGGGCCGAACCGGCGGGAACAGGGTGGTGACGTGGTAGTCGAGGTCGTCGAGGGTGGGGAATCCCAGGGGATGGCCCGAGCTCACCCACTGGCGGAAGCTGAGCGGGGTGCGCACCGGCACGCACCCGTCGCCGTCGCGGATCAGCATCACCTGGGCATCGAGGACGTAGGCGGCCCATGCCTCAGGCGCCGGCCCCCGCCCTCCCGCCGACCGGGTGCGGGACGGGTCGAGGCGCCACCAGTTGGCCAACCGGTACGACTTCCATCCGCTCGGCCCGCCGGCGAACAGCGGCGAGTTGGCGAAGCTGCCCGCCAGGACCGGGCCCAACACGTGGGCCAGACCCCATCGGGTGTCGGGCGACGGCGTGCGGGCGTCGAAGTCGAGGTTGACCTGGAGCCCGGCGGTGGCGCACATCATCGTGCGCCCGGCGTTGCCCCAGCCCCTGCTCTCGTCGCCGAAGTAGTCGTCCATGGCGTCGTAGCGAGCCGATCGGGACACCCGGTGCAGGCCCGGTGACGGGTCGACACCGCTGCCGACCAGCACGATGCCGTGCTCGGCGAGGGGCTCCGCCACCAGCGCCAGGTCGGCCTCGAGGCCGGTGCAGGCCTCGTCGACGCTGGCCACGGGCGGTGTGCTCAGCTCGAGCTGGCCGCCGGGCTCGAAGGTGAGGGTGGTGCCGCTGGCGAGGGGTCCGAGCGATTCCACGACGGCCACGACCACGTCGTGCGGCGCCCGCCGGCCGTCGCGACCCATCGCGAGCATCTCCAGCTCCACTCCCACCCGCTCGGGTCCCGCGGGCCGCGCCTGGCCGAAGCCCCGCCGCGCGGCGTGCTCGGTTGCGGCGTTCAAGCTGAGGACGGCGATGTCGTGCGGCACGGTGGACCCTCCCGGGCTCTTCCCCGCGTCTTCGGTGTGCCAACCCCCTCCGGATGACGCCACCTTGGAATCGGATGGGGGTCAACGGGAGCCCGCACTACGTGCGGGCCGCCTATGACGCCTCCCTGCAGCGGCTCGACGCCAACGTCGGCCCCCCGAGCGGGGACCGCTACGCCGACATGGGCAACGTCAACCGCTGACCACGGCGAACCGGATTCTCATCCGGGCGCCTGGTCGAGGCGGAACCACCGGTAGCCAAAACCATTGAGCTCCAACCCGGCCGGGGCGGGTCGCGCATCGCCGTAGTCGCCGTCGCCGAAGACCTCGGTGAGGACGGAGGCTGGCTCGCCCAGCTGGTCGGAGAGGTCGATCACGCAGCGCTCGTCGGCGAAGTTGGTGAGGGCCACCATCACGCCCGACGTCGCCTCGTACCGAAGGGCCAGCACCGAACGCCGGCTGCTGTCGAGGGGCTCGCAGCGGCCGATGGCGAACTCGGGGCACTCGCGGAGGGTGTGGATGGCCCGCTCCATCCACGACAGGAGGGAGTTGGAGTCCCGCCGCTGGGTGGTGACGTTGACCTTCCGGTACCCGAACTGCCCGTCGCCGATCACCGGGCGGCACAGCGCGTCGGGCTCAGCCGTCGAGAAACCGGCGTTGGGAGCGTCCGACCACTGCATCGGCGTCCGTACCGAGTTGCGCTCCGGTAGCGACAGGTCGTCGCCCATCCCGATCTCGTCGCCGTAGCGCAGCACGGGCGTGCCCGGGAGAGTGAGCTGGAGGCTGTAGGCCATCTCGATCCGCCGGCGGTCGCCGCCGAGCATCGGCGCC
>Ga0136617_10002814_pt1 | contig 15510 bp, 19 predicted proteins | sample AntDrymUQ3222106_2_FD_129672 | JGI IMG/M metagenome (GOLD analysis project Ga0136617, IMG submission 129672) | Polar desert sand microbial communities from Dry Valleys, Antarctica - metaG UQ322 (21.06) | ecosystem: Environmental > Terrestrial > Soil > Desert | place: Antarctica: Dry Valley...
CGCCCGGCCCGAAGGCCGCCTCCGTACGGCGGCGGACCTCCTCGAGGTCGATCCCGATCGCGGCCAGCGCGGCGTCGGGCTCGAGCGCCGTCCCCGACCCACCGCCCAGCGCCCCGCGCAGCACGTCCGGCGTCGCACCGTGCGCGGCCAGGACGCGCGCGGCGTCGCCGGGCGAGCCCGCGACGCCGATCAGGAGATGCTGCGTGTCGACGGCGCCGCCGCGCTCGCGCGCCTCCGCCAGCGCCTGGACGACGACCGCTCGGGCCCCCTTCGTGAACCGCTCGAACATCAGCGCCTCCTCCGGCCGCTGCCGTGCTTCTTGTGCACCGCCTGCTTGCTCACGCCCAGCGCCTGCGCGATCTGCTGCCACGACCAGCCGCGCTCGCGCGCGTTGCCGACCTGCAGCGACTCGAGCGACTCGAGCAGCGCGCGCAGCGCCGCGACCGCGGCCAGCCCGACCTCCGGCTCCCGGCTCGCCGTCGCGTCCGCCAAGTCCGTTGCCTGGGTCATGCCGTCAACTTACATTGACCGCACTAGGAAAGTCAACTCGAGTTGACGAACGCGATCGACGTTATCGTCCGGCGACGCCATGACCGACGCCCAGCACGTCGACGACGCCTTCGCCCGCGCCTACGCGGGCGGCCCCGACCGTCACCGCGAGAAGTCCGCCCAGCAGGGCAAGCTGCCGGTGCGCGAGCGCGTCGCGCGACTGCTCGACGAGGGCTCCTTCAGCGAGGACGCGCTGCTGGCCAACTGGGAGGGCGACGGACTCGGGGCCGACGGCGTGGTGACCGGCCTGGGCACGATCGGCGGGCGCACCGTCGCGCTGATGGCCAACGACCCCACGGTCAAGGCCGGCTCGTGGGGGCCGAAGACCGTCGAGAAGATCCTGCGCATCCAGGAGGCCGCGCTCGCGCACCGCGTCCCGATGGTCTACCTCGTGGACTCCGCGGGGGCGCGCATCACCGAGCAGGTGCAGATGTTCCCCGGCCGCCGCCACGCCGGGCGGATCTTCTTCAACGAGGTCCGCCTCTCCGGCGTGGTGCCGCAGGTGTGCGTGCTGTTCGGCCCCAGCGCCGCCGGCGGCGCCTACATCCCCGCGTTCTGCGACGTCGTGATCATGCGCGACGGCAACGCGTCGATGTACCTCGGCTCGCCGCGGATGGCGGAGATGGTGATCGGCGAGAAGGTCTCGCTCGAGGAGATGGGCGGGGCGAGGATGCACACCTCGACCTCCGGCTGCGGGCACTTCCTCGCGAAGACCGACGAGGAGGGCATCGACCTCGCCAAGCAGTACCTCTCCTACTTCCCGAGCTCGTGGGAGGAGGAGCCGCCCGCCGCGCCGCCCGCCGCGCCCGCGGCCGCCGACCCGACGCTGCGCGAGCTGATCCCCGCCGACGAGAACAAGCCGTGGGACATGCGCGAGCTGATCGCGCGCCTCGCCGACGAGGGCAGCTTCCTCGAGGTCCACAAGCGCTGGGCGAAGGAGCTGATCGTCGGCTACGCGCGGCTCGAGGGCCGCGTGGTGGGGATCGTCGCCAGCCAGCCGAAGTTCAAGGGCGGCGTGCTGTTCGTCGACTCCGCCGACAAGGCGGCGCGCTTCATCTGGACCTGCAACGCCTTCAACGTCCCGCTGCTGTTCCTGGCCGACGTGCCCGGCTTCATGATCGGCACGGCGGTCGAGCGCCAGGGCATCATCCGCCACGGCGCGAAGATGATCTCCGCCGTGTCGGAGGCGACCGTCCCGAAGCTCTCCGTGATCGTGCGCAAGGCCTACGGCGCGGGGCTCTACGCGATGGCCGGCCCGGCCTTCGACCCCGACTGCACGCTGGCGCTCCCGTCGGCCAAGATCGCCGTCATGGGCCCGAGCGCCGCCGTCAACGCCGTCTTCTTCAACCAGCTGCAGGGGATCTCCGACGAGGGCGAGCGGGACGCGCGGCGGCGCGAGCTGATGGACACCTACGCCGAGGGCGTCGACCTGCTGCACCTCGCCTCGGAGATGGTCGTCGACGCCGTCGTGCAGCCGGAGGACCTGCGCGAGGAGATCGTCCGGCGCTTCGCCCGCTACGCCTCCAAGCGGCGCGAGTGGCCGGCCAAGCACAACGCGATCCCGCCGGCGTGAGCGCGCCCGGGGCACCGCGCGACGCCCGCCGCGCGCTGCTCTCGCGCCTGATCGACCATGCGGCGCTGTTCCCGCCCGCGAGCCTGCCGATGGACGCCGCGCTCGCGGTCGACGCCGCGGCGCGCGCGACGCCGGAGGCGTGGATGCTCAACCGCTTCCTCGTGCCGGCCTCCCAGCTCGGCGCCGTGCCGGAGGACTTCGAGCCGCCGCTCGGCGTGATCGTCGACACCGACGAGCTGCCCGAGCTGGCGGGGCGGCGCGTGGAGGTGGTGGAGGTGCGGCTGGAGCGGGCCGCCGTCGCCGACGGCGCCCCCGCGCGCGTGTTCCTGGAGGTCCGGCCGGGCGACGCGGAGACGCTGCGCGAGGTCGCGCGCGCGGGCGCCTGCGCGAAGGTCCGCTGCGGCGGTGCGACGCCCGACCTGTTCCCCTCGCCCGCCGAGCTGGCCGCCTTCGTCGTCGGCTGCCGCGACCTCGGCCTGCCGTTCAAGGCGACCGCCGGTCTGCACCACCCGATTCGCGACGGGATCGTCCACGGCTTCCTCAACCTGCTCGCCGCCGCCGTGCTCGCGCACGCCGCGGGAGCCGGCGAGCGCGAGCTGGCCGCCGTGCTGCTCGAGCAGGACGCCTCCGCGTTCGGCGTCACGGAGGCGGCCTTCACGGCCGGCGGGCGGCGCTTCGACGCCGAGCAGGTCGCGGCCGCCCGGGCCGAGCTGTTCGTCGGCTACGGCAGCTGCTCGTTCTCCGAGCCCGTGGAGGACCTCCGCGCGCTCGGCGTGCTGTAACGGCTAGGGCGTCCGCCGCGCGCGCCGCAGCCAGTCGACCTGGTGCTGCTTGCGCATGATCACGTGCTCCATCAGGTGCTCGAGCGCCTCTGAGCGCGGCTCCTGGCCCGAGTGCGGGATCACGGCGTGCAGGGCGGCGATCGTCTCGTCCTCGTGCTCGATCAGGTTGTCGACCGCGTCATGCGGGTCGGAGTGCCAGCGCAGCTCGCCGACGCGGGTGGTCGGGTCGCCGCCGAGCGCGGTGATCTTCTCGACGATCAGCCGCGCGTCCTGCAGCTCGGACTCGGCGAACTCCCACAGCTTGCCGGTGAGCGACTGCACCTCGAGGCCGAACATGCTGCCCGAGGCGAGCGTGAACTGGAGCAGCGAGCGCTGCTGGAGCTCGAGCGCCTCGTTGAGCGCGTCGAGGACCTTCGGCTCGTCCATGGGGTCGGGTCTCGCCATGCCCGCGAACCTACACGCGTGACCCCGGCGCAGTCGCCTAGCCTCCATGCCATGACGCCCCCGAGCTGCGTGCGCTGGCCGAGTCCGTGGCCCGCGAGGCGGGCGCCCGGCTGCTGGAGGCGTTCGCCGGCCCGGCGACCGGGGTGGAGGCCAAGAGTACGCCGACCGACCTCGTGTCGGCCGCCGACCAGGGCGCCGAGGCGCTGATCCGCTCGCGCCTGGCCGCCGCGCGCCCCGACGACGGCTTCCTCGGCGAGGAGGGCGGCGACGAGGCCGGCAGCAGCGGGCTGCGCTGGATCGTGGACCCGCTCGACGGCACGACCAACTTCCTGTTCGGGATCCCGCAGTGGGCGGTCAGCATCGCCGTCGAGGACGCGGGCGGGGTGCTGGTCGGCGCCGTCTACGACCCGCCGCGCGGGCAGCTGTGGTCGGCCGAGCGCGACGGACCGGCGCTGCTCGACGGCGAGCCGGTGCGCGGCTCGGGGCGCACGGAGCTGGCGACCGCGCTGATCGCCACCGGCTTCGGCTACGACGCCGACGTCCGCCGCGCGCAGGCGGTGGCGATCGCCGGGTTGCTGCCCGACGTCCGCGACGTGCGCCGCTTCGGGGCCGCGGCACTCGACCTCGCGTGGACCGCGGCGGGGCGCTACGACGCCTACTTCGAGCGCGGCGTGCAGCGCTGGGACGTCGCGGCCGGCGCGCTCATGTGCGAGCGGGCGGGGCTGGTGGTGGAGCGCCTGCCGGAGGCGCCGCCCCAGGGGGACGGCATCCTCGTCGCGACGCCGGCGCTGGTGGACGAGCTGCGCTCGCGGCTCGTCGCGTGACGCCGAGCGGGGCCGGGGGAAGATGCCCTTCTAGCCGGCCGGCTGGCCGGTGGCGTCGAGGCCCTCCCGCAGCTCGCGCACCTTCTCGCGGTAGGCCTGCTCGTCGCCGCCGAGGAGGTGCGAGCCCCAGCGCACGCCGTTGTGGACGTGCGGGACCTCGTCGGCGAGCAGGTAGTCGAACACGCGCGCGACCGTCGCCTGCCCCAGCTCGACGAGCACCTTGCGCCGGTGCGAGTGGCGCCACATCGCCTTCTGCTCGCTCGTCCCGTTGAACAGCACGAGGCGGGAGAGCAGGTCGAGCCGGTAGATCGACTTGAAGTAGCCGAAGCCGACCGGGAAGTCGCCCCAGTGGCAGTCCAGCTCGGTCGCCATCAGCCGGTCGTGGACCTCGGCGTGGCGGATCTCGTCCCAGCACTGGCGGGCCATGTCGACGTGGAAGTCCCACGGCATCTCGGGGTGCTCGTGCGAGTTGCGCGCCATCAGCTCCGCGGCGCACAGCTCGGCGTCCATCAGCCCGTGGAAGAAGTGCTTCTGCTCGTCGGGGTCGGTCGGGACGTGGTTCTCGTCGCCGTTGACGTACAGCTCGTCGGTGAGGTAGGTGTCGCCCGCCTCGGTGACCTCGACGTAGGCGTCGCGGGCCGGCTGCTCGAGCGGCGCCATCACCTTCAGCTCGCGGACGGCGCGCAGGCGGATCGGCAGCGCGCCGAGGTCCTCGAGCGCCGGCGCGCTGGTGCGCGACGGCGGCAGCTCGACCGCGTGGCGCTCCTGGCGGTGCGCCAGCTGGGTGAGCAGGCGCAGCGAGGGCTCGTCGACGAGCGGGTCCAGCGCGTCGAGGTGGATGCGCATGGCGGCGGCGAGCGCGGGCTTGAGCTCGCCGTAGGCGACGTCGACGTACTCCGCCGAGGTGGTGGCGGCGTTCGCGCGCTCGAGCAGCGCCGCCAGCTCGTCGCAGGGCGCGCCGGGGTAGTCGCCGGGCGTGCGCAGCTCGTACAGGCGCCGCTTGATCTTCGTCAGCCCGCGCGCGTCGTCGTGCAGGTGGTCGCCGAGCGCGTACTTGACCTCCAGGCGCGGCTCCAGCGGCAGCCAGCCGCAGGAGAGGTGCACCAGCTCGCGCAGCACGTGGAAGTAGTTGGAGAAGCGGCTCGCGTTGTCGTCGACGTCGTAGCCGCCCTTCAGCGGCTCAAGGCTCGTGGCCATGCAGGACCTCCTGTTCCTCGTCCTCGGCGAGGAGCCGGCGCTTGTGGCGCCCGATCACGCTCGGCAGCAGCCCGCCGCCCGCGCTCACGTTGATGACGGCCCGGTCCGAGATACGGGTGATCGAGCCGGCATAACGGCCTCCGATGCCGAAGGGGTTGATGTTGAAGCGCTTGAGGCGCATCTGGACGTGCCCGTCCTCGACCGTCGGGAACATCTCCTCCGGCACGGGGACGTACTCCTGCACGATGAAGTCCGAGCGGGCGGCGTGCGCCTCGATCGTCGCCTCCCACTGCTCCTGCGGCGTCTCCATGCCGAGCGAGACGTTGTGGCCGCCGAAGTCGGAGGCCGGCTTGAGCACCAGCCGCTCGCGGTTGTCGGCCACGAACGGCAGCAGGTCGATCTTCCAGTCGCCGTAGTTGGTCCGCCCGGCGCGCAGGATCCGCGTCCACGGGATCGTGGCGTCGATGACGTCGCGCTCGTCGCCCTTGATCAGGTGCGAGAAGCGCGGGTCGGAGAACAGCGCGAACAGCTTCTTGTTGTTGGCGACCCGGCTGCGGAACGGGTTGACGACGCAGACGCGGCCGTCGCGCGCGGCGGCGACGAGGTCGGACTGGTCGAGCTCCTCCAGCAGCGCGCGGCGGTAGACGAGCTGGACGGGCTCGTCGTGGACGGTGAGCGTGGAGCCGTCGTAGCGCAGGTCGTCCAGCGTGGCGAAGGTGGCGTCGAGCCCCGCGCCGCGCGCGGCGGCGCAGATGATGCGGAACTCCGGCACCGACGGCGAGTCGGCGGCGTCGATCAAGGCCAGCCGCGGGCGCTCGGGCAGGTCGTTGTGGCGGGCGCGGACGTGCGCGTAGGCGTCCGTGAGCGTGGCGATCAGCTCGGGCAGCATCGGCGTGTAGACGGTGTCGAACTCCTGCCGCACGCGGGGGAGGTCGATGCTCGCGGTCAGTCCCTCGTAGAGGATGTCCGTGTAGCCGGTGCCGGCGGGCGAGTCGGCGTTGAACTCCAGGAAGCGGACCTCGTAGCCGGTCAGGAACGCGTCGAGCCGGCAGATGCGCATCGGCCGCGGGTAGCCCGGGTCGACGCGGATCAGCGAGTCCTCCTCGGGCGAGACGGCCAGCTCGGCGCGCAGCGCGTCGTCGTGCGGGTAGGCGTCGCAGAAGCGGTCGAGCACCGTGGAGAGCCGCGACACCGCGTGCTTGACGCGACGCAACTGGCCGGGGGAGACGAAGTGCGGCATCAGCACGAACGGGATCGTGGTGCCGGCGAACACCACGTCGTGCTCGTGCAGCCACGCCTCGATGCGCTGCTCGAGCCCCGCACACGAGTCGCCGAGCTTCGACAGCTCGACCAGGTACTGGAGCTTGAGGTTGTTGACGTGGTCGATCAGGTCCGGAGAGGGTATCGCCGCGCCGCACCCGCGATGCCCGGGGCGGGATTCGAACCCGCACGCCCCGAAGGACAATGGATTTTGAGTCCATCGCGTAAACCAGTTCCGCCACCCGGGCCGGGCGCGTTTTCCATGGTAGGTCAGGCGGGAGCGGGGGAGCGGCTGCCGGCCGCGTGCTCGACCTCGACGTTCCAGGCCTGGCGGAAGCCGCTCGCCGCGAAGGCGATCAGCAGGAGCTGCAGCGGGACCATCAGCGCGGTGAGCAGGCCGACGATCCCCGCGTCGAGCGCCGGGTCCGTGAAGCCCGGCTGGTCGCGGTCGAACCACTGCGGCGCGGACACGGCGGCGAAGATCAGCATGATGATCGCGAGCGCGCCGGCGACGGGCAGGACGCCGCGGCTCCAGCGCAGCACGAGGCAGGCCATCAGCAGGTAGAGCCCGATGGAGACGACCTGCAGCGCCTTCGCGCCCTCGAGCGTGCTCCACGCCCCGAGGGAGATGACCGCCAGCACGACGGCGGAGACGACCAGCAGCACGATCACGATCAGCCGCGTCACCTGCGAGCCGGCCTTCGCGCGATTGGGATGCTCGATCCGGACGTCGTCGCGCGCTTCGGGACCCGCCATCGCCGCGCGACCTTACAATCCTCCGGCCGGACGTGCGCCAGCGGGCGTGGCGGAACTGGCAGACGCGCGAGGTTTAGGTCCTCGTGCCGGAAACGGCTTGGGGGTTCGAGTCCCTCCGCCCGCATCGCAGCGCCGTCCCATGCCCACCATCACCCTCCACCGCGGCGACATCACTCAGGACGCGGAGGCCGACGCGATCGTCAACGCCGCGAACTCGAGCCTGCTGGGCGGCGGCGGCGTGGACGGCGCAATCCATCGCGCGGCGGGGCCGGCGCTGCTGGAGGAGTGTCGCGGCCTCGGGGGGTGCGAGACCGGTGACGCCAAGATCACCGGCGCCGGGAACCTGCCCGTCCGGCACGTGATCCACGCCGTCGGGCCGGTGTGGCGCGGCGGTGGGGAGGGAGAGGCGGCGCAGCTGGCCTCCTGCTACCGGCGGGCGATCGAGCTGGCGGCGGAGCACGACTGCCGGCGGGTCGCCTTCCCCGCCATCTCGACCGGCGTCTACGGCTACCCGCTCGCGGAGGGCGCCCAGGTCGCGATCGCGGCGACGCGCGAGGCGATGGAGCGCCACCCCGAGGTCGCGGAGGCGCGCTTCTGGCTGTTCGGCCAGGAGGCGCTGGACGCGTTCGAGCTGGCGCTGGCGCCCAGCCCGTGAGGCGCTGGCGCACGACCGCCGCCGTCATCGCTTCGGCCCCACGAACTCGTCATGACCACTAGAATTGCGCTTCCGTCTACGGCTGACGGCATGCGCGGGGGACTGGTGTAACGGTTAACATCGCGGTCTCCAAAACCGTGGCTCGGGGTTCGATTCCCTGGTCCCCCGCTTCTCTGAAGTGTGGCCTAATGCAGCGCGGGCTCGAACGCCGGCATCACGCGCTCGGCCACGAGGCGCAGCTGGCCGCTGATGTCCGGTACGTTCTCGACCTCCTCGCCCGAGAAGAGCTTCACGATGGCCGCGTCGGCGAGGGCGAGGATCATGTGGTTGACGCCGGTCGGCTGGATGTCGGACTTGATCTTCTCCACGCACTCCTCGGGCGTGCCGGCGATCGAGAGCTTCTCGGCGTGCTCGGGCTTGAACAGCTCGACCGCCTTCGGGATGTCGCCCGCGCCGAGCGCGTCGACCACCGGCTGCAGCTCCTCCGCGTCGATGCCGTGGCGGGCGAGCTGCTCCGGCGGCATCGAGGAGATGTAGAACGCCACCAGGATGCGCGCCGCGCGCTTGGCGGCCGCCGAGTCGTCGGAGACGACCGTCACGACCCACGCGCCGATGTCGAGCGCCTGCCAGTCGCGGCCGGCCTTCTCGGCGCCGGCGCGGACGTTCTCGGTCATGTAGTCGTAGGCCTCACGCGAGTAGGAGAGCGCGTGGTGCAGGCCCTCGGCGATCTCGCCCGCCGCACGGAAGGACCGCGGGCCCTTCATGCCGCCCATCTTGATCGGGATGTGCTCCTGGACGGGGCGCGCGAAGGTGTAGAGCCCGTTGTAGGAGAAGAAGTCGCCCTCGAACGTGATCGCGCCGTCGGCGAGGAACGTGCGCATCACGTGGATGGCCTCCTTCAGCCGCGACAGCGGCTTCTGGCGCGCCCAGTCGATCCCGTACTGGGCCAGCAGCCCGAAGTTGCCCGTCGAGACGACGAGCTCGGTGCGCCCACCGGTCAGCTCGTCGAGCGTGGCGACCTGCTGGCAGATCAGCGTCGGCTCGCGCAGGAAGACGTGCGTGACGTTCGGGCCGAAGCGGATGCGCTCGGTCTTGTCGGCGGCGGCCGCGAACAGCACCCAGAGGTCCTTGTGCCAGGTCTCGTCGACCGAATAGGCCGCGTAGTACCCCAGCTCGTCCGCCGTCTTGATCGTCTCGATCGACTCCGCGAGCGGATAGTCCGGAAGCATGCAGAAGCTCCACCGCATCCCGTTCTCCATCTGAACTCCTCTCCTACGTCGTTTCGCTCTCCTCACCCGCGAGCAGCACCTCGTCGGCGAAGTGGTCGTGCATCCAGGCCAGGTGATCGAGGCGGCTGTCGACGATGCGCCGAGTGTCCCATGCGGGCAGGTGCTGCTGCCCGGTCAGCTCCATCAGCGACGGCTCGACCTCGTAGACGTGCTCGAAGCGCATGACGACCGCGTCGTTGACCCGCCGGGCCTCGGGCGGCGTCTGGTCGCCCAGCCGGAAGATGCTCATGTCTCGTCCTCGTAGGCCTCGTCGAGCGACTGCTTGCCCGGGTTCATGACGTTGTTCGGGTCCAGCGCACGCTTGATCGCCTTCACGACCGGCCACGCGCTGCCCATCTCGGCCGGGACGAGCTCGGCGTCGCCGGCGCGGGTGGCGCCGTGGCATGCGGTGATCGACCCGCCGTGGGCCAGCGTCACCTCGGCGATCTCGCGCTTGCACGCCACCCAGGCGGCCCAGTTCTCCTCGTCGAGCTTCTGCTCCCAGATCCCGACGTCGATCTCGACGAGGTAGTCGGCCCACGGCTTGTAGGGACCGTTGGTGTAGGCGAACATGCCCCAGTCGTCGAAGATGCCGTAGCGCTCGCGGTAGCGCGCGACGATCGCGTGCCACTGCTCGCGCACCTGCGGCAGCACGGAGTAGTTGAGCGCGGCGTCCTCGCAGTGCCACGACATCGGGACGGCCTGTCCCTCGACCGAGCGGCCGTGCAGCGGGATCGCGTAGCGGTCGTGGCGCGAGGCCCAGTCGCCCGCGGAGATCTCGTCGCCCAGGTACTTGCCGCCGGCGCTGCGGCCGAGCGCCATCACGACCCTGGAGGCGGGCTCGACCTCGACGCGGCGCCCGTACATCGCGACGGCCACCACCGCCCTCACCGACGGGGGCTGCTCGATGTAGGCCTCGTCGTCCCGCCGTAGGTAGGCGATCTTCCACTCGTCGAAGAGCACCACGCCCGCGAGCGTCGCCAGCCCCGACTTGGCCAGCCGCCCGGTCGTCTCCCACGCCTTCGCGTACTCGTCGAAGGCGAAGAACGCGGCGAACTCCGTCTCGGGCCGCGGCGCGAGCTCGAGCGTCGCCTCGGTGCAGATCCCGAGCGTGCCCTGGTGGCCCGTGAACAGCTGCTTGAGGTTGAGCGCCGTCGAGGACTTGCGCAGCTTGCGCCCGCCGCCGTCGCCGATCTGCGCGATCTCGCCGGTCGGGAGCACGACCTCCATCGAGACGACGTTCTCGCGCGTGTGGCCGAACCGCGCCCCGAGCAGCGACCAGCCGCCGGCGCCGATCCGCCCGCCGACCAGTGAGCACGGGTACGACGCCGGGTCGTCGGGATAGAAGACGCCGTGGCGCTTGAGCTCCTCGTTGAGCTTGAGCATGTTGATGCCCGGCCCGACGGTCACCGTCCGGTCGACGAGGTCGATCTCTCCGATCCGGTTCATCAGCTTGACGTCGACGAGGATCCCGCCGCGGAGCGGGACGGCGCCGTCCGCGAGCCCGGTGCCGCCGGCACGGGGCACCACGGGGATGCGCAGCCGGTTGGCGAGCTTGACGATCTCCGACACCTCCTGCGCCGTTCGCGGGAGCACGGCCACGTCGGGCATGTGGTCGGCCCAGCGGTGCACGGGGAACGGCGCCGGGACGCGCGTGCGGTTCACGCGCGAGCTGAGGTTCCCCAGCACGCGGTCGTCGTCGCCGACGATCGCGCGCAGCTCGTCGAGGACGTGGTCGTCGACCGCGCTCTTGAACGCGACGCTCATGACCGCGCCTCCCGCGCCGGCGCGTGAGCGTGCCCGCCGATCTCCAGCCCGGCGGACTCCGCCACGAGCTCGAACAGGTCCATCACCTCCAGCGGCTGCTCGGCGGCGGAGCCGGCCGCCGACAGCGGGCGCTCCGACCAGGGACAGGCGCTGATGAGCGTGTCGACCTCGAGCTCCTGCGCGCGGGCGACGCGGCGGCGGCTGATCTCCTCGGCGATCTCGGGCTTCTCGATCGGCAGACCGCCGCCGCCGCCCGAGCAGTACGACCACTGCGTGACATGGTCGACGTCGCGGAAGTCGATCCCCGGCACCGCTCGCAGCAGCTCGCGGGGCGCGGCGTGAACGCCCTTGCGCTTGTTGAGCCGGCACGGGTCGTGGTAGGTCACGGTGCGCTCGACGGGCCGCGTGAGCCGGAGCCTCCCCTCCTTCACGAGGTCGTTGACCAGCTCCACGCCGAGGACGATCTCGAACTCGTAGTCGTCACCGTAGTAGCTCGGGTAGTCCTCGGTGAACGCGATGAAGTCGTGCGGATCGGGAGCGACGATGCGCTTCGCGCCCACCGCGCGCCAGTCGGCGACGTTGTGGTCCGCGTGGCGGCGTGCGAGCTCGACGTAGCCCATCTCGGCGGCCGGGCCGCCGCAGCACCACTGCTCGCGCATCAGGCCGAACTCGAGCCCGGCGGCCTGGAGCAGCCGCGCGAACGCGCGCGTGTAGGAGGTCCGGTGGAAGGCCGCCTCGCAGTCGACGAACAGGATCGTCTCGCCGCCGATCGGGATGTCGAGGCCGTCGGCCCAGTCGGCGACGTGCTCCTGCGAGACCGGCGCATCGCCGAGCACGGGCTCGTTGTGGGCCTCGGCCAGGCGCTCGTTCCACAGCCGCCAACCCTCCCGCTCGTTGCCGGTCGCGACCATCAGCGCGCGCATCGCCTTGACGACGTCGACCGTGCGCGTGCGGTGGCGGTAGAAGTCGCCGGCCATCAGCGTGTTCGGGCAGCGCAGCTCGCACGCGCCGCATTGCGTGCAGTGCACGTAGTCGTCAGCCACGTCGGCGACGCCGACCAGGCCCTGCTCCATCGCGACGATGTTGGCGTGGAACGCCGTCGGCGTGTGGTTCTCGTTGCGCGTGACCTGCATCACCGGGCACACCTCGCGGCAGAACTTGTGGCCGGAGGAGAAGCACCCGTACGCGTTGGTGCGCCACCGCTCGACGAACTCCTCGGTCAGCTCCCGGTCGCCGTTCGAGTCGTAGCCATCGCCTGCCACCGCTGAGTCCTCTCGTGTCGGAGCCGATGCAGTCGCGCCCATGGGAGTGAACCGAAGATGAGCCGCTCGATCAACCTCGGGAGTGGGGGAGAGCGGTGAGCAACCGGTCGGGCCGGATCGGGAGGTCGCGGAAGCGCACGCCCGTCGCGTGGTGCACCGCATTGGCGATCGCCGCAGCGGTGCCGACGATCCCGATCTCGCCGATGCCCTTGGACCCCATCGGGTTGAGATGGAGGTCCTCCTCGTCGATCCAATGGGCCTCGATGGCGCGTACGTCGGCGGCCACGGGAACGTGGTAGTGCACGAGGTCGTGGTCGAGGAAGTCGCCGAATTCGCGGTCGAGCCGGCTCTCCTCGAGCAGCGCCATCGAGAGGCCCATCGTCATGCCGCCGACGAGCTGGGAGCGCGCGGTCCGCGGGTTGAGGATGCGGCCCGCCGCGAAGACGCCGAGCAGCCGCGCCACGCGCACCTCGCCCGAGTCCGTGTCGACGCGCACCTCGGCGAACTGCGCGCCGAAGGCATGGCGCGCGAGCTCCTGCTCGGCCTCGATGTCGCCTGCGGTGTCGTAGTCGCACGCGAGCTCGGGACGAGAGTGGCGAGCGCCAGTCGACGGGTCGTCATCCCAAGCGACTCTCGCAGGCCACGCGTCTTCACGGCCGCTAGCCTCGCCGCATCAGTCGCGCGACCGCGGCCATCAGCTCCTCGGTGCGATCGTCCTTGAGCTCGGCGGGGCCGTCGATGACGCAGTGGCGGGCGTGGTCGTCGAGCAGTCCGAGGGCGACCTTGTCGAGCGCGGCCTGGACTGCGGAGATCTGCGTGAGGACGTCGATGCAGTAGCGATCCTCGTCGACCATCCGCTCGACGCCTCGGACCTGGCCCTCGATGCGCCGCAGGCGCATTGCGAGCTGCTCCTTGGTGCTTGCGTACCCACGAGCTGGCGCAGATTCGACGGATGTGATCAGTGACGGCTGGGGCGACATCGGCGTCCTCGTCCTAGTTCCGGTTGACGATACCCCCTAGGGGCACGCTACAGTGTGCTCAAGTATACCCCCTAGGTGTATTGGAGTCGTCATGGGAGTCGCCGGCCACGCCCACAGCCAAGACCACCACGCGATGCCGACGAGCGGCCGCGCCCTCAATCAGGTCGCGCTCAGCGCCACGCTGCACTGCCTGACCGGCTGCGCCATCGGCGAGGTGCTGGGCATGATCATCGGGACCGCCCTCGGCTTCTCGGAGTGGGGAACCGTCGCGCTGGCCGTCAGCCTCGCGTTCCTGTTCGGCTACGGCCTGACGAGCCTGCCGCTGCTGCGCGCGGGCCTCACCATCGGCGCCGTCATCCCGATCGCTCTCGCCTCGGACACGCTGAGCATCGCCACCATGGAGATCGTCGACAACGCCGTCATGCTCGGCGTTCCGGGCGCGATGGAATCCGGCGTGGGCAGCCTGCTCTTCTGGGGCAGCCTCTCCTTCGCGCTCGTCGTCGCCGGCGTGGTCGCGGTCCCCGTCAACCGCTGGCTGATCGCCCGCGGCAAGGGCCACGCCGTCGTCCACGAGACGGGCATCCACGGCGGGCCGGATCCCCGTGTGATAGGCGTCATCGCCGTGGTGGCGTTCGTGTTCGGTACCGCGGTCCTTGCCGCCGAGGTGTTGGGCGGCGGGAGCGACGGCGGCGGCCACGGATCCGCCGCGGCGATCGCTCGCCCGTAGCCGCGCGGCCACGCACGACTTCAGAGAGACTGAACATCTGAGCGATTGTTCATCTATGCTGTTCGCTTGTGGCACACGGACGCAGGCAGCACACGCCCGACGAGCTCGACGAGAGCTTCGCCCGGGTCGTCGCCGACACGATGCAGGCACTCGCGACCCCGAGCCGCCTGCACATCCTCGGCCGGCTGCGCGCTGGCCCGTGCTCGGTCAGTGAACTCGCGGAGCACGTCGGCATGGACGCCTCGGCGGTCTCCCACCAGCTCCGCCTCTTGCGGCATCTCGGGTTGGTGGGGGGCCGACGTGAGGGTCGCAACGTCGTGTACGCGCTGCATGACGACCACGTCGGCCAGTTGCTCGATGAAGCCATCGCGCACGTCGAGCATCTCTATCTCGGACGGACTCGCACGCCCGCCGACGCGCAGCTGACCGAGCGTAGACGATGATGACCCATCTGTCCGCCCCAGCGCATGAGGGCGCGGCAGACGACGGCGACGATCGTCGCGGTCACTCCCATGGCCTGGTGGACCCGTCGATCAAGCGCTCGCACGAGGGCCTGCGAGTCGTCGTCGTCGCGCTGGCCATCCTCGGAATCACCGCGGCCGTCCAGTTCTTCGTCTACTTCGCGACCGACAGCGTCGCGCTCCTGGCCGACCTCATCCACAACGGCGGCGACGCGCTCACCGCAGTGCCGCTGGGTATCGCGTTCGCGCTCCGCTCCGTGCGCGCCGAGCGTTGGGCCGGCCTGGCCGTCGTGCTCGCCATCCTCGCCAGCGCGGTCACCGCCGGCGTGTTCGCCGTCGAGCGCATCATTGACCCGCTGGCGCCCGAGCATCTGCTGGCGCTCGGGCTCTCGGGCGCGGTCGGCGTCATCGGAAACGCCATGGCGGCGCGCGTACGCACCCGAGGCGGGAAGCGCCTCAACAGCCCGGCGCTCATCGCTGACGGCCACCACGCCCGCTCGGACGCCGTCGTCTCGGCCGGCGTCGTGCTGAGCGCCATCGCCGTCGCGCTCGGAGCACCCATCGCCGACCCCATCATCGGCCTGCTCATCACGGCACTCATCCTCCAGATCACCTGGGAGAGCTGGAGCACGGTGCGCGGCAAGGACCACGACCACTAGCCACCGCGATGTCGGAGGTCTGACGACGAGGCACACCCGTGCCGGCCGGCTTCGAAGGGCTCCACGTCTTCGACATCAGCGACAAGGCGGATCCGAAGCTGCTGACGTCGGTGGAGTTGCCGTGCGGCTCGCACACCGCGACCGCCGTGCCGGACCCGGACAACGGGCGGCTGATCGTCCACAACCAGACCTCCGGCGGCCGTGCTACTTCTTCGACGTGGTCGAGGTTCCGCTGGACGCCCCGCAGGAGGCGAGGCTGCTGCGCCTAGCAGTCGCTCGAGACCGAGCATGCGTGCCACGACTCGGGAGTGATCCTCGGCGACCCCTTCACTCGCGCGTACTCGGA